>MAAC01019331.1_pt1 | contig 46212 bp, 40 predicted proteins | sample 1115981 | NCBI WGS metagenome assembly MAAC01 (sample SAMN04961126, study PRJNA320927) | seawater metagenome | isolation source: sample BD02T64 sea water enriched with oil for 64 days | place: USA:Gulf of Mexico | collected 2013-07-27 | reverse complement strand
TAAATGGAAACGCACGCTAAAGTAGTTATAATTGGCGGTGGCGTTGTTGGCACACAGGCGGCCAAGGTTGCAGCGGGCATGGGCGCGGATGTAACCGTTCTTGATCGTTCCCTCACACGTCTGAAATATCTCGATGATGTCTTTGGCGGCACATTCAAAAACCAGTACTCCACCGCTGGTGCCACGGCTGAACTGGCGGCTGAAGCTGACATGATCATCGGCGCTGTTCTGATCCCAGGTGCTGCTGCGCCTAAGCTGATTTCACGTGAACAGTTGAAGACCCTGAAACCAGGCGCAGTTCTTGTGGACGTTGCGATTGACCAAGGCGGCTGCTTTGAAACATCCAAAGCCACCACCCACGAAGACCCGATCTATGAAGTCGATGGCGTGATGCATTACTGCGTGGCCAACATGCCAGGCGCGGTTGCTCGCACCTCTACCATCGCCCTGGGTAACGCGACCCTGCCGTTTTTGCTGGCGTTGGCCAACAAAGGTTGGAAGCAAGCTTGTAAAGACGACGGTCACCTGTTGAACGGCTTGAACGTACACGCTGGCAAACTGACATATGGCGCAGTTGGCGAAGCCCTTGGCATGGACAGCATCACACCGGAAGCTGCACTCGAAATCTGATCTCAAATCTCAATCAATCAACGGCACGTCCCCAACAAATAGGGGGCGTGCTTTTTTAATTGCACTAGAGGCATGATCAACGAACGCCCGAACACGGGGCTGGGTCCGTAAATCTGCATGGGTCAGCACCCAAAGCGGCATATAGGGAAACAGCGGTGTATCAGGCAAGCGCCGCAACCCAGGATCACTGTCACCGATAAAGCAGGCCAATCTGGTGGCCCCGATCCCCGCCCGAACCGCAGCAAGCGCGGCATAGATATCATCCACTACCAACTGCCGACGCAATTGGGAGCGCAGCTTCAAGAACTCTTTCGGCGGTCCCGGCCAATTGCCGAAGCTGACCCAGTCCAGCGGGGTATCTGCGCCGGGGTCACGTGCAATCAATTCCGGTGCGGCATAGATCCCATACCGCTGTTGCGCCACACGCTTCCCAACAAGCGTTTCCGGCGGATCGGCAGAGACACGCAGGGCAACATCCGCTTCCCGCGCCGCCAGGTTCAGCGTCTCATTCCCCGCTTTTACGGAAAGCTCAATCGCGGGATATTTCTGAATGAATTCCTGAATAACAGGCCCGAGAAACCGATCCAGCAACATCTGTGGCGCAGTCACAACCAATGGCCCGGCAATCCTAATGTCGCGCGCATTCATTTGACGTTCCAACCGATGCCCCTGCTCTTCCATCTGCTCTGCGATCAACATTGCTTCGCGCCCCGCCTCAGTCGGGATGTAACCGCTTGCCAACCGATCAAACAGCCGCGCGCCCAAGACATCTTCAGCCGCAGAAATACGTCGGGATACGGTCCCATGATTCACGCCCAACACGCGTGCAGCACCACTGATCCCGCCCTGACGAGCGGTTTCAAGAACAAAGCGAAGGTCATTCCAATTCAACATGACCTGATTATTTATGATCAAGTGTTGTGTAGCAATGATTGTTTTCTCGCAGGGCATGATTGTTTATTTCAGAGAGAGAGCAATCGAGAGGATACAACATGGCCGCCTATGCAGTCGTAACACTCACCATTTCTGATCAAGAAAAATTTGACGCTTATCGCGCCCGCGCAGGGCAAGCGATGGAGAAACATGGCATCACAGCCCTGCAGGTCTCAAAGGATCCTCAGCGCCTTGAAGGCAATGACGAGGCGCCTCAACTGGTGGTGCTTCTGACGGCGGAAAATCGGGAAAATTTTCAGAAGTGGCATGCTGACCCCGAGTTTTCGGATCTACATGCAATGCGACGTGCCAGCGGCAAGGTCACGCTGATACTTCTATGAAACAGAGAGGGCCCGTCATTTCTGACGAGCCCAAACCTGTATGCGGAGGGTTACCGGAGTAATTTACCTGCGCCCCCCGTCTGCTCGATAGATTTTACTTCTTAGCAAGAGAATCCCGAATCTCAAGCAAAACATCGAGTTCGCTTGGCCCTTTTGTAACTTCTTCGACCGCTTCTGCTTTCTTCTCGGACGCTTCCTTCGCTTTGTTCACGCCTTTAACCAACATGAACACAACCCAAGCGATGATCAGGAAGTTGATAACAGCCATGAAGAACGCGCCATAAGCAAAGGCCGCGACGCCTGCTTCACGTGCCGCATCCAGTGATGCGTATTGCGCATCGCCGCCACCTAGAACGATAAATTTATTGGTAAAATCAACACCGCCCGTGAACAGCCCAATGATCGGATTAATCAAATCTGCAACCAATGATTTAACAATCGCAGTGAATGCTGCACCAATAATGATACCAACCGCCATATCCATGACGTTGCCTTTTGCAATGAAGTCTTTGAATTCTTTTAACATTTTCCGTTCCCTTACTAGAAAGCCCCAGTGGCTGTTCGCCTGCGCAGGTGTATAGTGCAGCTTTTGCACAGAACCAAACCTGTTTTCGGGGGAAATCGTCCCTACATTTCCCCTAATACTTCAAGCGGGCATTGCCTGCCCCCGGCTCTGCCATGCAAAAGGAAATACAATGCCTGACCTTTCTCAATTCCCGATCACTGGCCGCTGGCCCGCACAAAACTCTGATGCAATCCAGCTCTATTCCTACCCCACTCCCAATGGCGTGAAAGTTTCCATCGCACTCGAGGAACTAGGCTTGGCCTATGAACCCCACCTCGTGACACTTTCTGACGCAGACGTGAAAAGCCCGGAATTCCTGTCGCTGAACCCCAACAACAAAATCCCTGCAATCATTGATCCAAACGGACCAGACGGCACCCCCGTGGAATTGTTTGAAAGCGGTGCGATCCTGATTTACCTCGCTGAGAAAACGGGCAAGCTGATGCCTGAAGGTGCTGCGAAATACGAAGTTCTAAAATGGCTGATGTTCCAGATGGGTGGCATTGGCCCAATGTTTGGGCAACTTGGGTATTTCCACAAGTTCGCCGGGTCCGAGATCGAAGATCCCCGCCCACGTCAGCGCTACATTAACGAAGCGAAACGTCTTCTGGCTGTGTTGGACAAGCAAATGGAAGGCCGCGACTGGATTGCTGGCGACTATTCCATTGCTGATATCGCGATTTTACCTTGGCTGCGCGGGCTGGAATTCTATGGTGTGAAAGACGTGCGCCCCGCCGTTCAAACAGGTCTAAAAATCCCATCTCCAGCTGAACGCCAAGCAAATATTGACGATATGCCGGGCCGCGGGAACCAAACCATTACGGCCCCCGCAAACCGTTTGTCTAATGCGGGCCCCTTAGCCGGGTAACGCACCGCTTAATACGTAACGCAGGATCTCCGCCACTTGGCGGGGGTCTTCACAAACAGCCAGAGCCGCCGCATCAACTTCTTTCAGCGCATGCTGGTGATCTGCCCCGTGCAGCACAATCAGGCTTTTGCCCAGCGCCGCAGCATATCCGGCATCAAAAGCCGCGTTCCACTGTTTGTATTTCTCACCAAATCGCACCACAACCACATCCGCGCCTTCAATCCCTTTGCGCGTGCGGATGGCATTGACCTTAGCCCCAAGATTGTCGTGCCAAAATTTCTTCTCTTCCGCGCCAAGGATTGCAACACCGCAATCATCTGATGCGTCATGATCCGTTACAGGCGCAGAAAAGGCCACATCCAAATCGGCAGCCCCCTGCATAATCTCTTCGCGCCAATTCGTGTGGATCTCTCCGGAGAGGTATACATTCAGTGTCATCGTTATTTCCCATCTGTCCCGATATTCATTTCATATAGAATAGGGGATCACATGCGACGCGCCACCATAAAATCCACCGAGCGCCTATGCCCCACACGTCTGCCTGATCCCATCCTCTGGCGCAAACCCTTTGGGCGAAATTCGTTACAATCGATACGTTCCTGGTGAAATATTGACGATTTTGACTGTACCCCTGCTTTACATCAACTCCTGAAGTCTCAAGTAACACCCAAATTTAAACCATGTCTGTCAGCTAGGATCCTATGGAAAACGCATCGCTATATATTGCCTACCATGCTCAAGCGCCTCAATTCGACAGCCCATCACTAATTCCACTACATGTAGGCCGTGCACAGGTATCAACGGCCCTTCCAAATATGAAGGGTGATGATACCGGCGACAATATTTCCACCAAAAACTCGCAATATTGTGAGCTAACCGCATTATACTGGGCTTGGAAAAACGACACCGACAGCACTCATATCGGGCTGATGCATTACCGCCGCGTTCTAGACCTAGCGGGGCATCATACGGCACCCCAAACCGAAGTTTTTCCCAACCGGTTCGAAATTGAAAGCTGGAGCAGCGAAAGTGAAACTTGGCTCAATACCGCCTGCGCCGATTGGGATCTGATTATCCCTAAATCACACCAGATGGGACGTACCGTTGCAAGCAACTATGTCAATAAACACGCCCCCGCTGATTGGCAACTGACCCGCAATATCATTGTTGCCTCATATCCTGAATATCTGGAAAGCTTTGACACTGTGGCTGCGGATCACGAAATCTATCTCGCAAATATGATGATCATGCGTCGAGCGCTATTAGAGCGCTATTGCCCTTGGCTCTTTGATATCCTCCACCAACTTGAATCAACTGACATTGATCGCAGCACCTATGATCCACGTCAAAACCGTTATCTTGGCTTTATCGCGGAACGTCTATTCACTGTTTACATTCATCATCTAAGGAAAACCCAACCCGATCTGAAGGTGCGCGAAGTCAACATCATCAACCTCAGCAAAGCGATGGTCTTTCCCTATACGGAAGATACGCAGTTGAATGCGCCAGATCAGATGAACATCGCCTTTTCCGCCGATGGAAATTACCTGCCCCATACTGCGGCCATGTTGCAATCCCTGCTGTCGCGAGCGGATCAAACCCGGCAGATCAATCTGTTCTTCCTGCATTCTGATATTGCCGCCCCTCGTCGCGAAATGCTGCAGGAAGTTGTCGATATACATCCGAAAACCACCTTGCATGAAATCAACACGGGTGCAGCTTTTGGCGATAGTTACCGCTCTCCCAGCCGCGCACCCTCAAACGCAACCTACAACCGTTTCTTGCTGTTTCACCTGCTGCCAAAACTGGATCGGCTGCTCTACGTTGATGTGGATATGATCTTTCGGGGTGACGTCTGTGAAATATTTGACACCCCCATGGGCGATGCGCGCCTTGGGGCCGTGCCTGACTATATCATGACCCGCGTTTTGACCGGGCCAACCCCAACTTCCGACCCCGATATTCCTGACCTTTATACCTACTACAGCCGTGATCTAGGCCTAAGTGACGATCAGATTGGGCGTTATTTCAATGCGGGAATTCTGTTGTTCAACTTCGCTAATATGGACGTGACAAAAACCGGGCATGATCTGCTTGAGATGGCAGAAAACCGTCGTTTTTTATTCAGAGACCAAGACATTCTGAATGTCTATTTCAAGGATGAAACCCTGCGCCTGAATGATCGTTACAACGTGTTCAATACCATCAAAGCGGGATACAATCGCGTTCCCGTAGCGCAACACGCTGCAGCAATGGCGGCGCGATCCGATCCTTTTGTCATTCACTATGCCGCCGGCGACTACAAGCCATGGAAAAAATCTGTTCCGATGGGCCAGTATTATTGGGAAGCCTTGTTCCAGACACCTTTTTTCGCAGATGTAGCAATCTCGCGGCAAGGCGGAGGGAAACAAACAATGCATTTGAACCGCCCAGCAGGAGGGTTAACCAACACCGGCAAAATACTTGCCAACCGGATCCCCGCATTACGGCCAATACTTTTGCGAATCTATCGTATCCTGCAGCGCATACGAAACTGACCCGTCATCTGACCTATAGCGTCACGCAACAGATCCCCGTATAGAGGTCCCATGCAATTTGTTTCTCATTTTTTGCGCCGTACACCAGTCGCACCCACGACACAGAAACCAGTATATATTATTGCCTCGCCCTATTGCACACTCGACAAGGGCCTGGCGGAGATGTTGTTCTTCAAGGGCCTCGTCAAATCTGCGATGCCTTACGATCCAAACTTGGCTTCGAAATTTCGTGCTGTCTTTTCCGAAGCCAACTTCACCGTACAACGCCACCTTAGCGCAAGAATATATTTGGAGCGCCACAAAAGCCGCGTCCAGCAGATACTTCGCCCGCTGCTTCCCCACCTCAAATCTTATGACTTCTTTTCTGAGGCCCCGGTCGGCCAAACCTTTTTGCACCCCTATATTCGCAAAGCAATCATGCCTCACGCGCGCTTTATCTGGTTTACGCCTGATCGGGAAAGCTGGTTCGCAGATGTCGAACGCACGGAATGCAGCGCCCCGGATGCCTACCCAGAATATGCCCAGTGGGAACAAAATTCAGATGACAGACGTGCACTTCTACAAAATCGTCTGCGCATTGAGCGCCGGAAACTCATCCGTCTTTCAAGAGACTTCCCGCAGGATTGCATTGAGATCCAGACCACTCAGCCCGACGCTTGTGAACACCTTCAGAATTTCACGCTCAATGCTGCAATAAATATCTGATCAGGCAAGTTCAGCGGCGATCAGACCACGCAAACTATTGCCGCAATACAGCATGCCATCCCGTAGATCGCTCACAGAAAGGCGCGCGACTTTTGCTTTGCCCAGCGCCAGAAGTTCTGCCCGCAAAACCCCAGGTAAGGCCCCGGCAGACACCGGCGGGGTTAACAGCATTCCACTCATATCGGCCACAAAAACATTGGTGATAGTGCCCTCTGCCACGTCGCCGCGCCTGTTCAGGAAAACCATCTCATCCACGCCATCGGGCATTGTTGCGCGCGCATGATCGTAAGCCCCACGTTGTGAGGTCTTCATCCCACGCCAAACATCTGTTTCATCCAAAGACACGTCAGAAAGCGCAACCTGCCAAGAGGCAACCGTCGCAGCTGCAGGCACGACCTTCAGTGTAAGCCCCTTTACAGTAAGGGAAAACCGGCAACGTAAAGCGACATCTCCAGATATACCCGCTGCCATGTCCCGGGCCTGCTGGGCATCAAAATCAAAACCCAACTTGCGCGCCGTCAGACACATCCGCCCGATATGGCGATCCAACCGCGGCATATCCCGATCAGGTGTACGCCCGAAGGTCTCAATGATTTCAAGATCTTCCGGGATCATATCTCGGCGTAGCGGGCTTTCCACAGCGCTTCCTCATATTCACTTGGTGCGGTTGAATCCCACACGACCCCGCCACCCACATTCAATCGTACACGACCTTCTTCAAACAAAGACAGCGTTCGGATCGCGACGTTAAAACTGCGCCGCCCACCGGGGCCCGACCATCCAATCGCACCGCAATAAATCCCGCGTGGATCGTCTTCCAGATCATCAATAATCTCCATCGCGCGAATTTTCGGCGCACCGGTGATTGACCCACAAGGGAACAGCGCCTGAAAAATTTCGGCCAATCCCGGCTCTGGGGCCAATTCTGCGCGTACTCGGCTGACCATCTGATGCACGGTGGCGAAGGTTTGCACTTGAAATAATTCCGGCACATTCACCGTGCCCGGCACCGACACCCGACTGATATCATTGCGCAGAAGGTCAACAATCATCAGGTTTTCGGCACGGTTCTTTTCATCATTTTGCAGCCACTTCACCCGTGCGGCATCTTCCTCAGGGGTCAGGCCACGTGCAACTGTCCCCTTCATCGGCAGCGTCTCAATCATTCCACTGTCGGTACGGAAAAACAGCTCTGGTGAGCGCGACAAAAACTGTGCCCCCCCCAAATCGACATAGGCCCCATGTGATACGTTTTGGCGTTCAACCAGTTGCGAATACAATGATTTTGCGTCGCCAGACATTTGGCTATCCATGGGAAATGTCAGGTTGATCTGGTAACAATCCCCGGCTCCGATATATCGCTTCACCTCATCAAAAGCCGTACGATAGCGCGTTAAATCCCAACGCGGCGCAGGCTTTTCAAGCCCGGCATCAGCCGCCGGGAAATCGCGCCCCGCCTCGGGCTCGTCAAAGACCCCGAAACATAACAAAGGCATATCACGTTGCGCAGGCATCCGATCGCGCAAGGTTTCAATCAGTGCATAACCCAGCTCATAAGACGCATATCCGGCCAGCCATTCGCCCGCCTCTTCCGCTGCATTCAACGCGGCCAAAGCGGCAGGAACTTCCTCAGGCGTATGGGCAGAAATCACACGTTTGGGCGCACGAAACCAAGTTCCGCCCGCTTCAAGCCCCAATGGCCCGTCATCAAAGAAAATCTCACCCTGCACGCAATCGCCTTTCTGTTCCGGCCCTGTCATAGCCCGGAACGCGCTTCCTGCAAGATAATAGTCCGACGTTTAAACAGTCACAAGCGCCCGCTGATCATCTCGCCCCATCGAAAGAAGGCGCGGCGTTTGCGCCTGTTCCGCTTGGAAACCAGCTTTATCCGACATGCCCCGCCAATTTGCTGACAACAAGCTTTGCCCCACGGCACCGCCAAGCGTCCCACCCGGCCCCAGCACGATAAACACATCGGGCATAAACTCTCGGGCAGCCACGCGAATGGCCGCTGTAAAGTCATAGGGTTCATAAACCTGATGGCCCAAGGTGTAATCCCAAAGCGCTTTTGTATTCGCAGCATTCGGCGTCCAAATCGCCCCACGACCGTCAATCAACGGCACATTGGGTTGGCCGAACAAGTCGGCATCAAGGCGTGCACGCCCTTGTTCCGCAACGGGTTTCTGCAAATGCGCATGAAAACCGGCGTGATTGGGCAAACGCATAGGAAAGCGATCTTCCAAGCGCGGCATATCCCGTTCAAACGCCGATAATCCGGCCTCGTTCCCGGCCAGAACCAGCATCCCGCCAAGGTCAATCGACAGACCAAGCACATGATCTGCACGTCTCGAAACTTCAGTGCATTTCGCAAAAACCTCGCTCCGGCGGCCTGGAATTTCCACCCAATTATCATCCACAAACGGGTAAATGAGTTGCCCACCGATCAGGTTTTCCTGCATCAAGGTCCCCATGGTGTTCACCACCTCAAACCCACCCATCGGCGACAATGCCCCACCACAAGCCAACGCAATATACCAGCCCAGCGAGTTTCCCGTAACCGCCAGAATATCGAATTTCTCACGATCAATTGCTTGATAATCCGCCAGCGCCGCCGCAAAAATCAAAGGTGAAGCGTGATCACCGCGCGTATGTTTCGCACCAGAAAACCGTTCCGCGCCATCCAACGCCGTTACCGCTTCCTGCCCCGTTTGCGCCCGGAACGCGTCAAATTGGGCAAACATCGCGGGCTTATCTGCGTGATGTCGGGTCAAATACCCCAATTCCGGCTTGTTATATGTCCCCCGCCCTGGGGCCACGACAACTGCAGTTAATTTCGACATTTACTTGCCCTCCCAAAGCTTCAGCGCCGCTTCAGCAATGCTCTCACTTGAGGGCATCGTCGCCGCATAGGCCGGGCCTGTGGCGATAAAACTGTCTTGCGCCGCAATCCGTGCAGAGGGCAAATCACAGCGTTCATGCAACATTGAAAGCAGTGCTTCTGATTGGCTGCCCGTCGTGCGGCATTCATCCACCACCAGCACTTTCTCAGCGCCCTCAAGTGCTGCCAGAATACCTTCAACAGGCATTGGTGCCAGCCAACGCATATCAATCACGCGTGTCTGAATTCCATTTTCGGTCAACGCCTTGGATGCCTTTTGCGACAGGTAATTCCCGTTGCCATAGGTCACAATTGCTAGGGGTCCATCACCGGTCACGCCAACTTCGCCCAGCGCAATGACCTCGTCCGGCGCAGGATAGGTATCCATCCAAGCACTATCTTTTACGTCATGTAGATCACGCATCGGATAAAGCGCAATCGGTTCAACAAACACCACAACCCGCTGCTCGACCCGCGCCAAACGTACGCATTCGCGCAGCATCTTCGCCGCATCCGCACCATGGCTTGGGCAGGCGATAATCACACCGGGGATATCCCGCAAAACCGCCAAGGAATTGTCATTGTGGAAATGCCCGCCAAAGCCTTTTTGATAGCCTAGCCCAGCAATCCGCAGCACCATCGGGTTGGTAAATTGTCCGTTTGAAAAGAAGCTCAGCGTTGCTGCCTCGCCCCGCAATTGGTCCTCAGCGTTGTGCAAATAGGCGAGGAATTGGATCTCTGGCATCGGCACAAATCCATTATGGGCCATGCCGATCGCCAGCCCCAAAATTGATTGCTCATCCAACAATGTGTCAATCACACGATCCGGCCCAAAGCGATCACACAGCTTTTGCGTCACGCCATAAACACCACCTTTACGGCCCACATCTTCGCCCATCACTGCAATTTCGCGATGCTCCAGCATTAGATCCGTCATGGCCCAATTTAGCAGCCGTGACATTGGCTGCGGCTCACCCATCGCGCGCAAGTCACTTTTACCAAACGTCTTTTCCCGATCACCCGCCGGTACGCCATTGCTTGGCGCACAGATACGCGCTGGCGGCACAATGCTCTCCATCACATCTTCTGCCGTTTTTAGGCGTGGCCGCGTCACAACCTGTTCCGCAACCCGCGTACATTGTGCTTCCGCATCTAAATAAATGTCACGAATATCATCCGTAGACACGGCACCAACATCGCGCAACAAACGCGCAGAATGCATCAGGGGGTCCTCAGATTCCCAAGCCTCAAAAATGTCTTTTGATAAATATGTTTGCTGCATGTCCGACCCGGCATGCCCATAAAGTCGTACCAAAGTCAGATGCAAGAACGCAGGTTTTTTGTGAGACCGCACATAATCCGCCGCCTCACGTGCCGCGCGCCAAGTATCAAAAATATCCAACCCATTCGCATGAAAATACTTCAACCCAGGCCGATTGTCGTAATTCGCTGCAACCCAGCCCCGTGGTGTACGCGTCGAAATCCCAATCCCGTTGTCCTCACAGACAAACAAAAGCGGCATCGGAACCGATTGAAAAGAGGTCCAGCACGCTGTGTTAATCGCCCCCTGCGCGGTCGAATGGTTTGATGACGCGTCACCAAAGGAACACATCACAATGCTGTCGTCTTCCAACACCTGATGTTCCGGGCGCACACGTTTTGCAAGGCCCACAGAATAAGCCGCGCCAACCGCTTTTGGCAGATGCGAAGCAATCGTCGATGTTTGTGGAGGGATATTTAAAGTCTTTGATCCCAAAACCTTATGACGTCCACCAGAGATCGGATCGTCCACCGAGGTCGCAAAACTTAACAGCATATCCCAAGCCGGGGTTGTTCCCGGAACCTGCGCAGATCGGCGTGTTTGGAATGCCCCGTCACGGTAATGCAGAAACGCCATATCATCAGGTCGCAGGGCTGATGCAACCGCGGCCATGCCTTCATGCCCAGAGGATCCAATCGTGTAATACCCCTGCCCTTGCGCCTGCATCTTGCGCGACCGACGATCAAGGTTTCGTGACAGGCATTGCGCCCGGAAAATCGCGACAGCCTCGTCGTGGCTCAATGGCCCGCTTGCCGTAGCCCCGCTAGGTAATTCCCCCGATGCGACCCGCTCCAGAAAGGCTTCATGTACTATATCAGCACGATCCATGACTCATCCTTTCGGGGCCACTCAGCCCCTTTCATCTTGCCGGAAATACTCCGGGGGTGCGGGGGCTGGCCCCCGTTTACCTAGTGGGTGGGGGCAGAGCCCCCGCTTTCGTTTTAGAAAAAGGCCTGCAAACCGGTCTGCGCACGTCCCAAGATCAGCGCATGCACATCATGCGTACCTTCATAGGTGTTCACCGTTTCCAGATTCACCATATGACGGATCACATGGAAATCGAGACTAATGCCATTCCCGCCGTGCATGTCCCGCGACATCCGACAAATATCCAAGGCTTTGCCGCAATTATTACGCTTCATAATAGAGATCATCTCTGGCGCAGCATTGCCCTCGTCCATCAAACGACCAACCCGCAAGGAGCCCTGTAAACCAAGGGCAATTTCGGTCTGCATATCCGCAAGTTTCTTTTGGAACAGCTGCGTTTGCGCCAGTGGTTTGTTGAACTGTTTGCGGTCCAGACCATATTGCAATGCCGCGTGCCAGCAGGCCTCAGCAGCGCCCATCGCACCCCAGGAAATCCCGTAACGCGCGCGGTTCAAACAGCCAAACGGGCCTTTCAGGCCTTCAACATTTGGCAGAAGTGCATCTTCACCAACTTCTACATCCGCCATCACAATTTCACCTGTGATCGAGGCGCGCAGCGACATTTTGTTCTCAATCTTCGGGGCAGACAGGCCCTTGGTGCCTTTTTCCAGCACAAAACCGCGGATCTTGCCACCATGGGCCTCAGATTTTGCCCAAACAACAAACACATCGGCGATCGGTGCGTTGGAAATCCACATTTTGGATCCGTTCAAAACATAGCCACCATCGGTTTTTTTCGCGACAGTTTTCATGCTTCCAGGATCAGAACCCGCATCAGGTTCAGTCAGGCCGAAGCAGCCAATTGACGTGCCCGCAGCTAGGCCCGGCAGGTATTTTTTGCGCTGTTCTTCAGACCCATAGGCATAGATCGGATACATAACCAAGCTGGATTGAACAGACATCATAGACCGATATCCACTGTCCACACGTTCCACTTCACGCGCCACAAGACCATAAGCAACATAGCTAGACCCAAGCCCGCCATATTCCTCAGGAACCGTAATGCCCAGCAGGCCCATCTCGCCCATTTCCGCGAAAATTGCAGGGTCAGTTTCTTCATTTGCGAATGCATTGGTCACCCGTGGTGCCAGTTTTTCCTGAGCATAAGCACTGGCCGCGTCGCGCATCATGCGCTCATCTTCAGACAGTTGTTCGTCCATACGGAACGCGTCTTCCCAGGTGAATTTCTCCAGATCTGGTTTACTTTGTGGTGAGAGATTTCCAGCCATGGTTCAGGCTCCTTTAAGTTCGTTCACGGCGCGCGCGATCCGCGCGCAGCCTTCAGTCAAATCGGCATCAGAATAGGCGTATGACAGGCGGAAATGCCCGGCCAGACCAAAAGCCCGCCCCGGCACCAGCGCCACATTGCCCTCATTCAGAATATATGCGCAGACGTCCGCGTCATTTTCCAGAATATTGCCTTGTGACGTTACGCGCCCAAACAGCCCTTCGCAGTTCGGGTAAACGTAAAACGCCCCCCCCGGCACCTCGCAAGTAATGCCATCAACCGCGTTCAAAGCATCCACCACCATATCGCGACGCGCTCGGAACGCATCACAACGTTCAGCCAATAAATTTTGTGGGCCAGTCAGCGCTTCAAGCGCCGCAGCTTGCGAAATGGATGACGCACCAGAAGTACATTGCCCCTGAATTGCGGTCATCGCCTTCATCAGTTCAACCGGGCCAATCCCCCAGCCCAGACGCCAACCGGTCATCGCGTAAGACTTTGAAACCCCATTCACAATCAGCGTACGATCCGCGAGATCTGGTGCGGCTTTACGGAAGGATGTAAAGGGCTCATAGGTGACATGCATGTAAATTTCATCCGCAATAACCCAGACATGCGGGTATTTACGCAGAACTTCAGCCAGAGCCTCAAGATCTTCGCCGGAATACATCGCACCTGACGGATTGCCCGGCGTGTTCAGCATCAGCCATTTGGTTTTGTCGGTGATCGCCGCCTCAAGCGCCTCCGGCGACAAGCGGAAACCCTGACCTGCGCCACAAGGCACTGTCACCATTTCACCTTGACAGAAATCCACGATATCCGCGTAAGACGTCCAATATGGCGCGGGCATGATCACCTCATCGCCCGGGTTCACGGTCGCCGCAAAAGCGTTATGAATGACCTGCTTTGCACCGGTAGAAACCATGATTTCCGCGATTTCTGGGCGAAAGCCACAGAACCGTTCTGCATCCATCGCAATCGCTTCGCACAACGCCGGTTTCCCCGCCGTCGGAGGATATCCCGTATCCCCTGCCAAAGCCGCTGCATTCGCCGCTGCAATCACGTTTTCAGGTGTCTTAAAATCAGGTTCGCCCGTGCCGAATGTCAGCACAGGATGCCCCTGTGCCTGGCGCGCACGTGCCGCCTCAGAAATCTTTACAATTTCCGAAAGCTGCAGCGATGCCGCGCGATCTGATCGGATAAATTCAGCCATTTTCAACCCTTTGCGGCGTATAAGCCGCCAGTTTTTGTCGCAAGGAATGCTCCCAACGGGATCTCTTCCTGCTTCAGGAAGCCCTTTGTCGGCAGCACACCATCACGCACCATTTCAATCACGCCCACAACGGATCCCGCCGTGGTCCAGGCAATCGCGGTACGCATCTCTCCTGCGACCTCAATCGGGCGATAACCGCGCACGAATTCTTTGCGCTGCATCCGGCCATCCGCCATGCCTTCTGCGGCAACATGAACGTAAACCACATCATCCTCAACAGGTGGCTTGGCATTGACCAAAATTTCACCGGCCTCAGCGCGACGATCACGCATCAATAACTCGTGGAAGAAGAAGTTCATCTGATCCATATGACCAGGGTAACGCATTGTTTTATAGTCAATGTTATCGACTTTACCGAGGTAGGTGTCACACATGGTGCCAAGCCCACCAGAGGTCGTAAAGGCCTCCAGTTTTACCCCGTCAATATACAGTCCTTCCAGCCATTCCATCGGCGAAACCCATTTGCGTTCACCACTTTCAATGACTTCACAATCGTTCAGATATTCGTTCACCACACCTTCAGGTGACCAGTTGAACGCATAACCCATCAACCCCGTCGGGTTCTGCGGCAAGGCCCCAACACGCATTTTACAACTGCGACAATCGTCAAATTGTTCGATCAAATCCGCACCCACGATGCCGATGAATCCCGGTGCCAAGCCACATTGCGGCGCCATCAAACCTTTGGAGGTTTTCGCCAACTCAATAATCGCCTGAGTCGTCGGCACATCTTCCGTCAGATCGAAATAGTGAATACCAGCAGCATGCGCTTCACCCGCAATCGCGGTGTTCAGATGGTACGGCAGGCAGGACAAAACCGCGTCAACCTCGCCAAACAAGTCACGCAGATTTGCAGCGTCAGACAAGTCAAGCGTTTGTGTCGCAAAGGAAAACTCACGCCCGCTCAAATTCATATCAACGCCCGTGACGTCAAATCCAGCCTCTTTCAACAGCGTCGCTGCCAATGTGCCGATTTTACCCAATCCAAGTGTCGCGATCTTTTTCATAGCTTCTGCCTTTGAACAAAAGTTTCCAGTTTGGCGTGACGATAGCAATTGCCCCTTCATGCCGAAATAGCTAACTTTGCAATAATTCATGAGATTTAGGAATGTGAGACGCCGATGATTCCCTCCCGATCCCTGCCATCACTTGCCGCCCTTCGTGCGTTTGAATGTGCCGCCCGTCATGGGTCGTTCACGCTTGCGGCTGAGGAACTCCACCTCACGCAAAGCGCCGTTTCCCGACAGGTCAAAGATCTCGAAGCACAGCTTGGTTTCTCGCTTTTTCGCCGCAATGGTCGCCGCGTCGCCCTAACAGATGCAGGCGGCGAATTTGCCCGTGCGCTGGCGCTGGATCTTGATCGCCTGAAACAAACGGTCAGCCGCGCCGTCACTGCTGGGAATGCCCGCACGGCCCTGCGTATCGCCACGCTTTCAACCTTTGCCAGCCGTTGGTTGATCCCGCGCCTACCCGAATTTGAAGCCAAATTTCCCGAGGTCGAAATCAGCCTTTCCACCCGCTTACGTCCCTTCTCTTTTGATGCGGAGCGCTTTGATTTGGCGATCCACCATGGGTCCGCCGATTGGCCCGACACCCAAATGTCACGTCTCTGTGGCGAAGAAATCCTTGCTGTTGCCGCGCCCGAATTCCTTGAGGCGCAAAACCTACACAACGCCTCTGCAACTGACATCGCCGAGGCCCCACTTCTACACCTCGAAACTCGCCCCGGTCACTGGGCCGAATGGTTGCGTCTGCAAGGTGTCGATGCCCCAAGCTTCCCCCGCGGGAAACAATTTGATCAATTTTCCATGATCATTTCCGCTGCGTCGCATGGTCTTGGTGCAGCCTTACTACCTCGCTACCTTATTGAAAAAGAACTAGAAAGTGGCGCACTTATCCCATTACCGGGTGAATCCCTCATCACCGATAACGCCTATTGGCTCGTGACCCCGGCGGGTGCGACCTCTCCTATGGCGCAGGCCTTTGCCCGCTGGGTCAAAACCAGAGTTTCGAGGGGGATCGGCATGAGGTCTTCATGACTTTTCTGCACTCATTTGCAAATATTTCACGATTTTCCTCCTAAAGAAAACCATTTATACTGGGCCCAAATTCCAATTAGAAGGGCCCTTCCCATGGACGTTACCCGCGAAATCTCCGACATTCTTTCCCGCCTTGGTGTGGATAAATCCGCCTATACTGGCGGCACCCGCAAAGTGATCAGCCCCGTTACTGGCACTGAAATCGCAGCCGTTAACGACATGTCCGCTGACATGGCGAAGGCTGGCATTGCCAAGGCAAAAGCTGCGTTCAAGTCTTGGCGCATGATCCCTGCCCCACGTCGCGGCGAACTTGTACGTCTGCTGGGCGAAGAACTGCGGGTTGCCAAAGAAGATCTCGGTCGGATCATCTCAATTGAGGTCGGCAAAATCCCATCCGAAGGTCTTGGCGAAGTTCAAGAAATGATCGACATTTGTGACTTTGCTGTTGGCCTCTCACGTCAACTTTACGGTTTGACCATTGCAACTGAACGTCCTGGCCACCGTATGATGGAACAATGGCACCCAACTGGCCCCGTTGGTGTGATTTCCGCGTTCAACTTCCCAGCAGCTGTTTGGTCCTGGAACGCCGCCCTTGCCATCGTTTGTGGCGACCCAGTCATCTGGAAACCATCCGAGAAAACACCCCTGATTTCCCTCGCCTGTACCTCTGTCTTTGAACGCGCGATCGCACGTTTTGGCGATGATGCACCCGAAGGTCTGCACTTTCTTCTGCTTGGCGATCGTGAGGTGGGCGAGGTCCTCGTTGACAGTAAAGACGTGCCAGTGATTTCCGCCACTGGTTCCACCCGTATGGGCCGTGAAGTTGGCCCACGTGTTGCGGCACGCTTCGGCAAATCCATCTTGGAACTTGGTGGCAACAACGCAGGCATCGTTTGCCCATCTGCGGATCAAGACATGGCTTTGGCCGCGATCGCATTCGGCGCCATGGGCACCGCAGGCCAACGCTGTACTTCGCAACGCCGCGTTTTCGTGCACGAATCCATCTGGGAAGAATTCGTGCCACGCCTCGCAGCAGCTTATAAATCTGTAACTGTTGGCTCCCCCCTCACCACAGATTCACTTGTTGGCCCCTTGATCGACAAACAGGCATCCGACGCCATGGAAGCCGCAATTGATGCTGCGAAAGAAATGGGCGGCAAGGTCACTGGCGGTGAATTGGTTGACGCGGGTCACCCTGACGCCTTCTATCGTCGCCCAGCAATGGTTGAGCTGAAAGAACAGAAAGGCATCGTTCTTGAGGAAACCTTCGCACCCGTGCTTTACGTCATGCCCTACAGCGACCTTGATCACGCGATCGACATGCAAAATGACGTGACAGCAGGCCTGTCGTCCACCATCTACACCTTAGATGTGCGCGAAGCGGAAACCTTCATGTCAGCAGCCGGTTCTGACTGTGGTATCGCCAACGTCAACATCGGGACATCCGGTGCGGAAATCGGCGGTGCATTTGGCGGCGAAAAGGAAACTGGCGGCGGCCGCGAAAGCGGTTCCGACGCGTGGAAAGCTTACATGCGCCGCGCAACCAACACCGTGAACTATTCCCGCGAATTGCCCCTCGCCCAAGGCGTATCGTTCGACATCGGGTAATTTCGATACCATATACATTGAACGCCCGCTTCATGCGGGCGTTTTCATTTCTGGGTTAGAACGGCCGCACCACCGCCCCCGAATAGAAATAATAGCCCATGCCAAAGGCGAACAAAACAACCCCCGCAACAGAATGTAATACAATCGCCAAGGGCAGGCTTTCGCGCGTTTTATAGGCCCAAGCAAAAATCAAGCCGCCAACAAATGTCATCACCGCAACGACCCAACTCCAGTACATAAGATGCGCCAGCGAAAACAGCGTCGCGTTCAATACAACTGCGCCCCGCCCCGCTGGGATCACCGGTTTATAGCGTCGGAAAAACAACACACGAAAGATCAGCTCCTGCGGCAAGGCCGACACCAGCGGATAGAACACCGCGATAATCAGCATCACGTCTGGCCGGTGTTTCAGCAGGGCGAACAAGCGGTCAGGCGCGCTGAACGACAGGATCACCCAACTGGCAAGCGCCACCGCACCCGCGATCAAAACCACTGGCATCAGACGCACCCCGGACCACCCCTGAAACATCACTGTCCATGAAAACCCAGGCGTGCGCATCAACAACACCAGCCCAAGCAGGGTGAAGACGCCCAGCGCCGTGAACATCATTGAGGGCGGCAAAAATACTGCGATTCCCAGCGGGGCCAAGATGAAGAATAATAGGAATTCTACCACCAACCACGGCTTGCGACGTGATTCTGGCCAAGGATCAGAGGCATAATACATGTAATTTGACAACAATTCCGGCATAAGACCCTCTATATTTAGTCCAAAACCCTACGCCAACAATCCCAAACATCCAGTTTACACCCCTCAAACCTCAATCTAGGCCAAAAACCGCAAAAATACCTGCCCCAAAACTGTATCCACCCTTGAACCTTTCCTCGTGATATCTATACACCACGACAATTTGTTTCTTCGGGGATCCACCATGCCAAAACGCGACGATATCTCATCCATCATGATCATCGGGGCTGGCCCTATTGTTATTGGTCAGGCCTGCGAGTTTGACTATTCCGGAGCGCAAGCCTGTAAGGCCCTGCGCGAAGAAGGTTACCGCGTCATTCTGGTGAACTCCAACCCGGCCACAATCATGACCGACCCGGAACTCGCCGACGCGACCTACATCGAACCCATCACCCCTGAAATGGTCGCCAAGATCATCGAAAAAGAACGCCCCGATGCGTTGCTGCCAACCATGGGTGGCCAAACTGGCCTGAACACATCCTTGGCCTTGGCCGACATGGGCGTGCTTGAAAAATTCAACGTCGAACTGATTGGTGCAAACCGCGAAGCCATTGAAATGGCTGAAGATCGCAAGCTTTTCCGCGAAGCCATGGATCGCTTGGGCATCGAAAACCCACGTGCGACTATTGTCACCGCGCCAAAATCTGACGCGGGCGTCACCGACCTTGACGCAGGTGTACGCATCGCTCTTGAAGCGCTTGAAGACATCGGACTGCCCGCCATCATCCGCCCCGCTTTCACCCTTGGTGGTACCGGTGGTGGTGTTGCCTATAACCGCGAAGATTACGAACATTTCTGCCGTACCGGCATGGATGCATCCCCTGTGAATCAGATCCTTGTTGATGAATCCCTGCTCGGCTGGAAAGAATACGAGATGGAAGTCGTGCGCGACAAAGCTGACAACGCCATCATCGTTTGCGCGATCGAAAACATTGACCCAATGGGTGTGCACACAGGTGATTCCATCACCGTCGCCCCAGCCCTGACCTTGACCGATAAAGAATACCAAGCCATGCGCACCGCCTCGATTGCGGTTTTGCGTGAAATCGGCGTCGAAACCGGTGGTTCGAACGTACAATGGGCTGTGAACCCAAAAGACGGCCGCATGATCGTGATCGAGATGAACCCACGGGTTTCTCGCTCCTCCGCTTTGGCCTCTAAAGCGACTGGTTTCCCGATTGCCAAAATCGCTGCCAAACTTGCCGTGGGTTATACGTTGGACGAACTCGACAACGACATCACCCGCGTGACCCCGGCGTCGTTTGAACCAACAATCGATTATGTCGTCACCAAGATCCCACGTTTTGCCTTTGAGAAATTCGCAGGCTCTGAGCCTTACCTCACCACCGCGATGAAATCCGTGGGCGAGGTCATGGCGATCGGCCGCACCATCCATGAATCAATGCAAAAAGCGCTGGCATCCATGGAAACGGGCCTGACTGGTTTTGACGAAGTTGAAATCGAAGGCGCACCTGAAAAATCCGCCGTGATCAAAGCGATTAGCAAACAGACTCCGGATCGCCTGCGTACCATTGCCCAGGCAATGCGCGAAGGCCTGACGGATGACGAAATCCAAGCAACCACCAGCTTTGATCCTTGGTTCCTCGCCCGTATCCGCGAAATCGTCGATGCAGAAGCAGTCGTGATCGCCAATGGCCTACCTTCTGATGAACGTGGTCTACGCGAATTGAAAATGCTTGGCTTCACCGACGCGCGCCTTGCAAAACTTGCAGGCAGCACGGAATCTGAGGTCCGCAAAACCCGCGTGCTGAAAAACGTCACCGCATCCTTTAAGCGCATCGATACCTGCGCCGCCGAATTTGAAGCCCAAACCCCCTATATGTATTCCACCTACGAGGCCCCGGCCCTAGGTGACGTCGAATGCGAAGCCCGCCCCTCAGACGCCAAGAAAGTCGTCATCCTCGGTGGTGGTCCAAACCGTATCGGCCAAGGGATCGAGTTCGATTACTGCTGCTGCCACGCGTGTTATTCCCTGACTAAACAGGGCTATGAAACCATCATGATCAACTGTAACCCGGAAACGGTTTCCACTGATTATGACACCTCGGATCGCCTGTATTTTGAACCACTGACCTTTGAACACGTCATGGAAATTCTACGTGTAGAACAGGAAAACGGCACCCTTCACGGCGTCATCGTGCAATTCGGCGGTCAAACCCCGTTGAAACTCGCCAATGACCTTGAGGCCGCCGGCATCCCAATTCTTGGCACCTCTCCCGACGCGATTGACTTGGCTGAGGATCGCGAACGTTTCCAAGCTCTCGTCAATGACCTTGGCCTGAAGCAACCGCATAACGGCATCGCCTCCACCGACGCTGAAGCCCTTGAAATCGCGCTTGATGTTGGCTTCCCACTGGTGATCCGCCCCTCCTATGTTCTGGGTGGCCGCGCTATGGAAATCGTGCGCGACATGCCACAATTGGAACGTTACATCAAAGAGGCCGTGGTCGTCTCCGGTGACAGTCCTGTTCTGCTCGACAGCTACCTCGCGGGCGCCGTTGAACTTGACGTTGACGCACTTTGTGATGGCAAAGACGTTCACGTCGCCGGCATCATGCAGCACATCGAGGAAGCTGGCGTTCACTCCGGCGACTCCGCCTGCTCCCTACCGCCTTACAACCTCGACAAGCACATCATCTCTGAGATCAAGCGCCAAACCGTTGCCCTTGCACTCGCGCTCAATGTTAAGGGTCTGATGAACGTGCAATTTGCGGTCAAAGACGACGTGATCTACCTGATCGAGGTCAACCCGCGCGCATCCCGTACCGTGCCGTTCGTCGCGAAATCCACCGACAGTGCGATCGCGGCAATCGCCGCGCGCATCATGGCCGGTGAACCTCTGACGAACTTCCCCAAACGTCCGCCTTACCCCAAAGACGCGGCCAAGGGCGAACCCGAACCCATGGGCGATCAAATGCGTCTCGCCGATCCCGAAGCGATGCCTTGGTATTCCGTGAAAGAGGCGGTTCTCCCCTTCGCACGTTTCCCCGGCGTTGACACTTTGCTTGGCCCCGAAATGCGTTCCACCGGCGAAGTCATGGGTTGGGATCGTTCTTTCCCGCGTGCCTTCCTCAAAGCGCAAATGGGCGCTGGCATGGAACTGCCTGCCGATGGTCGCGCCTTCATTTCGATCAAGGACGCTGACAAAACCGCGTTGATGATTGATTGCGCGCGTATCCTGTCTGACCTCGGCTTCACGCTGGTTGGCACCCGTGGCACCGCCACTTGGTTGTCAGAGCAGGGCGTGGAATGTGCCATCGTGAACAAAGTTTATGAGGGCCGACCGAACATCGTCGATGTGTTGAAAAACGGTGATATTCAACTGGTTATGAATACCACCGAAAGCAGTCAAGCCGTCTCCGATAGCCGTGAAATCCGCGCTGTCGCGCTCTATGACAAAATCCCATATTTCACGACTGCAGCAGGCTCCCACGCCGCCGCCCAAGCGATCAAAGCCATGCGCGAAGACGCTTTGAGCGTACGCGCGCTGCAAGGCTAAATCGCCTCACATACCCAACAAAAAACCCGCTGCGCCCAAGGCCAGCGGGTTTTCTTTTGGCACGAACCCACCAAGTACTCCCGCCCTACCCTAAAAGCACAAAGGGCATCGCCTGACCCTAGGTGGGTGCAAAGCGCCCTCCCGTGGGGAGGGTCAGGCGCTGCCCGGCTTTCCGCCGGGCGGAATGGTCTATTTCTGATCAACCTTATCTTTAATAACTGACATAAACGTCTCATAACGCTTACCGAACGCCCCCTTCTCGTAACACTTCACCATGTCGGGATTGAACAGTACATCTTCCTGCCGAAGGTTCTTTAACAATTGATACTTTTCCACCCACGGACGAAAATCCTTCCCCAGATATGTAACGCAACTAAACATCAGCAATTTAACTTCAGCTGAACTCAAATATGCCCTCACAATCTTTGAGTATTTTTGTTTGGCAAGCTCATTCTTATTAATATCCAATTTGCCGTCATCAGCATATTCCAATTCAGCTTTATCGATATGGCGCATGGTATTGTAAAGCAGTCGAAAGTAAGGGCCGAGATCGGGTTCCAGAATATCCGTGTATAATAGTAAGTAGGCATCCCGTTGATCCTCTAGTGCGCTCTTTATTGAGTATTGGCGTGCGGGCGACACTTCCCCACCATTCTCGGCAACGAAGATATCATGCCCCGATTTACGACATTGGTCAGTTAACTCCGCGACATACCGCCTCAAGACAGCCCGTCCCTTTCCAATCTGCTCAGAGCTAGAAACTAGCTCAGTGCTCGCCTCAAGCGACTGCACATGCCCATTAAACAGTTCCAGCAATCCAAACAGCGTATTCTCAAATCGCTGTAGCTTGAACTCCCCGCGTGAAAGCCCCAACTCTTGGCGTTGCAATTTCAACTCACTGCGTTGCATGAAAAGGGTTATCAATAATCCAGCAAAGGCCAGCCCGGAAAACAAAGCCGTCAACCCACCAAACATATCTCCAGCGGCCCCTGCTGCACCGCTGTCAGGAGCGCCATTTTCATCAAGAAAATACCCTGGGCCATGTACCCACCACCACCAGCACGCACCAAAAATCCCCGCAAACAAGCCAACCGCGAGAATCCCCCACAGCCCATTAACTAATTTCTCTTTCCGCATCAGTTCCTCAATCCCCGCAACCACCGCGACAGAGATCATCACCCCCAAAAGGGCTATCACTGACAGGGTCAAAATTGGTTGTTCAAAATACTCCACTCCCACAACCAATACACGAACGACGCCTCAGGAACAGATCATTCCTGCCCCAACCGCTTCTCCCAATCTCTCTGCACATCTCCCCATTGCGGCGGCTTTTCACGGCGGTATTCAGGTGGGGCTTCAAACGCTTCAAGATACCCGGCGAGACGCGCAAACATAAACGCCCTCAGCGTATCGTTGATCCGCCCCTGATACCCCGTCCCCATGCTTTTGAAAAACCGCAGCACGTCCTCATCAATGCCGATCGTGATGCGTTTCTTCTTTCGCTCCGGGCGTTCATAAAAGATCCGCGCCCATTCACTGGGCACCACCTGATGACGCGCGATTTCATCATGCATCGCCCATTCAAGACGCAGCATCGTATCCATCATATAGCCGGCATAAAGCGACTGTTTACTGCGTGGTTTTCGGTGCGGTTTTGGCGGCTCGTAGTTGTCGCTTAACATGGGCTCACTCCTGGTTTCATCCAGAATGCCCGGAAAGCCTTAACAGCCTCTCAGATCACCGTGCGCTGTGTATGCATGGTTTATGCATAAGATGTGCATGGGCTGTGCAGACCCATATTCCCCAAAAACAAACAGCCCCCCGCAGTGTGCGAGAGGCTGTTTTTCTGTTCTAAATCACGTTGTGAGTGGTCTTAAAATTCGATCACGGCGCGGATGCTTTCGCCTTTGTGCATCAGCTCGAACCCTTCGTTGATCTGATCCAAAGTCAGTTTATGGGTGATCATTGGATCGATCTCGATCTTGCCATCCATGTACCAATCAACGATTTTTGGCACATCTGTACGGCCGGAAGCTCCGCCAAAGGCCGTGCCACGCCAGCTGCGACCAGTGACCAATTGGAACGGCCGCGTCGAGATCTCAGCCCCCGCAGGTGCCACGCCGATGATGATGCTTTCGCCCCAACCTTTATGCGAAGCTTCAAGCGCCGTGCGCATCACATTCACATTGCCGGTCGCATCAAAAGTATAATCCGCACCACCACCTGTCAGCTCAACCAAATGCGCCACAAGATCGCCTTCGATCTTGGATGGGTTCACAAAATCGGTCATGCCGAAACGGGTCGCCATTTCGACCTTGCCGTCGTTCAAATCAACACCAACAATCTGATCCGCACCGGCCAAACGCAGGCCCTGAATCACATTCAAACCAATGCCGCCAAGACCAAAAACAATGCCGGTGGATCCGATCTCTACCTTGGCCGTGTTGATCACTGCGCCGATGCCCGTGGTCACGCCACAACCGATGTAACAAATCTTGTCAAACGGCGCGTCTTTGCGCACTTTCGCCAAAGCGATTTCTGGCACAACTGTATGATTTGCAAAGGTAGAACAGCCCATATAGTGGTGAATCGGCGTGCCATCCAGCATGGAAAAACGCGTGGAACCATCTGGCAAAAGCCCGGCACCTTGGGTCGAACGGATCGACTGACAGAGGTTGGTTTTTGGGTTCAGACAGTAATCACATTCACGACATTCCGGCGTGTAAAGCGGGATCACGTGATCGCCCACTTCAAGCGAAGTCACACCTTCGCCAATCTCAATCACAATGCCCGCGCCCTCATGGCCCAGAATTGCTGGAAAAATCCCCTCAGGGTCATCACCTGAACGGGTAAATTCATCGGTGTGACACAGGCCAGTCGCCTTGATCTCAACCAAAACTTCGCCCTTGCGTGGACCCTCAAGGTTCACTTCCATAACTTCAAGAGGTTTGCCGGCTTCAACAGCCACTGCAGCGCGTGTACGCATCATTTCTCAATTCCTTATTCAGCCCTGAAACGAAATAGGTTCTTGTCCGGCCAGAAGGTACTTCCTAGACGAGATCTAACAACCAATTACCTTAAGTATGCCCAAAACATCGGGCAGCGATAGCGAAAACTGCAGCATTTCGGCCGAGATTCGCGTGTTTTCGATTTAGTTGGGACAATTCGAACCAATCCTTAAGATTTTACTTGCTAAGATGCGCAGGTCGTTTATCCGAAATAGAACCACGGCAACACAGCAGGCACATGACCAAATCTTCAGCCCCAGACCCCGCCCTACAGAATTCAACTCCCGCACGTGATTGGGTAAAGGTTCTAGCGCAGTATCGCGAACCCAGCCAAATACGTAGTATTGTGGAGCTTGGGATCACGGCCGTTCCGTTCTTCCTGCTGTGGGCGCTTGCATGGTGGTCTTTGTCCATCAGTTATTGGCTGGCCTTTGCGATTTCTATTGGCAACGCAGCTTTCCTTCTGCGTTTGTTCACAATCCAACATGATTGCGGCCATGGGGCGTTCTTCAAAAACCGACATGTCAGTGATTGGGTTGGTCGTGCTTTAGGTGTCCTCACCTTGACGCCATATGACGTCTGGCGTCGCACGCATTCGATTCACCACAGCAGCGCAGGAAATCTTACGCGCCGCGGCATGGGGGATATCCACACGGCAACCCTTGCCGAATACCAAGAAATGTCGCATTTTCAGCGCTTTCTGTATCGTGTGTATCGCCATCCAGTGACGTTGTTTGTCTTTGGGCCGAGCTATCTTTTCCTGCTGCAAAATCGCCTCCCCTTGGGTTTGATGAACGGGCTTCGCTATTGGATTAGTGCAATGGGCACCAACCTTGTGATCGTCGTTTCCCTAAGTTTGATCCTGTATTTTGGCGGACTGATGCCGTTACTTTTGATCTTCCTGCCGTCAACTTTGCTGGCTGCAACCGCTGGTGTTTGGCTATTTTACGTTCAGCACCAGTTCGAAGAAACCTTCTGGGAGATCGACGAAAACTGGCAGCTGCATGACGCTGCTCTGCATGGTAGCTCACATTATGTAATGCCCAAAGTCTTACAGTGGTTCAGCGCCAATATTGGCATCCACCATGTGCATCATCTCTACAGCCGTATCCCGTTTTATCGCCTGACCGAAGTCCTGCGCGATCACAGTGAGTTGGCCGAAGGCAACCGCCTGACAATCCGTGAAAGCCTTGCCTCTGCCCGCCTGCATCTCTGGGACGAAAACAGCAAACGCCTGTTGTCCTTCCGGGAAGCGCGTATGGTTATGGCTCGGGCCTAAACCGTAAAAGCCTAAAGTAAAAGCTGTAATTCCAACGCCCGGTCCAACCAGATCGGGCGTATTTTTTTGCCCCGTTCAAAGAAACCAGCACCGTTGGATTTGCGCAAAAGCATTGCAGGCACAGATGTCGTCATGGCGATCGCATCAGCCACATCGATCTCAACTTGTTGAACTAGCACGCGAATGGCCTGCGCCATATCGAGATCCGCGCCTGCAAGTGTTCCGTTCTCAAGCGCCTCTGCACCACAAGATCACTCCTCACCACAGCCTTTTCAAGCACGTCCGGTAGCTTTCGAATGGCCGCCAACAGCTCTTGATCCTGTGCCAATTCCGCTAAAAGCCAGATCGCGGACGTCACGAAGGTTTCGGTCATCGCCACACTGATGGGTCCCGCATACAAGTTCAATGTATGATCGATGACCTGTGCCAAGGCCGATTGCGGGTTGTTTGTCATCGCAATCGAAAGCGCCCCAGATACTTGGACCATACGCGCCATTTCAACGATATCGGGGCTTTCCCCGACTGCGATACAGAAATGCAGGTGCTATCCGATGGCTTCATGTGACGCTTATAGACAGACGCCTCAGAGGGCCCAACAGAGGCCACGCCCCCCAAAAGCAACTCGCTGGCATATGTAAATTGGTGGCAACGTGATCAGATGGCCCGCGTGCAACGCTAATCACAAAGGCCGGTTTTTGCTGGTGCAAAGCATCCGCTGCCCGCAAATATCCTCACCATCACCAGTCATTCAGCGGCCTCTGGGACTTCCAGCGTTTCGCGCTGCATCATTGTCACATGTTTAGACATTTCATCAGTCCTTTGTCCGACGCAGTTCAACCACAGACTGTAGTAACTCAACAATACGCCCGTCAGGCAGATATGAAACACGTTCGATTTCAGCCCTGCCTAGACCGGCGATATATCCAATAGATCAGCGTCGTGTTTCATACGCTTGCGCGGCAAGCATCAGCGCACCACAAACAGCGTCGTTTTCTGGCTCAACCAAGTTTTCGGTAAACCCCTCATCAAGATATTCGACGTATTTTGCCCCTACCCCGCCGGTCAGACACAGGGGATCCCCTACAGCAAATCCTGTCGCCGTCAAACCTGCCTGCAAGTACTGCGCGCCTTCTTGCAACAGAGCAAGTGCTGTAGGATCACCCAGCTTGGATGCGACAATAATCTCAGGTGCGAATTTGGCGAAGTCTCCCGGTGACGCTTGAAGGCTGAACTTAGCTAGATCTTCCGGGCGGTTGTCAAATTTCGCCAAGAGTTCCCGCGTCAAAGGTGAATGTGCGCGTAACCCGTCCTGACAAAACAGAACTTCTTCCAGCACCCGGGAACCAAGCCATGCACCCGAACCATGATCGGAAAGCTGAAAGCCCCAGCCGCTCGCAAAACGCAACTGCTTGTCGCGACGCGACGCGATAATCACCCCTGTACCCACCGACAACAAACTTCCGTCCTGTTCGCCCAGCGCTCCGACAAGAGTCGTTGGCCGATCATCTGTCACCACAGAGTTCTGATACGGCAAAGCCCCGGCCACATGTGTCGCAATTTCAGGAGAGATCACCCCAGCAAGGCCAAGATGCACAGTTGCAGCATGCAGATCTGCGTTGGAAATCCCAGCGTCAATAGCAGTTTTCGAGATTGCCTCTTGGATGTTTCGAATTGATCCTTCGAAATCAGTCGAAACATTCGCAGGCCCGCCTGACGTCTGCGAATGTGGGGTCAATGCCACATCAGCGATTATCACCCGGCATCCAGTTCCACCGCCATCTACGCCGATTATCAATGATCTGTCTAATTTCGCCATGCCATACAATTACGATACCTATAGTCCCTTTAAAAGAACCTCATTGGAAGAATTTGAAACGTTAGGCTTAACTACATTCGAAATATGTACTTCGCGGCACAAGTGGCGCAACTTCTAAAAGGTATCAAAAAAAGGCGTTATAGCTGCACAACGAACTCCAAGTATAAGCGAACTTCGCAGGGCTTGAGATTAAATAAGTGATTGTACTTGATGCCGACCAAAACCGCATTGATTCATGAGCTGAATTCAGATGCAGCCTTTCTGTAAACATGTCAGGCTGCCTGAAAATTGGGGAAAATCATGACAAAATCCGGCTATATCGACAGCTATTACACGCGCACCTTAGCGCAGGACTCGAACTTTACGCCTCTACAGGGCACTGTCGAAGCGGATGTCTGTGTGATCGGCGGCGGTATCGCTGGGGTCAGCACCGCATGGGAGCTAACACAACGGGGCATGAGCGTTGTCGTGTTGGAAAAAAGTCGCATCGCGTGGGGTGCAAGTGGGAGAAATGGCGGCATTCTTTCTGCTGGGTTTGCCGGACCCGATAGCATCCTTGAACGTGCAGGGCCTAAGGCCGCCCGCGCACTTTATGATCTGTCGCGCGAAGGCGTCCGTACCGTCATCGACAATACCAACAATCTTGCGCTTGAAGGCGTTGATCCAGTGCCCGGTCGGCTTTCTGTTTCACGGTATCCCAACGCCAAAGGCATGCAGAATGGTATTCGTGTCTCCGCTGAAAAATTCGGCCATGTGAAGGAATATCTTCCGAAAGAAAAGCTTCGTGATCTGGTGAATTCGGAGCGATTTTTTGATGGGTATTTTGATCCAGAAAGCTACCACATCCATCCGCTGAACTACTGCAAGGGCTTGGCGCTTCATATTCAGAAAAGTGGTGGGCAAGTGTTTGAAGGTTCTGAAATGATCTCGATGGATCATAAAGGCACCCAGAAGATCACCAAAACCGCGAATGGCACCGTGAAATCCAAATATATCGTGATGTGCGGTAGTGGGTACAGTGGCCCAGAATTTGGCAATGTTTACAAAAGCTTGCTACCCATCGCGACCTATGTGATCAGCACTAAGAATCTCGGTGATCGTCTGAACGGATTGATGAATACGCAGGCAGCGGTTGGCGATACCCGCCTGTCTTCCGACTACTTCCGCGTTACCCCAACAGGGGAACTGTTATGGGGGGGGGGCATGTCTGGCCTTGCGAAATCACCGCCCAACCTTTCCGAGCTGATGAAGAACCGTGTGCTCGAGGTTTTCCCACAACTAACTGATGTCGAAATTGAGGTCTGCTGGACAGGGTTGATGGGCTACTCTCGCCATAAAATGCCCTATGTTAAAGAAGTTAAGTCCAATGTTTGGGCGGCAACTGCGCTTGGCGGACATGGATTAAACATCGGCCCCGCCATCGGGCGCGTGGTGGCCGAAGCTATAGCTGAGAACGGCAAACGGCATGAACTATTTGCACCGTTTGGTCTGCGTTGGAACGGTAGTATTTTCGGCCCGCTGGCCGCCGATACAATCTGTGCCGCTTCCAATCTGTCTCACAAATTACGTGAGGTTCTCATCAAGTAAGGTCATGCCCTTATGCCGTGCTGTCGCACAACGGCATGCGAAAGAAATTTGCATTCCACAAGGGAGGGCGAGACATGAGTATACTTACGAAAGCCACGATTCTGACTGTAGCATTTGGCTTGAGTACAAGGGGGCGATGTACTTCACCGTGTGATGTCCGGCAGCGTTTTACGCATGGCATCCGACCCGGCCTAGGCGCCCCAAACATACCTGCATGATAACAACGAAATGGACAGTTTCAACGTTTCAGTGGTCGCGCGATTGCGCAAAGCTGGGCGTTGAGATCGAATTCGTCACGCCTGATTGGAGCCTGATCACGGCAGGTAACTGGGCCGGACGTTGGGACATGTCCGTGGGTTCCATGACCCCAACCGTTGAACGTGCTGAGGTTTTGAACTTCCTATTATGTACCCGTATCTGTCGCAGTACATACGTCTCTGATGCGCAGATGATTGCTAAATTGAATGGCTGCACTATTGGTGTGAGCCCCGTGTCGACTTAGGAAAATTATCTGCGCCATGATCTAATGATTGATGCAGACAGTGCCCCGAATTTGAGTACCAGATCGAACCGGGCGAAATTCACACCTATGGTACTGATATTCTCGTGGTGCACGAACTTCGTTTGGGGGCTGGCGTGCGTATTGATGCAATGATGGGCAGCCTCCCACACTTTGTTGAAGTCACCATTCTTACTGACACAGGGCGTGTTTACCACACTTTATGTCTCGGCCTGCCTCAGCTTGGCATCTTTACTATGTTACAGCGCCTATAAGACTGAGGTTTTTCGCGCTGGCATCATGTCTACCGACAAGGACCAATGGGAAGCGTCGCGCACGATCCGGTTTAAATTTGACCTGACCACGCGCGTTATTATCTTGCCCCAAGTCGTGCCGGTGATTGTTCCGCATCTGGGCAACCAATTCATCGCGATGCTGAAGGACTGCTCACTGGTTTCCGTGCTTGGCGTGTGCAAATCGCGCAACAGGGACATAAATACCCTGCCGCACTACCATGCGAACAACAACGGGTAGCAATTGCGCGTTCGCGTTGCATGGTCCCCAAAATGTTGCTGTTTGATGAAACGACCTCTGCTATTGATCCAGAGCTGGTGAATGAGGTGCTTGCAACTATGGAGAGCCTCGCTGAAACCGGCGTGACCATGATTTGTGTGACCCATGAAATGGGCTTTGCAAAAGCTGTTGCCGATCGCGCAATCTTTATGGATCAGGGCGAGGTCATCGAAGAAAACCAACCCGCACAATTCTTTGAAAAGCCGCAATCTTCGCGCACAAAAGGTTTCTTAGAACAGGTTCTGTAGAGCTTTGAAAACCATTTACTTCCGAAATAGTTATCTTCTATCAACTTAGCTCGTGATTTCTGAGGTATGTCAGCCCATAGGGCCTACACACAGATCACGGTTGAACGCACCCTTCCAAATCAGACAATAGGGAGTCGCATAGCAATTCTATTTATTGAAAACTCTCCACAGAATGCAACAGAATGCAACAGAATTACATAGAAACGAAAAACAACCGATAGGCTTTTGATCAAAGTGATTTGATCAAAACGATTACTGTTTACTCTAAAGTAATCGTATTCAGAAATACCATGCACCCTAGCGTCGAACAAAATCGCATTGTCCAAATCCCATTACAAATGGATTGAAACACTATGCCTATCAGAAACACAAGCCTGCCAACCGGCCCTATGTATCGTTACTCTGAAGTGACTGAATCTGGGGATCCCGGAACCGATATAACAACCAACGCGACAATCAGCGTGGGTGATGAATTTCATGGGCATGTCAGCTCTGCTTCAGACAGTGACTGGATCGCCGTCGATCTCGTTGCTGGTGAAACATATGTATTTACGGTCTGGGGAACAGGTGGTTCTGCCGCTGGTCTGAGTGACACGATACTTACTTTACGAGGGGCCACCGGAAACCAAATTTTGTTCAATGATGATATTAGTAGTAGTGTTCGTTCCTCACAGATTACGTATACTGCAACCTCGACAGGTACATATTACCTTGATGTTGGTGGATACCAGACAAATACAGGGAGCTATATCCTTGAAGCAGCAACAAATGTTTACACGGTTGATCAGGTTGTAAACCAAATTGCCGAATATGGCTGGGGGATTGACACTCCAATTGCATTTGGCAGCAGCCAGATCGAAGTAAACCTTGACGCTTTGACTGCACAGGGTCGCCAGCTTGCACGCTGGGCTCTAGACATGTGGGAATCCTATACCGGTCTTGAGTTCATAGAAGTTTCTTCCGGCGCGGACATCACCTTTGATGACGACCAAGCAGGCGCCTTTGCCGGTCCAGCCTCTTATTCATCAATCACTGGGGAAATTTTTTCCTCCAGCGTTAATGTTGGCACGTCTTGGATTGCGTCTTATGGAACGGGCATCGGATCCTACAGTTTTTTGACCTATATGCATGAAATCGGTCATGCCCTCGGCCTTATGCATAGTGGTGCATATAATGGGAGCGCGGAATATGGCGTCGACAATCACTTTTTGAATGATAGCTATCAGATGACCATTATGTCGTATTTTTCGACGGTCGAGAATACATTCATTGCAAGCAGTAGGTTTCTGCCTATTACTCCGATGATCGCCGATATCGCAGCGATTGCACAAATATACGGGCAAGCTGACGAAAACATTGGCGACACCGTTTGGGGCGCAAATTCCACCCTTACCGGCCTGCTTGGAAGCATTTTTGGTATCGTATTTGACGGCGAACCCGATACTGGAAATATCTTCGACACTTGGGAAAATGATGCAGGTATCAATATTGGCCTAACGATTCATGACACCGGCGGCATCGACACCCTAGACCTGTCTACAATGGATATGGCGCAAACAGTTGATCTACAGAGCGGCAAGGCCAGTGATATTGGCGGAGAAACCGGCAATGTTGTGATTGCGGAAGGCACGATCATTGAGAATTATATCGGAGGCAGCGGCCCAGAAACTGTTCACGGGAACGACGCCGACAACAACATCCGGACGGGGGTCGGCAACGATACCGTTTACGGATATGCTGGGAATGATACCATTCGCGGTTCTGCTGGCGACGACACCATCTATGGTGGCTCAGGAAATGATTTACTGACTGGGGGCCGCGGTAGCGATGTCATCTATGGTGGATCCGGCATCAATAAACTGGTTGGCCAGTCCGGGGCAGATATCCTGCATGGCGGCGAAGAACGCGATATTCTAAATGGCGGCGGTGCTCGTGATACCCTGTATGGCAACGGTGGCAATGACCGTCTGAAAGGCGGCACCTATGAAGATACCCTCTATGGCGGTGACGGCCCAGACAAGCTTTATGGGAATGCTGCCAATGACACCCTTTACGGGAACCAGGGCAACGACATTTTGAATGGTGGGGGCGGGGATGACCGTCTCGACGGAGGCTATGATGACGACTATTTGAAAGGTGGCACTGGTTCAGATGTGTTTGTCTTTGCAGACAATAACGGCGCTGACCGTGTCGCTGACTTCACCGACGATGAAGACACTCTCCAATTCTCATCCACTCTTCTGGCTGGTGCGGGCACTGCACAAGACGTGATCAACAACTTCGCATCTATTCAGGGCGGTAATGTTGTGTTCGATTTCGGCAACGGTAACATGGTTACACTGCTCGGAGTTGACACTCTGGTCGGTCTTGAAGATGATATCTCTATTGTCTAAAAACGGGTTCAGACGATAAGAATATCACTTGCTAGCTCTGGCGATAATATGACTCCTGTGAGGAGGATTGTGTTGCCAGAGCCAAAGTCCAAAACAACCCCTTCACTGCTATCTATTGCGAATGCCTCCAGCAATTGCAGCGGATCGGAAATCCCCCCCGTCAGGGAAAGGCTTAGGGTCAATTGATCCGTACCAAGTTCAAAATCGGTAATAATATCGTTGCCACTATTCGCCGCGAAGATAAAAACATCAGCCCCTGTTCCCCCCTTAAGAGTATCATTGCCAGCACCACCAGTGAGACGGTCATTGTCGCCACCACCATTCAGGCTGTCGTCTCCCCCACCACCATCCAAAATATCATTGCCGCTGTTCCCGAACAACAAATCCGGCCCGCCACCACCATATAATTCGTCCACTCGCGGCCCGCCTTTCAACCGATCATTGCCATCATTGCCATAGAGGTAATCCCAACCGCTGCCACCATTCAGGATGTCACGTTCATTGCCACCGTGCAAAATGTCAGATCCGCTTTGCCCCGTAAGCTTATTTACACCCGATCCCCCATAAATCACGTCATTTCCACGATTGCCTTTTAACGTATCATTGCCCGCGTCACCGTAAATGACATCATCCCCCCAACCGCCCCGAATAAGGTCATCATCGGCGGCACCATAAATCAGATCATTGCCTAACCCCCCAGACATCTCATCAACGCCCGGTGTGCCATACATCGTGTCATCACTGTCCGTTCCTACCCCACCAAAGATAATGCTGTCAGGCAAAATCGCACGGTCTGGTCCCAATGCCACAGCGTTTCGGATATTTTCATCGGACAACACCACCCCGTCAGCCGGATGTATCTCAAGGCGTTCACCACGCCAGATGATCATGAAAACATCATCGATAATTTCAATTGTCAAAGATGACGCATCATAAAGAAAGGGCCAATGAGACAGATCTAATCTATCCACCAGCGGATCAAAATCTGTAATTACATCTGCAACGCCATCATTTGCCAAAATAAAGGTATCAGCCCCCGCCCCGCCGGTAAGAACATCTTCACCAGCGCCATCTCGAATAAGATCATCACCATCGGCTCCATAAATTTCGTTATTCTGAGCGTCGCCATTCAGAACATCCTGTAGCTCGCTCCCTACAAGACTACCATCTTCTGCCACCGTAGCCCCCCCAGTGGACAATCCACTCAAATCGAATTCAACCCGGACAAATCCTCCTCCGCCCTCGGTTGAAACCAGTGCATTCAATACGCCAGCCTCACTAACCAGAATAATGTCTGTGATTGCAGCAAGTGAGATGTCGATACTACTCTCAATCGACTGCAAGTGTTGCAGAGTGCCGTCCGGCATGAACATAAACAGGCTAATCCCGGCGTCACCGCCACCAGCAACAACAAATGTGTGCCCATTAACCTCCAGTGCATCCACCGCCTGCGCTCGTCCAAAGCGCGTGTCTAACGTATCCATGATCTGATCCGTGACAACCATACTGCCGTCGGCCTGTGTACGCACAACCGTTAAGGATCCACCCTGCCCGACACCTGCAGCAGACGCCAGAATTGTATAGTGCCCACCACCATTTTCGACAGCTTCTATATCGGTTGGAATACCTCCGTAATATTCAAGCGCCCCAGCAAGCGAAACCACACCATCGGACACAATGTAGGTAGACAAGCCACGTTCTGACTGGCTTCCCACCATCAAAACTTCGACGCCTCCATCAAAAACCATGCAGGTCATGACGCCGATGTCCTGAGCAAAGCTGTCAGAACTATCCGCAATCGTTTCGATCAGATTGATGGAGCCAGATGTCGCCTGCGTATAAATGCCAAATCCGCTGTCATCAGAGGAAGCTGCAATTAGAAAACCCGAGTTCAATTGAACTGCAATCTCAAACGGCCCCGATGTCGCAAGCCCCGTACTGTCGAAGCTGCCAAGGTTACCAAATTCATCAAACCCAATGTCCAGCAACTGCCCCGCGACTGGACCGATTACCATCAGTCGTAGACCTGCATCCGTTTCGAGAATGCCGATAGAGGCACCCTGCCCCCAAGCAGAATTTTCATCGAAAAGGACTTGATCCTGCAACGTGATCTGGCCGCTGTCATCCATCAGGTAAGTTGTGATGCCGCCTCCGGCGCCGCTTGAGGTTACAATGAGCGTTCCCTCAGAAGTTTCGATACAGAATAGGCTGCGAATACCTATATCTAAGGCCTCTTCACCAGAGCTATAACGCCCTGTTATTGATAATTCCGACATATGACACCCCACCACATAAGAGAGGTCAGTATGCGATTGTCAGCAGGCTGGAGTGAAACCCAATACAGGCAACAATGTGAACATTGCTGCAGATTGTTTCTGTATTTTAGATAATTCGTCTGGGGGTATTGTCAGTGCGTGAGCACCTGATGTAGGTTAATCGCCTCTTCAAGATCATCAAAATAACTGAGTTTCCCGTGTTCAAGCACAAGGCCTGCATCACAGAAGTCTCGGAGCTGCCCCATCTGATGACTGACCATAATTGCACTGGCGTGGTGCATGCGTTCAAGAAAGATCGCGCGGCTTTTCCGGTTAAATGCGGCATCGCCAACTGCCGTCACCTCATCCACAAGATAAGTGTCAAACCGGATGCCCATTGATAGGCCAAAGCCAAGGCGCGCACGCATTCCCTGGGAATAGGTCCGCACGGGCATGTAAAAATGGTCGCCTAGCTCTGCGAATTTCTCGACAAACAGTGTGAGTTCTTCAGTGTCAACGCCATACACCCGAGCCACAAACCGCGCATTTTGTGCCCCCGTCATCTCTCCATGAAGTGACCCACCAAAACCCACGGGCCAAGAAATGCTTCCATCAATTGTGACTTCACCAGTGTCAGCCGGAATGATCCCCGCAATAATCTTAAGCAAAGTCGACTTCCCAGCGCCATTTCGACCAAGCAGCGCAAGAGACTTCCCCGCAGGTAGATTCAGGGTCAAATTGTCAATGATGGTCTTTTTTTGACCTCTGACAGTGAAACTTTTGGAAAGCCCTTTGAGCCGGATCATCGCTTACCTGCTGTCTCGGATGGAATAGTAGATCAGCGCAAAAATTGCCCAAACTAAGAAGGAAAATAAGGCGACTAACCCAAACAAGAGCGCACGATGCGGGTATTCTGCGCGTTCGGCTGTTGTCGGATGTATAAACACAGCCAGATATTGACTTTGTCTTTGAGCATTCGCAGTTGCAAGACTCAGACTTGCAAGCGCCGCGCGATAGCTTTCCTCAGCGAATTCACGATCAACGATAAGCCCCTCGTAATCCGCTAGAAGAATAGGATAACCTTCATCAGCAGTCACAGTTTGCCGCTCATCAGATATCCGTTTACGCAGCGCTTCAATGCGGCGATTAAGCCGTATCACGCGCTGATCTGTTTCGGCGACCATGCCGTCAAGCAGCCCAATTTCAACCAACTCTGCCGCCAGTTGTTGCTGTAAATTCGTCACCACGCCAAGCCGCCCCGCGAGATCCATTTCTGGATCCAAGATTTGCGTGCGCGTTCTGAACACAATCAATGCTTCCCGGGCATTTTTCAGAAGCGCCCCGGCGACCTCCAAGTCATCACTCGCGTAGCGGATTGTCTCAGCCCGAGCACTTGAATTGATCGCATTAATCATTTCATGGCTCTCGTCCAAGATAGCCTGTGCGATCTGTTGCGCCGTTTCGGCTTCAAAGGCCCGCACTTCAAGCTCCAGCAACCCGCTCGACTGATCAAATGCAACACGCACCACCCGTCGCCAGTACCAAGTTAAGTCTTCAATCGTCGCATCGGGCCAGACCGAAAATACCGGATCTGTATCCCAAGTCTGCGCATAAAGTGCACGCAGGTCAAAACCTGCGTCAATCCGAGAGACCAATTCTTGGCTTTGAATGTATTCATACAAAATGTTGTTGTCAGATCCCACGCCGCCACCGGAAAGCTGGGCCGCGAACCCGCCTAGTAAATTCGCCCCGGCTGTATCGTCTTCACGCCGGACCGTGAAACCTGCTTGAGAAACGAACTGATCCTCCGCACGCTCCCAGAGATACCAACCTGACAATGTCATTGGCAAGAATACACAAACCGCCATGCTCAACATCAGCCCCCAATGTCGGGGGTGCATGCGCGCACGAGATGCGACCGGGGAAATCTCGATAACCCGGGGACCACTGGGCATTTTTTTGTTCTGCCTGCTATTTTCTTTGTTCACAGATAATTCACCTCGCTTACGAATTGCAATCTATACGTGTGTCATGCATATTTGCATTTGATAGCATCAAAACGGTAAATACCTTGAGCGAGTTTCCTCTTCCTTTATCATCTAGCGATACGAAACGCTCCCTGAATTTGCCGCTGCGGGCACGTACTGTAGGGGCGCTTATGCTACGTGAGATGTCCTCGACCTATGGGCGTTCACCTGGCGGATATGCTTGGGCAATCCTTGAACCGTTTGGCACAATTCTTATGCTGTCTTTCGGGTTCTCTTTGATGCTGCGGTCCCCCTCTCTGGGGTCAAGTTTCATTTTATTTTATGCAACCGGCTATCTGCCGTTCAATATGTTTCAGACTCTCTCAAGGGTTACCGCAAATGCGTTAACTTTTTCCCAAGCACTGCTAAACTACCCAACAGTTTTGTGGATTGATGCGGTGGCCGCACGAATTTTCCTGAACCTTCTAACCGATATCCTTGTCGCATTTGTCTTGCTCACCTCTATCGTTTTACTTTCAGGGCTAACAATCACGCTGTCCTTCGGCCCCATCATCGCAGCATTTGGCAGCGCGGCATTACTCGGCGTTGGTGTAGGTTTGCTCAATGGGGTGTTATTTGGCTTTTTCCCCGCTTGGAAAACCATCTGGGGCATCATCACCCGTCCACTATTTCTGGCCTCAGGGGTTATTTTGATCTTTGAAGATCTACCACCATTTGCTGGTAATATTCTGTGGTGGAACCCGTTGATGCACATCACAGGCAAAATGCGGGAGGGGTTTTATTCCATTTACAGCCCGCAATATATTTCACTGCCCCTCGTGACACTCTTGTCTCTTATTCTGATCTGCTATGGACTAATGTTGATGCGAAGATACCAGCGTAAGCTACTAGAGCTATAAAAGGATTCAAGTGCTGGGTATTTCGCGCAGCAAGGCAGTAATATCAGCAAGCTTACGCATTTTGCGCCCACGTAAGCCGTCGCCTACCGCGCGCCAAAACAAGGCCCGGTAGCGCCTCTTTTCTGCCTGATACTTTCGACCACGCCACCACCACAGTGGTAATATAACCATCAGCGCAGGCCAAATCCAGAATGGACCAGCGGCACTACGATACATCATGATCTGGTTGCGATACAGGAAATAGAGCTTCCATAGCGGCGAAATCAACGTACCGACACCATGTCCCGGGCGACAGTCATGTTCAAACCGGACAGCGGGATCAAAACCAATCGTTCCCCCGGCCTTGCGTAGCCCAAGCGTAAACAAAACGTCATCGCCATAAATAAACAAATCCGCATCAGGCAGCCCGCCCAGATCGACTGCACGCCGCGAGACGAACTGCGCCACGAATGACCCGCCATCTATCTGTTGTGGCGTGACGGCAATATAAGCGGCATCAGAAATGTGAAACCCTTTTCGACCTTGCCAAAAGGCCTTAAATAACCCGGTGGCAGACCAAAACGGGTTCACCCACGGGCGGTTAAATTCGCAAATGTCACCATCCGGATAATAGACGGCACCAAGCCAGATCTCGTTAGTCTTACGTGGGGCATTTACAAAAGCCTCAAGTGCTCCAGGTTCAGGGCGACCATCATCATCCATCAAAACGACCCAGTCGGTTTCCCCGGCCTCTCGCCAAAGTGATATCCCTAGTGTAAATCCGCCTGCCCCACCGGTGTTTTCCCCACAACGATAGGGAAGTACACGGGGGTCAGGGTGCGATTTCAGCCACGCTTCCGTGCCGTCATCAGAAGCATTGTCGACAACAATCACCCTTTGTAATGTCACATCACCAGAGGCCAGCAATCGCGCCAACGTCTGCTTAAGATGTTCCAAACGATTGTAGGTAACCACCAAGGCGGTCAGGGGCTTTGTCTGCATCACGGGTACATGCCAGCCTTAATTGATCTGTGTCGATTTACCCCATAGGGGCACCTGAAAATATAGGTGGCGCCTTTCCTTCTCGACCTGCCTCTAGGAAATGTTTAACAACATCCAGTGCCTCACGAATGCAGACGTCCATATCCAGATAGCGATAGGTTGCCAAACGTCCGGCAAATGTCACACCTGATATTTCTTCCGCACGCGCCACATAATTCGCCAGAAGTTTTTTCTCATCCACCAAGCGCACGGGATAGTATGGAATGTCATCAGGGCCACAACTGCGCGAAAATTCGCGGTAACATACTGTTTTTTTGTGATCTTCCCAGGGGGCCAAATGCTTATGTTCAGTGATCCGGGTAAAGGATGTGTGCGGATCGCCATAGTTCATCACCGGCGTCCCTTGAAAATCGCCGTCACCCGTAAAACGTTCAAAATCAAGCGTTCGATAGCCCAGACGGCCCTGATCATATCCAAAATATGCATCCAATGGCCCGGTATAAAAGACATGATCTGCGGCATGATCTGTAGGATCAAAAAGAGTGTTCAAAGAAACCATGATGCTAGGATGATCCAGCATTGCTTCAACCAATGCGGTATAGCCGTCTCGCGGGAGCCCCTGATGCGGATGATTAAAATAGCTGTCATCATAGTTGAACCGTAAAGGCAGCCGTTTCAAAATTGACGCAGGCAAATCACGCGGCGAACATCCCCATTGCTTTTCGGTATATCCCTTTAAAAAGGCCTCATACAGATCAGCCCCAATCATAGACAGGGCCTGTTCCTCAAAATTCTTTGGGGCCTGAATCGAGGTATCCGCCCGGGCTGCGATAAACTCTGCGGCTTCCTGCGGGGACAAGATTTTGTCGAAAAACTGATTGATAGTCAACAGATTGATCGGCATCGAATAGACACTATTCTGCACGGTTGTCTGAACGCGATGACCGTAAGGCACAAAGTCGGCGAAGCGGTTCACATAATCCCATACCGCCGTATCAGCCGTGTGGAAAATATGTGGCCCATACACATGAACCATCACCCCAGTTTCCGGGTCACGTTCCGTATGACAATTCCCAGCAACATGCCTGCGGGCCTCAATCACATGTGCTTTCAAGCCAGCCTCAGCAAGGGAGCGGGCAATAACTGCCCCGCTAAACCCAGCACCAACAATGATAATGCTCTCTGATGGCATAGCCTAGCCTTTATAATAGGCGTAGGTGTGACTGATGCCTTCTGCAAAATCAGAAGCCTGATCCCCAAGAAGTACACGCACATCCTGCGCATTTGCAATCACATCACGAGGTTCAGTTGCGAGAAGCTCTTTTGCTGCAACCTTATCATAATTCAGCACAGTACCGCCAACCTGTTCGATCGCGGCGACCACGTCCATCAAGGTCGTTGAAACTGCACTGCCTAACATATTCACTGGCGCGGTCACATCACCGGCGCGCAGCCGTGTTGCTAGCGTGGCAACACCATAGCCCACATCACCCGCGTAAATGAAATCGCGGCTTTGCTGACCGTCACCATTGATAAACACCCGATCCCCGGCAATCGCCGCACGGATAAAGGCATGGATGGCGCTTTTCTTGTTTTCTGAATACTTCCCGAACACATTGGTCAAACGCACAACGCGGAATGTTCCACCGCGCAGCTCAACCAACTTTTCAAGGATCATTTCTTCTGCCGCTTTCGTCGCCCCATAGAAGTTTTTCGGACAATATGGGCTGTCTACGCCCACCTCAAAGGTGCCATCAAACAATGCCCCCGCAGTAGAGATCAGGATGAATTGATCCCCCGGTTTCACAGCCTGCATCACGAAACGCGCTGGATCGGCGATATTGGCATCGATGAAATCAAGCGGGCGGTCCTTTGATTCCGCCACACGGGTTTCCCCGGCCAAGAACACAAAAATGCGCCCATTTTCATTACTTTCCAGCCCCTCAATATAAGTCAGAGCATCCGATGTTTCATATCCACCAACATGGCAAGGGATTTCTAGGGCCTCATAGCCAAGTGCTGGATTCGATAGATCATCAACAACCACCGGAGAGAGGTGCGAAAACGCGTCATCTCCAGTTATACTTTCAATAATGTTGCGACCAACGAAACCAAATCCGCCGATCAGAACAACAGGGGTATTATTTTTCATAATGGTGCCTCTTAGAGCTCTGTAAACCATAGCTTTACAAATATTGGTTTATAGTCAGTTACCGTGGACATAAATTTACCGGGCGCGGGTTCAGTTAACTTAAGGCCGTGGGCCTAGATGATAGAGTTCTGGACCTGTGGATCGGCGAGAAAACTGGAATTACCCATTTGCCCGACCAACCTGATCTGTCTGTAGTAGTGACCGCTCATTCTGAAACTGTGGTGTCTGGCCCAACAATGCGAGCGGCCGAAGCGTCTGTTGTGGCCGCCATCACAGCTGGTGTGAGTGTTGAGAAAATTATCGCCTTCGACAATGCAACAACTGCATCCCGCAATGTGTTTTCCCAATATGAAAGCCTTGGTTGGCAATGTCTGGAAATCAACGAAGGTGATCTGGGGCGCACGCGCAACAAAGTCATTCGTGATCATGTCAATGGCGATGCCGTTGCGTTCCTTGATGCCGATGACCTGTTCTCTGAGAACTGGCTGGTAAATGGCTTTGCTCGTTTACAGGAAGCTAGGCGTCAGGGGCAACCTAGATGCATTATTCACCCAGAGTTGAACTGGTTGTTTGACGGCACTTCTTCCGTGTACTGGAACCCCGATCAAAATGACCAACTGTTCCTATCGCGGGCATTTTATCTGACGAATTACTATGACAGCCTTTGCCTTGCCCCACGCGAGGCCCATCTAGAGCTGCCTTATGTACACCGAGATATTCCGGCTGGGCTTTCGTTTCAAGATTGGCAATTTTCAATAGAAACCATGGCTGCGGGATGGGTCCATTTTGCGGCCGCTGATACGATAATTTTCAAACGCCGCCGGGATACATCCTTGGTTACCGAAAGCCGGGCTCGCCAATCCATCGTGCGCGATCTGGGCGCAATGCGTATTGACCGCATTGGAAACTTGGGCGACCCTCAGAAAACGCCGTCGATTGCTGTGACAGCCCCCGCAGAAACTAAGTTACGACAACTGATAGAGCGTGCGAGAACAGAGCGCCCGCATTATGGAGCAACATTTCAGGCACGGGTTGAACGCGCTGAAGCACGCATCCAGCAAGACAATACAGACGCTGAGTATCAATTGATCCGAGACGGGTTTGATGTCGCATATTACCTAGCCAAATATCCCGATTTAATGACCTTGGAACGGTTTGATTTTATTGCGCATTACCTAAATTCAGGTGCGCGGGAAGGCCGCGATCCCTCGCCCCTTTTTGGTACCCGCGAAAGCGAAGCACGTCTGGGCTTGCCACGCGACGATGCTGCCAAAGCTTTTGCAATCTGGCGTAGCGGCAAACAACCCGTTATCGGAGCACCATTTAGCCGTTTCGACGAATTAAGCACGATGTTTGGCCTAAGTTCCACCGCGCTCGAGAACCTCTGGGCGTCGCGTTATGTGGATCTACGCGAACGGCTTATGTTCGGAAACTTGGGCCAACAGGTCTCGCTGGCGGCACGCTTCGAACCCCTCGTCGAACAATCCTGGCCTGAAGCACTTCAAGTGAAGATTCCAGGTCTTCACAGCCGGGCGCTGGTCAATCGCCTAACAACCCTGCGAGATCTACAGTTGGATGCGCTTGACCAGCCTGCGCGTGCTGTTATCTTGGTAAACCGACCACGTTGGGGCGGTGCCCGACGCATGGAGGGGCAGATCGCAGATGCCCTTGTTGCGCGTTACGGCAAAGAAAATGTCATCGTAATTTCCACGGACGACGCTGGAGAGATGCCTCAAGGAAAGTTCCCCGATGGGGTCAGGCACGTTGATTTCAAAAAACGCTGCGGCGACGTGAACCCAAGCGTCCATTCGCGTCTTCTGGTGCAATATCTGCGTTCCCTTGGGCCAGAGGTGGTTTTCAACATCAACAGCCGCTTGTTTTGGGACACCCTTACGACCTATGGCCCTGCTTTGGCCACATCCATGAATATGTTTGCCTGCCTTTTGTGCAATGAACAGAATGCCTATGGACACTGGACGGGATATCCGATGCGCCGCTTTTACCGTCATATCGACATTCTTTCAGGCGTCGCTACTGACAGCCAATTTCTGGCGGATGAACTTGCCGTGACATATATGTTAACCCCCGAATACAAACGCAAACTTCATGTATTTCCCGGCCCGGCAGACGCGGATATCCCCCCAAGCCTACCACATCAGAATAGATTTGAACGCCCTCAGGTTTTTTGGGCCGGGCGCTTGGATCCACAAAAACGGGTCGATCTCGTCTTTGAAATCGCACGCCTGATGCCGGATGTTGATTTCCGTCTGTGGGGGGAAACCGTTTCAGGAAACCCGCACTCTTGGCCTGCAAAGCCCAGTAATATTTTGTTCGAAGGCAAATATGCTTCTTTCGCTGAGCTTCCCCTGCAAGACGCCGATCTCTGGCTCTATACTTCGGCTTGGGACGGGGTCCCACAGATCCTGCTTGAGGTAGCCATGGCCGCCATTCCTGTCATAAGCACAAATGTTGGTGGTACAAAAGAAGCCTTGCAAAGCGACCCAAAACTGAACCTTCCAGCCAATGCGGGTCCCGACGCCTATGCCCACGCACTTAGAGGTGCACTGAGGAAAGGGAATTCTCTTCGCCAGAATGCGCTTAAGCACCGGGATGCGCTGCTTAAGCGACGTAGTTCCAACAACTATGCCTTAGCGATCGATGCAATGATTGCCTCCACATCACAGGAGCAGCGGTCATGACCCGGCTTCCCGATTTCGTAGTGCTTGGCCAGGGGAAAGCCGGCACCTCTCTAATCTATAACCGACTGTTCGAAATCCCCGAAATTGGCCTTTCTACGCCAAAAGAGTTGCACTATTTCAACGCAAACTTCGACCGACCACTGAACTGGTATGCTGATCACTTTGATGCCGACAAGCCTAACATTCGACGCATGGGTGAGGTTTCACCATCCTATTTACAGAAAGATGCAATTACCCGGATAGCAGATACCCTTGGGCGGAATACCAAGATTATTTTCGTATTGCGTAATCCGATTGAGCAGGCTTATTCCCGGTATTTACAAAATATCTGTGCGACCCGAGAGGGGCAATCATTTCACATAATCTCGCGCAACATCGGTCAGCGACTTGAGAGAATTTATCAGGCCCTCAAGCGCTGCTATGAGGTATTTGGGGAAGACAACATTCTGCAATTGTCGTTCGAACATGACATTGCCGCCCTAGGCGAGCCCTACTTGCAAAAGATCTTGCAACATATCGATTTGAGTGACGTCCAAATACCAACCAAAACTGACACTCTTGTAAATCCGGGAACCATGCCACGATGGCTTCATACTCAGGACGAACATGTGATCATTTCAGTGGACAGGCAAACATACTTCATTCCCTCGGACAGCCTAGTGTTCTGTGCTCAGAAGCGGAACTCAAAGCTCATTCGTTTTCCTTCTCATGAAGACGTAGCAACTGCGTTTTTTCAGCAAAGCCGTTGGAGCACAGAGGTTTCTAAAAAAGAATATCAAACACTGCAATCGCGTTTTGTCCTAGAGAACGCAGAACGTTTTTCTAAAACATTCGGCTTTGACTTGCGCCACTGGAACGGGCCAGCCAAAAAGCTGAAGTATACAGCAGGGGCACCACCACCAAGGTTACAGTCACGCCAAAACGGCTGGTTTCCACAAGAAATATCCTCATGACAGAGACCGTCTCTCCCGAACTTAATCGTAAGGCATTTCTGAGGTCTTTACATATCTCTCGCCGTTTTAACCTAGCCTATGTCAACAATGCGAAGGTTGCCTGTTCTACCATCAAGCTTAGCCTACAGCGGGCTGAGGTTAATGATTCAGCTTTTTCACCTGAAGGTAGTGTCCATAACTTTGCGAGTTCGCCACTTCTGACTTGGCCAGAAGTCGCTATGGATGGAGGGCCTCTTTCTGACAGGTATGTATTCAGTTTTGTCCGAAATCCGTATGATCGGTTACGTTCGGCGTATCTAAACAAGATTGTGACAGGCCAGAAGAATGGCAAGCCTCGAGTTGATGCTGGTTTCGGATCCGATGAATGCCCTGACTTTGGAAGTTTTGTTGAAAGTATTTCGAATATCCCCCCCCGTTTACATAACCCCCACTGGCGACCCCAGGTAATAAATTTGTCATTGGGCAAGATCACATATGACTTTATAGGTCGGCTTGAGCGTTTTGACGCGGATTGGGCGCGTCTTTGTGCACAGACAGGATTGCCTAGGAGGATACATGTTGCCGGTCGTCGAACACGCAGTGCAGCAACTGAATCTGTACGGTTTACGCCTTCAATTTGCGCATTGATTGAGCATGTTTACGCCTCTGATTTTGCGGTTTTTGGCTATATATTTGACCGGCCTTTGGGTTAAGCTCGGTTTTTCCGTTATTATTTTTTGATATATTTGGATGTAAAAAAGCCGCTGCTGTCATTTCTGACA
>MAAC01015741.1_pt1 | contig 46246 bp, 45 predicted proteins | sample 1115981 | NCBI WGS metagenome assembly MAAC01 (sample SAMN04961126, study PRJNA320927) | seawater metagenome | isolation source: sample BD02T64 sea water enriched with oil for 64 days | place: USA:Gulf of Mexico | collected 2013-07-27 | reverse complement strand
GTTGGTGAGATATACCCCGCACCGTTTTTTATTTAGTCATTGCTCACGTATCATGGCCGCTATAATGACAACAGTATTAATTTTCCTCTTGGGAGCAAGGTTCCACACAGTGTGTCCTCAGGGTGGCGCTCCTTCAGGGTGGTTTTCCTTGATGGTTTCTCGGGTTCTGTGTTGTACACAGTTAGCCCCATCGTGCCTTGCAAGCGATTTTGGTGTTAGGAGCACATTTTGAACGGAGTTCGGTTGCTGAGAGGAATTGTCAGGAAAATTCTACTACTGTCGGCATTTTTGGTGATTGCCCTTGCCTTGTTGGTCTCTGTGGGCAGGGAAACCATTGATGAGTTAGACCGATATCGTTCGAACATTAATTCTTACGCCTCTACATTGTTGGGTCTTGAGCTGGATAGTCAGGAGTTGCAGGGTGAATGGCACCAATTGACACCACAGATAACCGCTAAAGGTTTATCTATTTATGGGCCGGACCAGCAGAAACCAGCTATTACCATCGACCATGTAACTCTTGATCTGGACTTGATACAAAGCGTTCTATCCCGGCACGTGGTCTGGCGTGAGCTTCGGTTAGGACGAGTTAATCTGACCGCGAGGGAGGATGCTGAAGGTAACTGGACGATTGCTGGGTTACCCCTGAGTGGTAGTGGTGATAGCAGTGGTTTACTGGATGTATTATTTGATAGCGCTTACCTTGAGATTGATCTGGTTTCTCTGTCACTGGAATTTTTCTCAGGTACTGAGGAGGTGCTGGAAGCCCGTAATATTCTTCTGGAAAACAGCGGCGGCTTCCATCGGTTGTTGGCCGAAGTAAATTTAGCGGGTACGGAGCAATCGGCCGAATTGATTGCCGAGGGCCGAGGTGACCACCGTGACTTTAAAAATTTTGATGGCCTTGGGTATCTGAAGCTCAATCGTATCGATTTCAGTGGTTCACTGAATGCCTTGATCAAAGGATGGTTTCCAGAAATTATTGAGCGTATCGGTGATATTGAAACTGATATCAAAGGGGAGGTTTGGATCAATCTCGTGGAGGGCGGTGAGGCCAATTTAGTGGGTCAGATCTCTGCTGCTGAAGTGCCTCTAAACTGGCTGGAGGATGTGGCGCCTTTAACCAATTTCAAGACAGAAATGACAGGCTGGTTTCATCCGGGCGAAGACTGGGGCCTACGTTTACAGGGTCTAGATTTTGATTGGGGTGAACTTCAAATTGAACCTCTCGATATTAATTTTCGCCAGGCGGTGGGTGCTGAGTGGGAAAATGGTTCGCTGGCCGTTAGTCAGATAAATTTATCATTACTGGATGATTTACTGGTAAAAGCCAGGCTGGCTCCAGACGCCGCCGTCGACATTGTTCAACAGCTTCAGCCGGGGGGTAACATTCGTTCCCTTCACTTGGATTTATCCCTGGAAAATGAGGCGCCCGATGTCCAGATGCGGGCCAATCTGGATAATGTTTCCGTCTCCTCCTGGCGCGGGGCACCCGCAAGCCGTCATATTAATGGTTATATCGAAGTCCATAATGATGCTGGTTTGGTCGAACTGGATAGTCCCAATGGTTTTGCCCTGCACTATCCACAAGTGTTTGATGACTACATGGAACACAGTGCGATTAGAGGGCAGGTGAAGTGGCGTTGGGATGAAGTAAACAGTTCCGTAAAGGTATCCAGTGGTCCACTTGAATTTGGTGGAGAGGAAGGGCTGGGACGGGCCTACCTCTATCTTGATCTTCCCTTTGGTCAGACAGAGGGTCAGCCAGGTGACAAGCCTGAAATGTATTTGTCCGTGGGGGTTAATAACACGCACTCTCGTTATCGAAACCGCTACTTACCCAAAAATTTGAGCGCAGGACTTCTAGATTGGCTCGATCAATCCGTAGGTGATACATCCATTCCAGAAGTGGGCTTCATCTGGAGGGGCGCGCTATCAAAGGGCAGTGCGGAGCTTCATTCACTTCAGCTTTATCTAAACCTTGCTGATGGGTACTTAAAGTTTCAGCCAGACTGGCCTGCTTTGGAGCAGTTGAATGCCGTTCTGACAATCGATGACAAAGAGGTGGACGGTGAGATCAAGGCTGCCACCTTGGGTGAGGCACAGGTGAAGCATAGCGAGGTGCGCGTACGCTCGGCATCGGCGGGTAAAGGCCTACAGTTGCTGATTGATGGGGAGGTAACGGCTGATGTTGGCGATGCCATTGATGTGCTCGCTCAATCACCACTGAAGTCTCGGGTTGAGGGGCTTTCGGGGTGGCAGATGTCCGGTGATAGTCAGATCAATGTGGATCTTACGATTCCCCTGTCAGCGGGTGCGGCTGGTGGCTCTTATCATGTTGATACTAGATTGTCCCAAGCGCGAATGGCCTTACCTGATTCGGAGGTCATCTTTGAACAACTACAAGGTGTCCTCAGCTATCGCAATGGCAAGGGACTTTTTTCTCGTGAAATAACGGGGCGCTTCTGGGGTGAACCCATGATAGCCAGTCTTGCTACCAAGCAAGATGACCTGTCTGTTGATGTCCGTGGACGTTTCTCCATGCCGGCACTGGGCAAGTTCCTAAAACTTCCATCAGACCAGGTGCTTCAGGGACAAACGGATGTCCAGGCCAATGTATTGGTACCATTGGAGGATATGACATTGCCGCTTCGGCTGACCATAAATAGCCCGCTACAAGGTGCAGTGATCAACTTGCCGGAACCCTTCGGTAAAGAGGCTGATGGCCAGAGAGATATCACGGTCAAGGTGAGGTTTGCAGATAGTCTGGATATTCAGGTGTTAATGGATGATAGTCTCAAGGCACACCTAATACAGAAGGACGGCGCTTTAGTTCGTGGGTTGCTAGTCAGGAATAGTGAGAGAACGGCATTGCCGGAAGTCGGAGAGTTTATGATTGCCGGCCATTTTGAGTATTTTTCTCTTCCCGAATGGCAGGCCGCTTTTCCAACATTGTTCAGTGACACGAGTGATTCTGGCGCAGCTCTAAGGCCAATATTTGATGTTAAGCTCGATCGGCTTGACGTCGCTGGTTTATCCTTTGAGGAGGCCGCTGTACAGGGAAGCTATCAAGAGGTGGGATGGCAGATTGGTGTTGAGAGTGATCTTGTCGCTGGTCAGATTCTTATCCCTCAGGATACTGCATCGCCTATGGTGCTTGACTTGGAGAGATTGTCACTGCCAACACCCACGGAAGCTGGTGGTGACGCTGATGCCCTTGACCCGACGAGCCTGCCCCACCTGCAATTATCCGTAAAAAAATTCAGCGTTGGCAATAAGCTTTTTGGTGAGGCCAGCTTCCTGATGGAGCCACAGTCAAATGGCGTGATGATTTCTGGTATAGATGCCAATCTTCTGGGTTTGCAGGTGGGTGATGAGGAATATGACACAAGCTTGAAATGGACGTTGGAGGATGGGCGTCATCATACGCTGGTTGACGGTCTGTTGCGTGCGGGTGATTTGGGCGATGTGATGGAAGCTTGGGGATTACCTCAGATTCTGGATAGTGATGAGGCCCATTTTTTTACGGAGATGGCCTGGTCTGGCAGGCCATGGGAAATTTCAACGACAACCATGAAGGGAGCCATGTCGCTCCAATTGCAGAAAGGCCGTTTTTACCAAGCCCCAAAAGGCGCCACTAAGCAGATGATACGTTTAATCAGCCTGTTCAACTTTGATAACTGGATGCGGCGTTTACGTCTGGATTTTTCTGATTTATTTCAGGAAGGTATGAGTTATGACGAAATGCAGGGCGGTCTGATATTTGATAAGGGCACGTTGACCTTTGATGCCCCCATTGTTGTGAAGCTTCCCTCTGGTCGTGTCAGATTGGAGGGGGTTGCTGATTTGATTTCAGAAGACATCGATGCACACCTGGTGACCACGTTGCCTTTAGGTACTAACTTGCCTTGGATCGTAGCCCTGGCTGGTGGTCTTCCCGCCGCCGCAGGGGTGTATATCACCGGCAAGGTATTTAAGAAACAAGTGGATAAGTTGTCCAGTATTAGCTATCGCATCACGGGGCCCTGGAGTGAACCCGAAGTTATGGTGGAGAAAATTTTTAGTGATAGTACCTCCAGTAATAAAAAATCGAATAATAAGAGTGGTCACTCGGAAGAGAGTGATCAGTGAACCGGGTAGCAGCGCTGCAAATGACCAGTGGGGGTAACCTCCAGGCGAATTTACAGCAGGCTGCAGAGCTGATCGGGCGTGCAGCCAACCAAGGGGCTCAATTACTGGTACTGCCCGAATATTTTGCCTACCACGGTTGTCGGGATGTATCAGCCATTGCTGAACAAGAACAGTCTCCAGCCGGTTCTGCTCGGTCATTTCTGTCAGAACAGGCCAAGCTTCATCAGGTCTGGGTCGTGGGTGGGACTATTCCCGTTGCACAGCCTATGGTCTCGACGCACCCAGTCTCCAATTCACATGATAACCGAGTGATGGCCAGCTGTTTTGTAGTGAACGACCAAGGCTCTGAAGTGGCCTGCTACCAAAAAATGCACCTGTTTGATGTACAGGTGGATGATGCCAAGGGGAGTTATCGTGAATCAGACGATTACTGTCATGGTGATCAACCCATGGTGGTGGATACGCCATTTGGCAGGTTGGGTTTGAGTGTTTGTTATGATCTGCGTTTTCCCGAGCTATATCGCTACCTCGTTGATCAAGGCGCAGAGTTAATTGTGGTGCCCTCTGCTTTTACTGCAAAAACAGGTGAGGCTCACTGGCAGTTGCTATTGCGGGCCAGGGCGGTAGAAAACCTTAGCTATGTAGTTGGTGCGAATATGGGTGACCGTTCTCATCCAAAACAGCCCACCTGGGGTGGCTCAGCTATCGTGGACCCTTGGGGTAATATTCTCTCCGAACTGGAGGGTGGGCAGGGTGTCGTGATTGGTGATATTGACTTGGATTACCTAAAAAAACTACGTCAAAAAATGCCTGTGCATGAACATCGCCGATTTAGTGTGGTCAAACCCTCACACTAGCTATTCAGGTCAGTTCTTAGGTCAAATTATGAATCATCGAATTTTCTCGGTACTTTTTGTGCTGCTTTTGATGTTGTCTGGCGCTGTAGTGGCAATAGAAAGCCCTCAGTCCAACATGACTGTTGAGCAGGCACAGCAATTGATTGCTGAAAGACGTGATTTGGATACCATTCCCAAAGAGGTTTGGAGGCGAATTCTTACCCCTAAACAGTTTAATATTCTCTGGGAAAAAGGTACCGAGCGATCATTCACCGGCAGTCTTCTCAACAACAAGCAAAAAGGTACTTACGTTACTGCTGGGTGTCGATTACCGGTTTTTCACTCCAGCCAAAAATACAAATCTGGTACGGGTTGGCCCAGTTTTTGGGAAATGCATAAGCCAGAGAATATTGTTCTAGAAGATGACTGGTCATGGATGGGTAGGCGCACGGAAATTGTCTCCGCTTGTGGTGAGCACCTAGGGCATGTGTTTGAGGATGGTCCACGGCCTACTGGGCTACGATATTGCATTAACTCTGAGGCGTTGCTGTTTATTCCCGACGAGCAAGAGTAGCTGTTCTGGTTGCTCCAAGGGTAAGCCATTAGGGGTGGAATCTGCTCCTGAATCCATATAATATCCCGGCCTGCCAGCTGCCACACCTCTTGTTATTGAGGGTGTACTTGAGTAAAACTCCATGAAAAGGTAAGTCCTATGACCACAGAATTTGAATGCGCCTCTTTCGACGAACTTGTCCTTATCATTGAAGGAATCGAGTTTAAATATTCCGAATGTAAGGTATTGTCTGAAAGAGAAAGTAAACGATTCCCAAATGTAGAGCTTGTGCTTAAATCACCCTGTGGCCATTTTGCAGAAGCACTGGTGTCTTCCCGCGATGCAGAAGTTGGTAAGAGCAATATTGTTCGCGGCGAATACGACGGCTTACTCATTGATGAAGATGTTGCCCTGAGCTTGGCAAAATTGGCTAAGTCTTACTAGTAAGACTTTCTTGGTTTCTCTGTAGCCTCAACCCTTCCTTTGTTGTTCCTGTGGTGGAAAGCCTGAGTTCCTTCAGGGAATGGGTGAGCTAAGTCGGCCATCAAAATAAGTAACTGTGATACCAGCATAACGTGAGACTAAAACAAATAGCCTGCCATTAAACTGGATTCGTAGAACTAGCTACACTACTGTAATAGCCCTTCTATTTATATTCAGCGGTAGGTCGTGGAGGTTTTATGGCATTTCAGGTTAAAAGCCTATGTTTTCTACTTGTGCTGTTATCCCTGACGTTTGTTGGAGCAGCCTTTGCTGTCGATATAGATAGCTTTCCACCTCTTCAGAAAGAACCATCAAATGCCATTTTTCTTCTGATTGCCTTTGTCAGTATGGCTCTGGTTGTCTCCTTCCTGTGTTCCGTCGCAGAAACTGTACTATTGAGTATTACCCCGTCCTATATCGAGGGCTTGAGAGAAAAAACCCCCGAGCAAGCGAAACAACTAAAGTTACTGCGTCAGGAAAAAATAGACCGCTCTCTAGCCGCTATATTAACCATGAATACCGTCGCCCATACCGTAGGAGCCATTGAGGCGGGTGCGCAGTCAGCGGTTATATTTGGTAGTGCCTGGGTTGGCGTTTTCTCGGGAATCATGACCTTAATGATTCTTTTTCTTTCAGAAATTATTCCCAAAACATTGGGAGCCGTCTATTGGAGAAAATTGGTTGGGGTTACTGTGTGGTATATACGAATCCTGATAGTGATTCTGTACCCCTTGGTGCGAGCATCAGAGGGAATTACCAAACTCATTACCCGTGGGAAAAGTGTGCATCAGTTTAGTCGTGATGAGTTTTTGGCCATGGTCGGGTTTGGTCAGCAAACCGGTGAAATTGATGAACATGAATCTAAAATTATCCAAAATTTATTTCGGTTTCGATCATTAAAAGTTACCGATATTATGACGCCTCGTATCGTTATTACGGCTCTCTCTCAGGACATGTTGGCCTCAGAAGCTCAGCAGGCGCTACGCCACTGTCCATTTTCCCGTTTGCCGCTATATGGAGAGAATATTGACGATATCACGGGTTTTGCACTGAAAGATAAAATCATGCTGTATCAGCCCTCAGGAAGGGAAGAGCTCACACTTGAATCGTACAAACGAAAAATTCATGCGGTTCCCGACTCCATGTTATTACCAAAATTATTGGATTTCTTTCTCGATAATCGACAACAGATTGCCGTTATTGTTGATGAATATGGTGGTGTTAAAGGGCTGGTCACCCTTGAGGATGTCATCGAAACATTATTAGGGATGGATATTGTGGATGAAACCGATAATGTGGCCGATATGCAGGCGTTGGCAAGGAAGCAATGGGTTAAACGTGCCGAAGCCCTAGGGTTTGAATTGCCTGATGAGTTATTGGCACAGGATGAGATTGAGAAAAAAGAGGGCGGTGAAAAGTAATCCCTATTCTTCGTATCACCGCCCTTTTAGCTTTGATAAATATGGTTGCCGAAGGTAAGGGTATTAGACGTTAATGATTACCACAAAGTATTATTGACAATTATTTATGGGCAACACTCCAATCCTTTGCGAGTAAATAGCCTAAAATATTTATTTCCCTCTTATCTTTATCCACAGTCAAAAAAATTGAATAGCCATAGGTTTCATCTTTGTTAAGGTTGGATTTAATTAATGTTCCCCCTAGCTTATTTTTTAGCGAGTTTATACAGCCGCTATGAGTAATTAATATTAAATTTTTACCCTCTTCTTTGTATTTAAAAATATTCTCTTGAAGAGACTCTCTACAGTTTTCTCCTAACCATAGTTTATTAGTAGTCTTGCGGCCAAACATGAAGTCTGCGGTTTGAGCGGCACGCTTAATGGGGCTGTTATAAATTACTGTGGTGTGTGCTGGAAGGCTTTTATACGCTAGCCCTATTTTCATGGCCTCTTTAGCCCCAGATATAGTGATGCCATTATCACCATCAACACATTGGTTTTCAGATAAATCGCAACGCTCTGTGTGACGGATTAGTGATACCACATTGCCTAAAGTCCAGTGACTTTCAAGGGTGCGTAAGCGTCTTCCCTCATTGGTTAATAAGCTTTCTGTGGGCTTGGGTTTGAGAATAAAAAACGTAGTTGTACTTGTGACGACAACAAGAACAATCAGGGTGAAAATTTTTTTCATAGCGAAAATCTACGGTTTAATAATAGTTTAGACTACCTACGCTTCCTGCGAAATTTTCTAGTTACATGACAACTTTATACATTGCTGACCACTCTTCAGTTTAATTGAACGGTGTTAGAGTATTTTTAGGAGAGATCGATTAAGGATTGACAGTAGATGTTATCTGGGTGGGTTTCATACCCTTTAAGAGTATCTCCACTGTGTGTATACGTCGCATGGCTGTATTATTGTGGGCAGATATACGAGGTCATATCTTGTAGGTTTAGGTGGGAGGGGTAATTAGGTGTTTGATATTGTTATTGAATCGATGAGGGCGGCTGTCGTCGGTATGGTACTCCTTTCTTTTCTACGGGTTCGGCAGGTTAAAGAGCTTAGCGAAGTGAGTGGTTGGCAGATGTTGGTCACAGGGTTCCTTTTGATTTTCTTCGGAACATTGATTGATATTACTGATAATTTTGACGGGCTGAGTCGATTTGTTGTTATAGGTGACACCCCAATTCAGGCGTTATTAGAAAAAGTGGTTGGTTACCTTTTTGGATTCTTGCTCGTGGCTTTAGGTATTTGGCAGTGGTTGCCAAAGGTCGTTGAACATGGAGAGCTATCAAGAAAAAAACTTGAAGTGGAGAAAGAGCGTCTTAATGTTTTAAAGGCGACCATGAGGACGGTTAACCATATTGTTAACAATTTCTTGCAAAACCTTCAGTTGTTTACAATGGAGGCTGAAAAAAAGAAGGTACTGGATTCCGAGTCTCTCGAGTTGGTAGATTCAATGATTCATGAGACTGCTCAGAAACTGAAAAAAATTGGTGACCTTAATTCAACACCCGAGATGGAAATGGCCGGCGGTACCGGCATAGATTTTGAGCCAAAAACCAAGGAGTAGGGTGGTTTTTATCGATGATACGGATGCCCGGCATTAATAGTCCCTGCGCGATATATTTGTTCCACTAATAAAATACGCACTAGGGGGTGGGGCAGGGTTAAAGCAGATAGGGACCATTTGCTGTTGGCGCGTTTTAGACATTCTGGGGCCAAGCCATCAGGGCCGCCCACCAGTAAGCTGAAATTGTCGCCGGAGAGTTGCCACTGTTGCAGCTTGTCAGCCAGTTGTTCGGTGCTCCAGGGCTTGCCCAGCACATCCAGTGCGATTACATGATCCTGCTCGCCAATGGCCTTGAGCATAGCTTCGCCCTCGCGGGTAATGGCACGGTTAATATCCGCACCTTTCCCCCGCTGGCCCAGCGGTAGTTCAATAATGTCGAGGTTGAGCTCAGAGGGAAGGCGTTTCAGGTATTCATTACAGCCGGCACTCACCCAGTCGGGCATTTTAGTGCCGACGGCAATAATTCTCAGTCGCACGGGGGCTTACCCTTTCTGAAGGTCTTCACTGTCAGCATTGAGGTCGCTGGGGCGAACGGACCATAGTTTTTCCAGTTCATAAAATTCACGAGTGGTGGGCAGCATGACGTGGAGCACTATGTCACCATAGTCCACCAAAACCCATTCACCAGACTCCATACCCTCGATGCCTATTGGGCGGAAGCCAGCTTTTTTACCATCGTCCATGGCGTTGTTGGCGAGTCCTTTGACCTGCCGGTTTGAGGTGCCTGTGGCGACGATGATGGTGTCCATGACGTCGGTAAGGTCACTGACATCGAGTGTGACGATATCTTTACCCTTAACATCTTCAAGGGCGTTAACCACGATGTCTTTTAGATTTTTACTCATTGAATAGCCTGTCGTGTTTGTCTTTTTAATCTGAGTACAGCTGATGCTGTCTAATGTAGTCAATAACCTTATCGGGTACCAGATAGCGAATGGATTCTCCTCGCTGTAGTGCCTGACGAATACCTGTTGCCGATACGGGTAACAGTGTTATTTCTCTAATTAATACCTTGCCTGCAGGTTGCCCCTGCAATTGTTCTTCACTGGTGGCTCGGTGTGCGTGGACAAACTCCAGTACTTCTCCACTTTGGGGGAGATGCCACCCCGGCCTTGCTACAGCGACGATATGGGTGAGGTCTGTTAATTCACACCAACGGTGCCACTGCTTGAGATTGACCAGTGAGTCCATGCCGATACAGAGGCACAGTGGTGTTTCTGTGCCGATTTCGGTACGAATTTCTGTCAGTGTATCCAGTGTATAAGAGGGACCTTGACGTCGTAACTCTCTATCGTCGGCCACCAATCCTGGTTCATTCGCCAGTGCGAGCTGTAGCATCGCGAGGCGATGCTTAGCACTAGCCTCAGGTTGCACCCTGTGTGGTGGATTGGCATTGGGGATCAGTCGCATCTCACTGAGTCCGAGTATCTTTCTCAGCTCCACCGATGTTCTGAGATGGCCAATATGTACTGGATCAAAGGTGCCACCAAAGATGCCAACTCCTTTTGAATGATCAGTCTTCAGCGACATGTTTTACCACCTTGTACTGACGAGTCACTTCCTAATTTCGCCATGACCAAATACGATCCATTTTTGAGAGGTTAGTCCTTCCAGTCCCACGGGGCCACGGGCGTGAATCTTGTCGGTGGAAATGCCAATCTCTGCACCAAGCCCGTATTCAAAACCATCAGCAAACCGGGTAGAGGCATTGTGCATCACTGAGCTTGAGTCCACTTCCGCGATAAAACGACGGCTTCTAGCTTCATCATTGGTGACGATAGCTTCAGTATGTTGTGAGCTGTATTGGGCAATATGTGCCATTGCATCATCCATATCTGCCACGATTTTGATGGAGAGAATAGGTGCAAGATATTCAGTGCCCCAGTCTTTTTCAGAGGCAGCAGCGCAATTGATGATCTCGCGGGTTTTTTCACAACCTCTTAATTCGACACCTTCTACTTCATAGGCCTTGGCCAGACGGGGTAGAATTTCTGCAGCAACCCCTTCGGCCACCAACAAGGTCTCCATGGCATTGCAGACACCATAACGGTGGGTTTTGGCATTGAAGGCAATATTGAATGCCATATCCAGATCGGCCTTGTCATCAATATAGACATGACAGATACCATCCAGATGTTTAATGACGGGGATGCGAGCATCATTACTGATGCGTTCAATTAGGCTCTTGCCGCCACGGGGTACAATCACATCCACGTATTCTGACAGGGTGATTAACTCGCCCACGGCAGCGCGGTCAGTGGTTTCAACAACCTGCACCGATGCCTCGGGTAGTCCGGTAGCTGCCAGCCCTTGCTTAATACAGTCGGCGATAGCCTGGTTTGAAAGAATGGCTTCGCTACCACCACGCAGGATGGTGGAATTACCCGATTTCAGGCACAGGCTTGCTGCATCGATGGTCACGTTGGGCCGCGACTCATAAATAATGCCAACCACGCCGAGGGGAACCCGCATTTTACCCAGCTCAATACCACTTGGTCGTTTGGCCAAGTCAGTAATTTCACCAATGGGGTCAGGCAACGCAGCCACCTGATGTAAACCTTCTATCATGGCGTCGACCCGGGCATTATTCAGCTCAAGTCGATCCAGTAGTGCGGCATCAAGCCCTTTGGCTTGACCGTTTTTTAAATCGTTGGCATTGGCCGCTAGTACCTTTTCGCGGTTGGTGTTCAGGGCATCAGCAATAGCCAGCAGAGCAGCATTTTTGGCTTCGCTACCGGCAGCAGCAATAACTCGTGACGCCGCACGGGCTTGCTGACCCAATGTTTGCATATATGACTTAATATCCATGAGATCCAACGTGTTCAAATTCTGAAACAGGGCATTATATCGCCGAGTGATACATAAGTCCTGAATGACTGTTGATCAGGGTTGCAATTACCCGTGAATGACACTGCTTTTCCATATGTATGCGATTGTTGGCCTGCTGTGCTTACCGAGAGTTCATGGGCGTCAAAAGCTTGGATTTTGGCACGAGTACTGATTTGTTGTTCAGGTAGTCACCACTATGAGGGGTGAGTCGTGGCTTATGATGGTTCGGTGGTCGTGGGCGGTAGTGGTGTCGCCCACGATAAGGATAGTGTGAGCGGTAATATTCCTCTCTATAAATCAGAGGTGGAGAGAGCTGCTGTCTGGCCAGTGCCAGTTCTTCTTGAGCTTGGCGGACCCTATCCCTTTCCAGGCGGTCCTGCTTAAGACGGTCGCTCACCTGTGACATCTGTTCTATTCTTGCTGCTGATTCAGCAGAGGCTTGTTCGGCATCGCTGCTATTCTTGAGGCTCAGTGTTTCTACCAGCACGCTATTCTCTACAGGTTCATCACTGTAGGTAATAGTGCCGTCAGCATTGATGGATTTATAAACTGTTTGCCCTTGTACGCTGGTTGCTATCAGGGCCAACAATATAATGATTAGCCGCACACCCTCTCTCCATTTTGGCTATGATAGTTAGCTTCTTTGACACTATAGCAGCTACAAAGTTGTTGACGGGATGGTGCCTACCAAGTTGTCGTTTTTTGTATCCCAGTGGTGGATGCTTTTAGGTGCTCACTATTGGTAGCTGATTCCAGTTAGTAGTGTAGTGGGGTGAGCAGTGTTTCTGATGCATGGACCAGCGTTTTTTTACCCCCTCTCCGGCGATGAAGGCGGTGCCTCGGCCATAGCGCTGATTGATGTTATCCAGTGTATTCATTAGTTCATCTGTCCTTTTGCTTTGATGTGTCTGAAAAATATCCTGTTGGTGATACTTTCTGGTAGTCAGTTCTATCAGGCCAACACCCGTCTTGAGGTAGGCGTGACCGGGTCGGTAAATCGAGCGAAGAGCTTGTTTGGCGTAGGCGGAGATAACTCGGCTGTCATCGGTGGGATAGGGTAGTTTTACCACCGTGCTGTTGCTGTAATAGTTGGGTTGATGGGGTGAGGTATGGATAAAAACATGAATAGTCAGCACCAAGTGTTGTTGCTTTCTTAATTTCTCAGCTGCTCGATTGGCATAGAGGCTCACCGCTTGTAACAGAGGTGTGATTTCGGTGGGCTTTTCACCAAAAGAGCGGGTGCAGTAAATCTGTTTTTTATCGGGAGGAATGTCTTCCAGCATCAGGCAGGGGCTACCATTGAGCTCTTCGACGGTTCGCTCTACGCAGACATTAAATTGGCGGCGAATAGTTTTTGGGTTGCTGCTGGCCAGCTCCCAGGCTGTATGAATCGACATATCCGCTAGCCGTCGCCCAAGACGGGAACCAATGCCCCACACTTTTGTTACCGGAACCCGGCGCAACAACCATTGCCATTTATGAGGGCTGTCGAGTAGGCAGATACCCTCACAGCTGGGAATGATCTTGGCTGCGTGGTTGGCCAGTTTGGATAGGGTTTTACTGGGAGCGATGCCTACGCTTACGGGCATCCGTACTTGTTGCCAAATGGCCTGCTTCATTTTCTGACCGTAGTGATTGAACTCTTGGTTAATGCCGGACAACTCAAGGAACATTTCATCGATACTGTAAATTTCAATATCGGGACTGAAGTGGCGCAGGGTATCCATTACTCGATGGGAGATATCGCCGTAGAGACGGAAGTTGCTGGAAAATACTGTCACCCGATGACGTTCGACCAGGTGACGTACTTTGAAGTAGGCGTGAAGGTCGGGAATACCCAGCGCCTTGGCCTCTTTAGATCGGGCGATGATACAGCCATCGTTGTTACTTAGTACGATCACTGGTTTATTGCGGAGATCAGGGCGAAAAATTTGTTCACAGCTGGCATAGCAGCTGTTGCAGTCCACTAACGCGAACATCGGTGATGTCGAACGGAGTGGATAACGATGCCCTCTATCAACAGTTCAGCATTATCGTGCAATTCAATGGGTGGGTAACGGACGTTGCCAGAGCGCAGTAGTTTGTCGTGAAGATCCAGCACCTTGCAGGTGAGCTCACCATCAATAGCGGCGATCACCACATCACCATGCTGTGGTTGTAAGGCACGATCTACAATCAGTAGGTCGCCACTGAAAATACCGAAGCCGGTCATCGAGTCACCCTCAGCTCGGGCAAAAAATGTGGCCGAAGGGTGCTTGATTAGGTGTTCTCTGAGATCCAGTGGTGTCTCTATAAAATCATCAGCGGGACTTGGAAATCCTGCACGGACAGCCACGCTAAATAAGGGAAGGTGTACAGGTTGAGTAAAGGTTGACAGTGGTAAGAGGGAGGCTTTCATTTTTATAAATATACTGTATATATAAACAGTATTCAAGGTGGGGTGTTCTGAAAATAGATAACTATGCTAGAGCGTTAAAAGGGATCTCGCGCTTTCAAGTAATAATTTCAATATTCACTGGTACAGATTTAAACGCGGGTGTTTTACTGCGGGGGTCACGTTCACAGCCTATCAGCACATTCGCTTCAGGAAAATAAGCCATCAGATTATTGTCGGGTAAATCGAAAGGATAGACTCGAACGTGATCCATTCGGCCGTAGGCAGAAACCAAATTGACCACATTATTTTGAATACCCAAATGCTGGATAGTGGTGGGGTTCATCAATACTGACCATCGCTCTTGGGTGTTGCGGTAGCTGTCTGTTTCCTCATAAATAATGGTGTTGAATTGACCTTCGCTACGCACGGTCATTAGGGTGAAGGGGTATTCTGAGGTTTGTGGTTGGGGTGGTATGGGTTGTACGGTAAAGCACGCCCGACCGCTTGGCATATTAAATTTCGGCCCGTGTTTTAACCGGCCTCCGATGTGAAATTCCTGTTTTTCCACATCAATATCGGCTAGTTGTTCCATGCCGGGAATAACCTTGGCGATGGTTTCACGAATATTTTTGTGCTGTTTGAATTGACTGAAATCTATCGGGCAATCTACTAATAACTGCTGTGCTAAATCACTAAGTACCGCCACTTCGGGGCGGGTGTTTTCATGGCGCTCGATACCCCCGTCACTGAGCCGTACATAATTGAACATAGATTCCTGCGTGGTGGGCTGCCACTCTTCATCACGAGCAGTGACAGGGAGGATCATGCTTTCGCTGGTGTCACAGCCATGAATATGCCCGGGGTTCAGTGTGGTGGTTAAAAATAGCTTGAAGCCGATGTTGTCCAATGATTTTTCTGCCCAGATGGAATTCGGGGTGGCTCCATAGAGGTTACCTCCCATCATCAGGGCGGTATCTATCTCACCCTTATGGGCGGCCTCAATACAGGCCAGTGTATCCATGCCTTTAGAGGTGGGTAGTTGAGTGCCAAGTTCAGACTCAATGTTATGAAAGATATCTTCAGCCAATACGGGTTTGACGCCAATGGTACCAATGCCCTGAACATTACTGTGGCCGCGGAGGGGAAGGAGTCCTGCGCCGGGTTTTCCAATCATGCCCCGCAATAGGGCCAGGTTAGAAATATATTCGATATTTTCAACGCCGTGTTGGTGGTGGGTCATCCCCATACCCCAGGCAAACACGACATTATTTGATGCAATATACTGGTCGGCGATGTTGTTAATACGTTGCTGGGAAATACCCGTGGTTCGCTCAATGGTTTCCCAGTGGGTGTTTTCAATATCCTGCCTGAAAGCATCAAATTGCTCGGTATGTTGGGTAATAAAGTCAATGTTTTCGCCCTGTTTTTCCAGCACCGATTTGGCAATACCCTTAAATAGGGCGATATCGCTACCAATAGCCGGTTGCAGGTATTCACTGGCAATCCAGGTGCCACCAGTGATCATGGATTTGGCACTTTTGGGTACGGCAAAACGAACCAGCCCAGGTTCTTTGGCGGGGTTGATGATGATCACTTTGCCATCGCGGTCACGCACACCCTTGAGCTGGTGAATAAAGCGTGGATGATTGGACGCGGGGTTGGCACCGATCACAAAGACCATGTCGCAGTGTGACAAGTCTTCCAGCCCCACGGTGGCCGTGCCCGTGCCGATGGTGGAATCCAACGCTTCACTGGTCGCTTGGTGGCAATAATAGGAGCAGTTGTTGACGTTATTGGTGCCGTAAAGGCGCGCTAATAATTGAAAGACAAAACCGGCTTCGTTAGAGGATCTGCCAGAAGAGTAGAAGAAAGATCGAGACGGGTCAGTCGTCGAGAATTTTTCAGCGGCATAGGTCAGCGCCCATGCCCAACTGACTTCCCGAAAGTGGTTGGCCTTTTTTTCCTTGAAAAGTGGATTGCCAAGCCTGCCGAGATGTTCGAGCTCGTAGCTACTTAATTCACGTAGTTCAGAAAGTGAATGCTGAAATATCTCTGACGGGATAGCAGGTTGGATATCGGTTGATTGCGCCTGAATACTTTTGTTGCAGACGGCAGGGAAATCACCCAGCTCATTGGTCATGCCACCCTGTTGCCCCCCCATGCCCAGCCCACAGGCTTTACATGTGTTTTTTGATGTCAGCGCTTTGGATGAATTTTTAAGGCCAATTTTTCGGACAGTGTTAAGCGTATAAAGCACCTTCTTGGTTCCGCCGCCAATAAGGTGATTTGGTGTAGACAGGTTATGTTGGTTGCTCATTACATTTCTGTCACTAGTTGGGAAGGCTGACCATACAGGAGCCCCAGCGAGGCCCCGGTATGGTCAGTTGGTATTATTTTCCCAGTGGCTTGAGAATCAGGATCAGCTTGGGTAGTAATGTCATGGAACCCAGTAGTGCTGCTAGCATGGCAAGTGATGTGAGCAGCCCAAAATAGACCGACGGAATAAAGTTGGATAGTGCCAGAATAGAGAAGCCCACGATAATGGTGATTGCTGTATAGAAGAGTGCCCGTCCTATGCTGGCATGAGCCCGGTGCATGGATGCAACGTAATTACGGTCGACTTCAAACTCCCGTTTGAAGCGGGTGATGTAGTGGATGGCGTGGTCGACACCGATACCCACGGTGATGGCGGCAATAGTGATGGTCATCATGTCGAGTGGAATACCGGCAATACCCATGCCGCCTAGTACGACACCTGCCGCTAAAAAGTTAGGGAGAATAGCGATCAGGGAAATGGACACTGACCGGAATAGCACCAAAAACATCGCCATAATCCCAAGAAATACAGTACCCAAGGTCATGATCTGAGAGCGGAAGAGGCTCTGAAGCATGTTGTTATAAAGCACTAGCAGTCCGGTGAAATTTACTTGGTCTTCTTCAAAGCCTGCCTCTGTGATGGCAAACTGATGAATTTTGGCCAGTAGGTCGTTACGGTTCAGTTCGCCTTGAGTTTCATTGACCCGCAGGGTGATCCGGGCCTGATTATGTTTCTCATTAATATAGGGGTTGAGGAGAAGCTCGGCATTTTCTTCCGACAGCATCTGCGGCATTAATGCCAGTTCCAGATCATTGAACTTGTGGCCTGACAAGTCAGAGGCTACATCGGTAACGGTGATCAGTGAGCTTACCTTGCCAATTTCTGGTAAGGATTCAAGATAGACATGTAGTTTTCTCAGATCTTCAATACCGGCGCCGGTCAACCAGTAGCTACGCTCAATACCTTCTGATGTGTCATCAGCAAAGTCGTCATCGGCAAAGGGGTCATCAAAGGCATCATCGGCAAAAGGGTCATCATAAGAACCAGCTTCACTCTCATCACTATCTCCATACGCTCCTGCGAAAGGGTCGCTATTGAGATGATTAACCGCTGCGGTATTGCCACCTTTGTCAGCCTGGGAGTTTTCAGAGCTCATAGAGTCGTGATCAACGGCAGGTGCATCGAGGATAATATCAAGTGGTGTGGTGCCGCCAAGCTTGGCATCAATCACGGATAACCCCTGGTAGATTTCGGTGTGGGAGCGGAAGTAATCGATAAAGCGGTTTTCTACCTGTAACTGGGAAATACCCCAGGCACTGGTGAGCGCAGCCAGGAGCGCCAAGCCGAGTACTAGTCCGCCGTGTTTCTCCGTGAAGCGTGAAAAGTAGAGGGTGAACACGGCAGAGTTGTCACCTTTGTCGGTGTTTTCTCCCTTGCCCCAAATCATCATTCCGGCCGGGATAATGATAAATGACAGGACAAGCGCCAACAAAATACCAATGGTCATCATCCAGCCGAAGTCGATGACCGGGCGTATATCACTGACCACTAGAGAAACAAAGGCGACGACGGTGGTCAGTACCGTATAGAGGCAGGGCCGTGCCATATACATCACGGTATTTCGTACCAAATCCAACTGGCTGCTGTCGGGCGATTCGCGGTGAAATTCGCGGTAGCGAACAATCAGGTGAATGGTCAGTGCTAGGGTGATAATCAATAGTAGTGAAACAAAGTTGGAAGAAATGACAGTGAGACGCCAGTCAATCCAGCTGAGATAGCCGAGTATGATTTCTACGGACAGAACACAGGTGGCCAGGGGCAACATCACCCAGCGGAGCTGACGAAAAATTACCGCCAGGGTAATGATAATAAACAGCAGAATGCCGGTGCCAAAAATGTTCAGGTCGCTTTTGATAAAATCGACCATATCGGCGGTAATCATACTGGGGCCACCCAGAAATACTTCAGCCTGCCCTTTGAAACGGGACATTTTTTTACGTATTTCTGCGACTCTTTGGTGCTCCTCGGCAGCGCGAAGGGTGCGGTAGTCCAAGAATTCTTTACTTATTTTTTCAAGCTCGATGACTCCTTCGGGAGACAATCCCTCGGTATCTCGTTTAATCCGCAAGGTATCCCGTGCATTAACGAGCTCCAGATATTTCTCATCCAGCTCCATGGTTGCCAGCATGGCCGTAGTTTGGCCATCTTTGCTGAGAATTAGGTCGCGGTAGATCGGGCTTTCGAGGAACTCCTTGCGAGCCAGCTTCCGGTCAGTGTCTGGCAGCAGTAGTGTGCGTGGCGCTTCCTTGAGCTGTGGGACAGAAATTTTTGGGCTGTACAGCAAAGGCACATTGAGTATGGAGGTGACGCTGGCAACACCATCAATTTTTGCTAATTCCTCGTGCATCTCATTGAGGGCGTTCAGCGAATTGTCATCAAACAGGTCACCTTCGTAGGGCGTGTAGGTAACGACGAGGAAATCACTGCTACCGTAGCGAAGCAATGATTCACGGAAATAAGTCAGGCTGTTGTCATTTTCAAGTGTCAGGGAGTCTGCTGATGCATCAAGCTTGAAGTTTGGCAGGCCAAAGGCCATACCTACGGCAAGCAATAATACCGCCACTATTGAGGCGACAGGGCGACGCAGGATTAGTTTTTCATAAATTCCTAACAACCGCTCGGACATCTGGTTATCCCTCTAATTTTCTATTATGAAGCGGCGCATTATGACAGAAGAGAAGAGGGCAGTACCACACTGATAATACTTAAGCTATTTAGCGGCCAATGTGACCCTCTTATCTGTCTATGTGACCCAGAGTTCGGTCGGGGGCAACGCAGTCTCGTACCCGTTGTTTTAATACTTTTGCTTCGGGGAACCCTCCTTCCTGATTACGATCCCAGATGACTGTATTGTCCAGAGTGATTTCAAAGGTACCCCCTTTTTCTGCTGGTTTGAGTGCCACTTCACTCAGATCATCAGAGAAGGTTGTGAGTAACTCTTGGGCCAGCCAGGCAGAACGTAACAGCCAATTACAGCGGGGGCAGTAGAGGATAGAAATGCGAGGTTTTGATAACATAATGTACACTTCCAGATCAGACATAAAATAATATTAACAGGGTTCGGGGAAACGCTGAATCGGTTCACGGCGCCCTGTTCAATAGCCCCAAAGATAGCTTTCAGGCAAAAAATATGAAAGGCGTAATTCTCGATATTGATAGCCTAGGCCCCGAGGATGTGGATCTCGGGCCGATCACCGGGCTGCCAATTGAATGGACTATTTATAGTACTTGTCGGCCGGAACAAGTTGCTGAGCGTATCGCTGATGCTGAACTGGTGTTGACCAATAAGGCACCTATTGGGGAAAAAGAATTATCGGCTGCTCAAGGGCTGCGCTATATCGGTGTGTTGGCCACGGGCACTAATGTGATCGATCTTGCGGCAGCTAGCGCGAGCAAGGTGGTGGTCAGCAATGTGCTGGGTTATGGCTCTGCATCGGTGGTGCAACACACTTGGGCTTTAATTCTAGCGTTGGCGACGCGGTTGCCCGATTATAATGTAGCGGCGCTTGATGGGCGTTGGGCGGAAAGCCCCTTTTTCTGTCTACAGGATTTCCCGGTTAAAGAGCTGGCCGGAAAAGTACTAGGTATTGTGGGCTATGGAGAATTGGGCCGGGGTGTCGCCGCGGTTGGTCAGGCATTTGGTATGGATGTAAAGATTGCTTCGTTGCCCTGGAGACATGGTGATGAACCAGGGCGAACCCCTTTCGATAGTCTGATCAATCAAGCCGATGTGATGAGTTTGCATTGCCCTCTGACCGAGGAAACCCGTCATTTGATCGGCCACCGTGAGTTGGCGAAGATGAAAAGCACTGCTCTGCTGATTAACTGTGCTCGCGGAGGTATTGTGGATGAGCAGGCGTTAGTTGACGCGTTGGAGGATAGAGTTATTGGTGGTGCCGGTATTGATGTGCTGTCAGAGGAGCCACCGGTCAACGGAAATCCTCTGCTGAACCCAGAAATTCCGAATCTGATTGTGACACCACACAGTGCGTGGGTGGCTCAAGAGTCTCGTCAGCGATTAATTGATCAAGTGGCTGAGAATATTCAGGCATTTCTGGCGGGTAAGCCCCGCAATGTAGTAGAGGCGTTAGATTAATGTTAACAGGCTCCAGGGCAGAGGATTTGTTATGTTGGGGCTGATTCAGCGTGTTAGTAACGCCAAAGTTGACGTAGGTGGTGAGACTGTCGGAGAAATCAATCAGGGCATTCTGTTGTTGCTGGGTGTAGAGCGGGAAGATACTGAGGGCGCTGCTGATAAGTTATTGCGCAAAGTTCTTAATTATCGAATATTCCCTGATGATGAAGGGAAAATGAACCTCAATGTGCAGCAGATAGAGGGTAGTTTACTGATTGTTCCTCAATTTACCTTGGCTGCGGATACCCGAAAAGGGTTGAGACCAAGCTTTACCTCTTCAGCATCGCCAGATGTGGCAGAAATGCTATATGACTATTTTGTTTCCCAAGCGAATCAGGGTTCAGAGGGGGGTTCCGTTGCTACCTTTGTAGCAACAGGTGTTTTTGGCGCCAAGATGCAGGTCACCCTGTGCAATGATGGGCCCGTCACGTTTATGCTGGAGAGTTAGATGGTTCTCTTTATGGGGAAGACTGAGGGCTCTGTTTATTTATAGTTAACAAAGCCCTTCGGATTTAAATCTCAAAGGGGGTGTCCAGCTTTTTCTTCACCGGTACCTTGGCGAGCTGCACATACTGGGGAATACCATTTTTGTAAGGAGGGTAGTCCTCACCTTGAATTAATGGTTCCAGGTAGTCCCGGGCTTTCTGAGTAATACCGTAGCCGTCGCGAGTAATAAAGCTACGGCCCATTTTCTTTTCTATATTGGCCACTTTATCCAGAGGTGCTTCACCGAGGCTCCAGGAATAGGTTTTCCCTTTGTTGCGTTCAATGGTCACCATCACTGAATTTTTACCTTCCAGTGCATACTCCACCGCAGCGCGACCCACGGCATAGGCCTGCTCCACATCAGTAGCCGAGGCAATATGACGTGCAGAGCGTTGTAGATAATCAGCCAGAGCCCAGTGGTATTTATAGCCCAGTGCGTGTTTCACCATGCTGGCCAGTGTCGGGGCAACGCCACCGAGTTGTTGGTGGCCGAAGGCATCGGTGCTCATGGAGCCAGAGATCAATGCACCATCTGGATATTGAGCACCCTCGGAAGCGACAACCACGCAGTAACCATGCTGATCGACGACTTTTTCTACCCGAGCGATAAATTCTTCCCGTACGAAAGGTATTTCTGGGAATAGGATAATATGGGGTGGATCACCCGCTTTTTCAGAGGCCAAGGCACTGGCTGCTGCAATCCAACCGGCATGACGGCCCATCACCTCAAGAATAAATACTTTGGTGGAGGTTTCGCACATGGAGGCGATATCAAGACTGGCTTCCTTGGTCGATACAGCGACGTATTTGGCGACAGAGCCAAAGCCAGGACAGTTGTCTGTGAAAGGTAAATCATTATCCACGGTTTTTGGAATATGGATGGCCTGAATGGGGTAGCCCATTTTTTTCGATAACTGGGAAATTTTCAGGCAGGTGTCAGCAGAATCGCCACCACCGTTATAGAAGAAATAGCCTATGTTGTGTGCTTTGAATACTTCGATCAGGCGCTCATATTCCGCATTGTTTTCATTGTAATCTTGCAGCTTGTGACGGCAGGAGCCAAAAGCCCCAGAGGGTGTGTGGCGCAGAGCTGCAATGGCGCTGGCGGATTCTTTACTGGTGTCGATCAGGTCTTCGCGCAGTGCACCGATAATGCCATTGTGACCAGCGTATACCTTGCCAATCTTATCTTTGTTTTCGCGCGCAGCTTCAATGACACCGCAGGCGCTGGCATTAATAACTGCGGTGACGCCACCGGACTGGGCATAAAATGCATTCTTTTTTGGCGCGGTGCTACTAGGCATGGTTTATCTCGACTTGCGACCCTTTTTGAAGTGCGCGAATGATACTGGAAAGTTCTCCAGATTTCATTTTTATGTCATATTTTTGTATTTTTCAGAGCTATTTTAGAAACTGTGCTTTTGAGGCTATGGTTTTCAAAACTATTCAACACTAGGGGTTGCATGGCGGTGAAATTAGGCTATGTTGTTCTCGGCACAGGTTTTCAAGGCACATGGTTACCAAGACCAGAATTAAATAGTTACCAAGAACAGATTTAACAGGTCATTAATCGCGATATGCATATTCATATTTTAGGTATTTGTGGCACTTTTATGGGGTCTCTTGCCCAGCTGGCCAAGGCCGCGGGGCATCAGGTATCTGGTAGTGATACGAATGTCTACCCTCCCATGAGTACTCAATTAGAGAAAGCCGGTATCGAACTGACCGAGGGGTATGACCCTGCACAATTCAACCCAATACCTGATTTAGTGGTTATCGGTAATGCATTGTCTCGTGGCAATTCTGCGGTGGAATATGTGCTGGATAACCGAATCCCCTATACCTCGGGTCCTCAGTGGTTGGGGGACTATTTCCTTAGAGAGAAGTGGGTATTGGCGGTGGCTGGTACTCATGGCAAAACCACTACCTCCAGTATGCTGGCCTGGATTTTAGAATATGCCGGTATGAAGCCTGGGTTCTTGATCGGTGGGGTGCCATCAAACTTTGATGTTTCAGCCCGCTTGGGTAGTTCGCCTTTTTTTGTGGTGGAGGCGGATGAATACGACAGTGCCTTTTTCGATAAGCGCTCCAAGTTTGTTCATTACCGCCCCCGCACGGCTATTTTTAATAATTTGGAATTTGATCACGCAGATATCTTTGCTGACCTCAATGCCATTCAAACTCAGTTCCACCACTTTGTGCGGACTATTCCGCGACAGGGGATGATTGTGGCGCCAGCGGGTGATGCAAACCTACAAGAAGTATTGGACCGGGGTTGCTGGTCAGAATTACAGGGCCTTGGTGACAATAGTGATTGGTCAATGACTCTTACTGAGAGCGACGGTTCTGCCTTTGCTGTCAGTTTTCAGGGTAAAAGGCAGGGTACGGTTCGTTGGGGGCAAACTGGGGCACACAATGCCGCCAATGGCTTAGCCGCTATTGCTGCGGCCCGTCATGTGGGTGTGAAGCCGGTGGTGGCTTGTGAGGCGCTTTGCCAGTTCAGTGGTGTGAAGCGGCGTATGGAAAAGCTGGCTTCTATCAATGGCGTCTCTGTATATGATGATTTTGCCCATCATCCAACAGCCATTGCTACAACGCTGGAGGGGCTACGTAACAAGGTAGGCACTGAAAAAATTATTGCGGTTATTGAGCCGCGCTCTAATACGATGAAACTGGGTGTTCACAAAAGTCAGCTTGCAGAGTCCACCAAATTGGCAGATCAGGTATTGTGGTATCAACCTGATAATATCGATTGGTCCCTGGCGGATGTGGTCAGTGCAGGTCCCGTCCCTGCCGAGGTGTTGGATGATATTGATATACTGATTGAGCACACACTTAAACAGGCTGGAAACTCGGCACATATAGTGATCATGAGTAACGGCGGTTTTGCCGGTTTTCATGACAGGCTGGTGGGTGCTCTGGAGGAGCGGGCTAATGGTTGACTCTAATGACTGACTTTAACCGTACGATTACACTGGCGATGACGGGTGCATCTGGTGCCCAGTATGGTTTGAGGTTGCTAGATTGTTTGGTGCAGGCCAACTGTCAGGTGCAGTTTATGATTTCTGATGCCGCTCGGGTTGTGGTGGAAACAGAGACTGAGCTGGAATTACCGAATGACGATAACCTGGAAGATTTTCTTACACTGAATTTTGATGCTGAACCGGGACAAATTGTGGTTAACAGTTCTCGGGATTGGTTTTCATCTGTAGCTTCCGGCTCTGCCTGTCCAAGTTCTATGGTGATTTGTCCCGCGAGCGGCGGCACGCTTTCTGCTATTTCCTGTGGAGCGAGTAATAACCTGATTGAGCGAGCTGCTGATGTGGCTATTAAGGAAAAACGCCAGCTGATCGTTGTGCCTCGTGAAACGCCCCTGTCAGAAATTCATCTGGAAAATATGCTGAAGCTATCGCGGCTGGGTGTCACGATATTACCGGCGATGCCCGGTTTCTATCAAAACCCTGAAACCATCGAAGACCTGGTGGACTTCGTGGTGGCTCGGCTTCTCGATCATCTGGGTATTGAGCAAACTTTATTACCCCGCTGGGGAAGCTAACACTTAGGGTATTGGCATAAGGGCGACGTTAGTTAAGGAGGCGTTTCATGGCAAATACCAAAGAACTTGTTGTCCTGCTGATACTATTGCTGGTTGTGATGTTGTGGTCATGGGTCACACCTTACGACAGGGCGACTTGGTGGCTTGAAGCCATTCCCGTCATTATTGCCTTACCTGTTCTCTGGTACACCCGAGAGAGCTTCCCTCTCACTCGTATAAGTTATTACCTGATATTTCTCCACGCCATTATTTTAGTGGTGGGGGCGCACTATACATACGCCAGGGTGCCGCTGGGGTTCTGGGTACAAGACTGGTTTGATTTTTCACGCAACCCTTACGACCGGATTGGTCATATTGCCCAGGGTTTTATTCCTGCTATTTTGGCTCGTGAAATTTTGTGGCGTAAACGGGTTTTGACGCTGGATTATCATGGCTCATCATCAAGTCACCAAGGTAGAGGCTGGCTATTTTTTTTGGTCACCTGTTTCTGTCTGGCTTTCAGCGCATTTTATGAGTTGCTTGAGTGGTGGACTGCGGTGATTGGTGGTGATGGCTCTTTGGAATTTCTTGGTACACAGGGTGATGTTTGGGATGCACAGTGGGACATGATGTTGGCATTGATTGGTGCTGTGACGGCCCAGTTGTTATTGGGTAAATGGCACCACCGTCAAATGTTGGAAGTGAATTAATTTTTAGGCTACTTAATTTGATGCCGCTTAATTCATTACGCTTTCTTTATCTGAATCGGTGCCTCTGAACCTGCATTTACACTCGTTGATACCAGTTAACACCCTCGGCATCTTTTTTGACCACCATCATTCCCTGCTCTATCAAGCAGTTCAGGTGTGCATAGCTTTCACCTGTGGCAAGCACGAGGGAGGTATGGGTGATTTTTGATTTAAAAATCAGCGGGAAAAAATCAACCACACGTTTTGGTGTGTCAGCGTTTTCGTAGATTACTTGAAGGTCTCTTTCGTGGTCATCGGTGAGTTTTTGTAAACGCTGCGCGGCTCCCCTGAAAGGTAACCCATGGGACGGCAGTATTAAGGTGTTTTCGGGAAGAACGGACTTCAGCTTGTGACAGGAATCAATCCAGGCTTTCAGGGGGTTCCCGGTAGGCTCAATAGGCCAGACACTTACATTGGATGAGATAGTGGGCAACAGTTGGTCCCCAGAGATAAACAATTCCAGTTCTGGGCAGAACAGGCACGCGTGTTCGGGTGAATGCCCTTCACCCATCACCACCCGCCATTGTCGGTTGTTAACAATGAATCCGTCGTTGTCCTTCAGCCGGTGATAACTGTTTGGCATGCCACGAATCAGGCTGCCAAAGGCACCAAATTTTGAGCGGTAGTAATTTAACTGTTCTTCATTAAATCCTGCGGCTTGGTAGAACGCTATGGCCGCATCGGGTGCCTCTCGATTGCTGTCCTCCAATAAGATTCGACAGTGCATATATTCACTGCGTGACATCCATAGCACCGCACCACTACGGCGACAAAGCCAGGCGGCTAGCCCGATATGGTCGGGGTGCATATGGGTGCCGATAATGCGCTTGATGGGCTTTTTATCGGTCATTTGGTGGTAAAGCGTTTCCCATATATCGGTGGTGGCTTCTGTGGCCAGCCCGGTATCGACAATGGTCCAGCCGTCATCTTCTTCCAGCACCCACAGGTTGATGTGGTCGAGCCTGAAGGGTAGAGGCATCCGCAACCAGTAAACCCTGTCAGCCACTTCGATAAGCTCTCCTGGTTCGGAGGGCTGGGAATAGGGATATTCTGGCTTGGAGCTAGTCATTGATTTATTTACCGTTAGTTCAGAATTGCTTGCAGCCATTCTGAAATGGCGTTTATTTCTTCCATGCAGACAGCGTGTTCCATGGGGAATGCCTCATAACCCGGTTTAAAGCCCATCGCGGTCAAATATTTCACACTATTTTGGCCGTGAATTTCCTGAACAACAGGGTCGTTGGTGCCATGGAATATCTGGATAGGCAACTGCCGGTTGGCAGGGTGAAGATCAATCGAATCGACGGTGGCGAAATAGGTCGAGAGTGCCAGTAACCCAGCCAGTGGCTTGGGGTAGGTCAATGCTGCGTGAATACCGACGGCACCGCCCTGAGAAAAACCGGCGATAACAATGTTCCGGCTATCAATGCCCCGTTCAATTTCCCGGTCAATCAATGCTTGGACCGAAGCGACAGAGTGCAACAATTGTGTTTCATCTACCTTGCGGTCAATGTCCATTTCAAGAATGTCGTACCAGGCGGGCATGATATAGCCGTCGTTAATTGTCACAGGAATCTTGGGTGCATGGGGAAAAATAAACCGAACGGCCATCTGTTCGGGTAAGTGCAGCTCCGGGACTATCGGTTCAAAATCGTGTCCATCGGCACCCAGCCCGTGTAGCCAGATAACCGAGGAGTTAATTGGCAGGGTATGGTCTGGCGAGGAGGGTTCGATTTCAACACAGGGCAGAAGATTCATGGGCTGGGGCTTATCGGTGACTTAACTTGTGAATAGGAGCTATGGATTATATCGGCTACCTAGTACGGGCAGTAAGGAATTTGTTAACCTCTTAAGCTCGTCAGTCAGCCTTGGATACTATGTTACCGGTACTCTATTCTTTTCGCCGCTGTCCCTATGCCATCCGCGCCCGGATGGCATTGAAGTATGCCGGTGTGCAGGTTGAGCTGCGAGAAATTCTATTGCGGGAGAAGCCGACTTCAATGTTGGCAGTATCAATTAAGGGTACCGTTCCCGTGCTGGTGTTGCCTGATGGTTCAGTCTTTGATGAAAGCTATGATGTCATGCGCTGGGCATTAGGGGTTAATGATTCAGACTACTGGTGGGATCCAATATTGGCCTCAGAGATTGATGGGTTGATCGAGCAGAATGATTTTTCATTCAAGGTGCATCTGGATCACTATAAATATGCAGATCGGTACTCTCAGGATCCACAAAACCCTCAACACACCATGGAATATTATCGTTCTCAGGCAGAGGGTTTTCTTGACACCCTGGAGGCTCGGTTAACCACTAGTCAGTTTTTACTGGGTGAGAAAATAAGCATTGCCGATGTGGGCATATTCCCTTTTATTCGCCAGTTCGCCTTTGTAGATAAGAGCTGGTTTGATCAGGCGCCATACCCAAATTTACAGAACTGGCTAGCGTATTTTTTAACCTCAGACTTATTTCTGTCTGTGATGACGAAGTATCCCGTTTGGCAAGAGGGGGCCGCTATACAGTTATTTCCAGAATAGGCAGCCATTGTTTGAGGCTATTTAAAACCATGTTCAGGTTGTGGGAAAGCGCCTGAGCGCACCTCTTTGGCATAGGTCTTGAGCGCAGTTTCCACATCACCTGTTTCGGTCAGGAAATTTTTGGAAAATTTTGGCAGTCTGGGCGATATGCCCAGCATGTCGTAGATCACCAATACTTGAGCATCAGTATTGGGGCCAGCACCAATACCAATGACCGGAATGCTCAACTCGTTGGTGATTTGTTGGGCGAGGGCTGTAGGTACGCATTCAAGCACCAGGATATCGACACCGGCTTCTTCCAGTAAGTGAGCGTCGAGGACCATTTTCTCAGCAGTTTGGTCGTCGCGGCCCTGGACTTTGTAACCGCCAAGTTTGTTAACAGACTGAGGGGTAAGGCCGAGGTGACCGCAAACAGGAATGCCTCGTTCGCTGAGCATGAGTACGGTTTCCTCAAGCCAGGCACCACCTTCCAGTTTTACCATGTGAGCGCCGGCCTGCATCAGCAGAGCAGCATTTTCCATGGTTTGCTCTTCGGTGGCATAGGCCATGAAGGGTAGGTCGGCAATAACCAGTGATTTATTGTTGCCGCGACACACCGCCTCAACATGGTAAACCATATCGTCCATAGTGACGGGCACCGTACTGTCGTGCCCTTGGATAACATTGCCCAGTGAGTCTCCCACCAGAACGACTTCAATACCTGCGTGCTCAATGAGTCGTGAAAAAGAGGCATCGTAGGCGGTAATCACCGGAAATTTTTCGCCCTCTTCCTTGAGTGTGTTCAGGGTGTTAATAGTGACCGTTTTCATAAGCCGCATTCCTGTCAGAGGTGGGGGCGGGGGTTGTAGTAGTGACGCCCCGACTTAATGTTGAGCATATATTCAACCAGATTTTGGTAATCCTGTTTGCTGTTGATCAGGTCAATATCTGTGGAATTAACAATCAACAGTGGTGCTTCATCGTAATAGTAAAAAAACCGAGTATAGGCTTCATTGAGTTGGTTTAGGTAATCGGCATCTATAGATTTCTCTGCCTGAATACCCCGACGCTGGACACGGTCTAGCAATACTTCAGTGGAGGCTTGCAGGTAGATCACCAGATCAGGTTTTGGGGCATCAATGGTTAGTTGTTGATAGACCATTTGATAGAGTTTCAGTTCTTCATCATCCAGCGTTACCTGAGCGAAAACCTGATCCTTTTCAATCATAAAGTCAGAGACCCGAACTTGCTGAAATATATCGCCTTGACGAATTTCCTGAATTTGCCGGGTACGTTGAAACAAAAAATATAATTGAGCTGGCAGTGCCCCGGCCCGACGGTCTTGATAAAAGCGTTCCAGGAAAGGGTTTTTATCCGCCTGTTCCAGAAATGTTTCATAGTTAAAGTTGGCTGCCAATCGCTTTGCCAGTGTGGTCTTCCCTACGCCAATAGGGCCCTCCACGGCAATAAAGCGAGGGAATGTCTCGCTTTGAAGAGCGACAGTCAGATCGCTAGCCAGTTGTTCCACAGATACCTCCTAGTGAGAGGCGAACGATACCTTCTGAGGGGCAACTTTCCAAGAGCTCTGCCAAGGAGGTTTTGTTGGGTAACACCAGTTGCGCCGCAATATCGGCCAACGGGTATAACACAAAATTACGTGTGGACATGCCCGGATGGGGTACCTGTAACTTGGGATGATCGATGACTTGGTCACCATAGAGCAGTATATCCAGATCAAGGGTTCTGGCTCCCCAGTGTTCCTGCCTGACGCGCTGATGGGCATCTTCGATGCCTTGCAATGCTTGCAACAAGGGAAGCGGGCTTAAGTCAGTTTTCAGTTCGGCAACACCATTGATGTAATCAGGCTGAGCCGATGGCCCCATCGGGGAGCTGCGATACCAGGGTGATACAGCGATAATATGGGTATCTGGCAGTGCATCAAGTTCAGTGATAGCTTGCAGTACCTGCTGCTGTGGGTTGTTGAGGTTGCTGCCCAGCGCGATGTAGGCAGTTTCAGTCATGAACAGGGTTTTTGGGTGGTGGCTTCCGGCGTCGACGACGGCGCTTGTTTTTAGGTTGCTGCACAGCGTCGACCATCGTCTGACGTTTGTGTTCATCTGCATCCTGGAAGCGGGTCCACCAATCACCCAGGCCAGATTCGATTTCTCCAGTTTCCTCACGCAATAACAGGAAGTCATAGCCAGCACGGAAGCGTTTGTTCTCCATCAACCGGAAAGCCTGGCTACCTGCCCTGCGTGGTAAGCGCAGTTGGAGTTCCCAAATCTCTCGCATGGGGAGGGTGAAACGACGTGGAATAGCTACTCGTTGGCACTGTCTGGTGGTGACCTCTCCAGCGGCTTGATGCAGGGCGTATATAGGTGAGACGTCGCCCTGACTAAACACTTTCTCTTGTTCTTTCAGTGCAGGCCAGAGCAAGGCTGCAAACAGAAATGCGGGGGTTACCCTCTGATCACCACGAATGCGTTTATCTGTGTTGGTGAGCGCCTGCTCGATAAATGTCAGGTAGTAGCCTGGGTCATCAGCCAGTGCTGCTTCCGTAGCCGGAAACAGGATGCCAAAGAGTTGGTATTGGCGGAGTAAATGAAATGTGGCTAATGCATGGCCGTGCATTAGCAGTTTGAGAACCTCATCAAACAGGCGTGCCGGGGGAATATCAGCCAGTAATTGGTGAACTTTGATAATGGCCGCCGCCGTGTTGTTTTCAATTTGAAAGCCCAGCTTGGCAGCAAAGCGTACAGCACGCAGCATCCTTACGGGGTCTTCCCGATAGCGGTCAGCTGGGATGCCAATAATGTGTATGAGCTGCTGTTCAATATCAGGCAAGCCATCGGCATAGTCGTAGATACTGTTGTCTTGTGGGTGATAATAGAGCGCGTTCATGGTGAAGTCGCGGCGACTGGCATCTTCGTTGATTGAACCAAAAATATTGTCGCGTAATAGAAGTCCCTTGGACGAGCGGCGCGAGTCATTACGGCTACTTTTCTTATCAGTGTGATGAGCGCGAAAGGTGGTGACTTCAATAATTTCCGGCCCCATTCGCACATGGACGATTTGGAAGCGACGGCCAATAATGCGCGAACGTCTGAAGAGTTGGTTGACTTGTTCTGGTGTGGCGTCGGTTGCCACATCAAAATCTTTAGGCGTCAGCCCTAGCATGAGGTCGCGAACACAGCCCCCAACCAAAAAGGCTTCATAGCCATCACTGCTGAGTTGCTCAACCACTTTTCTAGCGCCAGCACTTATTTGCTTGGGAGAAAGCGGATGCTGCCCGGCGCTAATAATATGAGGTTCGTTGGTTGCGGGGGGGCTGTTTCTCTTGAAAATTTTAGAGAGTTTTTTTAGCATGTCGATGCTGCAAGTGCCGGGAAAGGGGCGATTCTAGCACAGCGGAGTTGAAAAGACTTTTGGCACTTGTAGGTTGGGTTTAGGTGGTTAGTAGGGCGTATTAGGGGGACAGAGTGCCACAACAAATAGGCATTAAAAAAGGAAGCCCGTAGGCTTCCTCCGTATCCCATATGCTATCGAGTCGTGAGGCTTGTTTCCCCTTATCAACCAGTCTAGCAATTCATCCAACGTTATTATTATTATTTATTTTTATTAGTTTTCGTTGTTGGCGCCAACTTTTACATAGAGTAAGAGGTATGTCAAAACTAAAATCCATATAAAATATAAGGCTATATATCTCACCCTATATTTCTTATGGCTTGACTTAAAATGACGCTACCTACAAATAACGTTACCTAAGTTATCGGTTGAATGTCACCTTCTTCATTACTGGGGGTACCAGCTTACGTTGCCAGTGCTCTACACCCCAATTCAATAATTCACGACTACTTGCAGGGTAGAGTGCTTTGGGTAACGGCAGGTCAAGCCAGCGCAGGGCAGAGACTAGGTTCGCTGAGGCTGTTTTGGCGTCAATCGAAGGGGTTAGGTTCTGCTTGCTGAGTTTCTGGCCATCCGGGTTGATTACTACGGGTATATGCCCGTATCGGGGTGTGGGGAGCCCCAGTAGTTGCTGAAGACAGATTTGCCTGGGAGTGGAGCTCAATAAGTCACTGCCGCGGATAATATGGCTGATTTGTTGAAAGGCATCATCAACGACTACGGCTAATTGGTAGGCAAAAAGACCATCTTTACGATGCAATACGACATCGCCGACCTCATGCTTGATATTCTGCCTCTGCTGACCCTGAAAGATATCCTCGAATTCAATCTGGCTCTGAACAGGTGCTGCTAATCGAAGGGCTGCAGGGGCTGAGGGGTCTTTTAATTGGCAGCGACTAGGGTGAACACCGCCCTGTTTCTTTAGTTGTTGCCGGCTGCATTGGCAGGGGTAGACGAGACCCTTATGTTGTAGCTTTTCAAGGGTGGCAAGATAGGCTTCGCTGCGTTTACTTTGATACAGAACCTCACCGTCCCAGTTCAGACTATGTTGCTGAAGCTGTTGCAGTATGAGATCAGCAGCTCCTGGTATTTCCCGTGGAGGGTCGATATCGTCCATGCGCACCAGCCATGTGCCATTGTGTGCTTTTGCATCCAGATAGCTGGCTACAGCGCTGACCAAGGAACCAAAATGTAGAGGGCCGGAAGGGGAGGGAGCAAAGCGCCCGATGTAAGGGCATTTGGGCGTGGGAGCTGTCATGGTAATGTTGGGAGCGGCTGATGCTGCTCCCATGAATAATTAATCATTGATAGGTCGGTCGCTGGTAAGCCAGTCGCCGACAGGTCAGACATCAGTGAATTAGCTGCCAGTAAGCTGCTTTTCTTTGATTTCATCGAGGGTCTTACAGTCAACGCAAAGGCTGGCTGTAGGGCGGGCTTCAAGTCGACGAACACCGATGTCTACACCACACTGATCGCAGAAACCGTAGTCATCGTTTTCGATGCGTTCCATAGTGCTGTCAATTTTCTTAATCAGCTTACGTTCACGGTCACGGGTACGAAGCTCAAGACTGAATTCTTCTTCTTGTGTGGCTCGGTCTGCGGGGTCAGGAAAGTTGGATGCTTCGTCCTTCATGTGGGATACGGTGCGATCCACTTCTTCCATTAGTTCCTGTTTCCAGGACAGCAGCATATTTTTGAAGTGTTCTTGTTGTGCCTCATTCATGTACTCCTCACCTTTCTTTTCGGTGTAGGGAGTGAAGCCATGGGGTGAGGCAACAATAGCGGTTTCTGCTTTCTTTGGCATGTGTTCCAGCGCGCGGTGATTTACGAGACCCGCGTTTATAGTGCCAGCGGAGAAATTTATCAAGTAAAAAAATGCCATTTTTCTTGTTATTTGCTCAATTGGCCTCTTTATGTGATTTTTCAGGCCTCTATTGGGCATGAATTTACGTGGATGCCAGCATGCCGTTCAGTAACCTTGTGGGAATGAGCTATTTGATCACAGGGTCAATAGCGCCATAATGCTTAGCACTTATTGGTTAAATTCAAGTCATCTATTCAAGCCACTACAGGAGTAAGGCAACGTGCGGTTAGCTGATAGAACTCGCAATTTCACACCATTTAAAGTGGTAGATTTTCTTCAGGCCGCTGTTGAGCTACAGGCTCAAGGGCAGGATGTCGTACGTATGGCCATTGGGGAGCCGGGGTTCGTTACTGCAGAACCTATTGTTGAGTCGGCGATAAAGGCTCTCGCTGAAGGCAAGACTTCCTATACTCCTCCTTGTGGTATTCCCGAGTTGCGACAGGCCATCGCTGACTATTACAAACATAGTTACGATCTGGCCATTGATCCACAGCGAATTATCGTGACAACGGGGAGCAGTGCTGCACTGGGTATGATTTGTGATTTGTTGCTGAACCCCGGTGATGGCTTTTTGATGTCCGACCCCGGTTACCCTTGTAACCCAAACTTTGTGCGTCGCCTAGACGCTGAACCACAGTTTGTACCTGTTGATCCTGAGGGCAACTATCAACTAACGGCAGAATTAGTGGCTGCCCACTGGCGTGAAAATACCGTTGGGGTGATGGTGGCGTCACCCAGCAATCCTACCGGTGAAATTATTAGCCGTGAAAACCTGGGTGCGCTGTACCAGGAAGTGTCAGATCGTGGTGGAAGTCTTGTGGTAGATGAAATCTATCACGGCCTGACTTATGGTGATGAACCGGTAGCATCCATCCTGGAGATCACCGATAAGGCCTTTGTGGTCAATAGTTTTTCAAAATACTTTGGTATGACCGGCTGGCGATTGGGGTGGATGGTGGTACCAGATGGCTTGGCTGAGACCATTAACGTGATGATTCAGAATTTCTATATCTCGAGCCCCACTGTTGCTCAATATGCAGCACTATCAGCATTTGCCCCGGAAACCATTAGTATCCTTGAAAATCGTCGTGAAGAATTCAAAAAACGCCGTGATTTTTTGGTGCCAGCACTGCGAGAGCTGGGGTTTGGTATCAGCCATGTCCCAGAGGGGGCGTTTTATGTGTATGCCGATGTGCAGGCATTTACCGACGATTGCGAAGCGTTTTGCTGGCAATTACTTCGTGAGCATGGCGTGGCCTGTACGCCGGGGACAGATTTTGGTCATCACCGATCCAGTCATCACGTCAGGTTTGCCTACACCGAGCCACTGGATCGCCTTAAATTGGGTGTTGAACGGATGAGGCACGCTCTCGTGCAACCGGCTTAACCAAGCATTTAAAATATGGTCGGTCAAAACATGGTTTTTTAAAATAAAGCTCTTAAAAATAAGACCCTCAAATGAAGATTAATCCTCCCTTTGAAAAAGCCCTGCTGTTGAATCGTTATAAACGATTCCTGGCTGATATACGACTCGACAACGGCGAAGAATTCACCATTCACTGTCCTAATACCGGTTCAATGAAAAATTGTTGGGTACCAGAAACGCCCTGTTGGTTTTCACGCTCTAACGACCCGAAACGCAAGTTACCTGGCACCCTTGAGATAACCACTACCCCGGATGGTTTTTTAGCGGGAGTGAATACCCAGCGCCCCAATAAATTAGTACGAGAAGCCATTGAAAACGGCACAATTGTTGAACTACAGGGTTATGAGAGTATTCGCCCGGAAGTGAAATATGGTGACGAAAATAGCCGTATTGATCTGTTGTTAAGTGCTGGTGATCAGCAATGCTACGTTGAGGTCAAGAATACGACGCTGGGGGCAGGAGGTGGCCGTGTTCTGTTTCCTGACGCGGTAACGACTCGGGGTACAAAGCACCTTCGTGAGTTGATTAGTATGGTTCAGCAGGGGCATCGTGCTGTGTTGGTATTTTGTGTGCAGCACACCGGAGCAAAATCCATTGGTCCTGCCGACGATATTGATCCCACCTATGGTTTAACATTGCGGGAAGCCATGGCTACAGGTGTCGAAGTATTGGCCTACGGTTGTCAATTGACGCCCGAAGAAATTGTGATTAATCAGCGATTGCCGTTTAACTGTTTGTAAGGTTATTGGGGATACCCAATAATTAGCCAGTTCATACTGGTCAGGCAAACAACCCTTTAAGGGCATCTAGGGATTGCTGACCTTTTTCTTTGGCGACTTCGGGGCTGCTGTCGCCAAACCCTTCCCTCTCCAGGTCATCCTGAGGTAACTCATCCAGAAAGCGGCTGGGGGTGGTATTGATAATTTCTCCGAACTGTTTGCGTTTACTGGCCATTGTCATGGTGAGACTTTGCCTAGCCCGGGTAATACCCACATAAGCAAGCCGTCGCTCCTCTTCGATATTGCCTTCATCGATGCTGTTACGGTGAGGAAGGATGCCTTCTTCCACGCCAATCAGAAAGACGTGGGGGAATTCCAGCCCCTTAGCTGCGTGGAGTGTCATCAACTGAACTTTGTCATCGGCAGATTCCTCCTCCTGTCGATCCAGCAAGTCCCGCAATATCAGTTTGGCGATGGCATCTTCCATCTGGCTTTCATCCTGCTCGCCATTAGCGTCATCTTCGCCCGCCACCGCCATGTCGTCTTTTTCCAGTAATTTTTTGATCTGATCAAGCAGGAAATTGACGTTACCTATGCGCTTTTCGGCCACGGAACCACTGCTGGCATTTTGGTGTAGCCAGCCTTCGTAATCGATGTCGTCCACCATTTCACGAATGGCCTCCACTGCATTGCCATTGATGCAGTTTCGTTCCACATTTTGAAGCCACAGCTTGAATCGCTGTAGTCGTTCCAAGTTTTGAGCGGGGATTTGAGATTGCAGTCCAATCTCATCAATGGCGTCCATCATGGAGATATGTCGCTCATTGGCGTAGTGGCCGAGCTTCTCCAGCGTGGTGGTTCCAATCTGGCGCCGGGGTGTATTGATGATTCTGAGAAAGGCATTGTCATCGTCTGAATTCACCACCAGTCGCAGGTAGGCCATAATGTCCTTGATTTCGGTGCGGGCGTAAAACGAGGTTCCACCGCTGAGGTGATAGGGTACGCCTTGTGTTTGTAGTTTCATCTCCAGCAGCTTGGCTTGGTGGTTACTGCGATAGAGCACAGCGAAATCTCTGAAGTGACAGTGTTTTCTCAGCCTCATATCAAGAATTTCGTTGACGACTCTTTCGGTTTCCACTTCTTCATTAGCGGTACGGATTAACCGCAGCGGATCACCTGGTCCCATTTCACACCACAGGGACTTGCTAAATACATGGGGATTGTTGTCTATCAGCTGGTTGGCGGCTTTTAGAATATGGCCTGTGGAGCGATAATTTTGCTCCAGTTTGATCACGTTTAGCCCGGGGAAGTCCTCGTTCAATTGCGCCAGATTTTCTGGCCGGGCACCACGCCAGGCATAGATAGACTGATCGTCATCCCCTACAACGGTCAGGGCACGGCGAGAACCTACCAGTAACTTCACCAGTTGATACTGGGCATGGTTGGTATCCTGGTATTCATCCACCAATAGATAGCGAATCCGGTTCTGCCATTTGTCCAGAACATCCGGGTGATCCCGGAACAGACAGGCCGGGATTAGAATCAGATCGTCAAAATCAACGGCATTGTAGGCACGCAGTGCCTGACTATAACGTTCGTAGACGATGGCGAAGGCCTGTTCATCACCGTTCTCTGCCTGAGACAATGCTTGGGCGGGGGAGAGCAAATTGTTCTTCCAGCGAGAAATCTGATGTTGTACGAGGTCGATATGATCTGCATCCAGATCGGAATCCCTTAGCATTAATTCCTTGAGCAGGTTTTTTGCGTCGTCGGCATCGAAGATTGAAAACCCGCGTTTGAAACCGAGGAGCTTACTTTCTCGGCGGATAATAGTGAGGCCTAAATTGTGAAAGGTGGATACAGTTAGGCCGCTGGCTTCACGCCCACTAATGAGCTTGCCCGACCGCGCTTTCATTTCACGGGCCGCTTTGTTGGTAAATGTGACGGCAGCAATATGTCGGGCACTGATGCCGCACTGGTTGATCAGGTAGGCAATTTTCTGGGTAATCACGCTGGTTTTGCCGCTGCCAGCACCGGCCAGTACCAGTAGAGGCCCATCAATATATTTAACAGCAGCTTTTTGTTGCGGGTTTAGGTTTTTCAAGAGAGCTGGTTATTCCGGACTGTAAAAAGGCGGCGGATTGTAACAGGGCAATTGATGACTGCCAGTGCTATCGATGACTCAGTTGAGAATACGGTTAGCTCAACCAAATACATACTCACCTGGGGCATCACGCAGCACTTTATAGCCTTTTTTACTGGCTCCCATGGTCCGCTTGGATATTTCGCCAATACTGTGTTCGTCTAACCAATCATTCCACACTGGCCACCATGAACCCTGTTGGGTTTCTGTGGTTTCCGCCCAGGTATCCGGGTCAATGTATTTACCCATGGGGTCGTGGGTAGCCAGCTGAAAATGGCGCCTAGGGTGCTCTGGGCCACAGACAATACCTGCATTATGTCCGCCATTCGTCAGTAGGAAAGTCACTTCTGACCGAACAAAGTGGTGGATTTTATAGACGGACTTCCAAGGCGCCACATGGTCAGTGGTGGTGCCGATGACGAAAAAGGGTGCCCGGATATCTTGTAATACGATGGGTTTTTCATCCACCACATACTTGCAAGAGGCGAGCTGATTTTCCATGAATAGCTGTTGAAGGTAGTGGCTATGCATCTTTGCCGGCATACGCGTGCCGTCGGCATTCCAAGCCATTAATGCATTAGGTTTGGACTCCCGTCCAAGGTAATAGCGCTCCACTGCTGGGTTGAGAATCATATCTTCGGCCCGCAGCGCCTTGAAGGCATCGCCCATACTGGCGGCTTCGAGGTAGCCATCGGTCCACATCAGGCTATCAAGGAACGCCATCTGGCTGGCGCCCAAAAACCGTTTAATCTCTCCGGGTTCGGTGAAGTCTACCTGAGCGGCAAGTAGGGTAATACTGTTGAGAATGTCGTCATCTTGACGGGCCAGTGTGGCTGCACCAATGGAGAGAAGGGTGCCACCGATACAGTAACCGACCGCATTGATTTTTGTTTTGGGTGCAATGGCTTTGACGGCATCCAGTGCGGCGAGAAATCCCGATTTCAAGTAGTTGTCCAGACAGAGTTCTTTGTCTTCTTTCTCGGGGTTTTTCCAGGAAATCATAAACACGGTTTTCCCCTGATCGACCAGATATTTCACCAGCGATTTTTCGGGGGAAAGGTCCAAAATGTAATACTTCATGATCCAGGCAGGTACGATTAATACAGGTTCCTTGATAACAGTCTTGGTGGCCGGACTGTATTGGATGAGCTCAATTAAGTCATTTTGAAAAATAACTTTTCCGGGTGTGGTCGCCAGATTTTCGCCTACCTTAAAGTCACCCATTTCGGGTTCGTTTTTTTTGAGTAGTGACTTTTGAATATCTCGTTGTAAGTGACTAATCCCTTTCAGAATATTTTTTCCTTTTTCATCCCAAGTGGTTTTCAAAACCTCAGGATTACTCAGTGGAAAGTTGGAAGGGGATAGTATTTGGAATATTTGCTCATTAATAAAACCCACTAATTCAGTATTAGAAGGATCCATGCCGGGAATATCAGTGGACAGCTCTTTTAGCCAGTCCATGGTTGCCAAGTGGCCACGAGCCAGCATGTTAAACGGTGGTTTTTTCCACAGTTCATGTTTGAACAGAGATGATGTTTGAGGCAGGGATTCATCGGTTTTTTCCGTCACCGTTTTTGCGGCGGTGATGGATAATTGCAATACTTTTTCTGCCAGGCTTTGTAGCAGTTGAAGGCGCCTGGCCGGAGCAATGGCTAAGTGTCCCAGCCAGTCTGAGTAAGCCAAGATCAACTGTATGGGTGACATGCCATTGGTGAGTTTGCCAATACTCGCGCGTAGTTGTGAATCGATGTTCTCTACGGTTTCATCATTCAGTTTGGGTATTTTGTCTAGCAGGTTATCCAACATACTATCAAGTTTAAGAATAAAGCCTGATGAGCCCGTATTGGTGTCAGTATCGGTCGTAGAATTATCGGCCATAAAAGCATCCTCGTTATAAACGGACTATAACACTCGTGCCTTTACATTTTCATGGCGAGTTATCGGGATAGGGTTATTCGATAGCCAAGAGCCTCCGTCAGATGATCAATATTGAGTGTGGCACTGTCATCTAAATCGGCAATAGTGCGTGTCACTTTAAGAATTCGATGAAATGCCCTGGCAGAAAGACCGAGCTGAGTAATGGCACGGTGCAGGAGTGCTTTTTGAGGTTCACTGAGTACGCAGTATTTGACTACTTCCCGGCTCGACATTTTCGCATTGATCTTTCCGGCGCGCCCCAATTGACGCTGACGTGCAGTTTGCACTCGCTGATAGACAGTGTTGCTGCTATCACCATCCGTTTTACCCTCTACCAGCTTATCACTGGGTATGTTGGGTACATCTACCTGCAGATCAATACGGTCCAGTAGAGGGCCAGAAATTTTATCCCGATAGCGACGAATTTGGTCGGGGGTGCATCGACATCGATCGCTTCCCTGAAAGCCACAGGGACATGGATTCATTGCAGCCACAAGTTGGAAGCGGAGAGGGTATAAGTAGTAGCCTTTTCTAGGTCCATCTAAGTAAGACTCTGGTTGGATTTATACTGTAGGCTATCCTGAGATAGGGTGCCAAAGTGATATAGTGCCCGAGTCTTTATACTCAGCTGTTAAATGAAGGCCTTCTAAGGACGTATAAAAATGAAGAATATAAATATTTCTTTTTCGCTTATATTTATTTTAGTTGTGTTCTCGCTCCAAGCGACAGCTGGAGAGTTGATGAGTAAGTCAGAATTAGAAGCAGAAGCTACTAATATCGTTAAGACCTTTGGTGGTATGTTGAAACCGAAATTGAAGGAGGCTATTCAAACTGGTGGGTTAAAGCATGCCATAAATATCTGCTCAATGGAGGCTCCAAGAATAGCTAAAAATCTTAGTGAAGAAACTGGTTGGAGTGTTAAGCGAGTAAGCTTAAAACCGCGAAATAACAGCAGCGCAGTTCCAGATACCTTTGAACGAAAGGTTCTTGAACAATTTAATGAGCGTCAAATAAAAGGAGAGTCATCTTCCGTTATCACATTTTCTGAAATTGTTGGCAATAAATTCAGATTTATGAAGGCGCAAGGTGTTGAGAGTGTCTGTCTAAATTGCCACGGAAAATCGATACATCCTGACGTAAAGAAAGCGATTAGCAAACTTTATCCAGAGGATGCTGCTACGGGTTATTCTTTAGGGCAAATACGTGGAGCATTCAGTTTAGTTAAAAGCTTATAAGTTAGATATTATCATTTGACAAGCAAAGGCAGTACCGCCCTTAAAAACCAATGACCGATACTGATTTAATCCAAGAAAGAATAGAGGCACTTGAAGAGTCCGTTGAGTATTTTACCGCTAGGAATAAAACTGATACAGAAATATAGAACCCCTTCGTTATATTGCTCATTTTAGGTTGCAAAGGAGTTCATACTTCAAAGATAGTTGCGGAATATGGAGGAGAGCCTTTGCTCGCCCCGTATTTTATGGCGACACCTCTGCCTTGTAAGATTTCAGAAAAAACGAAAGGGGAAAGGAACCCGCGAGCCTCACTTCCCCTGTCATATTATTTGTTAGCGGCTTTTCAGATAGCCCATCATTGTATCCGCGTCCGACACTTCAAACGGGTCGGTTGGGCAGTTGTCTTCGAACCCCGGCTCGGAGAAAAGTTGTTTGATTTCACCATCTTCGACATACATGGAATAACGCCAGCTACGCTGACCAAAACCAAGGTTGTCCTTATCCACCAGCATACCCATTTTACGAGTGAATTCTGCATTGCCATCCGGTAACAGAAACACGTTTTCTGCATTTTGGCTTTTACCCCATTGGAACATGACAAAAGCATCGTTCACTGACAAACAAACCACTGCGTCTACACCTTGTGCTTTGAACTCTTCGTAGAGTTCTTCATAACGAGGAAGGTGGGAGGTGGAGCAGGTCGGGGTGAATGCACCCGGCAAAGAGAACACAACCACATTTTTACCTTTAAAGATTTCATCACTGCTCAGATCTTTCCACTCAAATGGGTTCGGGCCACCCAAAGCTTCATTACGTACACGGGTTTTGAAAATGACACTAGGGATACGGTTTTGCATTTTATCTCTCCATTATTGATCAGGTGGGTCATGCTCTATTGTTGTGTGCTACAACCCCGTTGTTTTGTTGAGGTGAATATTAATAAATGCTGGTCGATTATAAAAATTGATTATTTGTATCATTGCGATAGATTTTTCCATCGACGGTTAACTGATTTAACCTAACCTAACACATTTAAAATCAATGTTGCGATGACTAGTTGAACCCACCGCCGGTATGGGCCATTTGGAGCAGTTTCGTTATTCATACTTCAAAGATACTTGCTGAAAGCATGCCGGGTAGCGTATCTGTGCATTGATCCGGGAAATCATTATCTCTCGGGACTCCAGCGGTTCTCGCAAGACCTCCAATACCTTGCGGGGAAACTCGGGTAGTTCATCGAGAAACAAGACGCCATGGTGGGCCAGAGAGATTTCACCGGGGCGGGGATGACTTCCACCACCCACTAGTGCTACGGCCGACGCAGAGTGATGTGGAGCACGAAAGGGAGGGTGCCGCATCTGTTCTCGAAGACCCCTCCCTGCTACTGAATAGATAGCTGCTACCTCCAACATCTCTTGTGGTTGAAGTGGGGGTAATATGCCAGGAAGGCGGCTGGCCAGCATAGTTTTACCCGTTCCTGGCGGGCCACTAAAGAGGATGTTGTGTACCAATAACCCCTTAACGTAAGGGGGATTGTTAAACTAAGGTAGCCTCAGTATTAATGGGTGTAATAAAACAATGAGGGTCGGTTTTGATTATCATTATTGGGTTCTGCTAGGCTAATAGTACTATATGAACGCTTAAGGATTAGAGGCGTAACTAGCCAAAATGAAACATCCTAAGGGTACAACACTATCTAGCATATGGAATCTGATTACACTTATATTACTGTTGGTGAGTTTGGTTGCTTGCGCTCCAACATCACAAGTTGCCCGTAGTACTAGTAAAGAGGTATCAGAGGAGCGGAATTGGCAGCTGATTGAGGCAGAAAAGGTCTACCTAAAGAGAAATGCTCATCTTCAGGCATTAGCGTGGAAACTCAGAACCCAATCGTTAAAACTGTGTCCTGATCATCAGAGCAGAGCTATCGGCATGGGTTATAAGGATACCTCGTCCCTAAAGCCAGCTGACAAAGAAGTCTACTCTAAAGTATATGGTAGTCATTTAGGTATTATCGTAAGCCACGTTGTGCCAGACAGCCCTGCGCATATTTCTGGTCTTCAAAAGGGTGACATTATTTTGTCAGTGAATGGGCAAGATATACCAGAGAAGAAAGCGATAAAAGTGTTTGATAAGGCTTATGTGGATGTAGCCAAGTTTGATTCCAACATGAACGTCCAGCTTGGGGTTATGCGCTCTAATGAGCAAATAGAATTAGAAATTGAGCCAGTAAATACCTGTTCGTTCCCCGCAGTTCTCCTAAAAGATGACATTCTGAATGCTTCTGCAGACGGCGATTCTGTTTATATCACCACTGGAATGTATCGCTTTGCAGAAACAGACGAAGAACTTTTAACGGTTCTAGCTCATGAGTTTGCGCATAACAGCGAAGGACACATCCAGAAACAAACTGGGAATTTCTTGCTAGGAAGTATTCTGGATATCATTGCCGCTGGCTATGGAGTAGACACTCAAAGTGTTTTTGGCAAAATGACTGCTGGCCTGTACAGTCAGGATTTTGAGAGAGAAGCTGACTATGTAGGGATGTACTACCTAGTAAATTCTGGGATCGATACTTCCATTGTGAAAAGTTTTTGGCGCAGGATGGCCATAGAGCATCCTGATGGGATTCAAGAACACTACAACGGGAGTCATCCATCCACAGCCGAGCGATGGACGAACCTGAGCGCAGCTCATGAAGAAATCCAAAGTAAGCTTCTTAATGAGTCTGAGCTTTTGCCAGAGAGAAAGTAGCCTTCGACTTTCAGTATCAACTACCCTCTGATACAGAGCCTCCTAGTTATAATGCCTTTGGGCTTATTAATTAGCAGTTAGCTGATCAGTGGGAGGAGCGAGTCAAAAGTCTATAACCTTCTTCTTGTAGACCGCCGCCCTATTTAATCTTTCACACTGCCAGTTGGACGTTTTCAGAAATGGCTAGAAAAGCATCCAGCTAGTTACTAACATGTTAATAGGCAGCGGCCATAGACTTTTGAATAAGCTGTTCTGCTAAGAAAAATCATGGAGGGAGTTATGCAGAATATTCGTAATTATTTTAAGTTCTCTTTGTTTTTTGTAATGTTAATGTTCTTAGCCGGTTGTGCTCAAAATATTACTGTGCAAACACCGACACATAGCCCGGAAACTGGTAAAAGCCAGCTATCATTGATCCCCCCAGCAAATATTTATTTGAAAAAGGTGCAGGATGTTCGTGCTCCTGGTCGAGCAGAAGGGTCGCGGGAAGCGGCCTTTGGCGTCCCTATGGGTAATGTCACATTCGACCCTCCAGCTGCAGTAGCTGTACAGGACTTAATAGCTGCCGAATTAATAAAAGCAGGCCATAGCATCTTAGACAAAGAGCAAAAGGTAAATGTTGCGGCCAGAGTATTGGCTTTTGAGGTGGGTACAGACGTGACGCTATTGTACTGGGATATTATAGGTAAGACAAAAATTGAAGTTAGCGTAATAGGTTTATCCGGCAATGAAGTCAAAAAGGTCTTTAGTTCGTCTTGTGAGGACAGAACATATGTATGGCCTAGTGGGAAGTTAATAAAAAAAGTAATGCAAAGCTGTATGTCATATTTTGCAGCCAGAATGCGAAATGATATAGAAATTGCGCAAGCAATTAAAAGTATGACAGAAAAATAGCATGATAAGGCGCTGCTATCGGACGAATTATTCGCTGCGCTGCAAATTTTCCGCAGAGTGCGGCGTCATGGTGAGCGGCTAATTAGCATGTTGTAATCTATTAACCCATGGACGCAAAGAAAGCACTTAATGACAATCTCTAGGGTATTAATTGCCATGGTAGACTTTGATAAGCAATATAAACAGAGTTGTAGGTGCTAACTAAGAGGAAGGCAAGGATGCTAGTTGTATCAAGAAAAGATGGTGAATCTATTATTCTCAACACTGTAGATGGAGATGTCAGGGTTACGATCAAAGCCCTAAAATCAGGAGGGCAAGTCTCTATCTCTATAGATGCTCCAGATGTTGTAGAGATTCTACGAGAGGAGCTGGTTAATTCGCAGGGATATCAAGAATGAGCTGCTTCACTTAAGGATAAGTGACCTCTATAACTTTAGCATTCTAAGAACTGATCTTCGTTATCAATGCACATTTCAATGTTTTCAAAAATCCATTGTTGGTCAGATTTTTGTGCAACGCCCCATGCTTACCATAACAATTTGTGACCCTTCCGCAACTGAGATTACAGATATCCATCTAAAGATTCCAGAATCATCTTTGTAAAAACCGCTACCATTGCCCGAATTATCCACACACTTATTTTGCGTGGTGCATTCATAGATAACTTCGTCACTACCAAGCCTCTTTATAATCCATTTTCCATCCTTTTCTGTTTGGACGTAATCCCAACCAGACGAATCAGTAAAGGTAGAATTAAACTCTTTACCGTTCACGACATCTAACTGAAATCCAACCTCACTTTTACAAATATGTGTTTCAGCATAGGTTGTACCGCTAATCGCTAAAATAAGTAAAATAGCAATACGCTTTATCACAACCACAATACTCCTTAACCTTTTAGCCATAGATTAGCATAGACTTACATATTGGGCAGGGTCTAAAAAATCATCCACCTCAATACTATATGCTATATCAATAGCCACTTTTCCCTTCCTTGTGTGTTGCTAAGGTTTCATAAAAATCGCTTAATCATGAACCACTAATTTGTTGACTTATGGATGCTTCTTTTTGAAATTATTGTAGGTGTTCTTGCCTATTCCTACTATTTTTGTAGCCTCGTTCAGGCTTTTACCAAGAGCCATAAGTCGGTCTACCCCTGTGACTTTAGCTGCGGCCTTTGCATTGATTCGGGAAATCATTATCTCTCGGGACTCCAGCGGTTCTCGCAAGACCTTCAATACCTTGCGGGGAAATTCTGGTAGTTAGTCGAGAAACAAAATGTCATGGTGGGTGGCTAATTAGCAGGTTGTGTCCTCCAGCTGCCGCTATTTCCAGTGCTCGTTTTGCTTGATGTTGGCCGATTATTTCATTGATATCTGCCGTTGGCGGTGGGTGTTTTGGGCTTGAGGGACATTGATGTTTCGCGATTGGCTGGTTGCCATTGAGGTGTGCGCAGACGGTGAGTAAGTGGTTGGCGGGGTAAACCCCCGTATTATTTGCCAGAGAGGCTTCATCAGCATTTTTTATGGGCAAAATAAGGTCACGTTTGGCGCGGGCACAGGCGAGTGATGTGGGTAAAACGCCATCCACTGCACGCAATTCGCCGGAAAGAGCCAGTTCGCCGATGACTTCATAGTTATTAAGTGTGTCAGAGGGGATCTGTTCTGATGCAGCAAGAATTCCTAGGGCAATGGCAAGGTCAAAGCGTCCACCTTCTTTGGGAAGATCGGCGGGTGCTAAATTGACAGTGATTCGCCGGGCGGGGAAATCGAAATGGGCATTGAGCAGTGCACTTCGAACTCGGTCTTTGCTCTCTTTAACCGCTGTTTCTGGCATCCCAACGATGGAGAG
>MAAC01018857.1_pt1 | contig 46264 bp, 45 predicted proteins | sample 1115981 | NCBI WGS metagenome assembly MAAC01 (sample SAMN04961126, study PRJNA320927) | seawater metagenome | isolation source: sample BD02T64 sea water enriched with oil for 64 days | place: USA:Gulf of Mexico | collected 2013-07-27 | reverse complement strand
AGCGTATTTTGGTGACCGTGATTTTGGCCACGTTGTTATTCCAGTCGTAGCGTTGGGGCTTGAGAACGTCGTCGCCCAAATCGTGAAAGCCATTGCCGATATGGACATAACCTTCGTCGTCATCACCTGCTACCGGTGAATAACCTTCGCCACCGCAAAGTGGGCCGGGGATGTTCGCACAATCCTGGTCGTTGTACTCGGTACCAGCATCGTAACCGGGTGCGAGGAAGCTTGTGGTGCCGCGACGTGGCAGGTTCACGCCATTCAGGGCAAAGAAGGTATCGTTGGTGGGCAGTAGCATGGCGACAACAGTCAATAAGCCACGACCGGGGTTACTCTGGATAGTGATTGATGTGGTTTCACCCGGCATTAACAAAACGCCGTTGGTTGTTACAGCATCGGCAAAGCCATCAGCAAGGCCGCTTAAAGGTGCGGTATCACCGCCCTCGGCCAGTTGTGCTAATTCATCACTGGCCGCCTCGCCAAGGGTGAACAGAGGGTTTGGCTTGCGGTGGGTATAAACCAGCTGGGGGGTAAATGCCTGACCGGGTGTGAGGTTGGTAATATCGACCTGGTAGGTATGACCACGGGCACCGGCCTGGGCGGCAAGGCTGACACTGAGGCAGAGTAATAGGCTGTACATAATTTTTAACATGGTAATCGTCCTTTTGCTTGTTAGTGGCTTGATGTACACACTAATACGCAGCACGGAGGTGAAAAGTTACAGACCTTTTATTTTTTTTTTCTCGTTGTGCTAATGTGCCGCGAAATAGTTGGGCGAGAAGCCAGGGGTCGATAATGAAATTACTACACACCATGTTGCGCGTCGGAAATTTGGACAAATCCATTGCTTTTTATACGCAATTACTGGGCATGGAGCTGTTGCGTAAAAAAGACTTTCCCGAAGGCCGTTTTACCCTGGCCTTTTTGGGCTATGGTTCGGAAGATGACAATACCGTACTCGAACTCACTCATAACTGGGACGTTACGAGCTATGAACAGGGAGAGGCCTATGGTCATATCGCCATCGGTGTGGATGATGTTTACGCAACTTGCGAACAAATTAAAAGTCAGGGCGGTGCGGTAGTAAGGGAGGCCGGGCCCATGCTGCACGGTAGTACGGTACTGGCTTTTGTCGAGGACCCGGATGGCTATAAAATCGAACTGCTATCGCTGCATCATGCTTGAGGATACGAGGCAGACATTAGTCTGCAGGATCTACCTTCAGGGCTGGGGCGCCGCCCTTTGCCCGTAGCCAGTTGAGGCTATCGAGGATTTTTGGCTTGCTGGCTATCTTGCGCTCGAGAATGAACTTGCCGGGATAGTCCATCAGTAATAAGCCCATGGCGATGGTTAATAGCCCCTGGCCGGGAATAAAAAGCATAATAAACCCACCCACAAGTAGCACCCAGCCGAGTAGGTTTTTACCCACTAAGATGATGGCTCGAAGCATGGGGTGGGTGTGTTTTAAGGGCGTGGGCTGTCGCTCTTGGTGGCAGAAATAGTCACATGGAATCCTTGCTACCAGCCAGGGCAGGGTTAGCAAACTAATGACGAAGGTCAGTGCCGAAAAAATCGCCAGCCAGGTAAAGAGGCTCTGATATTCTGCCAGCCATGCCATCAATTGGTGGAGAGTGAATAGGGCAATTCAGCGATGCGAACCCCTGTAGTCACACCATCGATGATCAGCGTTGAGGCCTCGGCCTGATCTTCATGCAGTACCGCCAAGATTTCAGAGCCTGTGCCATTTGCTGGTGCGGATGTCAGCACGTTGCCGACGAGTTTGTTATCGGCCTTGGCGTGAATTTCTGCACCCACTGGCGGTGGTGTAACAGTGTCGATAATTACTCGGTAAGTGCGGCGCTTGAGTTTGCCGAGGTATTGCATGCGGGCGACAATTTCCTGGCCGGTATAGCAGCCCTTTTTAAAATTTACCGCGCCGGTGGCCTGTAGATTGAGCATTTGTGGCACAAATTGTTCAAACGTTGCCGTTTTCACCTGGGCCAGTCCGGCGCGAATCGCCTGCAGCTGCCAGTAGGCGTCGCCGGTTGGTGTGCAGCTTGTGGCCAGTTTTTGCCAAAGGGCTTGGCCGGCGTCAATGCTGACAACGAACAGGAATTGCTGAGCGGAAATGCGAATGAGTAAGCAAGCCTCATTGATACAGAGCTGATTGATCTCTTGGGGAATGGCATCAAATAGCTTTTCGAGTGCAGATTCACAGTCGGGGCCGCTCACGCCCATCAGCCGATACTTCTCACTGGCATTGCTCAAGCTGGTTTTGAAAAAGGCGGCGTACTTACCCACGCCGTTAATGGTGGTTTCGACCAGTGGCCGATGCATCACTAGTAGTAGCTTGTCTTTCTCTGGGGTGATGGCCTGGTAGGAGGTGAGCATTCTACCCTTGGGGTTACAAATGGCGCCGGGCAGACTGCTATTTTCGTCCAGTTGGCTGGTGTCACTGGTACTTTGCCCCTGTAAAAATTTCTGACTGTCCGGGCCTTCCAGAGCGAGAACGCCCTGATCGCCGAGGTCGCACAGCGCGGCCTTGCGCTGTGGGTAATCCTGCGCTGATTCTCCAAAAGAACTGGCGCATCCAGCGGTGATAGTGGCCCCCTGCTGGGTGAGAAAGCTCAACCACTGCTTCATTGTTACGGTGTCTTCTGTGTCAGCCATTTTGCTTCGCTATTTTGGTGGGTAGTTGTACGGGCTTGCATTATAATGCCACCGGCAATTTGCGTGTGAATTGCTTTCTCGGTGATCAATCAGTGGTTGAACGTACTATGGATAAAAACCGCCTCTTTTGGGCAAGCCGTCGTGGCATGCTAGAGCTGGACATTATATTACAGACCTTTCTCGAAGAGGCTTATGACGAGCTCAAGCCTGAAGAGCAGTCACTGTATCAACACTTACTTGGCTGTGAAGACCAAGATTTATTTGCCTGGTTAATGGGTAGAAATGTGCCCGAAGACCAGGATACGGCAAGGATTGTCGCCATTATTCGTGGCAGTCAACGTGCGCCTGCCAGCTGAGTTCGATTTTACAGAGCGTGCTTTTGCCCAGCGACAAAAAATTCAGCGCCTGCAGTATCTACTTATTGCACCCGTTGCGGGGTTTGTTTTCCTCTTAAGTGAGGATGTGATTTATGGTGGCCTGCTCGAGCTAGTGCTGTTACTGGTATTCTGTCGTGCCCGCCGTGGCGTTGCGATGGCTGACGTTGTTGAGCGCTTAGTTATCAGTTCTAAAAGTGGGAAGGCCATTATTAATGGTCGTGCCCATGCTCTGTCTGCCTGTGGAATAGCATATTCCAGTACCTGGCTGACGCTGATTAGCTTGTCGACGGCCGCAAAGAGCTACCGCTGTTGGGTTTCGCCAGGCTTGCTCGGCAATGAAAAATACCGCCAGTTGATCGCCTTACTTAAGGCAAAGCCCTTGTAAAAACCCTTGTAAATAGGTGCTTAGCTGCCCGGCTCCACTTAATTTTTACTGACAATAATATCCTGGCCGGCAAAGTTCATTGGCACCAAAATCGTGTCCTTGGCAACGGCGGATAATTGCGGGTGGTCGAGGGTGTAGTGCAGGCCCCGGCTTTCTTTACGCAGCATGGCCGAGCGAATAATTAATTCGGCGACCTTGGCGAGATTGCGCAGCTCGAGTAGGTCGCGGCTGACCTTATAGTTGCTGTAGTACTCCTGGATTTCTCGCTGCAATAGACGCACGCGGTTTTCGGCACGCTCCAAGCGCTTGCGGGTGCGTACGATGCCCACGTAGTCCCACATAAAACGGCGCAGCTCATCCCAGTTGTGGGAGATCACCACATCTTCATCGGAATAGGTCACTCGTGAGGAATCCCACTCCTTGGTGTAGCTCGGTTCGGGGATGTTGTCGATCTGCTCGCGAATGCTACTGGCGGCGGCCCGGGCAAATACCAGGCATTCGAGTAGGGAATTGCTGGCCATGCGATTGGCCCCGTGTAAGCCGGTAAAGGCGCACTCGCCAATGGCGTAGAGATTATTGAGGTCGGTGCGACCCTGCTTATCGGTGACAATACCGCCACAGGTGTAGTGGGCGGCGGGCACAATGGGAATGCGTTCGCGGGTGATGTCGATGCCAAACTCCAGGCACTGTGCCTTCACCGTGGGGAAGTGGCTGTCGATAAAGTCGGCGGGTTTGTGGCTGATATCCAGATAGAGGCAGTCACAACCGAGGCGCTTCATTTCGTGATCGATGGCGCGGGCGACGATGTCCCGAGGTGCCAGTTCACCCCTGGGGTGGAAATCGAACATAAAACGCTTGCCATCGGGTAGCAAGAGATGAGCACCCTCACCACGCAGGGCCTCGGAGACTAAAAAGGCCTTGGCCTTGGGGTGAAACAGGCAAGTTGGGTGGAATTGATTGAATTCCATATTGGCGACCCGACAGCCCCGGCGCCAGGCAGCGGCGATACCGTCGCCACTGGCACCATCGGCATTGCTGGTATAGAGATAGACTTTGCTGGCACCGCCAGTGGCGAGAATGACCACCTTGGCTTGAAACAGGCAGACGCGGTCGCGCTTAGTATCCAGTGCATAGGCGCCATTACAGCGAAAGCTGCGGGAATCGGCATCGGCCTGAGTCGTTAGGTCGACCACCACATGTTGTTCAAAGACATCGATATTTTGCGTACTTAATACCCTTTCGGCGAGGGTGCTAGACAGTGCCTGGCCGGTGGCGTCGGTGCTGTGCAGTATACGGCGATGGCTGTGGCCACCTTCCTGGGTTAAGTGGTAATCGTTGTTTTCTTCATTGCGACTAAATTCCATGCCCTCGTCGATCAGCCACTGCAGGGCATCTGGCCCCTGTTCGGCCGTGTGCCGAACCACGCTTTCATGACAGAGCCCGGCGCCGGCGTTGAGGGTGTCGGCAACATGGGCGTCGATACTGTCATCTTCACTGAAGACGGCGGCAATACCCCCCTGGGCAAGCCAGGTTGAACCGGTCTGTAGTCGATCTTTACTGAGTAGGGCAACGCGATGCTGGGGGGCTAGGTGTAGGGCAAGTGTCATCCCTGCGGCGCCACTGCCGATAATTAGAACTTCGTATTGGTAGGTTTTTTTCACGTTGGGATTTTCATTGTGGGCTTTTCAGTGAAGGCAATTGAGTCAGGGCGCGGGGCGCCGCTACAGCTACGAGGAGGGCGACATGATAGTATAGCGCTCTTAAAAAGCCTACCGACTCGATGACATGTGGCGAACCAAATGGAACTTTGGAGGTCAGCAAGAGGGGTATTGCATCAGGCACATTAAGCTGGAGAGAGAATGGCGGCCAACAATGAAACAAATTCGGACAAGCAACTCGTTGCTCGCGTACAAAAGGGAGATAAACGCGCTTTCGATTTGTTGGTGATTAAGTATCAGCACAAAGTGGCGGCGATTGTTAGTCGCTACATATACGACCGAGAAGAAGTCAAAGATATTGTTCAGGAGGCCTTTATTAAGGCCTATCGAGCGATTGGCTCTTTTCGGGGTGACAGCCAGTTTTATACCTGGCTCTATCGCATCGCCGTTAATACCGCGAAAAACTTCCTGGTGTCGCGCAGTCGTCGCCCACCCGCCAGTGATATTGAAGTGGCGGATGCCGAATATTTTGGTGGCGCCGATAATTTACGGGATGTGGCTTCACCCGAAAACATGGCGTTTCGCGATGAGTTACAGGGGGTCGTCGATAAAGCCATTCAATCCCTGCCCGAAGATTTACGCACAGCGGTTAGCTTGCGGGAATTGGAAAGCTTGAGTTATGAGGATATCGCGGCAGTCATGGATTGTCCGGTGGGCACGGTTCGCTCGCGTATCTTCAGGGCACGAGAGGCCATTGATAAGCAGGTTAAAGCGTTGATGGATGGCCGCCTCTAGTCTGCGATTACTGGAGCGTTGGCGCGCCAGGGGAACCTTTTTATCCGGGCCAAGTCAGATAAAGAAGTTCACCAGCGCGTATTACCTTGATGGTCTCGCTGTTGTCGCTTTTGAGCTTAAGTGGAAAGAGCTCTATTGGCGAGCGCTGGTAGGTTAATAATTTGATAGTTAGTAAGAAAGGTATTGTCTTATGAATGAGCAGCTTGACAGTAAACTGCGGGAGACACTCTCGGCCTTGATGGATGATGAGGCCTCTGAACTAGAACTTCATCGAGTCATGCGTGAGACAAGTGGGGATGAGGTATTGCACGATACCTGGTCGCGCTACCATCTGGCCGCGAGCGCGATGCGTAAGGAACTGCCCGTCGACTTTGCCGATTCCTCGCTGCAGTTGCGAGCCGCTATCAATTTGGCTGTGGCCAGTGAGCCGCTACCGCAGCGCCTCGGACAGTGGCCCAAGGCCCTGGGGCGAGTTGCCATAGCGGCAAGTGTCGCGGTACTCGCCATTTTTGGGGCCCAGCAATATCAAGTGTACGAACCCACGGCTAAGGCACCCCAAATTGCCCAGAGCGACTCGTCCAGCAGCGTTCAAAACAGGCTGGTAAAGGTCGCAGAGGCGGGGCCGCAATTTCAATTGCCTTCAGGCTTCGAGGTTCCTCAAGCCACGGCTCGCACTGCAAGCACGGGTGGCTACACCTCACCTCAGCCCAGCCAAATTGCCACCCAGTCCAGCGTTCACAAGTTTGAAACCGACAGGCAAATTCAGGCCTATATGCAGCGTTTAATGTCTCAGCGAGGCGAGCGCAACTATCGCCATGCGAGTCCGGTGTTTATGCCTGCCCAGCATGGTATGTCGCAAGATCTTGAAAAATAGTCACCACGGAATTAGCCTGACTTGCTTGGTCGCTGTGTCTTTAATGCAGTGGCAGGGCCTGGTCATGTATCGGCAATTTTCTCCTTGATTGAGGAATCGGTTCAGGTTCTCAGTGTCGAGAGTGATTATTTATGGGTCGAGGGTGTGCAGCGCTCGGCCTGTCAGTCCTGTGCTGCCCAGCGCGGTTGCGGGCAAAGTCTATTGGCAAAGTTAACACTTCGGCCCGTACACCTGCGCGTTGCTCTTGACGGCAGGGATGGCGGTTCTTTTCAGGTCGGCCAAAGTGTCACCATTGGCATTGCCGACCACGTTGTAGTCCGCGGTTCGCTGTTGGTTTATTTATTGCCACTGTTGTTGTTGTTACCGGGGATCGGGCTCGGTGAGAGTATCTTTGGCAATGAGCTGGCGGGGCTTGTTTGTGGTCTCTTAGCCCTATTGCTGGGTGCTTGCATTGCGGCGGCTGTGTTGAATGCCCGTACTAATAAATCGAGACTACAGGCTTGCTTGCTCGATGGCTGAGGTCGGTGACTTTTCAACGGGTCTATATAGTGCTGTAGTGGTCGCTGAGCACATGATAAAAATTAAAACCGTAAAGGACTTTGGATGATGACGCGAGCGCTTATCGCTTTTTATTGTGTATTTGCCTGTGTGCTAAGCGCCCACGCGCAGTTGCCCGATTTCACTCAATTGATCGAAGAGAACTCCCCGGCGGTAGTTAAAATTACGGCAGTTGAGGGCAGTGCCAGTCGACGTCGAGAAAATATTCCCCAGGGTAAAGTTCCCGAGGCCCTGCGTGATTTATTCAACCAGCGTCGTGGTCAGGAGCGCAAGGCTCGCTCCATGGGCTCGGGTTTTATTATCTCCAATGACGGCTATATTCTCACCAATCACCATGTCGTGGGTGCCGCTAAGCACATTACCGTGCGTCTGAATGACCGGCGAGAATACGAGGCTAAAGTCATCGGCCTCGACCCACGCTCTGACCTGGCTCTGTTGAAAGTTGAGGAAAGTGATTTACCTATGGTGCACTTTGCCCAGCCCGACAAGTTGAAGGTGGGGGAATGGGTGGTGGCCATTGGCTCACCCTTTGGCCTCGATTATTCGGCCAGCACGGGTATTGTCAGCGCCATTGGCCGCAGTATCCCCACCGCGCGGGGTGAGGACTACGTGCCCTTTATTCAAACCGATGTGGCCATTAATCCGGGTAATTCGGGTGGGCCGCTGTTTAACCTCGCCGGCGAAGTGGTGGGTATTAATTCACAGATTTATACGCGCTCGGGGGGCTCAATCGGGCTCTCCTTTGCGATTCCTGTCAGTGTCGCTATGGAGGTGGTTTCACAGCTCAAAGAAAAGGGTCGCGTCGATAGAGGCTGGCTCGGGGTTTATATACAGGATGTGGACAAAAACCTGGCTCAATCCCTTGGTCTGGAAAAGCCCCAGGGCGCACTGCTGGCTCAGCTCGAAGCCAACGGCCCAGCCGCTAAGGCCGGCTTGAAAGCGGGTGATGTGGTGATTCGCTTTAATGGCCAGGCGGTACTTGACGCCAGTGATTTACCGCATATTGTCGGGCTTTTGGCGGCGGGAGAAAAAGTGGATGCGAGGGTAATACGTCGGGGCAAGGAAAAGACCATCGTGGTTGAGGTCGGTGCCCGCGAGGGAGAGAGTCGAGTGGCGAGCAATAGCGGTGGCGATGTGCTGGGTTTGGAGCTGGAAGAGCTGGATGATGCTGCACTCGAAAAGCGCCGTTTGTCGGGCGGTATCGTTGTAATAAAAGTCTATCCGCAGTCACCGGCCGCTGATGCAGGGCTACAGGCGGGGGATGTGCTGGTGCAGTTGGGCTATCAAACACTGAGCGATATAGAGGATTACGAGGCGATACTCAAGCAGTTGCCAGTGGGCACTCCGGTGGCTCTGCGCTTTTTCCGTCGCGGCCGTTCTATTTTCCGCACCATTGAAATTGACTGATACCTAATAGAGGTACAGTGGGTTGGGGTTTGTGTCGGACACTCGATGAGCTTCATAGCTTACGGGGGCGAAATAAGCTAGAATTCGCGTCGCTCAAATTCCCCCTCCCTATGGATTTTATAAGCCTGTGTCAGACCTCAGTCATATTCGCAATTTTTCTATCATCGCCCACATCGACCACGGCAAGTCGACCATTGCCGACCGCTTTATTCAGTTTTGTGGCGGCCTAAGTGAGCGGGAAATGGACAGTCAGGTTCTCGATTCCATGGATATTGAGCGTGAGCGTGGCATTACCATCAAAGCGCAGAGCGTAACGCTGAGCTATACCGCCGTTGATGGTCAAGTCTACCAACTCAACTTTATTGATACGCCCGGTCATGTCGACTTTAGTTATGAGGTTTCACGATCCCTCGCGGCCTGTGAGGGCGCGCTCCTGGTGGTCGATGCGGCACAGGGTGTTGAGGCTCAATCGGTGGCCAATTGTTACACGGCAATTGCCCAGGGTTTGGAAGTGATCCCCGTACTGAATAAAATGGATTTGCCCCAGGCCGAGCCGGAGCGAGTGTGTCAGGAAATTGAAGATATTATCGGTATCGACGCCTCTGATGCGGTGCTGTGTAGTGCCAAAAGTGGCCTCGGTATACAGGATATCCTCGAGCAATTAGTGGCTGAAATACCAGCTCCACTGGGTGATGTCGATGCGCCACTACAGGCGCTGATTATCGATTCCTGGTTTGATACTTATTTAGGCGTTGTCTCGCTGGTGCGGGTAATGCAGGGCACATTACGGCGCCGCGACAAAGTCATCACTAAAAGCATTGGCAAGGCCCATATTGCCGATAGCATTGGCGTCTTTACCCCCAAGCGCAAAGAGACGGGTGTTTTACAGGCCGGTGAAGTGGGCTTTGTGGTGGCTGGTATCAAGGACATTCACGGGGCACCGGTCGGCGACACCATTACCCACGCGAGCACTCCGGATATAGACTCACTAGCGGGCTTTCAAAAGGTTAACCCTCAGGTTTATGCGGGAATGTTTCCCATTAACTCGGAAGATTTTGAGGATTTTCGCGAGGCATTGGCGAAGCTGACTCTTAACGATGCATCACTGTTTTACGAGCCTGAAAGTTCCGATGCCCTGGGTTTTGGCTTCCGTTGTGGTTTCCTCGGCATGCTGCACATGGAAATTATTCAGGAACGCCTGGAGCGAGAGTACAACCTCGATTTAATCAGCACCGCGCCGACGGTTGTCTATGAGGTGCTGCATACTAATGGTGAGCTACTTTATATCTCCAATCCCTCGAACCTTCCCGACCCCGGTGCCATTGATGAAATGCGCGAGCCTCTGTGCGAGGCCAATATTCTGGTGCCCAAGGACTATGTCGGCAATGTGATCTCACTGTGTGTGGAAAAACGTGGTGTACAGAAAGATATGCAGTTCACCGGCGACCAGGTTTCACTAACCTATGAAATGCCGATGGCCGACGTAGTGATGGACTTTTTCGATCGCCTAAAATCGGTGAGTCGCGGCTTTGCCTCTCTGGATTACGGCTTCAAGCGTTTTCAGCCGGCCCCCTTGGTACGTCTCGACATCTTAATTAATGGCGATAAGGTCGACGCCCTGGCCTTGATTGTGCATCGCGATAATGCCCAGCAAAAGGGTCGTTTAATTACCGATAAAATGAAGGAATTAGTGCCTCGTCAAATGTTCGATGTGGCCATTCAGGCCGCGCTTGGTGGACATGTTATTGCGCGTACCTCCGTTAAAGCGCTGCGTAAAAATGTTACGGCTAAGTGTTACGGTGGCGACATCTCTCGTAAGAAAAAACTACTGGCCAAGCAGAAAGCCGGTAAAAAACGTATGAAGCAGGTGGGCTCAGTGGAAATTCCCCAGGAAGCCTTTCTCGCCGTACTAAAAACGGATAATTAAAATGGATTTCGACTTCCCGCTGATCCTCGTTGTGCTGACTGGCTTAGCCGGCTTTATGTGGCTGGTCGATCGTTTCTATCTGTCCAAACAACGTGAACAAAAAGAACTGGCACCCTGGTATATCGAGTCCACGGCGCCATTTTTCCCGGTGCTTCTAGTGGTTTTGGTGCTGCGTTCTTTTATCGTGGAACCCTTCCAAATCCCCTCCGGTTCGATGATACCAACCCTGAAAGTTGGCGATTTTATCCTGGTCAATAAATTTGCCTATGGTCTACGCCTGCCTGTCAGCGGTACTAAGGTTCTCTCGCTAGGCGAGCCCGAGCGCGGTGATGTGATGGTGTTCTTCCCACCCAATGACAAGCGGTATTTTATTAAGCGTGTGATTGGTTTGGCTGGTGATGAAATTCGTGTTATCAACAATGTGCTGTTCGTGAATGGTCAAAAAATGCCCCAATCGACACTTGATAATGCCGAGCCCTATTTTGTCGAAAAAAGTCTCACAGAATCGAATTCGGCCAGTAATGCACAGGTGATGATGGAGGCACTGACTGGCGTTGACCATCTGATTCGCAAGCATCAAACGCCGGGACCCTATGGGCGCAATTTTAGTACCGTCGTACCGGAAGGGCACTACTTCATGATGGGTGACAATCGTGATAATAGTAGTGATAGCCGAAGATGGGGCCCGGTTCCTGAAGAAAACGTGGTCGGCAAGGCCTTTGCCGTGTGGATGCACTGGGAGAAAGTGCTAAGCATTCCCAGTTTTGATACAGTGGGAAGCATACGTTAAAGCGAGTGGAGAATAGGGTATGAGGCAGCGTAAACAGCGGGGCTTGTCGGCACTGGGTATCTTGTTAATTTTGAGCATTGCTGGATTTTTTCTCACCATCGCAACGGCCATCGGTCCTCTCTATCTCGATAATTCCTTTGTTAATGCCGCCTTACAGTCTTTGGCTGATGAGCCCATCCACAAGCTCAGTGATTCAAAAATACGTCGGCGCCTACAGAACTCTTTTACGATCAATAATATTCGCGATGTGAATGCCAAGGACACGGTGATTGAGCGTAAAAAAACGGCCACCACAGTGAGTCTGGATTATGAGCGACGAGTAAATTTATTGGCCAATGTTGATGTCGTTGTCGTGTTTAAGAATACCTATGATACTTCTGCCCGCTAATTTTATGATCGGTGTGCCTCCTTGCTGAATATTTCCCTGCGTCGTTTTATTAATCGTCTCGGCCATGATTTTTCTGAGCCCGCTTTACTTGAACAAGCCCTAACCCACCGTAGCTTTGGTTCGACGAATAATGAGCGTCTGGAATTTCTCGGCGATGCCGTACTGGGTATGGTCGTTAGCGAGATGCTCTATCGTCACTTTCCCGCCGCCAGTGAAGGCGATTTGAGCCGCTTGCGCTCAGTACTGGTGAAGGGTGAGGCCCTGGCAACAATGGCACGGGCAATTGACCTGGGTGAACAACTGCGACTCGGTTCAGGGGAATTGAAAAGTGGTGGTTTTCGCCGCGACTCCATCTTAGCTGGGGCCTATGAAGCGGTGATCGGGGCCATTTTACTCGATGGCGGCTTTGATACCTGCCGCGCTTGTCTCGTTGCCTGGTTTGAACCCCTGTTACAGAGTTTGTCCCTGGGGGATGAGCACAAGGATCCAAAATCGCGTTTGCAGGAATATTTACAGGGTAAGGGTGCTGCATTACCAGATTACAGGCTGCTTAATGTTAGCGGTGAAGGCCATGCCCAGCATTTTGAGGTGCAGTGCTGCCTTGTTGGGGTAAGTGCTGATTATCGCGGTTCAGCTAGCAGTCGGCGCAAGGCTGAGCAAGCGGCGGCGACGGTGGCGCTCAACGATCTACAAATTCAAAGTAACAAAACGGGCAAAGGGCGGTGATCCAATGGTAGAAGAGCAAGTTCAGCAACGTTGTGGCTATGTGGCCATTGTTGGTCGTCCCAATGTGGGTAAGTCCACCTTGCTTAACCACATGCTCGGCTTAAAACTAAGTATTACCTCTCGTAAACCACAGACCACCCGCCACAATGTCCTGGGTATTAAAACCTCGGATGATTGCCAGCTTATTTTTGTTGATACCCCGGGCATTCATAGCGATCAAGATAAGGCCATCAACCGCTATATGAATAAAGCGGCACAAAGCGCGATTCGGGATGTCGATATTATCGTTTTCGTGGTCGATCGCCTGTCGTGGACGGATGCCGATAAAGAGGTGGCGGAAAAGCTTAGCGCTTCGGATTCGCCGCTCATTGTCGCCATTAATAAGATAGACAGAATAGAAGATCGTGCTGAACTCCTACCTCATATTGAATACCTGCAGCAGTTGATGCCAAAGGCAGAAATAGTTCCCGTTTCTGCCTTGCAGAAAAAAAACCTCGATTTACTGGAAGAGCAAATTAGTCGGCATATTCCAGACAATGTGTTTTTATTTCCAGAAGATCAAATTACCGACCGATCCGAACGCTTCCTCGCCGCCGAACTGGTGCGCGAAAAAATCACGCGTCAACTCGGCGCGGAACTACCCTATCAAATCACAGTCGAAATTGAAGCCTTTGAGATGAAGGGGCATATCCGCCATATTAACGCGCTAATTTTGGTGGAACGGGAAGGGCAAAAGAAAATAATAATTGGTGAAAAGGGCAAGCGTTTGAAAAGTATTGGCCAGGCAGCGCGCATCGATATGGAACGCCTCTTTGGCAGTAAAGTCATGTTGACCCTGTGGGTGAAGGTACGTAGCGGGTGGTCGGATGATGAACGCGCGCTCCGCAGCCTTGGCTATCAGGATTAACTACCTACAGGCGGGAGCCAAATGACGTCACTTATGGGTTTTGTAGCCTGGTTATTGTGACAATGCTGAGCAACGCCGATCAACAAAATTCTTATCTTTTGCACACACGAAATTATCGTGAAAGCAGCCACATAGTGGACCTTTTCTCTCGGGATTTTGGCCGCTTACGTGCGGTGGCTAGGGGGGGGCGCGGTAAAAAGAAACTAGGCGGTCATCAACTACAGGCTTTTACGCCGTTATTCCTGTCCTGGCGGGGCAAGGGCGATTTGAAAAATCTGACCGGGGTTGAATCGTCGGGTAGAAGCTCGGCTTTACACGGTGAAATGTTGTATATAGGCCTGTACCTCAATGAATTACTGCTGCGTTTACTGCCCGAATATGTACCCCACGAAAGCTTGTTTGATAGCTATGGTGAACTGATTGTACAGCTCAGTAACGGTACGGACCCTGAACCTCTGTTGCGTCGTTTTGAATTGTTGCTCCTGGACGAATTAGGCTATGGCCTCGATATGACTACAGAGTCCGTAGAGGGTCGCCCCATTATCGCCGGCGAACACTATCATTTAAGCCCTGACCAGGGTTTTATGCGCATAGATGCCTGGACAGGTAATAATAAAGAAGTGTGCTTTGCTGGGGAGCATTTGTTGGCAATTGCCGAAAACGACTACCGCTCGTCAGATGTTAGGCGCTGTGCAAAATTGCTTTCGCGTAGTGCCTTACAAGCCCAGCTTGGTGGCCGCCCTCTGTTGAGCCGACAACTCTTTCGCCAAGTGCGAGCTCCAGGCAGCGTAGCTCAGGGCGCTAAGGGTGGATAAGTAATGATAGTGGGTATTGGCAGTGATCTGGTGCACATTAGTCGAATAGAGGCGGTGCTGGAGCGCCGGGGTGAGGCCTTTGCAAAGCGCATTTTGCGTCCTGAAGAGTTACTGAGCTTCACACAGAAAAATACAGCTCGTTCACAAGCTGCATTTTTGGCGAAGCGTTTTGCCGCCAAAGAGGCCGTGAGTAAAGCCCTGAAAACCGGTATTGGCGAGGTTTCATGGCAGCATATTCTGGTGAGTAATACCGCAAGTGGTGCACCTGAAATAACGTTGTCCGACAATGCCTTACTTGCTTGCAGAGCCTTAGGTGCTGAAACGATTCATCTCAGTTTGTCAGATGAGCAAGACATGGCGTTGGCTTTTGTGGTTTTGAGTGCTTAGTAAAGATCTGGTTTTTTGGCGAAGAGTTCACCCTCTTTGTTTGGTATGTTCGTAAAGTTAGTCAATATAGCCAAGCCGTCTTAGGGCTTGGATCGATTCAATCGATAGTGGGGGCCTAGGGGCCTAAAATAGAATTTTTGTAAGCGAGTAGAATCCAAACATGGAATATCCGACCATAGAGTCCTGCATTGGCAATACGCCTCTGGTGCGTTTGCAGCGTCTTAGCGCGGGGCTCAATAATACGATACTGCTGAAACTCGAAGGTAACAACCCTGCCGGTTCGGTGAAGGATCGACCGGCCTTGAGCATGATTGCCCATGCCGAAACCAGGGGGACAATCAAGCCGGGTGATACGCTAATCGAGGCCACCAGTGGCAATACGGGTATAGCCCTGGCAATGGTTGCGGCCATTAAGGGTTACCGAATGATATTGATTATGCCCGACCATATGACGGAGGAGCGCAAGGAGGCTATGTTGGCCTACGGGGCCGAACTGATATTGGTTAGCCAGGAGGAGGGCATGGAAGGGGCTCGTGATCTCGCTCTGCAGATGGAGGAAGATGGTAAGGGCCTGGTACTCGATCAGTTCAATAATGCCGATAACCCCCGCGCTCATATCGAAGGTACGGGGCCAGAAATTTGGCGCCAAACAGAAGGTAGGGTTACTCATTTCGTCGCTGCTATGGGTACCACTGGCACCATTATGGGCGTCTCCCAGGCCTTGAAAACCTTTAATAAGGATATTCAAATTATTGGCCTGCAACCGGCAGAGGGCGCGAGTATACCCGGCATTCGCCGTTGGCCGTTGGCCTACTTACCGGGTATTTTTGACGCGGCTAGCATCGATAGAACACTGGATATTGCTCAGCGTGAAGCCGAGGACAGGATGCGAGATTTGGCCCGCAAAGAGGGTGTGTTTTGTGGTGTTTCATCCGGCGGTGCTGTCGCAGGTGCCCTGCGCTTGGCGAGTGAGCTGGAAAATGCCACCATTGTGGTTTCGATTTCTGATCGTGGTGATCGCTACCTCTCCTCGGGGCTGTTCAGTGTCTAATAATTCCTTTTCTTTGCTGCTTTTACTTTAGGAGCCTAGCTTGGTACAAGTCCGAGAAATTCATGCCACTCCGGCACAGGGCCCTGCGGATCTGAATCTTTGGCTTGATAAAATAGTCGACAAATGTCAATTGGATATGCCTTCCCGCAAACGATTGCGTCAGGCCGCCAACCTGGCAAAAGAGACGGAGGTAAATGCCTCCCTGGTGGGCGAATCTGTTTTTCGCGGCAGTATTTTGCAAATGGGTCTTGAAATAGCCGACATTCTCTCCGACCTGCGAATGGATTGTGAGGGCCTACAGGCCGGTATTTTGTACCGTGCAGTACGCGAGGGAAAGCTCAGTATTAATGTTGTGAGCGAGAGGTTCGGTGATACTGTCGCGACATTAATTAGCAACGTATTGCGCATGGCGGTGATTAGCGGTTTACGCAATGATTCGGTACAAAATGTACTGGGTCAGGATGCCTCACAACAGGCTAATAAAGTTAGAGAAATGCTGGTTTCTGTCATTGATGACGTGCGAGTAGCGTTGATTAAACTGGCCGAACGCACCTGTGCGATTCGCATGGTGAAAACCGCCCCAGAGGAAAAGCGCAGACAGGTTGCCAGGGAGATCTTTGACGTCTATGCACCGCTTGCCGATCGTCTGGGTATCGGGCAGTTAAAGTGGGAGCTGGAAGATCTGGCTTTTCGCTATCTCGAAGCGGATGAATACCAACAAATTGCTCGCCTACTTGATGAGCGACGCATTGACCGTCAGCAATACATCGACAGCGCCATCGCGACAATTAAAGATGAACTGAACCAAATCAACAATCGCAATGAGGTGACGGGCCGCGCTAAACACATTTATAGTATTTGGCGAAAAATGCACCGCAAAGATATTGGTTTTTCTCAAGTTTACGATATTCGAGCCATCAGGGTGCTGGTGCCAGCCGTTAGTGACTGCTACGCAGTATTGGGCATTGTCCATAGTAAGTGGCGCAATATTCCCAATGAGTTCGATGACTACATTGCCTCCCCAAAGGAAAATGGCTATCAATCCCTGCATACGGCGGTGATTGGTCCAGGGCGAAAAGTAGTAGAAATTCAGATTCGCACCTACGAAATGCATGAGGAATCCGAGCTGGGTATTTGCGCTCACTGGCAATACAAAGCCGGTGATAGCAGTGCCGCTGACGATAATTACGAGGGAAAAATTGCCTGGCTCAGGCAGGTACTGGAATGGCATGAGAACCTAGGTGATTTTATTGAGCTTGAAAGCGGTAGTGAACAGGTTTATGTCTTTACTCCCGAGGGCCATATTATTGATCTGCCCCTTGGTGCGACACCGATTGATTTTGCCTACCGAGTTCACACCCAAATTGGTCATCGTTGTCGTGGGGCTAAAGTTAATGGCGATATTGTTAGCTTGAACGCGACATTAAAAACCGGTGATCAGGTTGAAATTATTACCGGTAAACGCGATGCCCCACGCCGCGACTGGCTGGTTGAATCCCTGGGTTATCTGCAAACGACACGGGCAAGGGCCAGAGTTCAACAGTGGTTTCGCACACAAAATCGCGAACAGAATATTGAGGCCGGACAGCGCATACTCAACCGTGAAACCCGCCACCTCGGCATTGACTTGGCTCAGCTGGACACTATCGCCAGTAAGTTTAATAAACAGAATTCCGAGGGTTTATACGCGGCAATTGGTGCCGGTGATATTAGCTCTACTCAGGTTATTCGCGCTGCCCAGGGCACGTGGGTCGTGGCGGGGCGCCCGACGCCATCGCCCCAATCAAATGCCAGCCGCTATGCTGACACGGCTTTTTATATTTATGGCGTGGGTAATTTATTGACACGGGTGGCGCATTGCTGTGCACCACAGCCGGGCGATGCTATCTGCGGTTATTTAACCGCTAAGAGGGGTGTCACCATTCACCGCGCAGACTGCGGTGCTTTGCTACGCCTACAAGCCGAAGAACCACGCCGGGTCTTGAAAGTCACCTGGGGTGGGACTCCAGAGCTGCGTTACCCGGTGAAGATTCAGGTGAGTTCTTATGATAGAGCGGGCTTATTACGTGATATCACCGGTTTGATTGATCGGGAAGGGTTATATATCGGCAGTTTAAATAGCGTCGAAACGGATGACGGCCTGGTCCAGACCGGGTTTTCCACCGAAGTGGTGAATATGGAGGCACTGAGCCGCTTACTCAGTAAACTATGTCAAATTGATAATGTTGTGGATGCCTGCCGCCTGGTTGAGGAGACACCAGATGGTGAGCACTGAAAGGACGGTTTATACCCTTGAAAATTTGATTTATTTGATGGCTCGCCTACGCAATCCGGGTACCGGGTGTCCCTGGGATATTAAGCAGGACTTCCAGAGTATCGTGCCTCACACCCTTGAAGAAACTTACGAGGTGATCGATGCCATTGAACGAGGTGATTTTTCTCATTTGTGTGAAGAGCTCGGGGATTTACTCTTCCAGGTGGTTTTTTATAGCCAGATGGCAAAAGAGCAGGATTTGTTCGATTTCCAAGAGATTATTGATGTTCTAACGGCCAAATTGATTAGACGACACCCTCATGTCTTTCCCGATGGCACTTTGTACAGCGAGCGGCAAAGCGGTTTTGTGCCAGACCAAGCTGCGATTCGCAGTACCTGGGAAAAATTAAAAGCTAAAGATCGCCTTGATAAAGGTGCCCTCGAACGCTTATCCGACATTCCCCTAGCCTTGCCGGCACTAAGCCGCGCTGTGAAACTACAAAAACGCGCGGCCAATCATGGCTTTGATTGGCCAGACTACCGACCGGTGTTAGAAAAAATTGATGAAGAACTCGCTGAATTGCGAGAGGCCATTGAGCTCAATAACGCCAAGCACATTGAAGAAGAGCTTGGGGATTTAATCTTTGCCTGCGCAAATTTTGGGCGCCACAGGGGCATTGATCTGGAAGCCTGCCTGCGAGGAGCCAACCTGAAATTTTCAACTCGCTTCCGCGCCATGGAAGTAATAGCAGATAATAAGGGGCTTGATTTTGAAGAATTGAGCCTGGAAGAAAAAAATGATCTGTGGCTACAGGTAAAAAACATGGAAAACACACCTGCCAGCTAGTGATTAACTGTTATTTCAATGACTTGTGGAAAAGCTTGGTTCAGTGTAAAGTTCGGCCTTTTTTTTGGTGCCGTTAAACCATTAAGTAATGAGAGAAATGCAGTGATCACTGGCGAGAACATGTCGGTAACCTGCCCTGTAATTAGCTATTCGGTACCTACCCGCAAATCGGAGAACATTGATGCGATTAATACTGCTAGGCCCACCCGGAGCTGGAAAAGGAACCCAGGCACAATATATTTCAGAAAAATACGGTATCCCACAAATTTCGACGGGCGACATGCTGCGAGCCGCAGTTAAAGCCGGCACCGAGCTGGGTTTAAAAGCGAAAGATATTATGGCCTCTGGTGGACTGGTTTCTGATGAGCTGATTATCGACCTGGTTAAGGAGCGTATTCAACAGGCCGATTGCGTTAATGGTTTTCTGTTCGATGGTTTTCCCCGTACCATCCCCCAGGCTCAAGCACTTGTCGATGCCAGCATAGGGATTGACGTCGTTCTTGAAATTGACGTTGCCGACAATGAAATAGTGTCTCGCTTGAGCGGCCGGCGTGTTCATGAGGGTTCAGGTCGGGTCTACCATGTTGCCCATAATCCACCAAAGTCAGAAGGTATTGACGACGTTACCGGTGAGACGCTGATTCAGCGTGTCGACGATAGTGAAGACACTGTGCGCAATCGTTTGAAGGTGTATCACGAGCAAACGGAACCGTTGGTTGCCTTTTATGAAAACCTGTTGCAGGCGGGCGACAAGCCGGCACCACGCAATGCCCGTGTCGATGGTATTGGCGCACTCGATGATGTGCAGGATCGTATTACGGCAGCCCTGACATAGGTTGCATCTTAATCAGCCTCTGGCTGTCTACCTGCCGGCCGTGGTGCTGTTTCAGGGTAAAGCCGATTGTCATTGAGACTCGCTGAGTTAATAATACTGTGTGTATTTGTTGCGGGGTAAATCCTTGGCAAGAGAAAAAATAGGTATCATTTTAGTAAATTTAGGTACACCGGCGGCGCCGAATGCCCGCTCGGTGGCGCGTTATTTACGTGAGTTTCTCTCCGACCCTCGGGTGGTGGAAGTACCTCGCTTGCTCTGGTGGGTTCTACTGAATTTTTTGATCGTGCCTCTGCGCTCGCGCAGAGTGAGCGAAAACTATCGCTCGATCTGGTTGCAAGAGGGTTCGCCTCTCAAGGTTATTACCGAAAGGCAAGTCGCGGCGTTACAGCAGACTCTCGATAAAAGCAGTGATAAGCAATTTATTACCACCTATGCGATGAGTTATGGCGATAAGACCATCGCCAAGACTGTGAGTACTTTGAATGGCCAGGGCATCAATAAAATAATTGTCCTCCCCTTATTTCCTCAATATTCGGCGAGTACCACGGCAGTTGTTTACGATCAGCTTGCCGAGTTGGTAAAGGACTATCGTCATATACCGGATATTCGTATTGCCCACCATTACTATGACAGCTCTAGTTATATTGATGCCCTTGCGGATTCGGTGGAAAAACACTGGCAGACCAATGGGCGGGCCGAGTGTTTGTTGATGTCTTTTCATGGCATACCCAAAAATTACGTGGTGGCAGGTGACCCTTATTACCTGCAATGCCAAGAAACTGCGCGGGCATTGGCGTCGCGTCTCGATTTATCTTCTCAGCAGTGGGCTTATAGCTTTCAATCTCGCTTTGGTCGATTGGAGTGGGTAAAGCCTTATACCGATGTCGTTTTACAAGCGTGGGGTGCACGGGGTCTCGAAAGTGTCGATGTTATTTGCCCTGCCTTTTCCAGTGATTGTCTGGAAACACTGGAGGAAATTGATCAGCTTAATCGTCAGTATTTTTTACAGGCTGGAGGTAAAAATTTCTCCATGATCCCCTGCTTAAATGACTCGCCTTTACATATTAAAATGCTAAGCGAGCTTGTTTTTTCACGACTTTAATATCTATAAAAAACAGTTTAAGTGATGCCCTTGCAATGTGGCGTAATCGCTGTTTTTGCTCTCGGCTTCATGACCTTGTCTACTTTGTCTCAAATAAAAAAATAATTAAATTCCTGATGCCGTATTTACTTGTTTTAGAGGCTGTTTTGTGGACACCTCAATGTTTATCAACTAAAATTCGCACACTTGGATATAGTCCTTGTTTTTTGAATTTATTGCGTTAAATGATTATTTCGGGAGCATTATATATGCCACGCCCTGCAAGCAAAAAGAAGTCCGCAAAGCCAGCAGTAAAAAGCACAGTTGCCAGTGCCGGATCAGCTGCGGAAAAAGTATTGGAAAAAGCGCTGAAACAGCTGGATGCTCAAAGCGGGAAATTAAGTATTGCTAGGGATAAGCTTCGTCAGAAAAGAGAAAGTGCGGCCAAAAGCACCACGGCCGCCACCACAGCTGCACTGGATAAAGCCTATGCGGTAGTTACAACTCAGTCGGTTACTCTCGCTGAACTGACGAATACGGTTCGTTTAGCCAAGGCTGACGTGCGTATTGAAACAGTCATGAAAAAGGTTGAGGAAGCTAAAGCGGCGCTACAACAGAAGGAAGATAGTGCGGTCAAAAAAATGGCCGATCAATCAGCGGCTGACTTGAAGGCTGCGGTAGCGAAATTTGAGCAGCGTTGGTTAAAGCAACGAGCACAGCTCAATACTAAAAAGGTCAAAGTGGCCGTAGCGCGCTCACGCACCAAAATCAAAACTATTGAGAAAAAAGCCAAGGCTGAAGCTTCGGCCATTAGTAAGCGTGCGAATAAGTTGAGTGCGATACCCGTTGCTACTCCTGGTCGCCCCGGTCGTCCCGCTGGTTCAGTTGCAAAAACAGTAAAAGCAGGCGCCGCGCCTAAGCGCAGGGGTCGTCCTGCCAAAGTAGTAGCGTCTGCCGCTACGGAACCTAAGCGCAGAGGACGCCCCGCTAAAGTGGCACCGGCAGTTGTCGTTGCAGAACCCAAGCGTAGAGGGCGCCCCGCAAAAGCAGTGCCGGCAGTCGCCGCTGCAGAACCTAAGCGTAGAGGGCGGCCGCCAAAGGCTGCTGGTGCAGTTAAAAAGGCTGCTTCAAGCACGACTGCAAAAAGTGCCGATGCCCCTAAAAGGCGCGGTCGGCCACCAAAGGCTGCAGTGACAAAGAGCAAGCCGGTTAGTGCCCCGAAAAGGCGTGGTCGCCCACCTAAGGTAAAGACAGCCTAAGTCTGGCCTCGTCGCAGTAGAAAAATCCTCCTTGTTGGGGGATTTTTTTTGTCATGCTTTCTTCCAGGCCGATAATTTTTTGGTCAAGTGTTTATAATCGACGAGACCTGCCAATGGCCGGTCGTTATCGGGCTATTTTCGATGCGAAACTTTAATTAAGGCTCTTTTTAAGTCAGAATTTTATGGCAACTATTCTCTCAATTGATACCTCTGGGGCCTGTTGTTCCGTTGCCCTGAGTCTTGACGATAAGCAACTTGTTCGACGAACCGCTACGCCAAGAGAGCATGTTCGCCTCGTACTACCAATGGTTGATGAGCTCCTCGCCGAGGCGGGTATTCAGCTCTCGTGTCTTGAGGCCATTGCATTCACCCATGGCCCGGGCTCTTTTACCGGTTTGCGTATCGGTTTTGGTGTCGTACAAGGCTTGGCCTTTGGTGCCAACTTACCCGTTATTGCGCTCTCAAGCCTTCAGGTGATGGCGCAAAGAGCCATTCGGCTGGAAAGTCTAGCCAGCGATAGTATTATTATTCCCGCTATTGATGCCCGTATGGGGGAGCTGTATTGGGGGCTTTATAGTCAAAGTAATGGTCTTGCCAGAGCCTTGGCTCCCGATGCACTGTGTCCACAACAAACCGTGCCTCTGCCAGATTTTGAAGGGCAATCATCAGATATGCAACTTGTCGGCGTCGGTGACGGTTGGCAGTACCAGCCGGAATTGCGCCGGGGCAATGATGTCTTCAGTCCTGGAGTTGTCTACCAGAATATGGGGCCGGATGCGGAAGACATTCTGACCCTTGCCAAGGTGGCATTACAACAGGGGCGGATAAGTGCCATTGAGAATGTTGAACCCCTTTATCTACGCAATACGATTAGTTGGAAAAAGCGTCAACGCTTAAAACCTTAAGCTGTCTAATGACTTATTGATAAAGGTTTATGTATGGAAACAATTCAGGTCTTTGTACTGGCGCTTATTCAGGGCCTGACTGAATATTTACCAATTTCTAGTTCTGCCCATTTGATTTTACCATCTCAGTTGCTGGGCTGGCCGGATCAGGGGCTGGCCTTTGATGTGGCTGTGCATATTGGCTCGCTGCTGGCTGTTTGCACCTATTTTCGCCAAGAATTACAAGTCATCTTTGCCAGTTGCTGGGCGCAGTTATTTCACGGTCAAGCCAATGAACACAGTCGTTTGGGTTGGCTGCTCATGTTCGGCACCATTCCGGTGGGTCTTGCTGGTCTATTGTTTGGCGATTTTATTGAGAATCACTTGCGCTCTATATCGGTGATAGCCATAACGACGATTATCTTTGGTTTATTACTGGGTCTGGTTGATAAAAAGGGCTCTCAGCAATTAACCATGGCACAGATGAGCTGGCGCTCTGCCATGTTAATAGGTCTGTCTCAGGCCTTGGCTTTAATACCCGGCACATCGCGGTCTGGCATCACCATTACGGCGGCACTAGCCCTGGGTTATGATCGCCAGGCTGCCGCACGCTTCTCCTTTCTACTCGCCATCCCGGTGATTATTCTCAGTGGTGGATACAAGGGCTTGCAGCTTATTGATGAACACAACTCCGTTGCCTGGGAAGATATCTTTCTCGGCATTGGCCTTTCGGCGGTGGCGGCATTTGCCTGTATTCATTTTTTTCTCGCCCTGGTTAATCGTATCGGCATGATGCCCTTTGTGTGGTATCGGCTTATCCTTGGTGGGTATTTATGTACTTTTTTAGTCAATGGGAGCTAAGAACATGAAGCAAAAAATAGCCTTCCTCGGCCTTGGGGTGATGGGTTATCCCATGGCGGGTCATCTAAGTCGCAAGGGCTTTGAGGTGACGGTTTACAATCGCACGGCGGCACGCGCCGAAGATTGGATCACTGAGTTCTCCGGCCAAATGGCACTGACACCTGCGGCAGCCGCATCGGGTGCGGATATTGTTTTCGCCTGTGTCGGCCAGGATGATGATGTACGGGCCATAACCATCGGTGATCAGGGGGCCTTCGACACCTTGTCTAAAGGCGCGGTTTTTGTTGATCACACCACTGCCTCGGCGGCCCTGGCCCGCGAGTTGGATGAGGAATGTCAGCAGCGCGGCTGCCACTTTATCGATGCACCGGTATCTGGTGGGCAGCAGGGCGCCGAGAACGGTCGTTTAACCGTTATGTGTGGTGGCGAAGAGTCCGCTTTTACCACGGTGACCCCGGTTATTGAAAGCTATGCCCAAACCGTAAAATTACTGGGCCCGTCGGGCAGCGGACAATTGTGCAAGATGGTCAATCAGGTTTGCATCGCCGGTTTAGTGCAGGGGCTCGCCGAAGGGCTGCACTTTGCCCAGGCCTCAGGGCTCGATGCCGACGCAGTGATTGAGGTGATTTCTAAAGGCGCGGCACAATCTTGGCAAATGGAAAATCGTTATCAAACCATGTTGGCCAATGAATTTGCACATGGCTTTGCTGTCGACTGGATGCGCAAAGATCTCGACATGGTCTTGCAGGAGGCGCGACGCAATGGTGCACAATTACCGGTGACAGCATTGGTCGATCAATTCTATGCCGATGTGCAAGCGGCGGGGGGAGGGCGTTGGGATACCTCCAGTCTGTTGACGCGTCTAAAGAGTCAGGTGAAACCCGATGAGAACTAGACCTAGGTATTCGTGAAGTGAACAATCAAGATAGTTTTAATGAGCAATTATTAGCCTTTTTAAAGGCCAGTCCTAGCCCCTTTCATGCCGTTGAGAAAATGGCCCAAAGACTTGATGAGGCCGGTTTCGAGTATCTTTCCGAGCAAGAAAGTTGGGCTGTAGAGCCTGGTGGGCGCTACTACACCACCCGCAATGATTCATCAATTATTGCCTTTAGCGGCGGGGATTTTAGCCAGGGTATACGCATGGTCGGTGCTCACACCGATAGCCCCTGTTTAATGGTTAAACCCCAGCCGGAAAAAACCAAAGACTACCTGCAACTTGGCGTGGAAGTCTACGGTGGCGCCCTGTTAAACCCCTGGTTTGATCGAGACCTGTCTTTGGCAGGACGGGTGATTTATCGAGATAAAGCCAGCGCGGAGCTCAAACAAAGCCTACTCGATTTTGGTCGGGCCATAGCGACCATTCCCAATTTAGCAATCCATCTCGATCGTGAGGCGAATAAAAATCGTACGGTGAATCCGCAAACCGATATTCCACCGCTTTTATGTACCCTACACGAGCAGCGCAGCCAGGATTTTCGCGAGCTGCTGGCAATCGAATTATTGGCGCAAAACCCCGAGCTCGGTGATGATGTGCTGGCCATCGAAGTGCTCGACTACGAGCTGTGTTTTTACGATTCACAGGCCCCTGCAATTATTGGCCTGCACAACGATTTTATTGCCTCAGCTCGACTCGATAATTTGCTTAGCTGCTTTACCGGCTTGCAGGCTTTGTTGGCTGCCGATGCTCAGCAGCCTTGCTTACTCGTTTGTACCGATCATGAGGAGGTAGGTAGTGCCTCCGCTTGCGGTGCTCAGGGGCCAATGCTGGCTTCCGTACTTGAACGCTTATTGCCCGATGTCAGTGAACGCAGCCGTTGTATTGCCCGCTCATTGATGGTTTCGGCCGATAATGCCCATGGCGTACACCCCAATTACGCCAGTAAGCACGATGCCAACCACGGCCCCTTACTGAACGGTGGGCCGGTGATTAAAATTAATGCTAATCAACGCTATGCCACTAACAGTGTGACGGCGGCTCTTTTCCGCGATTTGTGTCGGCGGGCCGATGTGCCGGTGCAGAGCTTTGTCACTCGCACCGATCTTGGCTGCGGCAGTACCATCGGCCCCATTACAGCGAGTGAAACCGGTGTGCCGACACTCGATGTCGGTGTGCCGACCTTTGCCATGCATTCAATTAGAGAGCTTGCCGGCAGCGATGACGCCTGGTCGCTGTTTAAGGTGCTGCGTCTACTTTATGAACAGACAGAAGCCGTTTGTATTTAGAGACCGTTGATCGGCATCAGAACAAGGATCTTAAATTTTTTTAATTCAATAATAAGAAAAAAATAATGCGACTTGCAGGAAAAGTGGCACTCATTACCGGTGCCGGTGGCCCCATGGGCATGGGCGTGGCAAAGCGCTTCGCCGAAGAGGGCACCTCGCTCATTATGAGCGACATCTCCGGCACCCGCCTGGCTCAAGGGGTCGAAGAAGTGGAGTCTTCGCTCGTATCCGGTGCGTCTATTTACTCACAAAGAGGTAGCGTATTGGTTGAGGCCGATGTCGACGCACTGCTCGACGGTGCCCTTAAGCAATTCGAACAAGTGGATATTGTTATCAACGTGGTGGGTGGTTTATTCCTCGATGCCCGCTACACCCCGGTGCTGGAACTTCAGGAAGAGCGTTGGGATATGTGCTTCACCGTGAATATGAAGGGTATTTTCTACCTCACCCGCAAGTTGGCTCCCAGTATGCTGGAGCGCAATTACGGCAAGATCGTCAATGTCTCCTCGGTTGAATATTGTGGGGCGGCCGGCCATGCCGATTACGCGGCCGCGAAAGCCGGTGTGACGTCGTTAACACGCAGCCTGGCCGAAGAGCTTGCACCGAATATTAATGTCAATTGCATAGCACCGGGCATTATTCGCACTCTGGCGATTCGCGATGTGGGTGAAGATGTGGCGAAGGAGTTTGCCGAGAAAAATCTGCTCAAGCGTATGGGCGAGCCGGAAGATATTGCCAATACCGCACTTTTTCTCGCCAGTGATGAATCCAGCTACATTACCGGCGTCACCATTCCCGTCTGGTGGCCTCTGGCCAGCGCTTTAGTATCCTGTTCGGTAGTCGATTGAGCGGCCATCTTCTGAGACTGCTCGCTCAATCGTTTTTAAGTCTCTTGTCGAACGCTGTGCCAACAAGCAGATTCCTTTTATCATCGCCAAATTCTATGGCTTTCTACTATTGCGGTTTATTGCTGCTAATGGAGTAGTGCAGGCACAGCAATTTCGTTAAAATACGCCGTTTTTAGGCGACGTAATCCGATGCTCGAAGTTAACCCCATCAGAAATACTCTGGCCGACCTGCAAGCGCGAACTGACGTGCTCAGGGGGTATCTTTGACTATGTTGAAAAGAAAGACCGCCTTACCGAGGTAGAGTTAGAACTCGCGGCCCCAGAAGTGTGGAATGAGCCGGCTCGTGCACAGGCCCTGGGTCGAGAGCGCGCCTCCCTCGAGCTGGTGGTCAATACTATTGAATCTCTCGACAGCGGTGTCGCCGATAACAGCGAACTGCTCGAAATGGCCGCTGAGGAGGACGACACAGACACCCTGGCTGACGTCGAAGCGGAAGTTGCCAGCCTAACCGAACGCCTCGAAGTGCTGGAGTTTCGCCGCATGTTCTCGGGTGAAATGGATCCCAACAGTGCCTACCTGGACATTCAGGCCGGCTCCGGAGGCACCGAAGCCCAGGACTGGGCCGAGATGCTGCTACGAATGTATCTGCGCTGGGGCGATCAAAAAGGCTTTAAGGTCGAACTCATTGAAGCCTCTGCCGGCGATGTCGCCGGTATCAAAAGTGCTACCGTGCACTTTCAGGGCGATTATGCCTTTGGGTGGTTACGCACTGAAACCGGCGTGCATCGCCTGGTGAGAAAGTCACCCTTTGATTCGGGTAGTCGCCGCCATACATCCTTTTCAGCCGTCTTTGTCTCACCGGAAATCGACGATGATATTGAAATTGAAGTCAGTAAAAGTGAGGTGCGTGAAGATACCTACCGCGCCAGTGGTGCCGGTGGCCAGCACGTTAACAAAACCGACTCGGCCGTGCGTTTGACTCACCTGCCAACGGGCACGGTGGTGCAGTGTCAAAACCAGCGCTCTCAGCATCAAAATCGCGACAACTGCTGGAAAATGCTCAAAGCAAAGTTGTATGAATTGGAAGAATTACGTCGTAAGGAGAGCGCGCAGACGGTGGAAGACAATAAGTCCGATATTGGCTGGGGCAGCCAGATTCGCTCCTATGTACTCGATGACTCGCGCATTAAAGACCTACGCACCAATATTGAAACCCACAATACCCAGCAAATGCTCGATGGTGATCTCGATAAGTTTATCGAAGCCAGTTTGAAGGCCGGACTTTAAGCTCCAGCCTAGTTTATTTTCGCTAATTTTTAGCTCCAATACCTACTTCTAAACCCTGGAATATCGCCATGAGTAAAGATCAATCCCAGCCCGTCGACGAAAACAAGCTGATTGCCGAGCGCCGTAGCAAGTTGGCGGCCATTCGCGAGAAAGGCCAGGCTTTTCCCAATGAGTTTCGCCGCGAAGACCTTGCCAACAAGTTACAAGAAGAGTTTAGCGAGCAGAGCAAGGAAGAGCTGGAAGAGCTGGGTCATCAAACCAGTGTCGCGGGTCGCATTATGGCGAAGCGCGGCCCCTTCATGGTACTGCAAGATGTCTCTGGCACGATTCAGCTCTATGCCGACAAAAGCACTCAGAAGGATATTCGCGAGCGCTGGGGTAACTGGGATGTCGGTGACCTAGTCGGCGTGTGTGGGACCTTGCACAGATCCGGGCGCGGCGATCTCTACGTCAATCTCGAAAAATACGACCTTCTTACCAAGTCCCTACGCCCCCTGCCGGAAAAATTCCATGGCCTCGCCGATCAGGAAATACGCTACCGACAGCGTTATGTCGATTTAATCGTCAACGAAGACTCGCGTAATGTATTTCGTCTGCGCTCCAAGATTGTTGATTTTATCCGCCATTATTTAAATCAGCGTGACTTTATGGAAGTCGAAACGCCAATGATGCAGATCATTCCCGGCGGTGCCACCGCTCGGCCCTTCGAGACCTTTCACAATGCCCTAGACCAGCCCATGTTCCTGCGTGTCGCTCCGGAGCTGTATTTGAAACGCCTGGTGGTGGGTGGTTTTGAGAGAGTGTTTGAAATTAACCGCAACTTTCGCAATGAGGGCCTGTCGACAAGGCACAACCCGGAGTTCACCATGCTCGAGTTCTATCAGGCCTACGCGGATTACCGCGACCTGATGGATTTAACCGAAGATATGCTGCGTCAATTGTGTGAAGATGTATTGGGCAGCAGTAAGGTGACGTACCAGGGCAGTGAATTTGATTTCGCCAAGCCCTTTGATCGATATACCGTGGTTGAATCTATTTTGCACTTTAACCCCGATTTATCACTGGCCGATATAGACAGTCTTGAGAGCGCTAGCAAAATAGCTGAGGGTTTGGGTATTCCCCTAAAAGAAATCTGGGGCCTGGGTAAAATTCAAATTGAGATTTTTGAGAAAACAGTAGAGCACCGTCTCGATAACCCTACCTTTATTACGGCTTATCCGACCGAAGTTTCACCTCTTGCACGGCGCAATAATGACGACCCCTTTGTCACCGATCGCTTTGAGTTTTTTGTTGGCGGGCGGGAAATTGCCAATGGTTTTTCAGAGTTAAATGACTCCGAAGATCAGGCCGAACGCTTCCTTGAACAAGTGAAAGAAAAAGACTCCGGTGATGATGAGGCCATGCACTACGATGCCGATTATATTCGCGCCCTGGAATACGGCTTACCACCGACGGCGGGCGAGGGCATTGGCATCGACCGCTTGGTGATGTTGCTCACCGACGCTCCCTCGATTCGCGATGTTCTGCTCTTCCCCCATATGCGTGCCGAATAATTTACCAGCGCTATAACTGTGTTAAGTGAAAAAAAAGGAGGCCTTCAATTGGAGGCCTCCTGGCGGAGGGTACTGGGTGAAGAGTTTGCCTTGCCTTATATGCAGGGTCTGAACAGCTTTCTCGTCGAGGAGAAGGCCAGTGGCAAGGTGATTTTTCCCGCTAGTCAGGACTGGCTCGCAGCCTTTGATCGCACACCCTTCGAACAGGTCAAGGTAGTAATTCTGGGCCAGGATCCCTATCACGGGCCAGAGCAGGCTCATGGGCTGTGTTTTTCTGTGCCAGCCGGTATTAAGACTCCCCCCTCATTGCTGAATATTTATAAAGAGCTGAGTTCAGACCTCAATCTTTCCATGCCCACCCAGGGCTGTCTTGAGCGCTGGACGAGGCAGGGCGTGTTGCTGCTAAATGCGACCTTAACGGTCGAAAGTGCTCGGGCAGGATCCCACCAAAACAAGGGTTGGGAGGTATTTACCGACCGAGCGATAGAGGAATTAAACCGACAACGCGAAGGCCTGGTTTTTATTTTGTGGGGCAGTTATGCACAAAAAAAAGGCGCTTTTATTGATGCTCAGCGCCATTTAGTTCTTAAATCTTCACACCCGTCACCACTATCGGCCTATCGGGGCTTTGTTGGCAGTCGGCCCTTCTCTCAAGCCAATACTTATTTAGAATCTAAAAACAAAAAAGCCATCGACTGGCAGCTTGACTGACAATCGATGGCTCTCGTGCCGAGCGTTTGAAGCGCTAAAGTCTTAGGCTTTAATGGCTCCAGAGGTCTTCAAGGCTGCAAGTTTATCGGCACTAATGCCCCAGTCTGCCAGTACTTCATCGGTGTGAATGCCGGTGGCAGGTGTTGCTGATTTAATCGAAGACGGGGTGGCACTAAAGCGCGGTGCGGGTGCCGGGTGCATAACGCCCTCAACATCGACAAAAGAGCCGCGTTCTTTGTTGTGGGCATAGTCGGGAGCTTCGGCCAGACTGAGCACGGGGGCAAAGCAGATGTCGGTATTTTCCATCAATTCACACCACTCATCGCGGGTCTTGGTGAGGAAGATTTCCTTAAACTTCTCCTTCATGGCCGGCCAGCTTTCACGTTCCATTTGTGGTGGCAGTGAGTCGGGGTCGAGGCCTAATTTGTCCAGTAACATGGCGTAGAATTTAGTCTCGATGGAGCCAATGGAAACGTATTTTCCGTCGCGAGTTTCGTAGACATTGTAAAAATGTGCACCACTATCGAGGATGTTAGAGGCGCGTTCGTCACTCTGGTTGCCACCGGCGTGCATGCCATAAATAGAGGTCATCAGTGACAGTGCACCGTCAACCATGCCGGCATCAACCACCTGGCCCTTACCTGAGTTTTTGACCTCGTGCAGGGCCGCAAGTATACCGACAACAATAAACATGGTGCCGCCGCCGAAATCGCCGACCAGGTTCAAGGGTGGTGTTGGCGGCTCATCATTGCTTCGGCCGATGGCGTGGAGAGCACCCGACAGGGCGATGTAGTTGAGATCGTGGCCAGCACTTTTTGACAGTGGGCCCTCCTGTCCCCAGCCCGTGACACGACCGAAGACTAGCTTGGGGTTGCGTGCCAGACAAACATCGGGGCCCATGCCCAGGCGTTCCATAACACCGGGTCGGAAGCCTTCGATCACGATGTCGGCCTTATCAATAAGATCAAGCAGGGTTTCGATGCCTTCGGGGTTTTTGAGGTCAAGAGCGATAGATTTGCGGCCGCGACCAAGAAAGTTAAACTTCTTGGGCATGGGAATGCCAAGACCGGACGCGGTGAGCCGGTCAACGCGAATGACCTCGGCACCCATGTCTGACAGCATCATTGCCGCCATTGGCGCGGGGCCAATGCCCGCTAGCTCGATCACTTTTAAACCCGTTAATGGACCACTCATGCTAATTCTCCTATTCCTGATGCGTCTTGCGACTGCGTTATTGTAGCGATAAAAAGTCATTCAGCCGCCCAAGGTATAGCGAAACTCTAGGCGTTGCAATGAGGATAGAGGAATTGCGCAAATATCTTAGCCATACGCTGAGAAGCCGGCCTCTTCTAGCTTTCATCGACATCTTATTATCGTCGTTCGGGACCGCATCGAGCAAGGGCGTAGAACAAATAGACCGGGACTTTTTAGCCTCCAGAATGTACAGTAACTGACTGAATTTTAAACGCCCAACTCAACACTTATCGCCACCAATGGAGGCTATTTATGGATTTCGATTATTCCGACAAAGTACGGGATCTGCAGCTGCGGGTTCAGGACTTTATGGACCGCGTCATCTATCCCAACGAAGAACTCTTTTATCAGCAGCTCGAAGAGGGTGGCCGTTGGTGCAAGCCTGACGTACTGGAAGAAATGAAGGATCAGGCCAAGCAAGAGGGTTTGTGGAACCTGTTTTTACCCGAGAGTGATCACGGTGCCGGCCTCACCAACCTCGAGTACGCCCCCCTGTGTGAAATTATGGGCAAGAGCAAGTTTGCCTCCGAGGTGTTTAACTGCTCCGCACCCGATACCGGCAATATGGAAACCATCGAGCGCTACGGTAGCGAAGAGCACAAGGAAAAGTGGCTCAAGCCCTTGCTGAACGGCGAAATCCGCTCCGCGTTTTGCATGACCGAGCCCCTGGTTGCCTCCTCCGATGCGACCAACATTGAAACCAGCATCGTTCGTGATGGTGATGAATATGTCATCAACGGCCGCAAATGGTTTGCCTCCGGTGTCCACGAGCCCGATTGTAAAATTTGGATTGTGATGGGTAAAACCGATCCCACGGCAGCCAAGCACGTACAGCAGTCGATGATTCTGGTTGAGCCCGGTCTTCCCGGTATCACCGTCGAGCGCTGGTTGCCGGTATTCGGTTATGACGATGCGCCCCACGGTCACGCCGAAGTGGTCTTCAAGGACGTGCGCGTACCGGCATCCAACATCCTGCTTGGCGAGGGCCGTGGTTTTGAAATTGCCCAGGGTCGCCTCGGCCCAGGTCGTATTCACCACTGCATGCGCGTCATTGGCGTCGCCGAGCGCGCACTGGAGTTAATGTGTAAAAGGGCGATGAGTCGTGTTGCCTTTGGCAAGAAAATCTCCGAGCAAAGTGTTTGGTCGGAACGCATTGCCGATGCCCGTATCAACATTGAAATGACGCGTCTGCTAACACTGAAAGCGGCCCACATGATGGACACCGTAGGTAATAAGGTGGCTCGTGCTGAAATCGCCATGATCAAAGTGGCGGCACCCATTGCCGCACTAAAAATTATTGACGATGCTATTCAGGTCTACGGGGGTTGTGGTGTTACGGAAGATGTCGGTTTGGCCCGTGCTTATGCTCACACCCGCATTTTGCGTATTGCCGATGGCCCCGATGAGGTGCATCGCAATCAAATTGCTCGACTTGAGCTGAAAAAGTATATGTAAGTTTTGAATTACACATTGCTTACGTCCGCTGTGTGATTTTTTACACACACTAAAAAGGCCTGCTTTCACTTGAAAGACAGGCCTTTTTTTATTTATTCTTATAAGTCACTTTGTAATTACTACCCAGCTATTTCTAACACTGGCTAGTGACACGCTTACGTTTAATACACTAATAAGGAAAATAAAATGAGTACGAACTTGAACCGCGAGTCGAGCAGGGGCTATGCATTAATTACCGGTGCCATTGGAGGTCTCGGCACCGCCATGACAAAGCAACTAATTTCCGAGGGTATTCCGGTGATTGGTTGCGATCGAAAAGCCGATGAACTCGATGCCTGGCGTAACCGGGAGTTGAGCGAAGAGCAGAGTAAAATGGTCACGCTTTTCCCTCTCGACATTACCAAAGAGGAGCTCGTTCAGGAGCTGGCGACGGAGTTAGAGCAGCGCGGCATTCACATCGCCTACCTCATCAATAATGCCGGTATTCAGGGGCCGGGCAAGGCCTGGGAAATGGACACCAAAACCTGGGATAGAGTGGTCAAGGTCAATATGTACGGCACCTTCTTTCTCTGCCGCGCCTTTTCCAAGCAAATGCTTGAAGCGGGTTTTGGGCGTATTCTTAATTTTGCCTCTCTTGCCGCCTATAACCCGCCCAGAGACTGGGGCAGTTACGCCGCCGCGAAGGCGGGTGTACTCGGTTATACCCGCTCTCTGGCCCTCGACCTGGCGCCGAACGGGGTGACGGTGAATGTCATAGTCCCGGGTTTAATTATGCACGAGGGGCTGCGCGAGACGATCACCGACCGCTTTGTTGAAAAAATGGAAGAAGCCGTGCCCATGAAACGCAGTGGCAAGCCTGAGGAGATTGCCGCGGCTGCGTCCTTTTTTATGTCGGAGGGTTCATCCTTTGTCACTGGCCAAACCATGCACGTTAATGGTGGCATGTTCTTACCGGGTTAAGTTGTAGCCTATCGTTGTAGTGCTGTAGTTAAAAGGAGGTGGGCTCAAGCGTGAGGCCGCCTCCTTTGCCCCTATTTAAATTGAAGTTTTAGGCGTTTAAGTAGCTAATGATTTTTGCATTGACCTCGTCGGGGCGCTCCAAATGCAGAAAGTGCCCAGTGCCTTCCAGCACTACTTTTTCCAGGTCATTGCTAAAGAGGTGATCCATACCCTCAAAGGTTTCCAGCCGTCCCGGGCGGTCGCGAGTACCGTGAAATGCGAGGCAGGGTACAGTGGTAGGTGCAGCGACTTTTTTACTGAGTTCTGCGAGCTTGGGGTCAGCCCCTGCGGGGTTGAAGGTGTGTCGATAATAATTAATCGCCGCTTCTAGTGTGCCCTCGTTACGGAAGGTGTCTTTTACGCCGGCGATTAGGTCGGCGGGAATATCAAATTCTGGTGATGCATCTTGCCACCAGCGCAGTAGAAAGTCGTAGTCATTGTGTGCCACGGCCTGTTCGGCACTGGGCATTTGAAAAAAGTAGGCGTGCCACCCCCCTTTAATCACCTCGTAATCGAGGCCCATTTTGCCGAGTAGGGCAGCGGGGTGGGCGATGGCGATGGTGACAATCTTATCGATTTTTTCCGGTACAAAAGCCGCCGCGCTGTAAGTGGCAAAAGCACCCCAGTCATGACCGATCACCGCTGCGGCATGGCCATCACCCAATGCCTCGATTAAGGCGGCGACATCGAGGCCCAGTAGAGCCGAATCATAACGGCCATCGGGGGCCAGGCCGGTCGGTGCGTAGCCGCGCATAAAGGGCGCAACCACGTGGTAGCCAGCAGCGGCCAGTAGTGGCATTAGTGAACGGTAACTATTGGCATTGTCGGGGAAGCCATGCATGCACAGCACCAACGGACCTTCACCGGCCTCCAAATAATGAAAGTTGATGCCATTGGCCGTAACGCTACCTTTTGATATTTGCTTCATTCTACGCCCCTATTGCAATTATGGAGGTTGTTGACATAAATTAGTTTGCCACAGCTTGAGTGCACGGCAACACACTTTTTTGTGCCATGGCTTTGTTGCTGTGTGGCTAATACTTTTTGAGGGGCTGCTGAAAGTAGCTGCGGGTAACTTTTAAACACACAGGAGTAATTACGATGGCGGTGAAACATGTACTCGATGGCATTAAGGTACTCGACTTTACCCAGTACCTTGCCGGGCCGACAACAACTCGCTTAATGGCTGAAATGGGGGCCGAAATTATCAAGGTGGAGTGGGGTCCCCACGGTGACCCGGTGCGCGGTGTTGGCTATATCAAAAATAAGCGTAGCGCCTATTACATTCAGCAAAACCGAGGGAAACAGAGCATTTGCCTCGATTTTAGTAAAGCTGAAGCAAAGGAAATTATTAAAGAAATCGTGCCCCATGTAGATATCGTCATGGAGAACTTTTCCCCCGGCGTTATCTCACGTTTGGGTCTCGACTGGGAGACCGTGCATGCCCTGAATCCGCAAGTGATCATGTGTTCACTCTCCGCATTTGGGCAGACCGGCCCGCTGTCTAAACTGCCGGGCTTTGACTACATCGCCCAGGCTTATTCTGGTGTCACCAGTATGATTGGTGAGAAGGATGGCCCCGCCTATTTACCGATGTTGGGTCTGGGTGACGTCAATACGGGCGTTCACGCCCTGTCGGCAATTAATGCTGCGCTGTTCCATCGTGAGCGCGGCCACGGTGGCCAGTACCTCGATATCTCTCTGCTCGATTCTTATTTCCACTGCCACGAAGTCAACGTGCAAATGTACAGTGCCAGCGATGGCCATATCGAACCGACGCGCTCGGGCCAACACCATTTTGCCGTGAGTCCCCTGGGTCTGTTTAAAGGTAAGACCACGCAGATAGTGATTATCGCCATGATTACTCAGTGGCCAAACCTCTGTGCAGCGATGGGCCAAGCCGAGTTGGTCGAGGATGAGCGTTTTAAAGATTTGCGCGAGCGAGTTAAAAACCGTTTTGAACTGGTGGAAATTATTGAAGCTTGGTTGGCCTCCATGCCCAGCGATGAGGAGTCCATTCGTGTGCTGGAGAAGCATCGAGTACCTGTGGCCCCCATGCTCACCGTTGCCGAAGCGATGAAACATCCGCACTTGAAAGAACGTAATACGGTGAGAACGGTTTCCGATCGCAGCTTTGGCGAGGTTGAAATTCCTGGTGTGCCGCTACGTTTTTCACAATTCCCTGAACTATTAGATTTGCAGGCCCCCTTTCTCGGTGAACACAATGGCCATGTGCTGGCCGAATTATTGGGTTATAGCGCTGAGGCTATCGCCGAACTCGAAGCGCAGGGTGTCCTTCTGTCTCGGGATAAAAGTTAACAAGGTACTGACAGTACCCTGGCCGATAAAACCGGGGTTAAAAAAAAGGCCGCCGAAATTGGCAGCCTTTTTAATGTCATGAAGCCTCTATTTTAAAAGAGGCTCGCCAGGCATCTTGTGAAGCTCGGGCAGTACATCCTTGGCAAACAGGCGTAGGCTCTTCTCAACGTCGGCGTAGGGCATGCCGCCGTAGCTGAAGACGCCATTGTAGGCACCGGCACCGGTGCGGGCGGTGAAGTCCTGAATGCGCTCAAGGCACTGCTCGGGTGTGCCGTAGATTTGAATGCTCATAAAGAAGCGGATGGTGTCTTCCATATTCTTATTAATATGGTCGACCATGGCACCGTAGGTTTCATAACCCTTGGTGGTTTTCAGGTGATCGCTGGCCATTTCGTAGTGCTCGATAACCGAGCGGTAGTAACCACCGATATACTTATAAGCCATCTCTTCGGCGCGATCGGCGCTTTCATCGCAATAAGTCCAACCACCGAGAATAGGGGCGGGGGCCTCTTCGCCATTCACTTCACGGTAAATGGTGCGATAGTCATTTAATTCTTTTTCGACATGTGCCCAGGGCTTTTGCGGAATAATTAAAATACCAACACCCAACTCGGCCATGATTTTCGATGACTCGGGGGATACGGCTGCAGCGTAGGTGCGACCCTTGAATGACTTATAGGGGCGAGGGCGAATTTCACGGCGCGGTTGTTTGATGTGCTTGCCGTCGGCTTCACAGAAGCCACTTTCGAGACCGTCGAGGATCATTGTGGCGCTTTCGGTGAAGGTTTCTCGGCTGGCATTCATGTCCTTGCCAAAGCCTTCAAATTCGACGCGACCCAAGCCGCGGCCGATGCCGAGGATCATACGGCCATTGGACATGTTGTCGAGCATGGAGATTTCTTCGGCAACGCGCATCGGGTCGTGCCAGGGCAGTACGATAACCATGGAGCCCAGGCCCAGGTCGGGATTGCGGCCGGCCCAGTAGGAAAGGTACTGGGTGACGTCGGGACACATGGTGTAGTCGGTAAAGTGGTGCTCAACGCCCCAGATCGATTGAAAGCCAAGTTCGCTGGCTAAATCACCCATACGCAGGTCGTTGGTGTAGACCTCGTGGTCTGTCATATTTGGGTCTACACCCTGAAATATTAATGATAATCCTACGTCCATTGTTCTACTCCTCTATCGGTTAATAAATTTTGTTAGTAATTTTGGTTTTTACTTCAAGCTACAAGCTGTTGGTGCTTAGGTGTTATCTATCACTAGCGTCGCTGTGACTATTGATTGAACATTCTCAAGCTAGCATCGAGGCGAATAACCTCGCCATTAAGCATTTTGTTACGGCATATATCCCGCACCAGGGCGCCAAATTCATCGGGTTGACCGAGACGTTTAGGGAAGGGTATCTCCTCAATAATTTCGTTCCACAACTCTTCGGGTACGGTCTTGGTCAGTGGTGTTTCAAAGGCACCGGGTGCGATGGTCATGACGCGGATGCCGTATTTTGCCAGATCTCGGGCCATTGGCAAGGTCATACCAATGACGCCGGCCTTTGAGGCACCGTAAGCGACCTGTCCGGCGGGGGACTCGTAACCGGCAATGGAGGCGACGTTGATAATAACCCCGCGCTCGCCATCCTCATCCAGTGGATCGGCATCAATCATTTGCTTGGCGGCGACGCGGGCGCAGCTAAAGGTGCCGGTGAGATTGACGTTGAGCATGTGCTGGAAGTCGTCCAGAGTGTGAATGCCCTTGCGACTGGCGGTTTTTGCAATTACGTCGACACCCGCTGCATTGAGCAAGGCTCGCACCGGGCCGAGTTCGCTGTTAATTTTTTCGAAGGCGGCAAATACACTGTCCTCATTGGCGACATCACAGACAATGGCCGTGGCACCTAGCGTTTTTGCAGTTTCCCGAGCCAGGCTTTCGTTGCGGTCGAGTATTACCACTCGGGCACCCGCTGCGCTGAGTACGCGAGCGGCACCAGCGCCAAGCCCCGATGCACCTCCGGTGATGGCGACGATTTGATTATTAAGATCCATTGCTGAACTCCTTGTATTTATAATATATTTTTAAAGGGTTTGTCTTTTTACCACACGAAAATCCAATACAAAAAAACCCGAGTGCAAAGCAACTCGGGTTTTTTTGTATAACTAGACTTTGGCTAGTGAGCTAGCCGTGCATCTTAGATGGCGAGGGACAATCCGCCGTCCATAACAATAATAGAGCCTGTAATAAAGTCGGATGCTGAACTCGACAGCATTACCGCCATGCCGTGGAAGTCTTCGGGCTGACCGTAGGTTCCGGTCGCTGTCTTGGACACGGCGAAGTCAACGAGAGGAACCTTGTTCTCGCCTTCGCAGGGCATCATTTCGGTGTTAACCAGCCCGGGTAGCAGGGCGTTAACGTTAATGCCGTGCTTGCCCCAACCCTGAGCCAGGCTCTGGGTCATGTGATCCATGCCGCCTTTGGCTGCAGCGTAGTGCACTAGTTTGCCAAAGCCAAGCTTGGTGATAATGGAACCGACGTTGATGATCTTGCCGCCGCCCGCTTCAACCATATGGGGGAATACTGCCCGGCAGGTTAGGAAGCAAGAGGTCAGGTTGATGGCAATAAAGTTATTCCACTCGTCGAGTGTCATGGTCTCAGGGGGGATGCCCCAGCTGATTGCAGCGTTATTGAAAAGAATATCGATGCGACCATAGTGCTCGGCAACGGCGGCAACCATGTTGTTAACATCGTCTTCTTTAGAAACGTCGCACTGTACGCCGAAGGCAACGGCGCCATCGCCCTCGAGGACCTTGACGGCGTTGTCAATTTTGTCCTGGTTGCGACCAACGACAGCAACCTTGGCGCCTGCTTCTGCCAATCCTCTGGCGATACCCAGGCCGAGTCCACCGTTGCCGCCGGTGATAATGGCGACTTTTCCCGTTAAATCAAATTTACTGTTCATTTATGTTCTCCAAAAAACACTACGCCGCGCGTCTTAATTCTGTGGCGCGCATTGCCATAGCGGTTGATCTTGTAGGGTTAGGCAATAAACCTGTTGTGTGGTTTAAATACCCAGCGTCATGCCGCCATCGGCAACGATGATGGAGCCGGTGATGAATTTAGAGGCATCGCTCGAGAGCAAAATGGATAAGCCTTCAAAATCATCGGGCATGCCGTAACGACCCACTGGGGTTTTCTTGGTGATGTAATCAACAACGGGACCGATTTTGTTTTCGCCGAAGCAAGGCATCATCTCGGTGTGAACCAGGCCGGGTAGGATGGCGTTGACTTGAATGTTGTCTTTGCCCCAGGCCAGTGCCAGGCTTTGGGTCATCTTGTCCATGCCGCCTTTTGCAGCCGCGTAGTGGACCAGTTTGCCCATGGCTTTTTCGGAGATGGCAGAGCCAATATTAACGATTTTGCCGCCGCCAGATTTAAGCATCTCTGGGTGACAAGCTTTGGCACAAAGGAAGCAAGAGGTGAGATCGATAGCAATAAATTCATCCCACTCTTCAATGGTCATTTTTTCGGGGGCGATTCCCCAGCTGATAGCAGCGTTATTGAAGAGAATGTCGACACGACCAAGTTGTTCGACAGTTTCGGCAACCATACGGTTGACTTCATCTTCTTTTGAGACGTCAGCTTTTACGCCAATAGCCTTCGCGCCAAAAGCTGTCATTTCAGCAACAGCTTTATCAATTTTGTCCTGGTTGCGGCCAACGAGAGCTACCGCACAACCTTCCGATGCCAGACCTTTGGCAATGCCGAGGCCGAGGCCGCCGTTACCGCCGGTGATAATGGCTACTTTTCCTGTTAAATCAAAACACTTCACTTGCTTACCTCCAATCGTCTTACGTGTACGAACTGAATTAGGTGTTGAATGATGAAAGCTATCTCGTTGTAGCCGAGGGTGAACATTTCGGCCCCATCAAACGAGTTAGTTATAAACCCTGCCTAGTATTTTCGTGGCTCTGACTTTACGGCGAAGCCCTTCATTTATATAGGGTGTGATTTTCGTAGCGGTGGATAATCGCATTATTTAGCTTGAAAAGGAACTATTTTTTACCTCTTGGTAACATTGGGCTCCGGGTAGTTGTGGCAAGTGCTTGACTTAGTTACTTGGGGCGCTACTAACTTTCACTATGCCCTGGACCCCAGTGCGTTGCTGATGGCGTCTTTTAAATTTTTAAATTACAGTATAAATAAACAACCAACTTAATATATATCAGTAAGTTATTTAACTTTAGTGATTTTATATCTAGGTTTATTCCGAGGTTTTTTTGAATGGCTTTCGGAGTCAAATAAGCCCTCAAAATGGCCATCTCCCGCCCCGCCTCGTTAACGATAGTTAAGCTTTCAGGTGTCATTTATATACTGCATGAAGGGAACTAGAAAACGTGACTATAGATAGTGTGTGAATCACAAGTAACATGATTCTTGCTCGATTGAGCACTAAAACTATGAGGCAGGCTTACAGGGTGCGAGTCTGGTCGGAGAGAGTGCTTGGAGTGCCGGTGTGAAGTGCTGTGGGTCTTTTAGAGCCTGTCTTTTTTGCGCGGCTTTATTGTATAGTTTCAAGCCGCTTTGTAATGGTAGTCATAGCGGCGGGTGATATTGATTATAAGATCTGTTGTGTATTAAAAATATTCAGGGGAAAGCAATGAGCACATACCGTCTCGATACGGTGGATGAGTACGGCCATCAACCCACCGAAGATAGTAATTTTAACGAGAGTGTTTACGTCAACGGCTGGGACCCCGAGCAGAAGATGGGCTTGTGGATGCGTCTGGGTAATCGCGTTAACGAGGGTCACGCCGAACTTTCGGTGTGTATCTATCTACCCGATGGTCGCGTTGCCTGTCAATTTTTGCGCCCCAAAATTGACACCAATGAGCGCCATAGCGCTGGCGGACTGGACTATCAGGTGCAGGAGCCCTTTAAGGCAGTGAGCATGACCTACTCGGGCGAGGCGATGATTCTCGACGATCCGCAAATATTGCGCGAAGCCCGCAAGATGTTTAAGACCGCGCCGCGTGTTTCCTGTGAGGTGAGCTTAAATCTCGCCGGCCTGTCGCCCATGAACGGTGGCGAGCCCACCGACCCCGATACGGAAACCATGTACGGCCGTGATTTTTCCATCGGCCACTTTAACCAGCACACCCGTATTAGCGGCAGTATTACCCTCGGTGAGGAGAGCTGGGATTTGAAGGGTTTCGGTTGGCGCGATCATTCCTGGGGGCCACGCTACTGGACCAATATTAATTTCTACCGCTTGTTTATCGCCAATTTTGGCGAAGACCGCGGCATTATGATGCTCAAGCGCACCGATCGTGAAATGAAGGTGCACCGTCGCGGTGTGTTGATGTTCGATGGTAAGTACGAAGAGATTATCGACATGGACGTGATGACCGAGTGGGACGATAACAAAGACCCGAAAGCGGTTCGCCTCGGTGTACGCACCGCCAATCGCGCGGTCGAGCTCAATGGCAAAATTCTTACCATGGCGCCGCTGCGCAATCATCGACAAATTGATGGCGAAACCGTTGAAAGCCGCATCGCCGAGGGCTTTACGGAATGGGTCTGGGATGACGGGCGCCCGGGTATTGGCATTACCGAATATATAGAACGGCTTGAAGACGGCGAGCCCGTGGGCTTTCCGCTTTGATTAAGGTCATTAGTTTTATCTGCTCCATGCAGGCTACCGGGTAATGGCCGGGGATTCCGGGCAGCAGGCATTGCTGGATGACATCGTCGCTAAGCTCGAGTTAGCCCTAAAACGACGCTACGGTGAGGCTAGCCGTGTTGAAAATACCTCCATCGCAACTCTGGGGGCATCGAACCGAACCCTGCTATTTGATTTGGTCGAGCCGTCTGGTCGGCGTCGTCTGGTGCTGCGCCAGGAAACTTTAAAATCAGAAGTATCGCCCTTTATATCGCCCCACGACCAGTTTGAAATTTTAAAAGTGGTCTACCGCCATGGTGTACTGGTGCCCGAGCCCATCTTTGAACTCGAGCCGCAAGATGATCTTGACGTCGGTTATGTGATGGCCTGCGTGGAGGGCGAAACTCTACCCAAAACCCTGCTCAATGCGCCCGAGTTTGAAGTGGCGCGCAAAAATTTCGCTGCCCAGACCGGCGAAATCTTTGCCAAGCTCCACGCCATTGACCCCGCTGAAGTGGGCTTTCTGGAAAAGGTGGTCGATAGCGTCGACCCCCTGGCGGCGCAAATTAGTCGCTACGATGCCTATTGTGAATATCATCCTGGTCTCGATGTCGGCATTCGTTGGCTGGAGAATAATCGCCCCAAAGACAAGCCCCGGGTCTTCGTCCACGGCGACTACCGCAATGGCAATGTCATCCTTAGTCCCGATGGTATTGAGGCAGTGCTCGACTGGGAGTGTGCCCATATCGGTAGCGCCATGGAGGACTTTGGTTGGGTCTGCCTGCGCGCCTGGCGCTTTGGCAATATTGACCAGCCGGTGGGTGGCTTTGGCCCGCGCGATGAATTTTATCGGGCCTATACCAGTAATGGCGGCCAGGTGATTGATGAAGAGGACATTCGTTGGTGGGAAATTTTCGGTTCCCTGCGCTGGGCCGTGCTCAATATGATGCAGGCCGATGGCCATCTCACGGGTGTCCGGCGCTCACTGCCCTTTGCCTGTTGTGGGCGCAATACCAGCATGATCGAGTACGATATGTTGATGACTATTAAAGGGCATTTTTCCTAAGGAGCCTTTGAGTAAGTCTGGGCAAAGTAGAGGGCGAGCTAAAATGTTTAGATTCAAGGCGTAAAGTGCAGGTAATAGCGAGCTATTACGAAGCTTTGCACCAACAGTAGGCGCCTTGAGGCGACGAAGAAGCTGGATATTTTAGCCGCCAGATACGAGTTTATGACTTGTTCAGAGGCTCCCTAAGCCTTGTTCTTTAGCAATGCTGTCGTTTATAAAATATAAGAGTGGAGTAGTCGGCTTGAGCCAGGATAAACCCGATATAAAAGAAATCCTTGTCACCGTTAAGCAATTGCTAGAGAGCATTGCCAGTAACTCAAAGGGTAGTGAACGCTACGATGCCCTGTGTGGGGCTTTCCTGCTCAGCGTGGTCGATAGGGAGCTCGAGCTGGGTGAACGCCAGGACGAAAGTCAGAGTGGGGAGTTGCAACACTTGCTCGGGCGGGAGGGCACATTAGCCGATCTCTACCAGCAATTTTGTCAACAGGTACGCCGTGGTGAGATGGATGAGGAGTGGCCAGCCGCCTTTGATTTTGCCTTTAAGCAGGTCATCGACAAGGTCAGTGTCACCAATCCTAATTATCTTGCCGATATGCATCGGCCGGGCTAGGGCCCCAATGACAATTTAAGATTTAATTTTTTTGTTTATTAATGTTTAACAATAGAGAGGAGTGATGAAATGACGGGAAGAGTAGAAGGGCAGGTGGTTATTGTCACCGGTGCCAGTGGCGGCATCGGCCGGGCGGCGAGTGAAATTTTCGCCCGCGAGGGTGCCAGTGTGGTGGTTGCCGACCTCAATGTTGTCGGCGGTGAGGAAACCGCTCACATCATCGAAAAGGCGGGTGGGAAGGCTATTTTCTTTAAGACCGATGTATCTAGTGCCGCCGATACCGAAGCCGTTGTGGCTGCGGCTGTCGCCGAGTTTGGTGGGCTCAACTGCGCCTTTAATAACGCCGGCGTAGAGGGCGAGCAGGCACTCGCTGCCGATGCCACCGAAGAAAACTTTATGTTGAACTACAAGGTCAATATGCTCGGTGTTTGGCTGTGTATGAAATACCAGATTCAGCAAATGTTGAAGCAGGGCACCGGTGGCGCCATTGTTAACACCGCATCCGATGCCGGTTTAATTGGTGTTAAAGGCCTCGGTCACTACTCGGCGGCCAAGCATGCGGTGATTGGTTTAACCAAGTCGACAGCACTGGACTACGCCACCAAAAAAATTCGTGTCAATGCGGTTTGTCCTGGCCCCATTCGTACGCAAATGCTGGAACGCGTGTTTGAAGAAAATCCCAAGTTTGCCGATGCGATGATTTCTGCCCAACCGGTGAAGCGCCTGGGTGAGCCCCATGAAATTGGCGATGCCGCCGTCTATTTGTGTTCCGATGCCGCTAGTTATATCACCGGCCACGCATTGCCCGTCGATGGCGGTTATATGGCCACCTAGAAAAAGGCAGCGTAAAAAATCGACTTCCCAGGGCCATTCGACTTTGTGTAGTATGGCTCGGGTTTAATAACAACTAGCCCGTCTTTTACGGGTAGGGAGAAACTGAATGAAAATTAAGGCCGCAGTATTACGCGGAGTAGATCAGCCTTTCGAGATCGAAGAGCTGGAACTCGCTCCACCAAAAGAAAATGAAGTGCTGGTGAAGACCGCTGCCAGTGGTATTTGCCACAGTGACTACTCCGTCGCCCACGGCATTTTAAATTGCCCCTTCCCAATCGTCCTCGGTCACGAAGGCGCCGGTGTTGTCGAGGCCGTTGGCCCCGGTGTTACCGACCTGAAACCCGGTGACAAGGTGATTGCTTCGCTGACCCCCAGTTGTGGCTCTTGCACCATGTGTAAGGAAGGCAAAGAGTTTATGTGTTCGGGCATGGGCAAGCTGCTCACCGACTGCACCCAGCTCGACGGCACCACGCGCCATAAAACAGCTAGCGGTGAAGATGTTTTTGCGCTGTGTGGCGTTGGTTCTTTTGGCGAGTACATGGTAATGCCCGCAGGCTCGGCTATTAAAGTGCCGGAAGATACCCCCCTCGATACGACTTGTCTGATCGGTTGCGGTGTTACCACCGGTACCGGTGCTGCGCTTAACACCGCGAATGTTCAGCCTGGCGAAGCGACAGCTGTTATCGGCTGTGGTGGTGTTGGCCTGTCCATTATTCAGGGCTGCCGCATTGGTGGTTCAACCATCATTATTGCCATTGACCCCATGGAAGAGAAACGCGAACTGGCTCTGTCTTTGGGTGCAACCCACGCCATTAACCCCTTTGAGGAAGATGCCGCAGCGAAAGTGAAAGAGCTGACCGGCGGCCTGGGTGTGCACTACGCCTTTGAAGCCCTGGGTCGTGTTGAAACCATGGCGCAAACCTGGGACATGATTCGCCCCACCGGTACCTGTGTGATTGTCGGTGTTGCCTCACTAGATCAGTCGGTGAAAATCCCATCAGCGGGCCTCTTGGCCGAGTATGAGATCCAGGGTTCTTGCTACGGATCATCCACACCGAAGAAAGATATTCCCCGTTTCGTTGAACTGTACAAGAGCGGTGAGCTAAAGCTGGACGAAATGATTACCCAGCGTATTGGCCTGGAAGATATCGATCGAGCCTTTGATGAAATGGGTCGTGGCGAAGGTGCCCGCTCCGTCATCATGTTCGGCTAATCACGCAATTTATAGTTTAATTTCGAATGTCGGCCCCAAGGGCGCGACTGGGAGAGAAATAATGAAAACAAAAGCCGCAGTGCTTTATGAAGTGGGTTCACCTCTGGTTATTGAAGAGCTGGAACTGGAAGGCCCGAAAGAAAATGAAATTTTAGTCAACTACACCGCCAGTGGTATTTGCCACAGTGACTACTCTTTTGCTCACGGCGTACTGCCAACGCAACTGCCAGCCGTCCTCGGTCACGAGGGTGCCGGTGTTGTTGAAGAAATTGGTGCCAATGTTACCAACGTAAAAGTTGGCGATCACATTGTTGCTGCACTGACGCCTGCCTGTGGCAAATGTACTTTTTGCCTTGAGAGCAAGCCTTTTCTCTGTGCAGAAATGTCCAGCGTTATCTGGGAAGGTTGCCTGCTTGACGGCACCAAACGCTTTAAAAACAGCAAGGGCGAAGACATTGGCCAACTGGTTTGTGTTGGCACCTTTTCTGAGCGTTCCGTTATT
>MAAC01018314.1_pt1 | contig 46271 bp, 44 predicted proteins | sample 1115981 | NCBI WGS metagenome assembly MAAC01 (sample SAMN04961126, study PRJNA320927) | seawater metagenome | isolation source: sample BD02T64 sea water enriched with oil for 64 days | place: USA:Gulf of Mexico | collected 2013-07-27 | reverse complement strand
AAAACAGGCGTTCTTGCTTCTTATTATTAAGAAATAGTAAATTGCAGGAGCCGTATACGAGGTCCGTACGTACGGTTCTGTGAGAGGGATGGGACAAAAGTCCCACCCTACTCGATGTATAGAAGGGACATATTTATACTCCCGAGCCATGGACCATTCGCTCACATCCTGTGATCGTAGCATTCATTACATCCTTGTAAATCATGGTGGATAAGGGGTGATTTAATTCATTTTCTAGCATTCCAGCTCTCTATTCTCTAAGGCAGACATACAGGGATAGACTAAACTTAGTAATAGACAATATGGTTATTGGGAGATTATTATGGCAGTGGCAATCACTTTGAACCAATTCTTTACTAAACAACACATTGACTATGAGCTTATTAAACACCGCCCGACAGAAACGGCCCTCGACAGTTCCAAGTCCGCCCGACTGCCACCAGAACAAGTAGCCAAGGCTGTGATCTTAGAAGACACTGATGGCAATTTACTGATGGCCAGTGTGCCAGCCAGACGCAGAGTCTCCATTAATCGACTCAATACACTCACTGACAACCAGTACAAATTGGTAAGTGAAATCAGGCTGATAGAGCTTTTCCCCGATTGCAAAAAAGGGGCCATTCCTGGAGTGGGTAATGCCTACAACTTAAAAATGATGGTTGATGATGAGCTACTGTCCAGCCCTTACGTCTATATAGAAGCCGGAGACCACCAGCATATGGTCAAAATAAATGGCAATGAATACCGGCAACTGGTAGCCAATATGCCCCATGGTGAAATACATGGTGGACAGTTAGGCTTTAGGCACTTCAGAGAGAGAAAACCCAGCTGGAAATGGATCCCCTAGCTTAAGGTTTATATACATTCCCGAAGGGGAACTCATGTGTTGTTTATATGTGTGACTCAATGAGCAGATCATTATACGGATTGGTATTATACTCCTTCAAAGTAATTTAAATGATTCATTTAGCTAAATTTTATCGTATTGGATATACTATAATTACTCTTATTTGCGAGGCGCTACAATGAATTATTCTTACTTAAAATCGGCACTCATTATTTTTTTACTCAGTTCTTGTGCGACAACATACAATCCTGATGTTGATTACAATCCGGAATATAATTTCACTCAGTTACAAACCTTTGCGGTATTAGACCGTTTTCAAGCGGATCAAAGTGGCGGTAAATCGTTAAATAGAACCATCAGTGGTTTGGACAATGAACGGGTGATAAAAGCCATCACCACGAACTTACAACAAAAAGGCATGGCCATTGCTGAAATGAACGATGCCGATATGCAAGTAAGCTTTCAGCTGGTGACGAAAGATAAAACTCGATTAACAACGTATAACACTGGCGTATACCAGTGTTGGCGTTGTCGTGGTGTCTACGGTATTCATGCTCCAGTAACGCAAGTTGACGTAAGAGAGTATGTAGAAGGAACACTGATCATCGATTTTGTTGACCCTAAACTGGGTAAATCGGTATGGCGCTCAGTGATCACCAAAGCCATTACATCTTACAAAGTGCCGGTAGATGAGAAACAAAAAAAAATTCAACAACTTATCAATGCAATGCTGGCCAGCTTTAAAGCACCGGTAACGAATTCACAATACTAAAAAGAGAGTTTAACTATGGCTGAAGAAACCATATTTTCCAAGATTATCCGCCAGGAAATCCCAACGCCACTACTTTATCAGGATGATTTAGTGACTGCCTTTCGTGATATTTCGCCAAAAGCACCGATTCATATTTTGATCATTCCAAATAAGCTTATCGCCACCACCAATGATGTTGTAGAGGATGATGAATTAACCCTAGGCAGAATGATCACCGTTGCGAAAAAATTAGCGTTCGAGGAGGGCATCAGTGATGATGGTTATCGATTAATCATGAATTGCAATAGCCATGGTGGACAAGAAGTTTATCACATTCATATGCATCTGCTTGGTGGTAAGCGATTAGGACCAATGCTGTCTGTTTAACAAGTGAATTAGTTCAAACGCTATTCTCTGCTATTTATATAGCAATAAAGATAGCAACTGAGTAAAAATTTATCACGGCAAGTATTTACAAAGTCACAAAACTTGTTAGTATTCGCACCGAACCAGGGGGTGTTCATTAAATTAATTAACCATTATTAATTTAATGAACTGAGATGCAAGCTTTAGCAGCAAACCCTTTGAACCTGAACCGGATAATACCGGCGTAGGAATGGTAAAATCTGCTTATGTTGTTGATGTTACATCAACATCGCAAACAAATTATCCTTTTTGTGCCGGATCATTAAAATAAATTTTTAGAGATCTGAATGAAATTTCATACAACGGCACTGTGTAGTGCTATCACCATCGGACTGATTTCACAGTCTGCAATCGCCGAACAACAAGCCACCCAAGCTGCAACCAAAGTTACCGAAAATCACATAGAGGTTATTGAGGTCGTTGGCGATTTTCGTAATCAAAGTTTACAGCGCACAGCGTCTGCTTTATCGGTAATTACTGAAGATGATATCGCCGTACGTAATGCCCAAAACTTAGAAGAAATTATTCTGGCAACGCCTAACGTTAATTTTTCGAGTGGCAGTAATCGTGCACGCTATTATCAAATACGGGGTATCGGTGAACGCAGTCAGTTTCAAGAACCAATCAACCCGTCGGTGGGTATGGTCATTGATGATGTCGATTTTACCGGCATTGGCAGTGTTGCCTCGATGTTTGATGTACAGCAAGTCGAAGTGTTCCGCGGCCCGCAAGGTACCCGTTTTGGTGCCAATGCCATGGCAGGTGTGGTGAATATCACCACCAAAGCGCCGAGTGATGAATTCGAAGGCGAGTTTAAGCTGATGGCCGGTAATTATAATTCAATAGCAATGGGGGCGGTGATCTCAGGTCCGGCCTCAGATAATCTGGCTTATCGCTTTGCGGTTGAGCAATTTACCAGTGATGGCTTTGTTGAAAATACCCATTTGAATACCGATGATACCAATAACCGTGATGAGCTAACGATACGCAGCAAGTTTTCTTATCAGCCATCTGACGATTTAAGCATAGATCTTGCCGTATTTTATTTTGATTTTGACAATGGCTATGACACTTTTTCGTTAGATAACAACCGTGAAACCAGGTCTGATCAACCAGGTTTTGATACCCAGGAAACCATTGCTTCTAGCGTACGAGTTAGCTACAAGGGTTTAGATTTCATCGATGTGTTGTCAATATTTAGCTATGCCGATTCTGATATGGGCTATGGTTACGATGAAGACTGGGCGTATGGTGAATATCAATGGCTGCCTGATGAGCCTGTATACACTCCGGACCCTTGTATAACACCTACTGGTTGCCTAGCCGATTTTGATGGGTATTCTTCAATCGATCACTATTTTCGTGACCGATCATCATTTACCGGTGAACTTCGTCTTTTATCAAAACCGGGACATAACATCTTCGATAACTCAACCGTCTGGGTCGCTGGCGTATACCTGCGTAATGAAGAAAATGATTTGTTAAGACAATACACCTATGCTGCAGGAGATTTTAATTCAACATACGAAACCGATACTGTAGCCGGTTTTGTGCAATTAGACAGTAAGCTTAGTGACAAAATGACCTTAACTACAGGCTTAAGAGTCGAACAGTGGCAATTATCGTACCTTGATTCGCAATCATTAAGCTTTGATCCGGATGAAACGTTATTCGGCGGAAAACTGGTGTTGGCCTATCAAGCAAGCGAAGATACCATGTATTACGGCTCAATAAACCGTGGTTTTAAAGCCGGCGGGGTGAATACCGATGGCACATTAGCTAGAGATAAGCGTGAGTTTGATGCGGAATATCTGTGGAATTACGAAGTAGGGGTTAAATCAAATTTCTTAGATAATAGCGCCCATATTCGTGCTGCTGCATTTTACATGGACAGAGAAGATATGCAGGTGAAAACCTATGAAGATTATACCCGCCCAGATGGCACTCCTGGCTTTTTGATTTACCTTGATAATGCCGCCTCTGGTTCTAACCAGGGAATTGAAATAGATGGTTCTTGGGCAATTACTGACAGTGTAGAAATATACGGTGCACTTGGCCTACTTGATAGTGAATACAAAGATTTCATAAATGGCAATGGTGAAGATTTTTCTGGACAAGAGCAAGCACATGCGCCGAACTATCAATTTAACCTAGGCGTAAATTATCAGCCAGTCGATAACTGGTTATTTAATGTCAGTGTTGATGGCAAAGACGAGTTCTACTTCTCTGATTCTCATCGAGATAAATCAGATGCTGTAGAGTTGCTCAATGCCTCTGTAACTTATCTGCGAGATAACTGGCAAATAAAGGCCTGGGGCCGTAACATCACCGATGAAGATTATCAAACTCGTGGTTTTTATTTTGGTAATGATCCGCGCGATGGTTACACTGCTAAAGGCTATTATCAATTAGGTGCACCGGCAGAATTTGGTGTAACCTTTAATTATCATTTCTAATAAATCTGCTGCGCATCTTTATAGAGACTATTATGCAAATATCGATAGAAATTAGTTTATACCCTTTAGCTGAAGAGAAATTTAAAGCGGAGATTTGGGGTTTTATTCGCACCTTACGTGCCGTAGAAGGTTTAAGAGTTATTACTAACGGCATGAGCACGCAGGTATTTGGTGAGTACGATTTGGCGGTAAATACCGTAATGAAAGAAATCAAACATGCTCATCAAACCCTTGGCAGTGCAGTATTTGTTTGTAAATTTATCGCCGGTGACCGTTCTCAGCCAGAAGCTGAAACATAAATAGCGACTAACCCCTTTGTCATTTTAAGGTTTAAATTTTGCAGGATATCTTAAATTATTTTTTAGATTTACCCTTTTGGGAACTACTGGCGGTAAGTTTGTCTATTGCTTATGTGGTTTTGGTTGCGCGTAATAACACTTGGTGTTGGCCCGCGGCTTTTTTCTCGACCATGATTTTCACGGTAATATTCCATGATGTATCGCTATTAATGGAAGCCTTGCTGAATGTCTATTATATGGCGATGGCAGTGTATGGCTGGTATCGATGGCAAAATTCTAATTTATTGACGGCAAATACGCCACTACCGGTTTGCACTTGGCCGCTAAAGAATCATTTCCGTTTTGTCGTTAGTTTGTCGGTGATAAGTTTGTCTATGGGCTGGTTTATGGATAATTATACCGATGCTGATTACGCCTATTTAGATACCTTTACCACAGTATTTGCCATTGCCACCACGTATTTGGTCACCATAAAGTTATTGGAAAATTGGCTGTATTGGTTTGTGATCAATAGCGTCTCGGTTTTTATATTCTTGCAGAAAGGCCTTGAGCCAACGGCAGTGTTATTCGCATTCAATATCTTAATGTGCATTATTGGTTACGTAAACTGGAACAAGTTGCACCATAGCCAACAAAACGAACAAGAGCTTAGTGTTGCCTCAACTCGATAGTATTCTCAAAAATAGCCCTGTACTAGAAGACAGCAGTGATGTTCAGATCATTACGGAAGGTTACTCGCATCAATGTTTTCAAGTGACTACCACAAACGGCCAAGTATTTTTAAAAATTTTTAATGCTGAGCAACAACAACAGCAATTAGACATATTACAGCTTGCCAGCAAAATAGGGCTTGCCCCTAAGGTTTTGGAAGTTTGCGGTAAACAAGGTTATTTAGTTACTGAATTTATTGATGCACCAACCTTGATGTTGGCACCTATTGCGGTTACTGATAAATTACAAATTTCCGCAGAGCTCATTTACCAGTGCCATCAAATTAAAGCCGGGGCAACTAGGTTAGGGCTGAATGATACCCTAAACGAATTACTCCTTAGTGCTAAATTACCAGTATCCTCTACACGTAAGCTTGAGGCTTATAGTGCTAGTTTAATTCAAACCATAGACATTGATGCCAAGCGGTTAGTGTTGTCACACGGTGATGTTAATTTTAATAATATCTTAGTCGCCTCGGATAAAAACTATTTGCTTGATTGGGAATATAGTCAACTTGCCGAGCCTGAATTTGATTTAGCCATGTGTTTGGCGATAAATCAGATAAAACCATCTCTTCACCCGGGTTTTATTAAGCATTATCAGCAGTATTTGCTAAAGGATGGTAAATTTAGTCATCTCATCCACCCTAAAAAGGTAACACGTTACCGTGAGTATTCTTTATTTATCAATGCTTTATGGTTTATGTCGCTAGATGTAAGTCACGTAAACCAACAACAAAAAGTTATGCAGTCACGCAGTAAAACCTACTTAAACAACATCATCTCAGCATAACATTTGAGACCAGAAGCTATAAAGTTACGATTAATAACAGTGTGTTAACAGTTTAATTCGGTGATAATAAAGTTAACAATTATTATTACTTTGATAACTACGAGTTAAATTTTGAACTGGAAAGAATTCATTGAAAATCGAAATCGTTTTTTCTGGCTCCTGCATATTGGTGGCTGGATTGGTTTCGCTTTGGTTCACTTCCTTGGGTCTTTGCTACATGACTTAAGAGACTTATTCATTTGGGTGATTTTTTTAAGTGCCTATGCAGGCGCAATAATTTCCATCCCTTTACGCTATATCTACCAAAAAGCCTGGAATCAAACCCCGTTAAAAATTGCTTTGGTGGTGTTCATATCTTCCTTCGTCACTGGTTTAATATGGCAAGTGGTGAAAAACATTACCTATTGGGAGATATACAAACACGGCTGGAAACCAGACTCTATTTGGTTATATAGTCAAAACAGTCTGTGGTCATTTTATATTATCTTGAGCTGGAGTGGCTTGTATTTTGGTATTAAATATTACCAGATGCTGCAACAAGAAAAAGAAAAAGTGCTAAAGGCCAATAACATGGCGAATCAGGCGCAATTAAAAATGTTGCGTTACCAGCTAAACCCGCATTTTTTGTTTAATACCTTAAATGCCATTTCCACCTTGATCCTCATCGAGGAAAATAAGAATGCCAATGGCATGGTGACTAAACTGAGTGATTTTTTACGCTATTCTCTGGATATGGATCCGATGAAAAAGGTGACCTTATCGGAAGAAGTAAAGGCGCTTAACTTATATTTAGATATTGAGAAAGTGCGTTTTGAAGAGCGTTTACAATTGCGTTTTGAAGTACAAAACAACTGTCAAAATGCCTTAGTACCCAGTATGATTTTCCAACCTCTGGTTGAAAATGCGATAAAGTATGCCATTGCGGTAAAAGAAACTGGTGGTACCATTTTTATCAAAGTGTCGCGCTTTGCCAACGATTTGCAATTGGAGATCGGCGATGACGGCCCTGGCGCCGAAATCATTAATGGCAATTTGGCAAGAGAGAACGGCGTAGGTCTGGTAAACACCAAAGAACGGCTTATCGCGCTATATGAAAATAATTATTCGTTAGTAGTTAGTGACAATATTCCCACAGGCGTTAAAATAAACATAAGAATTCCATTTCAGCTTGAACAATAACTAAGACAACACTAAAGACAATGACAAAAAAATTAAAAACAATAATTGTTGATGACGAACCTTTAGCAAGGAAAGGCCTGGCTGTGCGCTTAACCGCTTTTGACGACGTTGATGTTGTCGGCTTATGCGCCACCGGCAGGGAAGCGATAGCACAAATTAAATTGCAGCAACCAGATCTGGTGTTTCTTGATATTCAAATGCCTGAAATCAATGGCTTTCAAGTGGTGCAGGCATTGGAAGGGATGCAACAGCAAATGCCGTTAATTGTCTTTGTCACCGCTTTTGATCAATACGCAATCAAAGCCTTTGATATTCATGCCTTAGATTACCTGTTAAAGCCGGTCGATCATGACCGGCTAGGATCAGCCCTGAGAAAAGTAAAATATACTCTAGCGCAAGCAAAAGATACAGCGCATAAAGAAAAGCTGGTGAAACTGGTCAGTGAAGTAACCGGCAATGATTGTGAACAAATACTGGCCGAATTGGCCAATAACGCCCCGGTAAGTATTAGTCAGTACTCGGATGTGCTGGCAATAAAAGATGTTGGTGAGACTACGCTAGTACCAACCAAAGACATCTTATGCATTGATGCCGCAGGAGATTATATGTGTGTGCATACTCATGACAGCACTCATATACTGCGCAAAACGATGAAAGATCTTGAGCAATTGCTTGATCCGAAAATGTTCCTTCGCATCCATCGCTCGACCATAGTGAACAAAGGCTACATTGATAAATTTGGCAATCACATCAATGGTGAATATTATTTAATATTGACCAACAATAAAGAAATGAAAGTAAGCCGCAGTTATAAAGACAAAGTGAAACAAGCGGTGCTTGGTTAACAATATAGCTCTAGTTTATAAGTTGTGAATTTTGGCCAGTTCAGCAATATCCAATATCGAATTTTGTGCCTGCAATAAATCGCCATTGACCTGTTTTTTATGTTTCACCGCATCAGAAATGGGCACTTCCACAATTATGGATGCGGCTTCGCCGATCATTATCATGGTTTTGTTCTCTTTTACCGCTTGTACTGCAGCAACGCCTAATTTGGTTGCTAAAATCCGATCTTTAGCCACCGGCGTTCCGCCACGTTGAATATAACCAAGAATACAAGGAGTACAGGTTATGTTGGCATAGTCTTGCAGATCAAGACATAACTGGTTTAGGCCACCGGGCCAAAGGTTTTCGGCAGCGACGATCAAATAGCTGCTTCTGCCACGCTGTTTTTTACACAGGTTAATGTGTTCCGCTATTTTTTTTAACTCAAGGCCTGGATTCTGAAAACTTTCAATGGTGAGTACTTGTTCGGCGCCACAGGCAATGCCCACATTTAATGCCAAAAAACCGCTGTGTCTGCCCATGACCTCAATCACCATAATGCGCTCGAAGGCATCGGCGGTATCGCGTATTTTATCAATGGCTTCTATCGAGGTATTGACCGCTGTGGCAAAGCCTATGGTGTGATCTGTGCCATCAATATCATTATCTATGGTACCAGGAATACCAATGAGCTTGCCTTGAAAATGTCGTGATAATTCCAGCATGCCGCGAAATGAGCCATCACCACCAATCACAATCAAGGCATCAACGCTCAGTTCCTTTAAGTGCTTGGCAGCGAGTTTCTGGCCTGCCTCTGATTCAAATTCAACGCAGCGAGCGCTCTTTAATATGGTGCCGCCATAATGGATGATATCGCGAACACTGGTTTCATCGAGTCGAATAAATTCTTTATTGATTAAGCCGCTATAGCCGTGTTTAAAACCAATAACCTGATAACCAAAATGCAAAGCAGCCAGGGTGCAACTTCGGATTGCTGCGTTCATTCCCGGGGCATCACCACCGCTGGTTAATAGCGCAATGGTTTTCGTTTTGGTCTGATTTGACATGGCAAAAATTTGTTAGCTAGTTTAGTTAAAGTATAAACAAAATCTGGTTGAGATGAAAGTAAGTAAAATGATGTTGAAATCAATTAGATTCAATAGGTTATATAACTCTGTTGTTTAGTTATAGTTTTCTGTGGGGATAAATAGCAAAAGACCCGCTAGAGTGTGTAAACAACTATAGCGGGTCTTTTCAATTAGCTGGTTTAATTAATTACAGCAATTTATTTTTTAACAGTTAAGATTTTGATGGTATTGCTTGCACCAACGGTTTCCATGGTATCACCGTGAGTGAAAATTACTAAATCGCCATCATTAAAATCGCTAATTTCAGAGGCTAGCACGGTTTCTAATACATCTTTAGACAAATCTTTTTCGTTTGAGTTTGTTGAATCAAAATGCACCGGATAGACACCGCGATAAATTGCCGATTTATTCAAAGTTTTATCATGACGCGAAAGTGAATAAATAGGTAAACCAGAGGTGATGCGTGACATTATTTTAGAGGTCATGCCAGATTCGGTCAGTGACACAATGGCTTTCACACCTTTTAAGTGGTTCGCAGCATACATAGCTGATAGGGCGACAGTCTCAGAAATACCTTCAAAGGTCATTTCAAGTCTATGACCTGAGATATGCGCTGAACGTTGTTTTTCTGCGCCGATACACACTTTTGCCATCGCTTTTACGGTTTCTACCGGATATTTACCGGCAGCGGTTTCTGCACTTAGCATTACCGCATCGGTACCATCTAATACCGCATTGGCCACATCCATCACTTCTGCACGAGTTGGCATAGGTTGAGTGATCATGGTTTCCATCATTTGCGTGGCGGTAATAACTACACGATTTAATTGACGAGAACGGGCAATAATGTGTTTTTGTTTACCAACAAGCTCAGCATCACCAATTTCTACGCCTAGATCGCCACGGGCAACCATAACAACATCAGATGCCATGATGATCTCATCCAGTACTTTATTATCATTTACGGCTTCGGCACGCTCAATTTTAGAAACAAGTCGTGCATTACACTTAGCTTCTTGGGCAAGTAAGCGGGCTTCACGCATATCCGCTGCATCACGTGGAAAAGACACCGCAAGAAAATCGACATCAATTTTTGCCGCAAGTATAATGTCTTGCTTATCTTTGTCGGTAAGAGCAGCCGCAGTTAAGCCACCACCTTGACGATTAATACCTTTATTATTCGATAAAGGGCCACCAACCGTAGTCACAGTGTGAACTTGTTTGCCGACAATGGATTCAACGCGTAATTGCACTCGGCCATCGTCTAATAGCAAAACATCACCAGTATTCACATCATTTGGTAAGGCTTTATAATCGATACCAACGCTGGTTTTGCTACCTTCACCTTTGGCTAATTCGGCGTCTAAAATGAATGCATCGCCAATTTCTAGTTCGATAGGACCATCTTTAAAGGTTGAAATACGAATTTTAGGACCTTGTAAATCACCCAAAATGGCAACGTAAGTATTAAGCTCTTTAGCAATTTTACGAACGTTGGTGGCTCTGTCGATATGGTCTTGCGGAATACCGTGCGAAAAATTTAGGCGCACTACGTTAACGCCGGCAGCAATAACTTCTCTTAAAACATTAATGTCATCAGTTGCTGGCCCAAGGGTTGCAACTATCTTCGTTCTTCTAGGCATGAAAGGGTACCTTATTGGGTGAATGAATTATTCTTTACGCTCAAAACGTGAGCTACGTAAACTGTCTTTTACTTTCTTCAAATTGTCTCTAAATTTTGAACCTCGGCGCAAAGTAAAACCGGTGGCCAGAATATCAACCAAAGTAAGTTGTGCGATTCGCGATGCCATTGGCATATAAAGATCGGTATCTTCAGAAACTGTTGGCGATAATACGATGTTACATTCTTTTGCAAGCGGAGTGTTTGCATCGGTAACACCGATAACGATGGCATCGTTTTCGCGAGCAATGTGGGCTACTTCTACTAACGGCTTAGTTCTGCCGGTGTGAGAAAACAGCACCACCACATCTCCCTGAGTACTATTTATGCTACTCATCCGTTGCATTAACACGTCATCGAAGTAGATCACGGGTACATTGAAGCGGAAAAATTTGTTTTGTGCATCATGCGCAACTACTGCCGATGCGCCAAGACCGAAGAAAGAAATTTTATTTGCTTGCGTTAATACATCAACGGCACGGTTTATCATATTGGTATCTAAACTTTTACGTGCCATTTCAAGATTGGCTATCGTCGATTCAAATATTTTTGTTGTGTACTCTTCGGCAGTATCGTTTTCGTCAACATGGCGGTTAACATAAGGAGTACCGTTAGCCAGAGATTGCGCTAAATGTAACTTAAAGTCTGGGTAGCCTTTGGTGTCTAAACGACGGCAAAAGCGGTTAACCGTAGGCTCGCTGATTTTTGCTTGTTTTGCCAAAGATGCAATACTTGCATGAATGACTGTTGCTGGCGAAGCTAAGATCACTTCAGCAACTTTACGTTCAGATTTGCTGAATGTATCGAACTCGTTGGTGATTTTTTCTATGATATTCATTAACAGACCTCATCTTGGTTTGTTAATACTGTAAATTATTTTTACCCAATAAAACAGTATTTATGTAAATTTATTTCATACTTGTGATTTATTTTAACGTATTTCTATACTTTTTGCGGGGTTATTATTTATAAAGATCATAAATATCCAGCTAAACCTTACTGGCAAAGGGATCTATCGTGTAATTAAATTACAAATTATGCTTTACCTTCGGCTATTATCAGTATAAATTAAGCTTAAATGTAATTTATTTTCATTGTGTTGAGAGATTAATACCCATGAGTCAACCTTCTTTACAATCAGCCGAACAAATTGTGTTATTTGGTGCGGTAGGTGATTTATCTAAACGTAAATTATTTGCAGCCCTTTACCATCTATATAACGAAAATTTGTTAGTAGATGATGTTAAAATTATTGGCGTTGCCCGTGTCGAATATGACGATTCAGCGTTTCAAAACTTTGTTAAAGAGAGCCTGAACACCTTCATTGGCGAGCAAATTAATGATGAAAAAGTAGAGCAGTTTATTCGCCAATTTAGCTATGTAAAACTCGACTTTTCTGATCAGAAGGCTTTTAAAGGCCTAGCCAAAGAATTAAAAGGCGATGTTTACACCTTATATTATTTAGCAACACCACCATCTATATACGGTTTAATTGCCGATGGCTTGCATGCTCATAAATTAAATAGTAAATATGCCCGTGTCGTCATGGAAAAACCGATAGGGAATGATCTCGAATCATCAAAAGTGATTAATGATTTAGTCAGTCGTCATTTTCTAGAATCACAAACTTATCGTATCGATCATTATCTTGGCAAAGAAACCGTGTTAAATCTTATCTCATTGCGTTTTGCCAATTCCCTGTTTAGTACTAACTGGGATCATACTTGTATCGATCATGTGCAAATTACCGTAGCCGAAAGCGTTGGTATCGAAGGCCGTTGGGGCTTTTATGATGGTACTGGCCAAATGCGCGATATGGTTCAAAACCATTTGTTGCAAATTTTATCCTTGCTAGCGATGGAGCCGCCTACGGATTTATCATCTGAGAACATTCGTGATGAAAAATTAAAAGTTATTAAAGCGCTGCGCAAAATTGACCACAGTAACATTCAAGACAAAACGGTTCGTGGACAATATACCAAAGGATACATGAATGGTGACCAGGTTCCGGGTTATTTAGAAGAAGAAGGGGCAAATGTAGATAGCAGCACTGAAACGTTTGTTGCGATCAAGGCTGAAATTGATAACTGGCGTTGGGCGGGCGTACCATTTTACCTACGTACCGGGAAACGCATGGCCTGTAAACATTCGGAAGTGGTAATTCATTTTAAACACCAACCGCACAATATCTTTGACAGCAGTTTTACCCAATTACCGGCCAACAAACTGACCATACGATTACAACCTGATGAAGGGGTTGAATTAACGGTGATGAATAAGGTGCCTGGTATTACCAAAGAGCTGCAAATTAGAGAAACCAAACTCGATTTAAGTTTTTCTGATCTCAAAGATGCCTCTCGAGTGATTGATGCCTACGAGCGTCTTATTTTAAGCGCCATCAATGGTAATGCCGGTTTGTTCATTCGTCGTGATGAAGTAGAAGCGTCATGGCAATGGGTTGATAGCATCATGGCAGCTTGGGAAAATTCTAACGAAACGCCGAAAAGCTACGCCAGTGGCAGTTGGGGTCCGGTATCATCGATTTCGTTAATTGCTCGTGATGATAGAGAGTGGGACGAATAATGATCAAGCAACATACTTTTGTCTCGCGAGACGAACTCGATTTAGCGTTTGCCAAACAGATTGCTCAGCAGCTAAGCGACGCTATCTCGGTGAAAGGTTACGCCAGTATTGCATTTTCTGGTGGTAGCACGCCAAAAGGCTTGTTTACGCATTTATCGAATATGCCTCTGGACTGGTCAAACGTAACCATTACCTTGGTCGATGATCGTTGGGTGGATACGGATAGTAAGGATTCAAACGATCGCTTGCTTAGAGAAAACCTGTTAAAAAACAAAGCGGTTAAGGCAAGGTTCTTTTCACTGAAGCAAGCATCGCAGTTAACAGCAGAATACTTAAACACTCTGACAGCGCAAGCGCAACAATTTATGCCGTTAGATGTGGTTATTTTAGGTATGGGTGAAGACGGTCACACCGCTTCAATTTTCCCTTGCTCTGAGCAAGTAGAGCAGGGGTTAGACGCTAACAATGCTCCTTGTTTAATGAAAACGGTGCCAACAACTGCACCTTATGAGCGAGTGACATTCAACTTTTCGGCGTTGATCAATGCAGCTCATCTTTATTTACACCTTGTTGGCGATGCCAAGCAACAAGTGTTGCAAAGTGCACTTGCCAATAACAATGCCATAGAAATGCCTATTCGTGCTTTCTTACACCATCAGGATAAAGCCTGTGAAATTTTCTGGGCGGAATAACTTATGATAAAACCTCAAATTCAAGCGGTCACTGAACGCATTATTGCTCGCAGCAAAGACTTGCGTAGTCAGTATCTGGATAAAATTAATCAAGCAAAATCATCAAAAGTACATAGGTCGGTGTTATCTTGTGGCAACCTTGCCCACGGCTTTGCCGCATGTGGCAAAGAAGATAAATCTATCTTAACTGGGTTAAATCACAGTGACGTGGCGATTGTTTCTGCGTATAACGATATGCTTTCTGCCCATCAGCCATACGAAACCTATCCTCAAATCCTTAAAGATGCGGTACGAGAAACCGGTGGTGTTGCCCAGTTTGCCGGTGGCGTGCCGGCCATGTGTGATGGTGTTACCCAAGGTCAACCAGGCATGGACCTGAGCCTGATGAGCCGCGATGTTATCGCCATGTCATCGGCAGTGGCGTTATCTCATAACATGTTCGATGGCACCTTAATGCTAGGTATTTGCGATAAAATTGTCCCTGGATTATTAATCGCCACCATGACCTTTGGTCATTTACCTACGGTATTCGTACCGGCCGGTCCGATGCCATCAGGGCTACCTAACAAAGAAAAAGCTCGAGTTCGTCAGCAATATGCTGAAGGTGAGGTTGGTCAGGACAAGCTGCTCGAAGCAGAGTCGGCCTCTTACCATAGCCCGGGCACTTGTACGTTTTTCGGCACGGCAAACTCTAACCAGTTGGTTGTGGAAGTGATGGGGTTACACTTACCTGGTGCATCTTTTGTGGCACCAAACACCCAGTTACGCGAAGAATTAACCAAAGCCGCAGCCCGTCAAGTCACCCGATTGACGCCACAGTCAGGCAACTATGTGCCGGTTGGCGAAATGATCGATGAAAAATCGATTGTCAATGCCATTGTTGCTCTGTTAGCAACGGGTGGCTCTACCAACTTGACCATGCACATCATCGCTTTTGCCCGCGCTGCCGGCATTATCATCAACTACGATGATTTTGCCGATTTATCGGATGCGGTGCCGTTAATGACGCGTATTTACCCGAATGGTTTTGCCGATATCAATCAATTCCAGGAAGCGGGCGGTATGGCGTTATTATTCAGAGAATTAATCGATGCTGGTTTAGTTCACGAAGACGTTAATACTATTTGTGGTCAGGGTCTTGAAAAATATACGCAAGTGCCAACCATGGTTGATGGTAAGTTAGTGTGGTTAGATGGGCCGACACAATCTGGCGACATTGAGGTTATTGCAGCCTCTGGTAAACCATTTAAAGAAGATGGCGGCCTGAAAGTACTGAAAGGTAACTTGGGTCGTTCAGTATTAAAAACGTCGGCATTACCTCCGGGAGCCGAGATTATTAAAGCACCAGCCGTGGTGTTTGAAGATCAACACGATTTAGATAAAGCCTTCCATGCTGGTGAATTAGATAAAGACTTCGTTGCTGTGGTCCGTTTCCAGGGACCAAAAGCCCGTGGTATGCCAGAGTGTCATAAGTTAACGCCGCCACTTGGTGTACTGCAAGATAAAGGCTTTAAAGTGGCATTAGTGACCGACGGTCGTATGTCGGGGGCTTCAGGTAAAGTACCTGCGGCAATTCACTTAGTACCAGAAGCGCTGGATGGTGGCTTAATTGCTAAAGTACAAACCGGTGACATGATCAATATTGATGGTCAAACGGGCGAATTAACCTTGTTGGTAGATGAACAAGAATTAGCACAACGTACGCCAGCTGCATTTACTGCTCAGCATGAGCATTCCGGTATTGGCCGTGAATTATTTGGCTTTATGCGCAACAATTTAAGTGACGCAGAAACGGGTGCTTGTTCACTGTTTGTTAAGGACAATAGTTAATGTCTGTCGATGCTATTAATATTGTCGCCGATATTGGCGGCACTAATCTACGAATAGGTGTTGTTGCTGATGGTAGCGTTAACGATATCGAACTATTTCAATGTAATGAATTTGAAAGTTTAAAAGCCGTTTTAGAGATTTATTTTAGTAATAATTCTCTCGACAGTACTCGGGTGAATGCCTGTCTGGCAATTGCTTGTCCCGTTGATCAAGATTTGATCAACATGACAAATTTACCTTGGCAATTCTCGCAATCGGCATTAAAAGCAGATTTGAATTTAAATCGTTTGTATTTAATTAACGATTACACCGCGATTGCCTGGGCAGTACCGAAATTATCCAATCAACAAAAGGTTAAAATTGGTGGCGGTGAAGCCGTTCCGCAAAAACCCATTGCGATTTGTGGTCCGGGTACGGGGTTAGGTGTTGCGAATGTCATTTGGGGTAACGACCAATGGCTCAGTATCGGCGGTGAAGGCGGTCACGTAGACTTTGCTGCGGTAGATAATACCGAGGTAGAAATTTTACGCTTCTTACAGCAAAAATATTCTCGGGTTTCTTATGAACAAGTATTATCCGGCCTGGGTATCGAACAAATTTATCAAGCGCTATGTTCGATCAAAGGTATTGAATGCCAGGCTTACCATGCCAAAGACATTACCGCGAAAGCGTTAGATAGTTCGTGTGACGTTTGTGTCGAAACACTAAATCAATTTTGTAAAATCCTGGGCAGCTTTGCCGGAAATCTTGCATTAACCACACTTGCCGCTGGTGGTGTTTATATTGCCGGAGGCATAGTTCCTCGTTTTATCGAATTTCTAAAAAATAGTGAATTTAGAGCCCGCTTTGTTGCCAAAAATCGCTTTGCAGCATTAAATTCCACAATACCAACTTATGTAATTACCGAAGCACAACCTGGCCTTTTAGGTGCCAGTGCTTATCTTATTCAACAAAATAGTAATGAGGCATTATGTCGTTAACGAATACTTGGCAAACTCAGCCAGAAGAAATCTTTGCATTGGGCAACATAGTCCCTGTACTTGTTATAGAAAACGTTGAAGATGCGGTACCGATTGCCAAAGCGTTAATCGCAGGCGGTATCAGTGTGTTAGAAGTCACGTTAAGAACGGCTAATGCCTTAGCAGTAATTAAAGAAATTGCCACCAACGTGCCCGAAGCTATGATTGGCTCTGGTACCGTGATCAATCCAGAAACTCTGCAACAGTCAATCGATGCTGGCGCAAAATTTGCCATTAGCCCGGGTTTAACCAAAGAGTTATTAGCCGCGGCTAAGCAATCTTCGATTCCGTTAATTCCGGGTATCGCATCGATATCTGAATTAATGACAGGTATCGATGCCGGTTTTGATCATTTTAAATTCTTCCCGGCAGAAGCCGTTGGTGGGGCGAAGGCGATTAAATCTATTTCGGGTCCGTTCCCTAATATTCGTTTTTGTCCAACGGGTGGTATCAACGAGTCAAATATGGGCAATTACCTAAGCCTGGGCAACGTAAGTTGTGTCGGTGGTTCTTGGTTAGTTCCAGACAATGTGGTTGCGGCCAAAGATTGGGATGCTATTACTGAAATCACGAAAAAAGCGGTAGCAGCAAGCGCAGCTTTCGCGTAGTTGCCAAAACGCCTCTGTATTACTGGTGATTTAGTTTTTAACTAAATCACCTTTTCCCCTTGTTGTTTGATGGGCAACAAAGCCACTCGCTAATTCAATACCATTTTTAGTTTGCTAATGCTACTTTTAAGCATCTTCCTGGTGTTAGAAATACCACTTAATACCCAAAGAAATATGGTTGGAACCACCCCCGACGTTATTAATTAGCCGGTCTAAACCTGATCGATGATGAATTCTTGCGACTAAAGCCCAATCGTTTTGCGTGGGTAATTGAAATGTAATTTCAAGTAAGAAGTAGTTAGGAACCTTAGCCGCACCAGAGTTTGTGTGGCTGGATATTTCGATCGGAGGTACTTGAGTGGCATAAGAGAACCCGTCACCAATCGCAAAAGTGGTTTTCACTATGTTATCCCAGCTGAAGTTCTTCCAGCGATGGCTAAACAATACATTGACTTCCCAGTGTTGCTGAGCACTGAAGTGTTTGACTAGCTGTCCTTCAAACTCCCAATGTCGGTTGTTAGTTGGCCAGTCAATTTTTTTGCTCAGGGCAACGGCAACTAAATAGGAATTCTCAAACTTAATGTCTTTAAACCGTAAAATTTCATCAACCAGCCCGTTGTCTGTGTATTTGCCACGATAAAAAGTAAATGCATAGTCGCCGGCAAGCGTTTGGCCATAGGGTAAAAAACCACATAGCAATATAATTATCGTTTTAACCATAGTGATAAGTTATTAAAATAAATCGTTGCAAAAATGAACTCCAAAGATCAACAGAACCAAGAAAATCTATAGAAAAACCGGCTGACTCTCCCGCCAGTAGTTAGATAATTATCTGAACATAAAATTCAATAAATCAGCGATTAATGTAGCCTTATCCTTACATGGCCTAGTATTGTCGTACTCGTGTCATATACAAAAAGGTAACTTCTCTTCATATTATCCGCACAGTTATGAAGGTGATTTAGAAAATGGAAGTGGAACTAAATAAAGACGTAATAAAGAGTCAGCGAAATCTCGGCTTCGGTTTATGAAATTAGCATTAATAAATACGTAAAAAAAGGTATGTTTGGTAAATAAAAAAAAAGCCCTGATAAATCAGGACTTGTTAGAGTAATTCCAGAGTTTAAAGGTGAGTAATTAACTTACTGCTTTAAACTTTTTTATCTGAGCTGCTGCTTCAAACGCGAAAATGTGTTCTGCCAAGTCTAACACTTTGTTTGAATAACCCATTTCATTGTCATACCAAGAAACAAGTTTGACAAATTTATCTGTCATCGCAATACCTGCTTTTGCATCAAATACACTGGTACACGTTTCGCCAATAAAGTCATTTGATACCACTTGATCTTCGGTATAAGCCAAAATGCCTTTCATACTCGTTTGTGCTGCTTCTTTAACTGTGGCGCATATTTGCTCATAAGTTGCAGAGGTTTTCAGGTTAACGGTTAAATCAACAACAGAAACGTTGGCCGTAGGTACACGGAACGCCATACCGGTTAATTTTCCATTCAACTTTGGAATGACTCGGCCTACAGCTTTTGCTGCACCGGTAGAAGATGGAATGATGTTTTGGTTCGCACCACGTCCGCCACGCCAATCTTTAGCGCTAGGAGAATCAACAGTCTTTTGTGTTGCTGTTGTGGCATGAACTGTGGTCATTAAACCGTTTTCAATACCAAAGTTATCATCGATCACTTTTGCCAGAGGAGCTAAACAGTTAGTCGTACATGAAGCATTAGAGACAACGTCTTCTCCGTCATACTGATCAAAGTTTACACCAGCAACAAACATCTTCGTGGCATCTTTAGACGGTGCCGACATAATAACTTTCTTAGCACCTGCGGTAATATGTTTACGGGCAGTTTCGTCGGTTAAAAACAAACCAGTAGATTCAACTACGATTTCTGCGCCAACTTCATCCCACTTTAATTCTTCTGGGTTGCGCTCAGCAGTAACGCGAATTTTCTTACCATTAACGATTAAAGTATTGTCTTGAACTTCAACTGTGCCTTTAAAACGGCCATGGGTTGAATCGTATTTTAACATATATGCCATATAGTCAATATCGATTAAATCGTTTATTGCAACGACTTCAAGATTGTCACGCTCTGCAGCGGCTCGGAAAACTAATCGACCAATACGACCAAAACCATTAATTGCAATCTTTTTCATTTTAATACCCTTAAAGAAATATAATGTAGTAAAATTACAACATTTGAGGATTTTATCAAGTCTTTTTTGCTGTTTCGTGTGGTTTTATTAGGTTTCTTGCTGATTATGATGTAAATATTACATAAATTTGCTTTGTATGGCAGAATACCCTCATAAAAAGATATTCACGGCGTTAATACCTAAATATCGCTGTTTCGATGGAAAACACAGAAAATGTCAGAAAATTCAACAAAATGTGACATCGGCTTTATTGGCCTTGGTGTGATGGGGAAAAACCTAGTGTTAAATTTAGCCGATAATTGCTATAAAGTAGCTGCGTTTGATTTAGACTATGAGAAAGTTTCTGCAGTAATAGCACAAGATGCAGCAGAGAACCAAAATCAGCAACCAAGAGTCATCGGTTGCTCTTCATACACTGAGTTATTAGCAAAATTGAAAACGCCACACCTTATCGTATTATCTGTTCCTGCAGGTGAGGTGGTTGATCAAGTGTGTCAAAACCTGATTGGTGCGGGTATCCAACCGGATGATATCGTCATTGATACCGGCAATAGTTTATGGACGGATACGGTCAGTCGAGAAGAAAAATATCGTGAAAACTTTATCTTCTTTTCTTCTGCCGTTTCCGGTGGTGAAGTAGGGGCTCGTTTTGGTCCGGCGTTAATGCCAAGTGGTTCGGCATATGCGTGGACTCGAGTGAAGCCTATTTGGAGTGCGATTGCAGCCAAAGTTGATAGTGTTAGCGGCAAGCCACTAGAACGCACCAAGCCTGGGCAAATAGTTACTGAAGGCGACCCTTGTGCAGATTATATTGGCCCGGCAGGAGCTGGCCATTATGTAAAAATGGTCCATAACGGCATCGAATATGCTGATATGCAAATGATTTGCGAAGCGTATCATGTGCTAAGAGAAGGGCTTAAACTTAGCTGTGACAAAATTGCCAACATCTTTGAGACATGGAATGAAGGCGTATTAGACAGTTACTTGATGGAAATTACGGTAGAAGTGCTACGTCATAAAGAACAGGACAGTGATCAGCATTTGGTTGATCTTATTTTAGATAAAGCCGGGCAAAAAGGTACCGGTTTATGGACTGCGGTAAGCTCGCTTGAACTGGGGTGTCCGGCACCAACTATTTCACAGGCAGTTTATGCTCGTTCTATTTCTGCTTTTAAAGAGTTGCGTGGTGTTGCTGCGCGAACGCCGGCTGGGCCTGAGACGCAAACCATTGATGAAAATGAACAGAAACAAATTATAAACCAGCTTCATGATGCACTGTATTGCGCAAAAATTTGTGCTTATGCTCAAGGTTTCCAATTAATGAAACTTGCCAGTATTGAACAAAACTGGGATCTGGATTTTTCCTCTATCGCCAAAATATGGCGTTCAGGCTGTATTATCAGAGCGGTATTTTTACAATCCATTACCGATGCGTTTATCCGCGAGCCAAATTTGGAAAACTTACTCATCGACTCATTTTTTAGTGAACAATTAAGTAAGTACCAACAAAACTGGCGTTTTGCTGTGGCCAAATCGACGATGATGGGTATTCCAATTGGCGCAATCTCGGCATCGTTAAGCTATTATGACTCTATGCGCAGTGCGGTGTTACCAGCAAACCTGTTACAAGGGCAACGTGATTATTTTGGTGCCCACACTTTCGCTCGTGTTGATAAACCAGACGGCCAAAAGTTTCATGTACAATGGAGCAGTAAAAACAGAAAAATTGTGCAAGTATAAGATTAATGGCTAAACCTAACCGGGAGCAATAAAATGACCACAGATGATAAATATAAAGACATGTTATCTGCTGATGCTTTTCAAGTTTGCCGTTTAGGTGCAACGGAAGCGCCATTTTCGGGTAAATATTGTGAACATTGGCAGCAGGGCACTTATACGTGTGTTTGCTGCCAACAGTCATTGTTTAACAGCACCAGTAAATTCCAATCAGGTTGTGGTTGGCCAAGCTTTAATTTGGCTATTGATGGCGCCGTCGAATATCTGCCCGATAACTCCCATGCTATGTCGCGAACTGAAATTCGCTGCAATTCGTGTCAGTCGCATTTAGGCCACGTATTTGATGATGGTCCTGAGCCAACGTTTAAACGTTATTGCGTGAATTCCTTAAGTCTGAACTTTGAAAGTTCAGACTAGATCCATTTGCCAACCTGCATAAACAATTGCCAGGATACACTTCTGGCAATTGTTTTACATACGACATAAGTATAATAATTTGCACATTATTATGTCTTTTTTGCGGTGAATTTTGATATTCAGCAAACTTTAAAACGTTTTTCAATAAATATTGATTAAATCATTTTGTAAGTGCTAGAGAAAAGTTACAACTTCAATTACAATACACCCGATTTTATGACTGAAATGAATTACCTGTTGAAAATTCATTTCTATTTTATTTAGTTTTAACATTGAAGGTTACCTAATGAATTCTCAACACGAGGAAATTTATCAAAAGAGCTGGCAAGAACGCCAAGATTTCGCTGAAAGAATGCAACCAATTATCGGCCAGTTATACCGTAATTACGGTGTAGAGGTGTCTGTATACGGTCGCACTTTAGTGAATGCTTCAGCCATTGATATTATCAAAGCACATAAATATGTTGGTATTCATGAAGATACCAAATTACGTTTACGTGAAAGTTTCCCATTTGTTGAAGCCTTAAGCAAAATGGATCTACAGCCGGCGAGCATCGATGTAGGTAAATTGGCTTACCGTTACTTATTTCAGGGTGAAGCAAACGAGTTAAGCGTTGAGCAATACCTTGAAAAAGAATTAGCACCATTACAAGAGTTAGAACAAACAGAACCAAAAGACGTAGTGTTATACGGTTTTGGTCGCATTGGTCGTATTTTAGCGCGTTTATTAATTGAGCGTACTGGCCCAATGGCTAACTTACGTTTACGCGCAATTGTGATCCGCCCAGGTAAAGATGGCGATCTAGAGAAGCGTGCGTCTTTATTGCGTCGTGATTCAATTCACGGTGCCTTTAATGGCAGCATCACGGTAGATGAAGAGCAAGGTGCAATTCGTGCCAATGGTGCCTACATTAAAGTGATTTATGCAAAATCGCCTTCTGATATTGATTACACTCAATACGGTATTAACAATGCATTAGTTGTTGATAACACAGGTATTTGGACGGACGAAGAAAGTTTAGGTCAACACTTGCAATCTAAAGGTGTGAGCAAAGTTTTACTTACTGCTCCTGCCAAAGGTGATATCAAAAACATCGTTTACGGTGTTAACCAAGATATGATCTTAGATGAGGATACCATTATCTCTGCAGCAAGCTGTACTACCAACGCCATCACTCCGGTACTTAAAGCATTGAACGATAAGTACGGTATCAGAAATGGCCACGTTGAAACGATTCATTCATACACCAATGATCAAAACCTAATTGATAACTACCACAAAGCGGATCGACGTGGTCGCAGTGCACCATTAAACATGGTTATTACTTCAACCGGTGCTGCAAAAGCGGTTGCAAAAGCTTTACCAGAGTTGAAAGGTTTATTAACGGGTAACGCCATTCGAGTACCAACGCCAAATGTTTCAATGGCGATTATGAACTTAAACCTGAAAGAAACTACAGATAGAGAAGCATTAAACGAGTACTTGCGTGGCATTTCTTTAGAGTCACCATTGCGTGATCAAGTAGATTACACCGCTTCAACTGAAATCGTATCTACCGATTTAGTTGGTTCACGTCATGCGGGTGTGGTTGATTCACAAGCAACAATTGTTGATGGTGACCGAGCCGTATTATACGTATGGTACGATAATGAGTTTGGCTATAGCTGCCAGGTGGTAAAAGTCATGCACAAAATGGCTGGTGTAAATTTCTTAAGTTTACCGAAAGCTTAATAAATTAATAAATTAATAAATATAAAAAAACGCGCTAAAGGATTTTCCTCTAGCGCGTTTTTTTTAAATCAAGGAAGATTTAACTTAGGATTACCATGGATGGTATAAATCCTGTTAATTTAGAAATAATTATTCTTAATCTGTGGTCTTATGATTAAATCACTTAAAACGAGCAAACATCTTGAAAAGCTTTCTCCTGCAACTCTTTATTATTGTTATTGTCTTTAATTTGGTTTCGACTGTTCGTGAGTCAAGCATGTTATCCAGTTGGGACAAAGATACCGCGCCAAATTTCGAATTAACCAGCCTGAACAAACAAAAAACGTATTTATTCGACTCTCAAAATAATAACAGTAAGAAAACCGTGATTTATTTTTTTGCACCTTGGTGCTCAATCTGCAAATTAAGTATCAGCAATTTACAAAAATTGTATGAAAATAGCGAGAAAATCAATGTTGTTGCCGTCGCTTTAGACTACGTAAACCCTTTGCAGGTTGAAGATTTTGCGCAAGACTTAGATTTATCTTTGCCAATTGTCTATGGCAATGAAGAAGTCAAAAAAGCCTATCAGGTTTCCGCCTATCCCAGTTATTACGTAGTTGCCAATAATGAAATTCAACACCGCTCGATGGGTTATTCAACTGAGCTAGGTTTGTTTTTGCGGAGCCGTTGATAATTAATTAAGAAATATATTAAATCATTACCATCCACTTCTGATCTGGCTCACGGTTGTGTACAATCATACCAAGTTGATCAAATATCGGCTCATTTTTAATGGTTAAAACGAATAACTACTGCTTTATAAAATTGATAAGTACGAAAGCATGGATGCTGCAGGCAGGGCGACGCAGGATGCCAAAGCCGAGAATAACTACTTACTAAATTTTATGCATTGTATTTATCCGTTTTTCCTCATGAAAAAGTAGAGCACACACTTAATCAAATTGGTATATGACCATCGAATAAATCTAAGTTATAGCGTTCTGTCATAAACGCTAAATCAAACCAAAAGAGTAAACTATGCAAATTTCTTCAAATTTTGATAGCGGAAATATCCGTGTGCTCAAAGCTGAGTCTCCTGGCGATATCCAATTAGAGATAAAACAGGATCGCCAGTCTGACTTTTATCAATGGTTTCACTTTAAACTGCATAACAATGATCACTGCGAGCACGTTTTAACCATTTCTAATGCCGGACAATCTGCTTATGTTGATGGTTGGAAAGACTATCAGGCCGTTGCTTCTTATGATCGCATTACCTGGTTTAGGGTACCAACCACATTTGATGGCCAGAATTTAACCATCAGGGTAACTCCTGAGTTCGACTCTATGTATTTTGCCTACTTCGCACCCTACAGTTATGAGCGTCATCAAGATTTAATTCATCAAGCGCAACTTGATGCTGATTGTCAGTTAGAAGTGTTAGGGCAAACCCTTGACGGTCGAGATATGAGCTTACTTAGAATTGGTGAGCCGGAAGAAGGCAAGATGAACATCTGGCTTACCGCTCGTCAACACCCAGGCGAGACGATGGCCGAATGGTTCATGGAAGGGTTTATTGACCGACTGCTTGATGAAGATGACGGCGTAGCCCGTTCATTATTTAACAAAGCGGTATTCTATCTTGTACCAAATATGAACCCGGATGGCAGTTATCGAGGCCACTTACGAACCAATGCTGCCGGTGTGAACTTAAATAGAGAATGGCAAAATCCGTCGATGGAGAACAGCCCGGAAGTATTTTTAGTGACCGAAAAAATGAAGCAAGTTGGCGTTGATATGCACCTTGATATCCATGGTGATGAAGCCCTACCGGTTAACTTTGTTGCTGGTTGTGAAGGCATTCCGTCGTATGATGATCGCCATAAAGCACTGGAAGATAAATTTAAAAATGTACTGTTAGCCATTACTCCTGAGTTTCAAGATACTCGTGGTTATGATAAAGATAAACCGGGTAAGGCAAATCTTACCGTCGCCGCAAACTGGGTAGGGGAGCAATTTAAATGCTTGGCCTATACAGTTGAAATGCCATTTAAAGACAATGATTTATTGCCTGATCCGATCGTTGGTTGGAATGACAACCGCAGTGCAATTTTAGGTCGAGATACATTAACTGCTATCTATCACGTAGTAGATGATTTAAGATAATTTTGTAATAACAATAATAATATAAAACAATAATTTTAGGGGTTTATTTTGTTAGAGTTCGTTAACTTTTTAAATGGTATCATTTGGAGTCCAGCGTTAATCTACCTTTGTTTAGGCACAGGTTTATTCTTTTCCATTAAAACACGCTTCGTACAGGTTCGTTTTTTCCGCGAAATGTATCGTTTACTGCTATCCGGTAAAAGTTCAGAAAAGGGTATTTCGTCATTTCAGGCATTAGCCGTTTCGCTGTCTGGTCGAGTGGGCACGGGTAATATTGCCGGTGTTGCTGCGGCCATTGGCTTTGGTGGTCCGGGCGCTGTTTTTTGGATGTGGGTTGTTGCCTTTTTAGGGGCATCAACCGCCTATATTGAGTCGACATTAGCGCAAATATACAAAGAAGAAGATGGCGGTTCTTACCGTGGTGGCCCAGCTTATTACATTGAAAAAGCGATGGGACAAAAATGGTATGCCTGGACATTTGCCATTGCTACCATTATCGCCTGTGGTGTTATGTTACCTATGGTGCAATCGAATGGTATTGGCGAAGCAGTAGAGCAAGCCTTTGGTACTGGTGGTACCATGATGACAGCTCTTGGTGAAATCAGTTACGCCAAAATATACACGGCAACCGGCATTGTATTATTGCTAGGTTTTATCATCTTTGGTGGCGTTAAACGTATTGCTAACTTTACCCAAATTGTGGTGCCATTTATGGCATTGGCTTACATTTTGGTTGCATTGGTGATCATCGGTTTACACATAGACCAACTACCTGGTGTGTTCATGCTAATTATTGGTGATGCATTTAGCCCGATGGCTGGTGTCGGTGCCGCGATTGGTTGGGGGGTAAAACGTGGTGTTTATTCGAACGAAGCAGGGCAAGGTACGGGCCCTCATGCCGCTGCTGCGGCTGAAGTTGAACATCCCGCCCAACAAGGCCTGGTACAAGCATTCTCTGTGTATATCGATACCTTGTTTGTTTGTTCCGCGACCGCGTTTATGATCCTGATCACTGGCGCTTACAATGTTCACCCAGAAGGGCAGGCATTTCTGATACAAAATGTTGGCACTGAGGTGCTGATCAATAGCCCTGCATTCACCCAGATGGCCGTTGAAAGTGTGTTTACCGGAGTCGGTAAACCATTTATCGCCATTGCTTTGTTCTTTTTCGCTTTTACTACGATTTTGGCGTATTACTTTATCGCGGAAAATAATGTGTATTACATTCACCGCACGTTAAAAATACCTGGTTTAACGTTTTTATTAAAAGCCATCATCATGAGTGCGACGTTTTACGGCACAGTAAAAGCGGCCGACATTGCCTGGGGCATGGGGGATATAGGCGTAGGGTTAATGGCGTGGTTGAACATAATCGGCATATTAATTATCTGGTTTATGGCAAAGCCAGCGCTCAAAGCGTTGAAAGATTATGAGCAACAACGCAAAGCCGGTGTTGAAAAGTATACTTTTGATCCGAAAAAGTTGGGTATTAAAAATGCTGATTTATGGGAAGAGAAACTTAAATAACATTAATTAGCTCCAATATTTGATTTATTTAAAAAAATATCAAAATAAATTGTAAAAAACGCCCGCAAGGGCGTTTTTTTTAGGTAAAATTAAACGCTCCATGTTAAGAGGTTATTATGGCATTAATTAATTGTCCCAGTTGTTCAGAACGTATATCGTCAAAAGCCACCGTTTGTGGCCATTGTCAGTGTGTATTGGCAGAAATGAGCGCAGAGCAACGATTGTCGATGCAAAAAGTCAGTAAGATTGAACAGTCACAAAAACTGATGAATCAATCGATGATCGCAATGTTATTGTTTTGTGGTGGTTTTGGTTTTATGTTTTGGGGTGAACCAGAGCCAACGTCATGGCAGAACAGTATTGCGACAGGTGCAGCCGTACTCGGTTTTTCCTGGTATATATTAAACCGAGCCAGAATTATTTGGTTAAAACGAAAGTAGAGTTGAAATGAATTTATATGATGTTGTCGACACCATGTCGATGGAAATGTACGAACGTTTAAAACATGCTGCCGAAACGGGTAAATGGCCAGAAGGCACGCCAGTTGATCAAGCCCAGCGTGATTCAGCGATGCAATTGTCTATGGCGTATCAGGCTCGTCATTTAAATAGCGACGATATATTTACCATTGGCGGTGATGGTGAAATTGTGAATAAAAGTAAAGCCGAACTCAAGCGCCAGTTTAAACAAGCTGCCCGTGAAAATAACAATCCCCAACATGAAGATATCGCCAGGTTCACCGATTTATGATCTTAAATAAACTGTTTAAAGCCAAGTGGCAGCATAAAGATGCCAATGTACGTATTGAAGCCATCAAAAACTTTGAGTTAACTGAGACTGCCAATGTTGAGATCCTCAACCGTCTTGTTAGCGATGATATCAGCGAGTTAGTGCGCCGCGCCGCATTATTGAAACTCAATCAATATTCTGTATTTTTGCACGCCAGTACCGATAACTCTCAGCCTGCAATCCGTCAGTTTTCACTCGAGCGGGTACAACAACTAATCTTAAATAACCAAAATGTTTCTACCGAACAAAAACATGCTTATTTAAACGGTTGTGAAAAAAAGGCGTTTCTTGAGCAATGGTTGCTGGTAGAACACGATCACAGTTTGCTCAAAGCGCTGTTAGCAAAAGTAAATAAACCCAATTTACTCGGCCAGTTTATGATCAAAAGTGACAATATTGATCTGCAAACTGAAATTTTAGCGCGCATCAACGATTTACATTTATTAGAAAAATTATCGAAAAAGGCCGCCGACACTGAATTCAAAACGATACTAACCGGTAAAATCAACAACTTGCGTGAGTTAGCCGAAAAACCAGGAAAGCTTCGTAAACAAACCCAATTACTGTTATCTAAATTATTAGCACTAAAAGATTTGCTAGATTATGCGTTAATGTTACAGCGTCAGGATTCATTACAAAATGAGTGGTTACAAGTTGAACAAGAATTAGACTGTTTAGCGACTGATGAACAAACAATATTTGTTGATAAACATAATGACATTAGCCAAAGCTTGAAGAAGCACTTTGCTGCGCGCGAAGAAGCGTATCGCCATCAACAGTTTATTGCCGAGCAAGATACTAAAAAGCTGGCGCAAAGTACTGAATTTGCCAACGTGATCCAAACTATTTCACAGAAAATTAGTGATGCCGTGTTTGAAAACATTGAGCTGGACCAACAACAAGTAAGCCAGCAATTAGATGCTTTAATTATTTCTTGCCAAAGTTCGCTGTTAACAAAGGCAGAACAACAAGTTTTATTAGAGAAAATCGGGCAGTTACAGAATAAGTTAAATCAATTACCACAAGTTGCTGAATGTGTGAGCAGTGCAACAGGTTTGATTTCAAAGCTATCCACTTTGTCTTTGCCGAAAACGATTGAAGAGCTTAACCAACGTAAACCAGTATTTGATGACTGGCAAAAGCAATGGCAAAAAATAAATGCCTTAGCCAATGATATTTTACCGCAATCAATAATCACCGCCCGTGATCAATTACAACAAACTTGGCTAGCAGAACTGAAACCTCTAATTAAAGAGCAGCAGCATGCAGCCGATCATGTTCGTAAGAAAATATCTGAATTAAAGCGTTTAGTGGCCAATGGAAAATACAAATCTGCGTTTGGTTTACATAAAAAATTGACATTTTTAATCAATGACCTATCGGCTGTTCAACAATTAAAAGTTGCTCATGATTTTGAGAATATCAGTAAGCGTATCGATGAATTACATGAACTGGAATCTTTTGTCGTCACACCAAGAAAACAAGAATTAATCGAAAAAATTAGCGCATTAATTACCAGCCCTTTGGATAACCCACAAGCGCAAGCTGAACAGGTAAAAAGTTTCAGGAAGCATTGGAACAGTTTAGGCCATGCCGATGAATCTCTGGATAAAGAGTTGAATGATGCGTTTAACCAAGCTTGCGAAGAAGCCTTTGCGCCCTGTAGAGCATTTTATGCCGAGCAAGGGGAAATCAGGGCAAATCATTTGCAAGTTAAACAAGAATTACTAACTAAACTTTCTGTGCTGTTAGAAGACAGTCAACAAGATGAGGTTAATTGGCGGCAAATAGATAATCGCCTGCATAAAATACAGTTGTCTTGGCGCGAAGCTGGCGATGTTGACCGCAGTGAATATCAGAACATCCAGCCGCAGTTTAGAAAATTGGTTGAACCGATAAAAACGGGCATTCATAAATTTCAGCAACAAAATGCTGATGCCAAGCAAAACTTGGTTAATTTAGCCAAACAGCAATTAGACAATGAAGATGTTTTTGCCGCCATTAATGAATTAAAAGCGTTACAAAATAAATGGCGCGATATTGGTTTTGCCGGTCCCAGTAAAGAAAACAGCTTATGGCAGGCATTTCGTAAGGTGAATGATCAAACTTTTGCCAAACGAAATGATAGACAAGAGCAACAACAAGCTGATATTAGTGCGCAAGTTACCGAATTTAGCCAGCAGTTGACTCTTTTAAATGAACAACTTGATAATGTCTCAACAGAAGAAGAGATGCAGCAATTACTTATTTCATTTGAAGCCTTTATTGATTCGGTAAAAGCATTGAAACCGATGAATAAAGACTTGGTTAACAAAGCCTTTGGCTGTGTTAAACAATTGAAAATGCAATTGCAAAAAGCTGAAGGTGATAAAAAACAACAAGTGTTTGTTGATTTGTTTACCTTGTTCAGCGCATCGAGGTCAACGTCAGTAGAACAGTTACAAGGTTCTGAGCAATATCAGCGTTTACCCAATGTATGGCAAAAATGTTTATCGCAAGCCATCACCCGTGATTCAAATGCTAAGCTTAGAGAACAGTTAACCTTTGAGCTTGAAATTATCGCCAATGTCGATTCACCAAAAGAGCTGGCCAGTGAACGGATGCAAGTGCAAGTCAATTTGTTGTCTTCAAAAATGATGCAAGGTGAGGATATCGATTTAACCAGTAAGCTGAAACAATGGCTTGGCTGTGGTATTTTACAAGAAAGTGAAATTGAGTTATTTGAGCGGGTTAAACCTATTTTTGTAGGTTAACGTAAATTGTATGGCTCTAAAGTGGATCACTTTAGAGCCATATTTTTAAAGCCATAAATTAGAATTGGATTTTTCGGTGCGAGCGTTGCAAAAGTGCCATTGAGAGCTATACACATTATCAGAAAAGAACACCGTTGAAGTATGCACATTAACAGAAAATAAGCAGCGTCATTCCGTGATGTTGTTGCACGGAACCTCCTTCAGTTTCAAGGTGGCTTTGTTAAAGGCTCTTTTGGGATTTAGAAGATCCCACCCAAAAGCACGGTGGGATGACGGTGTGTTTTTTCTAATATCGTGACGGTCTCTTGCTCGCTCTCTTGCGACAGTCCTCATATATCAAATCAAGTTCCAATTTTTGAAGCTAGTGGCTTTCCCGTCCTTTCGGTATAAGTTCATCCATGAAAAAAACCCTTTCCTATTAAGGAAACGGTTTTTTAAATTCTGTATTATTTATAACAGTTTATTTTTTAATTGATGACTCTAGTTAACTTCACAGGTTAAACAAAATGAGTAAACGCCTTTCGGGTCATTTAATTGGTTCACTTGCTCAAACTCATTCACTAAGTCAACAATTTGTTGTTTTAGGCTAGGGTTGGTTAAGCTAGTTGTAGATGATTCAACCTCGGGTAAATATACTTTTGCAGTTTCAAATAAATTCCTTAGGAACAAATCTTTAGCACTTAGTTCTTTTTCCACTAGCCAAGTGTCATACACTTTTAACCCGGCACGATCAGCGGCGGCTGCCACAGCATCATCAAGATTGCCCAGTTTATCGACTAACCCGAGCTCTTGTGCTTTCGCCCCAGACCAAACACGACCTTGAGCAATATTATCAACTTCCTCAACAGTCATGCCTCTGTTGTCGGCAACGAGAGTAAGGAATGAACGATAACCACGATTAATACTTGCTTGAATAATATGGCCAACATCTTCGTTTAATGCTCTTGTTACGCTAAGGCCCGCGAGTTCTGTAGTACCGATACCATCAGTATGTACGCCAACTTTGTCTAATGTTTTTTCAAATGTCATAAACATGCCAAAAATACCTATAGAGCCAGTAATGGTATTCGGGGATGCCCAGATTTCATTAGCTGAAGCTGAGATCCAGTAGCCACCAGAAGCAGCATAATTTGCCATAGAAGCAATAACAGGCTTGCCCGCAGCTTTGATCAATTCAACTTCTTGGCGAATGATTTCAGAAGCGTAAGCACTGCCACCTGGGCTGTCAACGCGTAGCACTACCGCTTTTACTTTATCATCCAAACGTGCTTTACGCAGTAATGCGGCGGTGGAATCACCACCTATGTTGCCAGGTTTTTGATCACCATTTAAAATGGTACCTTTAGCAACCACAATCGCGACTTTATCTGTCATTGGGTTAACAGTATTGAAAGGGGACTTGTTGGCCTTTAAATAATCTTTGTAGAAAATTTTACTAAAACTATCACCAGATTTAGCCTTGCCCACTTTATCAATCATATCAACACGTATTTGTTCGCGAGTTCTTAACTCATCAACCAAACCACTCTGCAGCGCATATAGGCCAAAGCTGCCATCCGCTTGTTGCAATTTCTCTAACAAGCCCGCGGCCGTTTCATCAAAGCTGGCCATGTCGATATTACGGTTGTTGGCAATGTCGGTTTTATAACTTGTCCATAACTGGCCTAACCATTCTTTGTTAGCCTCTTTTGCCGCATCTGACATATTGTCACGAATGTAAGGCTCCACCGCCGACTTATAGGTGCCTACTTTAAACACATGTTGAGTGATGTTGAGTTTATCTAACGCCGACTTGAAATAAGTTTTGTAGCGGCCATAACCTTCTAACACCACACCACCTTCAGGGTTCATCCAAACTTTATCAGCCAGAGAAGCTAAGTAATATTGATCTTGAGAAAAGTAATCACCAAAAGCTACCACTTCTTTACCTGAGGTTTTAAAGTCGATAATCGCATCACCAATTTCTTGTAAGTGATGCAAACCGGCACGTCTCAGGTTTTGCGGGTAAATCACCAATGATTGTATTCTATCATCAGTCTTGGCGGCAGTTATTACCAACTTGATATCGGTAATAAGCATTTCCGGATTTTCTTCTTTTTGGCCAAACGCTTCTTTCATGATCGCATCAGCCGGATCAACAGATTTCTTTTGCTCGACAATGTCACCATATAAGTTTAATACCAAAGCGGTTTTCGCTGGTATTTTAACTTCACCGGAATCATCAAGTAGGGCACTGAATAAGAAAAATACGAAGATAAAAAATATCAGATTTAAAAATATCTTTCTTGAAGTATTAATAATTACCCATAATTTATTAAATACCTTTTTAATCACACTAGGTTTTTCAGACATAGATCCTCACGTCTTAACTAAACTAAACTAAACTAAACTACACTTTATGTTATTAATATACAGGGCAAAACTGAAAAAAGCTTTTCATAGTAGTCCCTATTAAGAATTTATTACAATTTAATGTACAGAACCGTGAAAATTCGCTCTTTTAGTCGATATTTTTTAAATGTTTGAAATGAAATTCCGTCTACAATGTTCTAATAAGACAGTTAGGTTTTTTAAGGAACACTATGAAGTTCATCATCTTATATAACAGTACAATGGACAAATTATTAAAACTTGATGCCATACCGGCCTTATTACTTCGAGTTTTTTTAGCGCCGGTTTTCATCATCGCGGGTTACAATAAAATGCAATTTGGTAATAGCGAACTCGGTTTGTTTGAGCAACTTATGGCCGATGCTAATATCGTTGAATGGTTTGGCAATGCGGAATGGGGTTTGGGATTACCTTTTGCCGAACTTCTTGCCAACCTTGCTGCCTGGACTGAGTTTTTTGGCGGCTGGATGCTGCTCATCGGTTTGGCAACACGGTTAATCAGTATACCTTTGATGTTTACTATGTTTATTGCTGCTACTTCTGTGCATTTAGACAATGGCTGGTATGCATTAACGCCGACTAACTCTGCTACCAGTTCTGCTCAGGTATTTTCCTGGTTGGGGTTTGAAAGCGCCGATGCTAGTTTAGCCAATAGCGATGTTGCGAGCACGCGTTTGGAAAAAATAAGAGAGATAGTTGATGAAAATGGCAATACCGACTGGCTTTATGAAACCGGAAACGTGGTCTTGTTAAATAATGGCATTGAATTTTCCACAACGTATTTCATCATGCTGATGGCATTATTTTTTATCGGCGCTGGCCGTTATGTCAGTGTTGATTATTGGTTAACTAAAGCAGGATCATCCAATGGCATTACAGAGAGTTAATCAACTTGGTATTGTAGGGCCCTTTATAGGGTGATTTTTAAGCTTCGAGCTACTGGCCACAGGCTGTGTATTTGATGAATATACCTATAGTGTAACAATATCAATTCTGCCCGTAGCCAGAAACCAGAAGCGATTATTATTTCACTAGCAGGTCAATAAACTGCTAGTGTGGTGATAAGCAAACATGCTAATTTAGCCGCTATACATTTACTACTAATTTCAATTTTTATGTCTGCAATCGAATTTTTACTAAACCGCCAGTCTAATGGCTTTCTTAGAGCTCCTGCACCTAATACAACAGATCTTGATGTAATATTAACCGCAGCTCTTGCTGTTCCCGACCATGCCGGGTTAAACCCGTATAAGTTTCATATTATTGAAAACCAGGGCTTGGCGAAATTGACCAAGATTTATGTCCAAGCGATAAAGGCAAATACAGACGATCAACTGAAACTGGAAAAAGCTAAAAAGATGGCTTATCGGGCACCAATGACCATTGTTGTCTCAACACATTACCAACACCATCCGAAAGTGCCTAAGCAAGAACAACTTATTACTGCTGGCTGTGCCGCGCATGCGATGCAAATGGCTGCTGGTGCACTTGGCTATGGTGCTATGTGGCGTACCGGCGACTTGGCCTACAGTGATATTGTAAAAACCGGTCTGGGGATTGAATCTGGCAATGATATTGTTGGTTTCTTATATCTAGGCACAAAGAGCAAAGAGTTAACGAATAAGCCACGTCGTAACCATGACCAATATACAGAATACTGGAATTAATTTTTATCGTCATAAAGTATACTTCTAGTATAGTTCTAGTATAGTGATATACCAATTTGATTAAACATCTGCACATTTTTAATCAAATTGATATCAACGTACTTTTTAGAGGATAAAAGCATGCCAAAATATGTAATCGAACGAGAAATTCCTGCTGCCGGTCAACTAACCGAGGCGGATTTACAAGGCATATCGCAAATATCTTGCAGTGTATTAGACGAACTTGGCCCTAAAATACAATGGCTGCACAGTTATGTAACAGACGATAAAATATATTGTGTGTATATTTCGCCAGATGAAGAAACAGTAAGAAAACATGCTGAAATGGGCGGTTTTCCGGCAAATAGCATCGCACAAGTGAGAACCACAATTGATCCGACCACGTCTGAGTGAGGGGAAAATACCAAGTTGATTAAATATCAGATCATTTTTCATGGTTAACCAAATTGGTATAAGAGCTAAATTTCACTTACTGTCATAGTACTGTTTTTCAAATTGATGTTGCCCAGTTACAACAGGAGATCGTAGTGATAGATAAAAGCTCAGCGAGTTGGCAGAAAAACCCAATATGGTTACGCATCCTCTTTTGGGGATCGAATAAGGTTTGGATGAATAAAAAGTCACAAGCGATTATGTTTGAATGGATATTGATGATCGGGGCAATTATTACCTTGCTCCTTGGTTTTACTTATCCTAACCCGGTAAAAGCCGAGGTGTTATTAAATATGAGCTACGCATTTTTGTTATCGGCTTATTTATGGGCCGTATTAATACGGTTAAGTGATAAATACTCAATTTGGCGCAGTGTTTAACCACCTTGGGTATAAAAAAAGCTGCATTTATGCAGCTTTTTTATTTTAAAAACAGAGTTTTTAAAATTCAGCCGTGTTTGGCGTACGAGGGAATGGGATCACATCACGTACGTTTTGCATACCGGTGGCATACACCACTAAACGCTCAAATCCTAAACCAAAACCAGCATGCGGTACAGTACCGTAACGACGTAAATCTCGGTACCAGCTGTAGTCTTCTTTCGCTAAGCCCATTTCTTCAATACGTTGTTCTAGTACTTCGATGCGCTCTTCACGTTGTGCACCACCAATGATTTCACCAATACCAGGTGCTAAGATATCCATTGCCGCTACGGTTTTTCCGTCATCGTTTAGACGCATGTAGAACGCTTTGATATCTTTCGGGTAGTTTTGTAACACTACCGGGCCACCAACGTGCTCTTCGGCAAGATAACGTTCGTGCTCAGAGTTTAAATCTACGCCCCAAGACACCGGATTTTCAAATTTCTTGCCACAGTTTTGTAAAATCTCAATGGCGTCGGTGTAGTCCATACGCACAAATTCGGAATCAACTACCGATTGCAAACGATCGATAACGGTTTTATCGACACGTTGTTGGAAGAAGGCCATATCATCCGCTCGCTCTTCCAGAACGGCTTTGAATACGTAACGAAGCATTTCTTCTGCTAATGTTGCCGCATCGCCTAAATCAGCGAAAGCAATTTCAGGTTCCACCATCCAAAACTCGGCTAAATGACGAGAAGTATTTGAATTCTCGGCACGGAATGTTGGACCAAAGGTGTAAACCTTAGATAGGGCACAAGCGTAGGTTTCAACGTTTAATTGACCAGAAACCGTTAAAAATGTTTCTTTACCAAAGAAGTCTTCTTTGTAATCAACCTTGCCTTTGTCATCACGTGGTAAATTTTCCATGTCTAAGGTACTAACGCGGAACATTTCGCCAGCGCCTTCGGCATCAGAGCCAGTAATTAACGGTGTGCTGATCCAAAAGTAACCTTTTTCATGCATAAAACGATGAATCGCTTGTGCTAAACAGTTACGTACACGAGTTACCGCACCACCAATATTGGTACGAGCACGTAAATGCGCTTGCTCACGTAAAAATTCAATAGAATGACGTTTCGCCGCCATTGGGTAGGTATCTGGGTCTTCAACGAAACCAAGCACTTCAACGACAGTTGCCTGAATTTCAAAAGATTGACCTTTACCCATAGATTCAACCAGGGTACCGGTTACAGAGACAGAAGCACCAGTGGTTAATTTTAATACTTGTTCTTGGTAATTATTCAAATCACTGGGGACAACGGCTTGAATAGGATCGAAACACGAACCATCGTGAATGGCTAAAAAAGAAATACCGGCTTTGGAATCACGGCGAGTTCTGATCCAACCTTGTACTGTGACGGTTTCACCAACAGGTGATTTACCCGCTAGTGCATCAGCGATAGAAGCAACTGACATTATTGACCTCGTTTGAATATATGGAAAATTATAGTTTTAAGCTGGATATTTTACCTAGGCTATAAATAGACTCAAGCAATACTTGTCCAGATCAGGTGCTTTTCAGTAAAAAAGCCAATAATTAACTTTAAACCTAGTAATTATTGGCATATTTTTAAATTTTATTAAAAACTTCGTCGCAATCAACGATGTTGGCTAAGGCCTGAGTCAGAGTTTTTAACTCTGCTGTGCTGATGACAAAAGGTGGCATGATATAAATTAGCTTGCCAAACGGTCTGATCCAAACCCCCATCTCGACAAATTTCTGTTGAATAATTGCCATATTCACCTTGTACTTAGCTTCGATCACGGCTATGGCACCGAGAACTCGAACATCGGCAATGTTTTTGTGCTGTTTTATTGGTAGCAGTTCGGTTTTTAATTGTTGTTCTATGGCACGAACCTGAGCTTGCCAGTCATTTTTGAACAGCAATTCAAGGCTTGCATTCGCGGTGGCACAGGCAAGGGGATTTCCCATAAATGTTGGGCCATGCATAAATACACCGGCTTCTCCTTTACTTATCGTGGTGGCCACCTTGGTGGTGCAAAGCGTTGCCGCTAAAGACAAGTATCCACCAGTGAGTGCTTTGCCTAAACAGAGAATGTCGGGGCTAATATTGGCGTGCTCACAGGCAAATAATTTACCACTACGACCAAACCCTGTCGCAATTTCGTCAGCAATTAGTAATATCTCATATTGATCACATAAGGCCCTGCAGGCGCGTAAATATTGAGGGTGGTAAAAACGCATACCGCCAGCACCCTGAACGATGGGCTCTAAGATCAACGCCGCAATGTGTTGATGATTATCTTTGAATTGCTGCTTTAAGCTTTTAATCGCACTATTCGCCGCACTGTCTACCCAGTCATCATCAAAACCAATACTTGGGGCGTCGGCAAAGTAGTTTTCACTAATAAAACCACTAAACAAACTGTGCATGCCATTGACCGGATCGCAAACTGACATTGCCGCAAACGTATCGCCGTGATAACCATTTTTAATCGTTAACAGTTTGTTTTTATCGGCTTTGCCCAAGCTGTGTTGATATTGGAGCGCCATTTTTATCGAAACTTCCACCGCAACCGAGCCACTATCGGCCAGAAATACTTTATCTAAACCCACAGGGGTAATGTCTATCAAGGTATTTGCTAATTTCACGGCTGGTTCGTGGGTTAAGCCTCCAAACATCACATGCGAAAATTTATCAATTTGCGCTTTCATCGCATCATTGATAAATGCATTATTATAACCATGCACCACAGACCACCAGGATGACATGCCATCAATGATTTTTTCGCCCGTGGCCAAATGCAGGTACACGCCATCGGCATCTTCGACAAGATATGATGGTAGCGGGGTGGTCATTGAAGTGTATGGGTGCCAAAGACACTCTTGGTCACACTTTAATAAATCTGTATAATTTTTAACCATAGGTAAACAAAAGGGCTTTTAATTAGTTGACAGCAAAGGTAAGCTAGCTAGACTACCGAGTAAATGTACAAGTTGCAATACGCTATATAGCGATGTCATACCAATATGATCGCTTTGCTCACCACTAAAATTAATTGAGAACCTTTATGTCTAGCACTTCACAAATTCGCCATGACTGGACCGTTGCCCAAGTTCAGCAGCTTTTTGACTTACCTTTTAATGATTTGATGTTTAAAGCACAAACGGTACATCGCGAAAATTTCAACCCGAACGAAGTTCAGGTAAGTACCTTATTATCGATTAAAACCGGTGCCTGTCCTGAAGACTGTAAATACTGTTCGCAAAGTGCACGTTACAGTACCGATGTTGAAAAAGAAAAATTAATGGACGTGGAAAACGTATTAGCAGCGGCGAAAAAAGCGAAAGCACAAGGCTCAACCCGTTTTTGTATGGGCGCGGGCTGGAGAAATCCAAAAGCACGTGACATGCCGCACATTGTTAAAATGGTCGAAGGTGTACGCGAACTAGGTCTGGAAACGTGTATGACCTTAGGTATGCTGAATGAAGATCAGGCCAATACCCTACAAGCTGCCGGTCTTGATTATTACAATCATAATTTAGATACCTCGCCCGAGCATTACAACCAAATTATCACCACTCGTACTTATCAAGACAGACTCGATACCTTAACCAATGTGCGTAGCGCCGGCATGAAAGTATGCAGTGGCGGTATCATGGGACTAGGTGAAAGTGCTGCTGACCGATCATCATTTTTAGTGCAACTGGCAAACCTGGATAAACATCCGGAAAGTGTACCTATGAATATGTTGGTGAAAATTGATGGAACGCCATTAGCCAACGTTGATGATTTAGATCATTTCGACTTTATTCGCTGTATTGCTGTTGCTCGTATCATGATGCCAGAATCGCATGTTCGGTTATCAGCGGGTCGTGATGCGATGAACGAACAAATGCAATCGATGTGTTTTTTAGCCGGCGCTAACTCGATATTTTATGGGTGTAAACTGCTGACCACTGATAACCCGGAAGCCGATGCTGACATGATGTTATTCGCCAAATTGGGCATTAACACGGAACGTGGCATTGCCCAAACAGAAAACCAGCAAGCCGATGAAGAGTATGCGCTGCGCAGTGCCATTGTAAATAAAGAAAATGAAGAATTCTTTTACGACGCCAGCACTAATTAATTAGCGTTTTATACGTAAATGTCATTCTCTTTTATTAAAGACAAACTTGCCCAGCAACAAGCTCAGAACCTCTATCGTCGGCGTTCACCGTTAACCATAGGGACAGGACGCTACTTGCAGTATCAAGATAAACAATACCTGAACTTTTCCAGTAATGATTATCTAGGTTTGTCGCAACATAACGATATTGGCAACGCCTTTAAGCAAGGTGTAGATGCTTATGGTACGGGATCAGCATCTTCAAGTTTAATTACCGGCTACACTCGTGCCCATCAGCAACTTGAAGAAGAGCTTGCCGAGTGGTTAGGCGCGCCGAGATGTTTATTGTATTCAACCGGTTTCTCGGCAAATTCCGGGGTGTTATCGGCACTGGGACAGCAAACGTCAAGCCATTACTTTTTGGATAAACTCAGTCATGCCTCGCTCATCGACGGTGCATTTAATGCAAAAGCGAAAACTAAGCGTTTTGCCCATAACAATGTTGAACAACTCGAACAGCAATTAAGCATGAGTTTTGCAAAAGATAAGTTAATTGTTGCCGAAGGCGTTTATTCAATGGATGGTGATACTGCACCACTTAACGCCATTAACGATTTAGCGCTAAGCCATAATGCCAATGTATTGGTGGATGATGCCCATGGTGTTGGCGTATTAGCGCAAGATGGCAGCGGCACATTATCGGCTCAGCAAGTTGTAAAGGGTGAGCACATTATTCAAATGGTTACTTTTGGTAAGGCATTAGCGACACAAGGCGCGGCGGTAATAGGCAGTGAAGAATTAATCGAGTATTTAATTAATCACTCAAGAGACTACATATATTCTACCGCTATGCCGGCAGCAAATGCTGTGGCAACACTGGCCAGTGTGCAAATTTGTAAAAGCGAGTATTGGCGTCGTGAAAAAATAGCTGAGTTAACTCATCAGTTTAAACAACAGCTTGATAACAACATTGAAATTACCCATTCGCAGTCATCAATTATTGGGGTGATCACCGGCAATGAAGAGAATGCCTTACGTTGTCAGCGGCAGTTGAAAGATTTAGGATTTTGGCTTTCGGCAATCAGACCACCAACCGTTGAAAAAGGCAAGTCAAGGTTACGTGTTACCATGACGGTTAATCATAATCACCAGGATATCAATAACTTAGCTAATGCTATTAATGAGGTGCTAGGCAAATGCCTACAGAACAATTAATTCAACGCTCGCAGCAAGAACAGCCGGCAAAAAGTGAGAAAAACACTATTAACAGCGTTGCCAAGGCGTTTGGCAGTGCCTGTAAGTCTTACGATCTTGTCGCCCGATTACAACGTTACTCGGGCAGAAAATTGCTTTCATATTTACCCGATGCTACCCGTAGTACGGTGTTAGATCTCGGCTGCGGGACGGGTTTTTTTGCCGACACTCTGGCAGATAACTACCAAACAGTGTGTGCCTTAGACATCTCAAAAGAGATGTTGAACTTTTCGAAAACTAATCGCAGCGCCAAAATTCATTGGTTAAATGCAGACATCCAAAATTTACCGATTAAGGATAACAGTGTTGATATTGTCTACTCAAATTTGGCCATTCAGTGGTGCGAACCATTAACCGATACCTTTGTTGAAATAAAGCGGGTATTAAAACCCGGAGGTATTTTCATATTTTCGACCTTGTTAGATGGTACGTTAGCGGAATTAAAAAGCTCGTGGCAAAAAGTGGATAATGACCAACATGTGATTGACTTTAACTCGTTAGCGATTGTTGAACAGGCAGTTACTGACGCGCAATTATCGATAAATGAATTACAACAATCCGCAATAACGCTGGATTATGATAATGTTTACCACCTGGCGAAAGAGTTAAAAGGCTTAGGTGCCAATCATTTGCCGCGAAAAAGCAAAAAGGGCTTAGCGGGTAAAGCTGGCTGGCAAAACATGAGCAATGCTTATGACGTGTATAAAGACAGCGCCGGCAATTACCCGGCAACCTATCAATTATGTATTGGTGTGGTGGTAAAATCATAATGGAACTTTTCATCACCGCAACCGACACTGATGCCGGTAAAACACTGGTTGCCTGTGCTATTACCGCCAGTTTAGTCAATGCGGGAAAGCAAGTTGCTGTATTTAAATCTCTATCGGCAGGTTGCGAACTGATAAATAACCACTTGGTAAACGAAGATGCCAAACTGTTGCAAGGTTTTGCCAATTGCCAACAAAGCATTGAACAGATTAACCCCATCGCTTTTATCGAGCCCATTGCGCCACACATTGCCGCGGCCAAAGCAAAGCAAACCATAACAAGCCAATTGATCGCAACACATTACGCCAAGATAAAAGAGCTTAACAGCGATGTGATCATCACTGAAGGTGCTGGCGGCTGGCGATTGCCATTGGGTAATGGTGAATATCTGTCAGATTTTGTCAAAGCTGAAAATACTGGGGTAATACTAGTGGTCGGTATGAAATTGGGGTGTTTGAACCATGCAATGTTAACCTATGAAGCGATTATTCAAGATGGTTTGCAAGTTGTTGGATGGGTGGCCAATCATCCGCAAGCGATGCCATACCTGGAAGAAAATATTGAGCTTTTATCTTCCGCAATAAAAGCGCCACTGCTCGGTCGTTTAGCACATATGGAAAGTGTGGAGCAGGCCAGCCAATGTTTGGATCTTAGTTTAATTCAGGGATGAATTAACTTAGAATTGCCATGGACCACTCTTTCACATCCAAGTGATCGCGGCATTCATTACGTCCATGTAAATCACGGCTTAAACCCCTGTCAATGAACTTTACAATAAATAGGTTTAATCGGCATTGGCGGCAATAATCTCTTTTTTACCATTAAGAAATAGATAGCCTTGCTCACCACCAATCAGGCTTAACGTATTTTCACAATACTGTAATGCTGTAGCTTCGACAATGGCAACGATATGGGTTGCCGGATTTAGCACCATAAATTCCGCCAGACGTTGTTCTCGCGTTTCTCCGTTATGTCCTGGCGGATTATAGTCGGTGTAGTGTGGGTTCAGTTGTACCGGTAACAGGTTTAAGCCATTAAAACTTTGTGGCTGAACAATCGGCATATCATTGGGTAGTTCGTATGGTCGTGCCAGCAACGTTAGATCCCGCACTCCAACCTATATAAGGCATACCTTGCTCAGTTCTATTACGGACCACTGTCATTAAATTATTTTCATAATAGTAATAATTTTTTACTCATAATTTCCAAATTCACTAATTTGTTTACTTTCTAATGATCGCTAATTACCAGCCATTATAGCCGATTCTTTAATTCATTAATTGCTGCTGTCGCTAAAAAACCTGATCGAGTTTTGTGCTCGGCATCGGTGGCAACTCGTTCATCAATTTTTTTAATTAACAGCTCTGGCAAAGTGACATTTATTTTATGACTTTTTCCTAAGAATGGGCTGATGTCAATATCGACAATGGCCCAAACACCGCCGCGGTATTCCATCTTTGAAATATGCATTTCAAAACTGGATGCTTTCGGAATGTCCTCTGAATATTCTGCCAATAACGAAAGGTGAGACTCGATCACCGAGATAATTTCATTCAGGCCAATATCCATAGTTTTTGCTCGACACTCACAACCAGGCATATCCGGCACGGAAATTTTGTAATCATTTTTTTCAGGATTAAACAACAACACGATAGGGAAACGCAATACATTCTCACTGTTAAATTAGGCAAATAATTGATAACTCTAACAACCCTGAAAGCAAAAAGCAATAAGACTCTGATAACCCCGAACGAGATGCATCAAGCAACCCCGGTAACCCTTGTTGAATTAAGTCAAATAACTCCACTAACTCCACTGGCAAGTTGGTAAGTAATTACCTATCGCTTAGTTACTAACAGCTTGGACTTCTTGTTCAGGCGAATAAATTTAAAGCTTTTAGCGTATCGGTGAAAAGTTAATAAACAATTTTTCCACAAGATCTAGTGACTACATTTACCGTAGAGTTATTGGAGGGTTTTATGTTTATTTAAGAGAAAACGTAAACAGCAGGTTTTGGTGAATTTAATTAACACTTTGATAGTAATTAATACTCAGCTCGATGTCTCTTTTAAGCTGAGCTAATTCAAAGGAATGTATATTGCTGCCAAGTTGTTGGCTCGGTTTAAGCACGGCTTGCAATTGCCCTTTAGGATTCATTAAGAACAAACTGACTCCGTGACTGACTTGTCGTTCTACTTGGCCAGTACCATTAATTATTGTGTTTATGGTCGATTTTATACCAAGCGAGGTAGCCAAGTTTGAGTGATTGTTATCGTCATTCGTTGTGGTTAAGCCGATAAATTCAGCATCGAAATAAGCTAAATAATTCTTCAGTTTATCGGGTCTATCTCTTTTTGCATCAACGGAATAAAACACCACGTTTGCATCGATGGCGCTGCCTCGGATCTGTTCTTTTAATTGTTTCAACACCATTAATGTTGTTGGACAAATATCAGGACAATTAAGATAGCCATAACTGACTAAGTGCCAATTGTTGAGCAATTGTTGATTGCTAAAAGCTAAATTGTTTTGATCGACTAGTTCAAAATTAGACAAGATTAACGGGGTTCTTAATATTTTCCCCTGGATGATGGGTACCGGGTAGTCTTGCTGCTGTTTAGAAAGTGAACGGTATGCCGATATCGTGCTGATTACCAATATCAATACCAGTAACGCAGATAAAGCTCTTTTACTGAATCTAGCTAACGGTGTAGTTTCTCCATCACTCATCTTCAACAATGCTTGGTTAAGTTAATAACATTAAATAATGATCAAACAGTAAGGCGACAAAAATAGTAAACAAGTAGTAGATAGAAGCATAAAAACATTTTATCGCGGTTTTGGCCGTCGCAAAATATTTTAGTTTCACCGCATGCGATAAGTACCAGGTACCTGCAACTATCGAAATGAGTAAATACCAACCGCTACTTAACTGGTTAAAATACGGAAGCATGCTGACGGCAACAGTTATTATGGTATAAACCAATACACAGCTTTTGGTGTGGCTTATGCCCTTAACCACTGGCAACATAGGGACGTTCGCTTTTTTGTAATCTTCCACCCTGTCTATCGCCAAAGCCCAAAAGTGCGCAGGGGTCCAGACAAATATGAAAGCCAGTAGCATTAAACCGTTAGTACTTATGTCGTTCGTCATAGCGGTCCAACCAAGTAAAGGTGGTAAGGCGCCAGATAAACCACCAATAACAATGTTTTGCGGGGTTTTATGTTTTAAATAAAAGGTATAGATGAACGCATATCCGATCAAACCAGCAAACGTTAATAAAGCCGTTAACGGGTTAATAAATGCGATTAAGATAAACATAGATATCAGCGAAAGCGAGATAGCGAGTAAGATAGCACTGCCATAGGATACCGTTTTTAATACCATAGGGCGGTGTTTGGTTCGTTGCATTTTGGCATCAATGTTAGCATCGACTAAATGATTCACAATTGCCGCTGCACTTGCCGCAAAGCCAATGCCAATTAACGCCAAAAGCATGGTGAATAAGCGATCTGGTGAGCTTAGCTGCTTGACATCGGTAATGGTGAGTTGCATACCAACAAACGCGGTAATGAGCAGTAACAACACAACCTTTGGTTTGCATAAGGTCAGATAGTCTTGCCAGGAGCCCTGAATGTCATGTGTTGCTACGGTAATTTTAGCCATTGCTGTTCACTTAAAAGGTTAGTTGCTTATTGATCAGGACTGATAAAATCAATACGGTTTAAATAGGTATAGTCTGCTTCGATGGCCATCAGCGCAATCAGTATTAAAATGGCAATGGGAGGGACAAACAGCAATAACTTCAACGACAGCTTTTCCCAGTTTACGTGCATAAAAATACTGATAATCAATCCGGCCTTTAATAGCATAAAAACGATAATTAAGGTCCAGCGGAGTAGCCCCTGAACCTGAAAATAATCCACCAGATACGACATGGTGCTCAGTACAAATAACAGTAGCCAGATCTTTAGATAGATACCGATTGGATGTTGTTGCTCTGCTTTATCGCTCATTACTTGTCTCCCAATACGTTTGCTTATATACCCGCTCCACTTCAAGATGCAGGTTTCAGAGTGCTTGAGCGATTCCAATACAAGGCGCAGTTATGTAGTAATGGTTATTCCCTTACAAATAGCTGCAACGACGTAGTGGGATTGCTCAAGCGCTTCTTCGATGGGTTTAAAAGCAATTTAT
>MAAC01017508.1_pt1 | contig 46400 bp, 38 predicted proteins | sample 1115981 | NCBI WGS metagenome assembly MAAC01 (sample SAMN04961126, study PRJNA320927) | seawater metagenome | isolation source: sample BD02T64 sea water enriched with oil for 64 days | place: USA:Gulf of Mexico | collected 2013-07-27 | reverse complement strand
GAGACTATTAAAAATAGTTTACTCTATGATAGTGCTAAATATGATGTGACTTATACGAGTAATCTTGAAGATTTCTATCAAGCATTTATGGCAGGATCGACAAATGATACACATATAAAAGAGATTACCGAAAGTTATAATAAGTTAAAAACAGTAGCCAAAGGGCAAACCTCTCCTAAGTTCGTGAATTATGAAAATTATGCTGGTGGAACCACTTCTCTGATTTAAAAGGGAAATATGTATATATAGATGTTTGGGCTACTTGGTGTGGACCTTGCAAGCGTGAAATACCGTTCCTAAAAGAAGTTGAAAGCAACTACCACGGTAAAAATATTGAGTTCGTTAGTCTTTCTATAGATAAAGAAAAAGATCACAGCGCTTGGCAAAAAATGATTGTAGATAAAGAATTAGGAGGTATTCAAGTATTTGCTGATAACGACTGGAATTCAAAATTTGTTCAGGACTATTTAATAAAGGGAATCCCTCGTTTTATTTTAGTAGACCCCAATGGAGACATTGTAAACTCTAATGCACCACGACCTTCCGAAAATGAACTCGTAGAACTTTTTGAAGAATTAGATATTAAATAGTACAATTCAAAAAAACAAAAAAAGCCGCATTATGAGGCTTTTTTTGTTTGTATAATATCTCGTAAAACACCTGTATGTATTAGGGCGTTATATTTAGATGCCATTTAAATATGGTTAAAGATTTTTTTTGTCTTATTTTTATTTTATTAAAAAACAATACTATTATGAAAAAGACCTTACTGTTGTTAGCAATTACAACGTCCATGTTATCTTGTAAAAATGAGCCTCAAATAGATTATGCCTTATTGGCTGGAAATATTGAAAATCCAGCTGGAAAAACAATTACAATCCAGAATGGCAGTTTTAATCAAGTTATTAATATCAATGAAGACGGCACCTTTACAGATACTCTTAGAATTACCTCTGGTTATTACACCCTTAATCACGGTAGAGAAAACACTACACTTTACTTAAATTCTGGTTATGACTTAAACCTAACTGTTGACACCAAAGAATTTGATGAAACTTTATCATATACAGGAATTGGAGCCGAAATAAGTAATTACTTAGCTACCAAAGCGTTGAGTATAGAAAAATTACAAGGGGATAGCAATTTATTCTATGCCCTAGAGGAAACTGAGTTTAAACAAAAACTCTTGGCTATTAAGGATTGTAACCTTGAGGCTTTAAAAAAAGGGGTCAATATCGATGATGAGTTTAAAGCATTAGAAACGAAAAATCTTGATTATGATTATTTAGCATCATTCTCATCATATGAGCCAGCACATGCCTATTATGCTAAAAAGAAAGGATTTAAAGTTTCAAAAGATTTTCTACCTGAAACATTTAAAAACATGACCTTTGATAATGAGCAAAATTATGAATCATTTCAAGGCTACAGAAGCATTGCGATGAATAAAACTTCGAATATTATTTATGAGAACATTGGAGAGGATTACCAAGGAGTGTATTTAGAGCACTTGTCACCATTGAACGATGTGAAAATTCAACAACTTAAAAATGATATTATAAAATCAATGGGGAGTTTTTTAATTTCGCCTGCAAACCCAAGGATGGAAGACTTGTATAATTTCTTTATGTCTAATAGTACGGATGGGGAATTCAAGGACAAATTAACAGCAAAGTTCAATAAAAACAAAGACCTATTACCAGGCAAACCATCTCCAGTATTTTTAGATTATGAAAATCATAAAGGAGGTGATACTTCTCTTGAAGATTTAAAAGGAAAATATGTGTACGTTGACGTTTGGGCTACATGGTGTGGACCTTGTAAGCGTGAAATACCATATTTAAAAGAAGTAGAAAAAAATTACCACGGTAAAAATATTGCATTTGTTAGTACCTCTATAGATCGAGCAAAAGACCATGAGGCATGGGTAACTATGGTAAAAGACATGGCTTTAGGTGGTATTCAATTATTTGCTGATAATGATTGGCAGTCTGAGTTTGTTACAGGTTATGCTATAGAAGGTATTCCAAGATTTATTTTAATTGGTCCCGATGGAAACATCATTAGTGCAGATGCACCAAGACCCAGCAACCCAAAACTTGTTGAAATGTTTAACGATTTAAAGATATAAGTCAAAAATTTTAATAAAAAAAAGAGGGCTTAAAATGGAATTATGATGACATTTTAAGCCCTCTTTTTTTGTGTTTATCATCCATTCACCTCTTGATGATTCTCATTGGATGGTTCTGGTTCCGGCTGTTTAAATAAGTCTAAATACGCTTCTCCTAGATATGATATGAGATGACTTGCTATTAAACTTTGATACCCAAAGTCCTTTAATGCTATATCTCCAGATTTTCCATGTAAGTAAACCCCAAATATTGCTGCTGCCTTAGGTTCATAACCCTGAGCAATTAATCCTGTAATTATCCCTGTAAGCACATCTCCACTACCCGCGGTTGCTAATCCAGGATTTCCTGTGGAATTGATATATAAACGTTCGTTAACAATCGTTATGGTATGTGCGCCTTTAATAACTAAAATAAGGTTGTATTGCTTTGCAAATGCCTTCGCTTTTGCCAATTTATCAAAATCGTCAGTCCATTTACCTATCAAACGTTCCAATTCTTTAGGATGTGGTGTGAGGACAGTTTCTTTTGGTAACAACATAAGTAAATCCTTTTGTTTGGATAATATATTTATGCCATCGGCATCAATAACTAGCGGTGCCTTATTTTGTTCTAGAAATAATTTAAGTGCATTTACCGTGTTTTCATGAGTTCCCATACCAATCCCAAGTCCAACCACTGTTGGCTTTAGATCCATTTCAACCTGAGTTAACATGGTCTCGTTAACATCGGTAATAACCATTGCTTCCGGAAATGCCGATTGCATAATGGTATAACCACATTTAGGAATAAATGCCGTAATTAAGCCCGAACCCACAGATAAAGCTGCTCTACTAGCCAATAATACTGCTCCTATTTTGCCATAGCTCCCTCCTAGTATCACACTGTGACCATAAGTGCCTTTATGAGCAAATTTCTCTCTTGGCATATATAATGGTAAAATCTCGTACTTGCCAATTAATTCAGCTTCCGTAATTGTTTCTTCTTGAAACTTTGGATCAAATCCAATATCCAAAACTTCCCATTGTATAGTATACTTCGCTGTCTCGGGTAAAAAGAAAACTAATTTAGGAGACGCAAAACTTAAAGTATAATCTGCCCAGACTACGCCATTCTCATCATCTGGAATCCTATTGGCATATAAACCAGATGGCATATCAATGGCAAGTGTAAATGCTTTAGAGGCTTTAAAATGCTGAAACAATGCTTTAACCCAATCATCTGCTGCTCTATTGAGTCCAATTCCAAAGACCGCATCGACAATAATATCGTCCGATCCAATTTCAGGAAATTCTTCAGTACAGCTCAAAAGAATAGGCCATTCTTTCGTTACATTTTTAACCCGATCATAGTTAACCAGGAAATCTTTAGAACGTTTATCGCTACAATTCACTACATAGCTAATTACATTGTACCCGTGAGTTATCAAATGTCTGGCTAACACTAAACCGTCACCACCATTATTACCTATACCACAAAACACATGAATAGGAACTTGAGCCCCTTGCATTCGCTTATCAATCCAATTAAAAATCTGACTGCCTGCACGTTCCATTAAATCGGTAGAAGCAATTTGTTGTCGTTCGGCTGTTAATTTATCCCCTTGATAAATCTGTTCTTTAGAAAATATCTTCACATCTTATTATTATAATGACATATTTAATACTATTTATCTTTTTATCCAGAAAAAAAATAAGACAAAAATTATAAATTCGTAAAAGTCAAAAATTTGTTTTTTTATTACCGTAAAAATAATACTTTTGATATGTATTAAGTCATAAATGAGTAAAATAGGCCAAAACATCATTTCACTTTACGCTTCGACCGAGGCGACTATTTCTTTTGGTATTACTTTCATTACTACAACTGGCACAATTACCCGTTTGGGTTACTAATTATATTTACCTCCGTTTCTATACGCTATATGTGTTTTTTATCATAATAGCGATTGTTTCAAAAGATTAAAACATATAATATGAGAGTATTAAAATTCGGTGGAACCTCCGTTGGATCAGCCAAAAACATAAGTAAAGTAATTCAAATATTAGAAAGTAGTTCACAAAATGAAGCAATTGCGGTTGTTGTTTCTGCAGTTGGTGGTATTACAGATAAGTTACTCGCTGCAGCTCATCAAGCCGTGGATAAAAAAAGTCAATATAAAGAGACCTTTAATACGATTAGAGAACAACATATATCTATTATTAATGAACTTATCCCTGACAATTCACAGGACTTGGTTACCAAAGTCGTCAGCGAAAAATTAACTCAACTTGAACAGCTACTAAATGGATTGTATTTAATAAATGAATTATCTCCAAAAACCACGGACAAACTATTAAGTTTCGGAGAACTTTTATCGTCTTATATTATTAGTGAAGCCCTAAAGGCTAACGGGTTAAATGTCGCTCTTAAAAATTCCCAAGACCTTATTGTTACTGATAAAGTTTTTACAAATGCCGCTGTTAATTTTAAGGACACAGACGCCAATATATGTGCTTATTTCAAAAATAACAATAAAGCAATTACATTACTTCCAGGCTTTATTTCTAGATCTAATGATGGAGAAATTACAACGCTAGGACGTGGTGGGTCAGATTATACTGCTGCAATTATTGCAGCCGCTCTAAATGCTGAAGAACTACAAATTTGGACTGATGTAAGTGGTATGTTTACTACCAATCCAAAACTTGTAAAACAAGCACTACCTATTCAAAAATTGAGCTATCAAGAAGCGGTAGAATTATCACACTTTGGAGCAAAAGTATTGTACCCTCCTACTGTACAGCCTGTTTTGGATAAGGAAATTCCTATTGTTATTAAAAACACACTAGCTCCAGAAGATTCTGGAACTGCCATAACAAAGCATACTAGCAAAACTAATAACTCGGCTGTAAAAGGCATTAGTAATATTAGTGATATTGCATTATTAACCCTTCAAGGCAATGGTATGGTTGGTATTCCTGGATTTTCTAGACGGCTCTTTGAAACACTATCTCAGGAAAAAATAAATGTAATTTTAATTACTCAAGCGTCTTCTGAGCATTCCATATGCATTGGAATTGCTGAAAAAGATGCTGAAGCAGCAAAAGTAGCTATAGATGTTACTTTTGAGAACGAAATATCACTTCACAAAATTGACCCCATAATAGTAGAAGATCATCTCGCAATAATTGCTGTTGTTGGTGACAATATGAAAAACCATCAAGGTATAAGTGGAAAAATGTTTAGCGCTCTTGGAAAGAACAATGTCAATATTAGGGCAATTGCTCAAGGGGCTTCAGAAAGAAATATTTCCGCTGTTATTCAAAAAAGGGACGTGAAAAAGGCATTGAATACCCTTCATGAGCGATTTTTTGAATCAAAAATCAAACAACTCAATTTATTCATAACTGGCGTTGGAAATGTAGGAGAACGCCTCATTGAACAAATACATCAGCAAAAAGAATATGTAAAAGAAAATTTAAAACTCAATTTAAGAGTTATTGGCTTGTCCAATTCCAGAACCATGGCTTTTGATACTGATGGTATTGACTTAAGCGCTTGGAAAAATATACTCGCCAATGGAGAAAAAGCCTCTCTTAATGGGTTTCTAAAAGGTATCAAGTCCCATAATTTAAGAAATAGTGTGTTTGTAGATGTTACAGCAAACCATGATGTAGCAAATTTATATTCGGAGTATTTAAGTCAAAATATTGGAGTAGTTGCTTGTAATAAGATCGCTTGCTCTAATGATTACGACAATTACAATTTACTCAAAAGGCTATCATTTAAATACAACACCCCTTTCTTATTTGAAACTAATGTTGGTGCGGGATTACCTGTTATAGACACCTTAAATCATTTAATCACTTCAGGAGATAAAGTCAATTCAATCCAGGCGGTTTTATCTGGTAGTTTAAATTTTGTGTTTAATAATTTCAATGATGGTACACGTTTTTATGATGTTGTGAAACAAGCCCAAGAAGAAGGCTATACTGAACCTGATCCAAGAATTGATTTAAGTGGTGTGGATGTTGCTCGTAAAATACTTATCCTAGCTCGTGAAAGTGGTACTGAAATGAATCTGGAAGACATTCAAAATACATCATTCTTATCACCATCAGGATTAGAAGCTGATTCGGTTACTGATTTCTATGACTCCTTGATTAAAGATGAAGCACATTACCAAAAATTATATGCCTCTGCTAAAGCAAATAACTGTCAGCTAAAATATGTAGCCGAATTTAATAATGGTAAGGCTAATGTTGCCTTAAAAGAAATCCCCGAAAGGCATCCATTCTATAATCTGGAAGGAAAAGATAATATCGTCATGTTTTATACAGAGCGCTATCCCGAACAACCCTTAATCATTAAAGGAGCGGGTGCTGGTGCTGATGTTACTGCTTCAGGATTATTCGCCGATATCATTAGAATAGCTAACAATTAAGTAAGATGAAAGAAATAAAAATATTTTCACCTGCAACAGTTGCTAATGTGGCTTGTGGATTTGATGTCCTTGGCTTTTGTTTGGATAGTATTGGTGATGAAATGATAATTAGGAAAATTTCAAAGAAAGGCATTATAATTACTAAAATTGAGGGCTACGATCTTCCGTATGAAGCAGAACTAAATGTCGCTGGAGTTTCTGCATTAGCGCTTATTGAAGATGCTAACCCAGACTGTGGTTTCGAAATAGAAATTTATAAAAATATTAAGCCAGGGAGTGGCATTGGTAGCAGCGCTGCAAGTGCTGCTGGAAGTGTCTTTGGTATAAATGAGTTATTAGGAAGACCTTATAGCAATACAGATCTCACCTACTTTGCCATGAAAGGAGAAGCTGTTGCAAGTAAAAGTGAACATGCTGATAATTTAGCACCAGCCATTTTTGGTGGGTTTACTTTGGTTAAAAGCATTTCTCCTTTAGAAATTCTGGAAATCCCAACACCAACGGAGCTCTATGCCACGATTATCCATCCACAAATTGAAATTAAAACATCGGAAGCTAGAGCTATATTGCCTACAGAGGTTGCTCTTCAAGATGCAATAACTCAATGGGCGAATGTTGGAAGTCTAATTCACGCTTTACACACAAGTGATTACGGATTGTTACAACGATCATTACAAGACGTCATTGTAGAGCCTTATAGAAGTAAATTGATTCCATTTTTTGACGATGTAAAACAAGCGGCTTTAAATGCAGGTGCTTTAGGGGCTGCTATTTCCGGTTCTGGCCCCTCAATTTTTATGTTGTGCCATGGACCAGAGGATGCAAAAAAAGTTGAAAACGCAATACAGATTGTTTATGCTGAAACAAATATAGAATTTGACACTTATATCTCTAAAATTAATACCGCAGGGATTAAAATCCTGTAATTAAAGCATTGCTTCAAAACGACCTAAAGAAAAAGTTATATGAATTATTATTCACTAAATAAACAAGCTCCTAACACAAGCTTTAAAAACGCAGTTATTAAAGGGCTGGCTCCAGATAAAGGCTTGTATTTTCCAGAAAGCATCAGTCCTTTACCAAAAGTGTTTTTTGAAAACATAGAAAGTCTAAGTCATGCTGAAATTGCTTTTGAGACTATTAAACAATTCGTGTCTCCCGATATCCCTGAAGATGTATTAAAACAAATTGTAACAGAAACATTAGCATTTGAATTCCCGGTAATATCCTTTAATGAAAATATATCCACTTTAGAATTGTTTCATGGGCCTACTATGGCATTTAAGGATGTTGGTGCGCGATTCATGGCGCGTTGTTTAGGGTACTTCAACAAAGAAAATACTGAAGAAATCACGGTGCTAGTCGCGACTTCTGGTGACACTGGAGGAGCGGTAGCTAATGGTTTCCTTGGGGTAAAAGGAGTTAAGGTGGTTATTTTATATCCTAGTGGTAAGGTAAGTGACATTCAAGAAAAGCAACTGACTACACTTGGGCAAAATATTACAGCATTAGAAGTAGATGGAACATTCGACGATTGTCAAAACATGGTGAAAAATGCGTTTTTAGATAAAGCGTTGACGAATCATATGCAATTGACTTCGGCAAATTCAATTAATGTCGCACGATGGCTACCACAATTATTCTACTTCATATTTGCCTATAGACAATTAAAGCGAAAATATAAAGACATTGTATTTTCTGTACCCAGTGGTAATTTTGGGAATGTATGTGCTGGAATGATGGCACAACAATTAGGCCTACCGGTTGCACATTTTATTGCCTCCAATAACGAAAACAATGTGGTTACAGAATATCTAAAATCACAATTGTATAATCCGAAACCTTCTATACAAACTATTTCCAACGCCATGGATGTTGGAGATCCAAGCAATTTTATTCGCATTCAAAATATTTATAAAAATAATTTCGAGTCTTTGGAGCAAAACTTGTCTTCTTATAGTTTTTCTGACATTCAGACCAAGGCTGCCATGAAAGAGATTTACAACACTTACAACTATGTTGCAGATCCACATGGTGCGGTTGGTTATTTAGGTGCAAAATCCTACTTAGAATCGCATCCAGAAGCGCACTGTGTCTTTTTAGAAACTGCTCATCCAACAAAGTTTTTAGATGTTGTTGAAGAAGTTATACCTGAAAAACAAGGGCTGCCAACCCAAATTGAAGCGGTAATGGGAAAGGTAAAAGTGTCTATTAAAGTCAAAAATTACGAAGGTTTGAAGCGCTATTTATTGAAATAAATGTCCCGGTTTTCAAGTGAGATATATCATTATCAATTTTAAGAGAACACAATCTTTGAAATTGAATAATATTTCATCAATATACAGTAAATATTATGTTATAATTTTGCTTAGTTTTGTGCCACTTAATTTCTATAATAAAAAGACAGATTAATATGAAAAATATAGCCTTATCAGTAACCCATGAAGCACTTGGCGCAAAAATTGTCCCTTTTGCAGGTTACAATATGCCTGTACAGTATGAAGGTGTAAATATAGAACACGAAACTGTGAGAAAGTCGGTAGGTGTGTTTGATGTTTCTCATATGGGAGAGTTCCTAATCGAAGGTCCTAATGCCTTAGATTTAATTCAAAAAGTAACAAGTAATGATGCTTCAAAACTCACTATTGGTAAAGCACAATATAGCTGTTTCCCTAATAATGATGGTGGTATTATTGATGATTTGATTGTTTATAAACTTAAAGAGGAAACTTATTTATTGGTAGTTAATGCCAGTAATATTGATAAAGACTGGAACTGGATAAGTTCTAAGAATGATGTTGGAGCAGCAATGAGAAATCTATCTGATGATTATTCATTATTGGCTATTCAAGGGCCAAAAGCTATTGAAGCGATGCAATCTATAACGAGTCATGATTTAGCTGGAATTAAATTCTACAATTTTGAAGTTGGAGACTTTGCAGGTGTTGAAAATGTAATCATCTCAGCAACTGGATATACTGGAAGCGGTGGGTTTGAGATTTATTGCAAAAATGAAGACGCACAACAAGTTTGGGATAAAGTTTTTGAAGCTGGAGCAGCCTTTGGTATCAAGCCAATCGGTCTTGCTGCCCGAGATACCTTAAGATTAGAAATGGGATATTGTCTTTATGGAAATGATATAGACGATACAACTTCACCAATTGAAGCGGGATTAGGATGGATTACTAAATTCACGAAAACATTTACAAACAGTGAAGCATTAGCACAACAAAAACAAGAAGGAGTGACTCGTAAGCTTGTCGCTTTTGAACTTGATGAACGTGGTATACCGCGTCAAGGTTATGACATTGTTGATGCTGAAGGAACAAAAATTGGTATCGTAACTTCTGGAACCATGTCGCCATCTTTAGGAAAAGGAATCGGGATGGGTTATGTACCAAAAAACACTTCTGGAGTGGACCTCAAGATCTATATTCAAGTACGTAAAAAAGCTATTTCTGCTACCATCATAAAACTTCCTTTTTATAAAGGATAATAAAAGCACTCTATAATAGTTGACAATGAAGATGAGAGTGCACAAACATAAAATTTTAATTTTAGGAGCAAGCGGCTTTATAGGTAATGCTATTTATAAAGAGCTTTGCTCCTATTTTAATACCTATGGAACCTATCGTTCTGATTCCTCTGAATTTTCAAAGAACGAACACTTTTTTCAATACGATATTGAAGAAGATGATATTTTCGAAATTTTAGAAAGTGTAAAGCCAACCATAATTATATCGGCCCTTCGCGGCAATTTTTCGGCACAAATTATTGCACATAAGCATCTCATTGAATATATAAAAGTTCACAAAACCAAATTCATTTTCTTGTCTTCAGCAAATGTTTTTGATGCCTATAGTAAATATCCTAGTTATGAATACGATAAAACACTCAGTAATAGCATTTATGGGCATTTTAAAATAAAAATTGAGAATGCCCTATTACGATTGCCAAAACGGCAAATAGCAGTGTTAAGAATCCCTATGGTTTTTGGATCAGGATCACCTAGAATTGAAGAAATGAAAACACAGTTAATGGATAAATCAGCCATTGAAGTGTTTCCTAATTTAATTCTAAATGTGACCACTGATAAAAAACTAACACAGCAAATACATTATATCATAAATAGAAATAAATTTGGTGTATTTCATTTAGGAAGCAAAGACTTGATTCATCATGACGAATTTATTACAGATATTTTGAAATCGCTCGGTTATCTTAATCCTCTTGTAAAACAGGTTTACACAACCAACAACGATCGATATCTAGCCGTATTACCTAAAGACAACATGCTACCTAAGCATTTGCAACTTAGAAGTCAAGATATTTTATCAGATTTGGAAGTTTAGTTGTCTTTAAGATACAAATTGCTTAAATTTAGTTGAAAATGATACTGAGATTATTTTATCCAATCTTACAATTAAATCGTCATTCTTAATAGACTGAAAACCCTAATAAAAAATATTATGTCTAAACTTTCAGAAGAAGATATCGAAAAACGACTCCTCCAATTTCCAGATTGGGATTATTACAACAATGCTATTCATGCCGAATTTGAATTTGAAAATTTCAAAGATTGTTTTAGTGCAATGAGCCGTATTGCATTTGAGTGTGAAGCACTTAACCATCATCCAGAATGGGCTAACACATACAATATACTCAGTATTTCAATATCAACTCATAGTGCACAAGGCGTTACAGCAATGGACTTTAAATTGGCTCAAGCAATAGAATCTATTGTAGAAGTTGAAGAATAATTTGTTTTTGTATCTAGCCTTTTTAAATTTGTGCAACAAATAGTATTCTAAATATTAATAATTAAAATATTCTTGCTTTTTGCAGGAAGTCGAGATAAATTATGGGAAGAGCTTTTGAATTTCGTAAAGCACGTAAAATGAAACGTTGGTCGGCTATGAGCAAAGCCTTTACACGAATTGGTAAAGATATTGTTATGGCTGTTAAAGAAGGAGGTCCAGATCCTGCCAGTAATTCTCGTTTAAGAGCTGTCATACAAAATGCCAAGGCTGTTAACATGCCTAAGGATAATGTTGAACGTGCTATTAAAAAAGCAAGCGAGAAAGGGCAAGGCGATTATAAGGAAGTGATTTTTGAAGGCTACGCACCTCATGGGATTGCTGTGTTGGTTGAAACGGCTACAGATAATAATACACGTACAGTTGCAAATGTTAGAAGTTATTTCAATAAATGCAACGGAAGCTTAGGGACTTCAGGATCTGTAGTATTTATGTTTGACCATAGCTGTAATTTTAGAATAAATTCAGAGGGTTTAGATGCCGAAGAAATAGAATTTGAATTTATTGACTTTGGAGCCGAAGAGGTATTTGCTGATGATGATGGGATTTTAATCTATGCCCCTTTTGAAAGCTTTGGAGCCATTCAAGCCGAACTTGAGACTCGTGATATAGAAATATTATCGTCAGGATTTGAACGTATTCCTCAAGTGACTAAACAATTGAATGAAGACCATGTAGTTGAAGTAGAAAAACTTCTGGAAAAATTAGAAGAAGATGATGACGTACAAAATGTCTACCATACCATGGAAGAGCTTACAGAATAGTTCCCTTTACCATTTTATTTCCATTTCTTAATCTGCCAAAAAAACCATTGCTAAGACTAGGCAGATTCGAACTGACATTCCAAAAAGCCAATTAATCCATTTAGCACAAGAAAATTTAATATTTATTGCTAAAAGCCGAAGCAAATATGTTTCGGCTTTTTTTATGACTTCTAGACTTCCATTTCTAATTTGTTTGGAGTTTCACAAACTTTGCTAAATGCATCGCTTCTAAAAATGGCGCATCATGAACTTCATCACTTGCATTTCTTTCGGTAACACCTAAGTCTACGCCCACTACGTTTCTAAAAGGACGTGTCCCAGGAGCCATATCTATGAGTTCAATAAACTTATCGACTACCATGGCTGGATCTGTTGGAACTTCGGGGTTACTAAACATGCCTTCAAAAGCAGAATTCATATCTTCAAAAGTTTCATTAAAAACATCTGGATAACTTTTTGCGCGATGTTCTGTATCCTGTGGATGCGGACTTTGAGGAAAAAGTTCAGTTGTAAAAGGCCCTGGTTCTACAACTACTACATCAACACCTACAGAAGCCAACTCTCTACGTGCTGCTAATGAATAACCTTCAACAGCCCATTTACTTGCATTATAAATTGCAAAGAATGGAATAGCTAATCTACCTGCAATTGAACTAATATTAATAAATAATCCTTTTGATTGTTTCCGCATCGCTGGTAAGAAAGCTCTAGTAACGCGATGAACTCCCACTATATTAACATCCAATTGATTACTAAGTTCTTCTCCTGTAAAGGCTTCTATAAGACCAACAAACATTTGGCCAGCATTATTAATTATGACATCTGGTGCGCCTCCTTCACGTTCCATAGTTTCAGCCGCAGTCTCCACGGAGCTTTCTGAGGTTACATCCAAATCAAGAACCTCGATATTCAATTTTACCAATTCTTCTGCCGCATTTCTATTTTTACCAAATGGATCACGCATTGTTGCAAAAACACGATCACCTCGTGCTGCTAGTTTCTTGGCTGCCAATAGTCCGAACCCTGAACTACAACCTGTAATTAGTACTGTTTTCATGACGTTTGAAATTTATTATTAAAAAACATAATAAGTAAGGTCATATACTCCAATTTGAGACTTTAATAATTTACGGATTATTATTCTGAATACCAAGTACATGTAAGGTTTTCCCGCCTAATTGATAATAACTTTTTTGAACTAAAAGAGGCCATAAATTGGGATTTAACACTATGAAAGGATATTATCATATGTATAATTTATATTTTAGAGCCTCTCATCAAAATCAATCAAAAATCATCATGAAAAATTTACTATTCTTATTTCTCTTTTGTTGTGGTTTCATTTCGGCCCAAAATGAACCAATTGCACAAAAAGGAATACCAACTATCATTGACTTATTTAAAGAAAAAGCAATTGTTGCTATTGGAGAAACACATGGACATCAACAATTATATGATTTTCTAGATAAACTTATTCAAACTGAAGGATTTTACAAAAATGTAAATGATATTTTAATCGAGTCCGGAAATGCATTTTATCAAGAGACTCTAGATAAATATATTTTTGGTGAAAATGTTGCTTTTGAAGATTTACAAAAAGTATGGTTAAATACGACCCAATCTCCAGTAGACCCATGGAGTGTTGATGTGTATTATAAATTGTTAAAAACGATAAGAGTGCTTAATAGCAAGATTGCCAGAGATCATAGAATACGGGTCATCGCGGCAGATCCTCCTATGGACTGGAAACTTATTAATTCCCTTGAAGATTATGAAACTACAAGAGGCAGTAGAGATGCTTATTATGCCCAAACAGTTATAGATAAAGTATTATTAAAAGGACGCAAAGCACTTTTAATAAATGGCGGTGCACATTTCGGAAATCATAGTCCGAAAAAAAACAAAGTAAATCAGAGAATAGAAAAATTATATCCCAATTCAATAACGGTAGTTTTAGCAACTTCTGGTTTGTGGAAAGGGAATGAAGCAAAAGAAGCACAACTTAATTGGTCTTTAGGAACTATAGCTAAGGTAAAAAATACGTGGATAGGTTTATTGCCAGGTCCAAGAAGAATGATGATGAGTGCTACTTCAACTGGGAATACCCAAGCAATTGCTACAGCTCCAACTGCTGTCTCTACAAGGCCCCCTTCAAAAAACAAACGTCAAGATTATTTTGAATATTTACTCTATTTTGGATCTCGAAAAGCAATCAGATATGGCACTATAGATCCCTCCATTTATCAATCTGATAAACTTTGGAAAGAGCTTAACAGACGTTCATTCATCCGTTTTAACCACAAATTAATAGAAGCGACCAGAGCAACTGGAGAGTTACGGCCAGAAGCCTATAACTAACAGGTTAAAATTTTACTTTATATCGTTTAATTTGATTAAATACTTCCGTCATTTTTACCACGTCACGAGTTGTTTTATTAATCCAAAATGTTGCAGAACTCTTTGGTGCATATTCAATTTTTAATAACCAGCAATCAATACTTTTATTATTAACTGTCGTCAAGGTCTCCTGTCCTTCAACTTTATATTCATAGTATTTAGGTAGTGACTTACTTCCAGGGTGATAAAAGTTTATTCTGAAGGTTTTACCTTCAGCAAATGGAAGCGTTTGAAATACTTCTAAGTCTAATTCCCAATTAAGTGTTGCTGTTTGCAAATCTACTTTAAAATCCGCTTTTGAGTTATTAGTTACTGAATCTGCAGCAACAATTTTATTGGAAGCAAAATTAAAAGCATCTATTTTCCCAGTACCACTTTTTGCATAATGATATAAGGGTTCAAAATTTTCACGTTTATTAATAGAATATATATATCTGGTTTTAGCAGTATCTTGATTCTTCCAATTTTGGATAATGTTAATACTTTGTTCGTTTTTAAATTTAGAAAACACAATTTCTCGTTCCCAGATAGACATATCCATTACAACACCATCTGGTCTTTCAATATATACTAAATACTTATTTTTCCCTTCTTTTAAATGTTTCATTTGTAAATCATGAGTATTAATATTTATGGTATCTATTTGTGAAAATCCTTCAATATTACTCATTAAGACAATAATTAAAACTGTTAATATCCTGTTAGCCATTTTTAAATTTGATTAATAATTAGAATTCAAAACCTAAAATATCATATCGTCTACAAACAACACTACACTTTAACATTAGGTTTAGATATTAAATCTTTTTATCACCTTCCCATTTTTGTCTCTAATGACAGCCTCTGTACCCTTAGGTAGACTTGAAACCGATATTTTTTTTGTGCTCTCATCAATTAAGATTCGATCCAAAGGCATTGACAATTCATCTTCTCCCAATACTCTTATTTCTATTATTGCCGCCCCTTTTCTGATAATATTTGATAGATCTATAACTTTTTTAATTCGTCCATTTTTAAATAGATAATCTGGTCTATTATCGATTGATGTGTAATTAGGATGCAACACTTGAATATCTGCTGGAAATTGATAATTATCACCAGCATCTTTTGTGATTGGAGTAATCCCAACAGGCTTATAAATAGCCCTTTGAATATCATTAGTATAATTAACCTGATTAATAATTAAGGGGTCTATTCCTATATTTTCAGAAATAAAATATGCTAGTACTTTAGCGGTTTTGTCAATATGTCCAAAACCACAATGCACCAACACTTTTGCTTTAGGGTCTTTAATAAAAACTTTGTTCAATTCTGATGCGCCAATAGAATCACGCTTTGCAATATCCCAAGCCATATTATCATCATAAGCAACCATTTTAAATCCAATTGCTCTGGCACGCCTTACCATATTAGCATACATTATTTCATTTATATAGAACCCATCCTTTACTTTCGGGTAATTCCTGCTATTTAATTCCGCGACATGCTTTGCAGAAAGGTCTTCTAGGGCCAAATACCTAAATCCATTATTATAAAGACCTTCTAACAAACTTGTCGTAAATACACGATGCTCAGGGAAAACATGGTTTTCGTTTATCATGACAACCCGTGTGCTTTTTGACTTGTTTAAAATTTGTTTTTTAATTTCATTATTTACATTTTGACGCTCCAGATTTACTTTCTTTTGTTGATCATCCTGCTTGAAATAATAGGCCTTTGCTTTTTGAGGTTTTCCAATTCTAGTATAAAATCCTGCTTCTATCTGGTAATAGAATGATTCCAATTGTGACCCAACAAAAACAGGTTCATTATGTTTTAAAATATCCAAACCTTTCAAATAATTAATTGGTTTTTTATGATATAATTGATTATTTATTTCATTAAACTTATTCATTAAGCTATCTTGACTAGCGACATTCAAACTAAATAAAACACAAGCTAGGAAAAGTATATTCTTCATATGTAAGTTTTTATAATTTGTACAAAAGTATATGATATTGCCATTAATAAATTGGTAAAATGGGACAGTTATCAATTTTTAAGAAATGTAAAAAAAGTATCTTCATTACCTATATGATCCATTCCTTTAAATAATCGTTTAGGATTAAAGCCTGTAATTTTTTTAAAATGATTTATAAAATTAGATTGATCATAATAATTACTTTTATAGGCAAGTTCTACAAATTGCGGTTTATTTTCTGCATTCTGGTATTGATTCAATGCTTTCCTAAATTGTATAATTCCAATATAATCTTTAACCGTACAGTTCAAATGCTTAATAAATAAGCGCAATAAGGTTTTTCGATGTATTTGAAGGGTTCCAGCAAGTCCTTGTACGGTGTATTCTTGCTCAGGTTCTAACAATAACTGGACAGCCCTTTTAAGGCGTTCTTCATTAAAATTAGCATAATGAGTGGTAAAAAAAGCATCCAATAGCTGTACTTTTTCATCAATGGAGTTTGTTTCATAAATCAATTTACAGGACTTGGTTAGAGGGTCACCAAAATAATTGAAAGTTTTATCCTCTGTCTGGCTTATAATTTTTTTCAAATCTTCTTTAATAAAATGATGCAATCCCAATGGCTGAAATATAATCCCAATTTTATTAAATGGGGCTTTGATTTCGGCAATTCTTGGTTGTGATTGTACTCCAGAATAGGCCATATAAAATGGCGTAGTTTTATCTGGGTATGACATGGAATGATTACCCTGATACTTAATATTGGAATGCTTGTATATGGTTAAAGCATTTTTGTAATTGGGATAATACTGAAATTTATTGGAGAAATCAATAAGCTCAGATTTATGAAAATAATAGTAGGCAATATGGTTTTTAATTAATTGCGATTTCGGTTTTACAGTGACAAAAGAATCTTTGGGCTCCATTTTAATAATTAACAATTCAAATAATGATAAAAATAAGAAATAATGAAATCAATATCTGATAAGAAATTTATTTCTGACATGGATTTGTAAACTGTTGCACAAACTCATGAATAATTTTACAAACCTAAAGGCAAAGCCACCTTATTGTGGAGATAGGTGGCTTTCAAATGGTTTGTTTACTAATTTTAGTAAATGTTTCTTTTTAGGGACATGCAACCATGTTTAATTTATGTTTCATTTACGTTCTAACTAAACCTACTTACCTAGTTGCAAAACTTATGCCATTTTTAATTATTTATTTCTATTAATCATTATTTTAGCTTTTCAATCGTCACAAAATAAACAGTTATGAGTTGGATTAAAGTTATTCCTTTTGAGGAAGCTACGGGTAAATTGAAACAGATCTATAAAAAAATCAAAGGGCCAAATGATCAAATTGATAATGTTTTAAGTATTCATAGTCTAAGACCACACACACTTACGGGTCACATGAGCCTCTATAAAAACACTTTACATCATAGTGACAATAGCTTTCCTAATTGGTTTTTAGAGCTCTTAGGGACGTATACAAGCTTTATCAATAACTGCGAATATTGTTATGAACATCATTTTGCAGGTATGAAACGATTCCTAGCTAATGATGAAAAAGCAGATGCACTCAGGTTTCATATCGAGCAAGATTCTCTTAATGAATATCTTAACACCAGAGATATGGCAGCTATTAATTATGCTAAAAAGTTAACTTTTGAAGCAAATAATATCACTAAAGCGGATATAGAAATTTTAAAATCACATGGCAATGATGATGGCGATATACTTGAAATGAATCAGGTTATCTCTTATTTCAATTATGCTAACCGAACTGTCTTAGGCCTTGGTGTCACCACTACAAATGAAGTATTGGGCTTATCACCAAATAATAAAGATGATGAACGCGCCTGGGACCATCAATAATTTTCTCGTCTACTTTATTTAAAGGCTTATTAATATTTTAGTTCGAGACGTTCAGATCGATACATAAGATCTGTTTGACCCCAACCAGCAACTTTGTTACCAGTCAAGGTTTTGAAGTATAAGGTCGCTTCAAACACCTCTTTACCGGTATCATAGTCAATTTCTACAATTTTTCCAGAGTGGTCTTTTTTTGGTGTTACAAAACCAGAGGTTACTAAAATGTTATTTGATTTTGCAAGGTAATCTACATCACTAATTATTGAAGAATAAAACGATTCTCCCCGTTCTTTTCCAAATTGCCAAATTTGTTTAACCGTTTTCTTTGATGCATTAATTTCGTACTCAACTGCACGAGAATAATTCTTTTCATCATTAAAATTTCTATTTACGCCATTATCAAAAACAATAATATTACCGTTAGGCAAAACCTCAGGAGCATGAGGACCCCAAGCAAAATCGAAATCTTCAGCACTTTTATTTCCATTTTGAACATCTTTAGAGTATTCTTTTCCTTCTTGATCTATTGCTTTTAATAAATAAGGTTTGGTTTCAAAACCATTTCCATTTCTGCCAGATTTACCCCAATTTTTATTCTCAGATAAAATCCATTCCAAATTATCATCCCAAGAAATTTTAGATAAGCCTTGATTTCTTCCTGAAACAATTATAGTACTATCCTTCTCATTAAACGCTAGTCCATTCATATGAAGCCAATCTCCTTTTTTAATATAATTACGTTCTTGCCTGCTCACATCCAAATGCTTAGCCAAATCCCACTCTTTAACTATTTTACCTTTTTCTCTATCATACAACATTATAAAATCACTATCTGATTGTATTTGTTCTCCTTCTACATTGATATATGCATTTCTCTTTCCAACGCAGACTAAAAGGTTTCCATTGGGAAGGGCAACAACATCGTGATGCATTCCATAATTTTGATTGATCATGCGCTGTTTTAATTGCTTTCCTAGCATGTCAAATTCAAATATATTCTGTCTGCTTACCATTAACAATGTCCCGTCTTTTAATCGTTGAAAAGGGCTAATCATTTTACCGCTAAAACTTAAATCCAAATACCAACGAATTTGACCTTGGTCATCGAATATTAAAGGCATTGAATTAAAAGTCCCATGATTAGCTAAATGAACATCACAACCATGTAATCCGGGTTCCATTTTGCTTCTGTCTAGAGTATTTATTATAATATCTGGTAAACCCACAGGAAGCTTAGCTGTTCTAATCTTAATAGTATCTGTTCTCTGACCTCCATCGTATGTAAATGTAATAGCGACTTCATTCATCGTATCAGGATACAATCCAACAATTGGTATTGTTAAATTTTCAGAGATTTCATCAAAAGACTGCTCAATTGGTGATGCTCCTAAAACTTTAAAAGAAGCACTACAGGGCATATTTGAAATTACTTTAAGTTGTGCTGTTAATGGCGATATTTTATATGGATTCAAAGCCACGTCTACAGTATAATCAAAACTAGAGTCTTTACAACTCAAACTAAATAAGAGCAGTAAATTTGCATATATAAAGAGTTGAGATGGCAATTGTTGCTTGAATAACATACTTTGAATTTTTGGTTGATTATATTAAGTGTTAATATACTCCAAATTTATAAATTTAGAAACAGTCAACAAAAATCGGCTTTATCAAGGAAAATAGCTCGTTTAGAGGCTTTAATTCAATGGATTAGCAATTCATCAAAGTTCTAAAATAGAACTCGCTTGAAAACAATAAAATACATTTAAGTCCTTATGGGATAAAATCAGGGTATTGTTCACTAAGAATATTCAGGTACCTTTCCAATAACATCTTTATAAAAAGCCTTCATAAATTTGAAATCTGCAGCTTTATCATCTGTTGGGTAAAAGGGTTCTGAGAATCGATTTTCTTTTTTAGCGAAATCTAGGGTAAACATGATAATTGGAACATTTGCTGCTTTGGCAATATAATAAAAACCTGTTCGCCACTCCTCTACTTTTTTACGGGTGCCTTCTGGTGCCATTGTCATTCTAAACAAGTCTTTTTCGTGAAACAATCTAGCAATAGCATCTACTTGATTTTCATTATTACGTCGTTCAACGGGTGCCCCACCAAGCATTCTAAAAAACCAGCCATGTGGAAATTTGAACAGGCCTTTTTTACCGACATAATTCGTCTCTATTTTTAAAGTTGAGCGCAACAAAATACCCATTGGAAAATCTACCCAACTCGTATGTGGAACAGCTATAATCACGGCTTTTTTAACACTGTCAAAATCATTAAATCCAGTAACTTTCCATCCTAGAAGTTTATAATAGATAAATTTAGAAAGCTTACTCATGGTTATATCTTTTTATATAATGCTTTTAGTCTTTCAGGAGTGATTGTTTTTTTCCAATCTTTCCCAATTGCATTTTCCCATAGCGGTTCTAGACTTAATGCCACATTAATCATCGTATCGAAATGATGATCCTCAAGATTGGCACAAAGTCCAATTGGTAATTCTACATTATGAAGTTTCATCATGTCCTTAAAAAGTTTCACCCCTTCTGGATAAAACTCTTCCAAGTGATTAAAAACAATACAATTTCCAATGCCATGTTTAGTTCCAAGCAAATATGAGAGTCCATAACTCAACGCATGTGCAACACCCACTTGAGAATAAGCGATACTCATTCCGCCGTGCCATGAGGCCATCATTAATTTATCCTGAGCTTCTTCTGGAGTTAATTTATCCACAACAAAAACTTCGAGACATAATTCATAAGCCTTTTCACCATAACTTTCACTGAAGGCATTTAAATAAGTGCCATTAAGTGATTCAATGCAATGAATAAAACAATCCATTCCAGTAAAAAACCATTGTTCGGTGGGTACATCTTTGGTTAGCTCTGGATCTAAAATCACTTGATCAAATGGTGTAAAGTCACTATTTATACCAAGCTTCTTTTCAGGCCCTGTTAAAACTGTAGTTCGTGACACTTCGGCCCCTGTCCCAGAAATAGTTGGAATACCAACATGGTAAATAGCTGGACTTTTTACCAAATCCCAACCTTGATAATCACTGGCGCTTCCTTCATTTGTCAACATTATTGAAACAGCCTTAGCTAAATCTAATAATGTACCGCCACCAATACCAATAATTCCAGACGGGCGTTCCTTTGTAGATAAAATAATTTCTTCAACCAAAGCATCCACTTGAGACGTTTTTGGTTCTTCATTTGCCGATATATAAATCAATCTATCGTCGTATGATAAAGGAATTCTAGAGGTTAACCAGGCGTTCCCTTTAAAAACATCATCTACTAAAATTATAAAAGGAGCCTTTCTACTTTTTCTTTTTGGAGAAATAATTTCACTTAATTGGTTAAAGCTACCACGACCAAAAACAACTCTTGGTACCATGGGGAAATTTCTATAACTCTTCAATTTTGTATTCATCTTTATGCTGTTACTATAATTTTGGGGTTTATAAATTTAAATACCGCTGAAATTTTTCAGCAAACAATGCAACATGATAGCCATCAACTAAGGCATGATTGACGGAAATTGCAACATTCATCATTATGTTTTCTTTGGCATCACTTATTTTACTAAAGGCCAATTTCGGTACCGATTCTACGAGACCCGATACAGGTTCTTTATGACCAGAAAAATTAAACCATGGCAAAGCCGAACAATAGATACAGTCCAAACTATTTTGCGGTGGATATAAATTATTACTGGATTCTATACGTTCTTTTTCATTTTCTAAATTCCTCGAAAACACCATTAAATCATCATCAAATTCAATAAACGAAAATCCAAATGTCTTATTAGTTCTCATTATTGTAGCCGAGGCATGAATCGTGTCATATACAACAACGTTATTATCAATTATTCTATATTTAAAATTTTCAACATCATTTATTGCTTTCATACAGTCGTGCAAATATCGTGCAAAAAAACTTACATTATTCGTTTTGGAAAAATGATATGCATGGGTAACATCAAATGGAATCGTTATTCCAAAATATGGATCTGACAGCGCCATAAAGTGTTTAAAATGCTCTTTCCTATTCCAAGTATTTAGATCAATTGTTTTCAAATTAATTTACTAAATCTATTAGTTCTCTCAAACTGTTTAAAGTTTTATATGTTTTAATCCTCGACTGATCCTCATTAACTTGTTCGTGCGCCCAAGTTGTATGAAACGGAACATGAACTGCCATAGCCTGAATATTGATAAGGGGTAAAACATCAGATTTTAAAGAATTTCCAACCATTAGAAACTCAGAAGGTTTTATATCTAGATGATCTAATAATTTTGAATAATTTTCTTCCTTTTTATCACTTAAAACTTCTATATGATGAAAATAATCCAATAGTCCCGACTTTTTTAACTTACGTTCCTGATCAAGCAAATCTCCTTTAGTTGCTACAATTAATTTATACTTTGTCGATAATTTTTTCAAAACTTCTTCAACACCATCAAGCAACTCAACAGGCTTATTTAACATCGCTTTTCCAATAATTAAAATTTGTTGAATTGTTTGATTTGAAACTGAATGATTTGATAGCTCCATAGCAGATTCAATCATTGACAATACAAAACTTTTCACGCCATAACCGTATAATTCAAGGTTATCCATTTCTTTTTTAAAAAGCTCTTGGTCAATTTTGTTTTCAGTTTCATAAGCACTAAGCAGTTTCGCGAATGCCTGTTCAGCCTCTCTAAAGTAAGTTTCGTTTACCCAAAGTGTATCATCGGCATCAAAACCAATTACTTTTATGTTTTTGTACTCTACTTCCATAATTTCTTAGCGCGTTCTAGATCTTCTGGTGTATCAATCTCAACACCTTCAACGTCCGTTTCAACCATTTTTATTTTTTTGCCATATTCCAAATAGCGAATGCATTCAATTTTCTCAGAAGCTTCAAGGAATTGCATTGGAAGATTACTAAAGTCAATTAAAGCTTGTTTTCTAAAAGCATATATCCCTTTATGCTTAAAATAACGTGTACCTACGTCCTTATCTCTAGGAAATGGTACTGGACTTCTCGAAAAATATAAAGCAAAGTTGCGTTGGTCTACAATTACTTTTACGGTATTCGGATTTTTAATTTCGTCCCAATCATGAATTTCAACCATGAGCGATGCTAAATCAATTTCTTGTTCATCATCTCTATAAAATACTTGAAGCACTTTTTCTAAACTTGAACGTTCTGTAAAAGGTTCATCTCCTTGTACATTCACCACAATATCACAATCAACATCTTGAACGGCCTCTGCAATTCTATCACTACCAGATTCGTGTATTTTCTTGCTCATAATTGCGCTACCACCGTGACTAGTAATTTCATTATAAATAATATCACTATCGGTTACAACATAAACTTCATCGAACAACTTGGTCGCTAAAGTTGCCTCGTAGGTACGACGTATAACTGTTTTTCCTTCAAGATCTTGCATTAATTTCCCAGGGAAACGGGATGCACTATAACGTGCCGGAATCATTGAAATTATTTTCATTCTGCTTTTTTCTTTCTCCATATCAAAAATACATATTTTTGAGAGATATTATGCACATTTAAAACAAAGTTTTAACCAATTTTATATCGATTATTCTTCAAAAAAATCGTCCTTATATCCTATTAAGTATAATTTTTCTTTGGCTCGTGTTACGGCAGTGTACAACCATCTTAAATAATCTTTATCAATTCCATTTGGTAAATATGGTTGTTCAACAAATACCGTATTCCATTGCCCTCCTTGAGATTTATGACAAGTAATGGCATAAGAAAACTTAACTTGCAAGGCATTAAAAAATGAATTGTTCTTTACTTTGAGGAACCTTTTATACTTGGTTGTTTCATCTTCATAATCTTTTAAAACTTCTTGATACAATCGGTTAGAATCTTCATAAGGCAATGAAGGTGCTTCTACACTAATAGTATCAAGCATTAATACCGTTTCAAAAGTACCCATTTTTGGATAATCAACCATTCGCACCTTCACCTCTGCAAATCGGAATCCATACAATTCTTTAATATGAAAAATCTCTAGAACTTCAATAATATCTCCATTGGCGATGAATCCTGCTTCGGTTGTTGGCTTGATCCAGAAATAATTGTTTTTAACAACCATTAAAAAATCTCCAGCCGTAAGTTCATGTTCATTAAACAATATTCGAGATCGAATTTGCTCATTATATAAATTAGCCCGTTTATTAGAGCGAACGATAATCGCGGTTTCTTCATTACCCAAATTACTATAAGCATCGTTTATAGCATCCATAACTTCATATCCATCAACTAAACGAATAATATCTTTAAACCCAGATAAATTAAATTTAAAACTTTCATAAAATGACTCGGATATAGCTTCCCTTAACAGGGTTGCATTATGTAAAATACCTGAGCCCTGCTCTTGTCGCACAACTTCATCCAATTCCATTTTCGACACTTCTTTATTATAATTTAGCGCGAGTAAGTTTTCATTTAATGCAGGACTTAAATCTAATTTCACCGGTGGTAATTGTGCCGTGTCTCCAATTAAAAGTAATTTACATTGATGTCCAGAATACACATATTGAATAAGATCATCTAATAAAGAGCCATTTTCAAACAATTTAGATTCACCTGGAGTGTCAGATATCATTGAAGCTTCATCAACGATAAAAATTGTTTTCTTATGTTTATTTGGTTGAAGCACAAATTTAACCGCTCCTCCTTGTGCTTTTTTAGGAAAATATATTTTTTTATGAATTGTAAAAGCCTCTTTACCAGAGTAATTAGAGATTACTTTTGCGGCTCTACCAGTTGGAGCCATTAATACTGCACTTTTTTTTGCATGCCATAAATTGGACACAATTGTGCCAATTATAGTAGTTTTACCAGTCCCGGCGTAACCCTTTAAAACAAACAAATCATTGGGCGAAGTACTGAATATAAAATCTGAAAGTTGCTGTAACACAATGTCTTGCTTAAGCGTAGGAGCAAAAGGGAACTTACTTTTTACAAGTGTATAAAATTCTGATGATTTCATTAAATAAAACTAGTATTTTTGGATTTATCAAAGATAAAAATGATTTTTACTAACAATAACTTTCGTGAATAAAAAAAAATTGTAGATTTGCGATAGTCCATTAATTAAAATTTTAATAAAATCACTATGGTAAAGATAATTATTGCAGCAGTTGTTGTAATCGCTCTTACAATTGGAATTGTTTGGGTAATCGATAAATTTGTACCTAAAAAAGTAAAACCAGCTATTATGATCCTACTTTGGCTAATAATTGGTTATTTAGGATATTCTACATTTATGTCGGTTTATGGGGAAATTAAATTTAATCAACTTAAAGAAAAACGATATAAAGTTGTTATTGAATCCTTAAAAGATATTAGAGATGCTGAACTAGCACATAGAACAGTAACTGGAAAATTTGAAGGAAATTTTGAAAACTTAGTTAAATTTATTGATACCGCTCAATTTACAATTACTCAACGAATAGATTCTACTGTATTGGATGTAGAAGCTACGAGAAGATTTGGTGGTGTTGAAACTACTAAAGATATTGTTGTAATTGATACCTTAGGGTATGTCTCGGTAAAAGATTCATTATTTGGTGTAGATACCAGATATAAAACAATGATGAATGTTCCCGTAGGACAACCTGGTGCTAAGTTTGAATTGAAAGCAGGTTTTATTGAACAAAACGGTTTTCAAATTGCTGTTTTTGAATCTAAAGTTTTAAAGTCAATTATTTTATTTGACCAAGACAAGGACATGTTAAATAAAGAAAATCAAGTACAGTCGGTTGAAGCTGTAAACGGAGATGCTATAAAAGTTGGATCAATGGATGAAGTAAATACAAATGGAAACTGGCCAAAAAATTATTCTAGCGAACAATAAAATAGACCAAAACCAATATAAAATATTGTCCATTCAGGTTAGCCTGAGTGGACTTTCTTTTTGTGTTTTAAATTCTAAAATAAATTCATTTTGTTTTTTTAAACATCTTAAATTTGACAAAAAGTTAAATCCAGGGGAAGTATTAGATAAGCTCATCCATTCTTTTAATACTGAAAAAGACTTACAGCAATCCTTTAAATCGGTTAAGGTTATCCATGATAACGAATTATCGGCATTAGTTCCAATGCCTTTATTTAATGAAGATTTTTTGGCAGACTATTTAAAGTTCAATTCCAAAATTCTCAGAACAGATTTCATAACATTTGACACTATTGCAGCTAATGATAGTGTTAATGTTTATGTGCCTTATGTGAATATTAATAATTATTTATATGACCGATTTGGCGCCTTTGAATTCAAACACTTTTCTACGATTATTTTAGAGACTATTTTGAACTCAGAAAAGCACTCTTCTGCTATAAAAATGTTTGTGAATATAGGTGATGACCATTTTGAAATTATTGTTTTAGAAAATAATCAATTGAAACTATATAATACTTTTGAATACCATACAAAGGAAGATTTTATATATTATATATTATTTACTGCGGAACAATTAGAACTTAATCCTGAAGAATTCCCACTAGTTCTAATGGGTAACATCACTGAAACTGATCCTTTTTATAAAATTGCCTTTACATATATTCGAAATGTTTCAATCTTGAACCTTCAAAGCACAACTAAAGTTGAAACAAGCGTTAATACCGATATTAATTTAAATTTCATCCTTAAAAACAGCTTTTAAATGCGAATTATTTCCGGAACATATAAAGGCAGACGTATTACTGCTCCTAAAAAATTACCTGTCAGGCCAACTACCGATATGGCAAAAGAAGCCTTATTTAATATTATTAATAATCTTTATTATTTTGATGAAATCTCTGTGTTAGATTTATTTTCTGGAACCGGAAATATAAGCTATGAATTTGGATCTCGTGGAACTACTGAAATTACAAGTGTAGACAGAGATTATGGCTGTATTAAATTCATTAATCAAACGGCAGAAGATTTTGATTTACCTATTAAAACTATTAAAGCAAATGTTTTTAAGTTCTTAGAACAAACCAAACTAAAATCTACAATTATATTTGCCGATCCCCCTTATGCCTTTTCAGAAGACGAATTTTCTAAAATACCAGAGCTGGTATTCGCAAATAATTTATTGGAAGATGGCGGAATTCTAATTATTGAACACTCTAAACATACCAACTTATCTCATCTTAAAAACTTCAAATATTTTAAAAGTTATGGTGGCAATATGTTTAGTTTTTTTGAAATGGAAACCTAATAATGACTTTACATCAATTTTTATAAGTCCTTTTTTTTCAGTAACTTAGAACGCTCTTATAGCGTCTCAACTCTTCTTATTACATAATTTACATACTGTTTATTGCTCTAGATTTATTTTGAATTGGTTTATGGTCAATCGTGATTATTAATCAACTAAATAAACTAAAAATTATGAAAACAATTAAATCCACATTGCTTTTGGCAATAATGGCAACGCTATGCTTTAACACTACTATTGCACAAAATAATGATAAGCTTCAAGCCTATACTGTCCATGAAGATTGGGTAAAACCAGCCATGGTAATGCAATACGAAAAAGCGGCTACGGCTTTAGTCGAAAAAATGAAAGAGCACAACATCAAGTCAACAAGCTGGCTAACTACAAGTACAGATAACTTTAGATATTTATATGTGACACCAATTGAAAACATGGCAGAACTGGACCAAAATGTCTTTGCGCCATTGCAGAAAAAAATGGGTCAAGAAGCTTTTGGCGAATTAATGTCTGGATTTAATCCTTGCTATGATAAACATGGGGATTATATTATTTATATGGACAAAGAATTAACCTATATGCCCAATGGTATCACTCAAAAACCAGAAGGAGAAAATTATAGAAAATTTATCTACATCTATTTTTCACCCAAAAATACTTCTAAAATGAGAACGGCAATGAAGGCAGTAAAAGACCTATTTGCTAGTAAAAAATCCACGAATTATTATAGAATCTATCAAAGTGGCTTTGGCAATATGGATTCATACTATATGGTAGCAATAGCTGCTAAAGACCCTATAGAAATGGAACAAAAATCTGCAGCTAATGACAAACTTTTAGGAGAAGACGCCGGACCTGTTTTTGGCCGTGTTTTAGGACTCTCTCTGAAATTTGAAGAATATACAGGAAACATGAGGCCGAAGCTTGCATATTCACCAAAAGACTAAAAATGGAGGATTAGAACATGATTAACAAACAATTCTATTTTCTAAATAATAACTAATCAATACTAAAACAATTACACAATGAAAAAACTAATTTACCTTATTCTTGTGGTTATTACCATAACTGCATGCAATCAAAGACATTACATGGAATCTTCTGAAATAGATTCATTTAAAGCCGTTTTGGCCGCTTATCAAAGTGGAGACTTAGATGCATGGAAAGGTCACTTTGCTGATACTGCAAAAATTTATCACAACTCAATCGACGGGATCTCAGTCGAAGAAAACATAAAAGCACAACAAGAGATGATTTCGAACTTTTCATCCTATGGTTTCGATCAGGAAAATGACTATATGGAAATGGTCATTGATGGTGAAGATGAAACTTGGGTTTATTATTGGGCTGAATGGAATGGTACCTTAAAAGCAAATGGGAAAACACTCATTGTACCAGTTCATCTTGCCGTTCAATACGTTAATGGTGAGGCCGTTGAAGAATATGGATATTGGGATAATACATCTATAAACAATGCGTTTGAAGAAATCGCAGCAGAAAAAGCAGCGGCTGAGGCGGCTGCAGAAAATACCGAAGAAGAAGTTAAAGAATAGTCACATCAAAAAATCTTTATTTAAACAAGAAGTGTGACCTAATAGGTCACACTTCTGTTTAGATAAGTAAATCTATAAGCCGAATTCTGTTCTTCAAGTACGCATTTAAGGAATCCCAAAAATAAGCACAAAAATACCCTATCATTTATCTGAATGCATTGTTACCAATACACTTTAGCTGCCTACCCTCCAACATTGAGCGTGCAGCCCTCAAACGATGGTTTACATGACATTGCACCACATAGAGTTTACCTGGTTTCACTACAGCATTACCTGTACATTCTTTCTGTTGCACTTTTCCTAATCTTACGACCGGTGGCTGTTAGCCACTATGTTTGCACTATGGTGTTCGGACTTTCCTAACCAAAGTAAACTTTGGTTCGATAGAGCGATTTACTCAACGACAAAAATACACTATTTAAATCTCAAATTTGAAAAAACAAGGACACGAAAATGTAATACCGCCTACTTATTTATATTGTTAATAACTCATTTTTATTTTAATGCTGTAAATTCATAATTATAAGCTGAATTTTTAACTTTGTTCTTCATTATAATGGCATCATGAGATGCTGAACTAAATTCAGCAAGATTGGAACACTTCATAGTATCAGCTAGAAAATACAGACCGCAAACATTCAAAGATGTTGTTGGGCAACAAGCTATTACAAATACTTTGTTGAATGCTATTGAACACAATCATTTAGCTCAGGCTTTATTATTTACAGGACCTCGAGGCGTTGGTAAAACAACTTGTGCCCGTATTTTAGCTAAAATGATAAATCAGGAGGGTTCTGAACAACCTGACGAAGACTTTGCTTTTAATATTTTTGAATTGGATGCCGCGTCCAATAACTCGGTTGATGATATCAGAAATTTAACCGATCAAGTTCGTATACCTCCACAAGTAGGGAAATATAAAGTGTACATTATTGATGAGGTACATATGCTCTCTCAAGCAGCTTTTAATGCTTTTTTAAAAACACTTGAAGAACCACCAAAGCATTGTATTTTTATATTGGCAACTACAGAGAAGCATAAAATAATCCCTACAATATTATCACGATGTCAAATATTCGATTTTAAACGCATCACTGTTAAAGATGCTAAAGGGTACTTGAAATATATTGCCGAAGAACAAGGCATAGTTGCCGAAGATGATGCACTTCATGTTATTGCCCAAAAAGCAGATGGCGCCATGCGAGATGCTTTATCTATTTTTGATCGTGTCGTAAGTTTTTCTGGAAAGAATCTCACACGTCAAGCGGTAACTGAGAACTTAAACGTTCTCGATTATGAAACTTATTTTACCAGTACTGATTTAATTATGGAAAATAAAATCCCAGAATTATTGCTTCAGTTTAACGAGACCCTTTCTAAAGGATTTGATGGTCACCATTATATTGCTGGATTAGCTTCTCATTTTAGAGATTTATTAGTTTGTAGAACACCTGAAACTATCGAGCTCCTTGAAGTTGGTGAGAAAACAAAAGCAAAATATTTAGAACAATCTAAAAAATCTTCTCAAGCATTTCTGCTACAGGGCATCGAGTTAGCCAATGAAACTGATCTCAAATATAAAACAAGTCGAAATCAACGATTACTCGTTGAATTATGTCTCATGCAGCTTGCCTCTATCACTTTTGATGGAGAAAAAAAAAAGGCTAAACATTTTATAATTCCCGCTTCCTATTTTCTAAAAAAAGGCATTGCAACTATTAAGGTTAATATTGATGATACTTCGGCAAATAAAAATACCGAATCTAATAGCATAACTGCTACTGCTCCTAGCCAAAGTAGCTCAGAAACTGCAGTAAGTTCAAATCCAAAAGTAGATTCCCCTTTTACTAATAAAGAGCGCCCAAGAATTATATTAAACAGCCAAAATAAACGTACATCGGGATTATCTTTAAGTAGTATACAAAAAAAGAAGGAACATCTTATTAAGCAAATGGATGTTGTACTTGAAGAAGATGATTTGCCTAAAGATACCTTTACTGAGGAACAAATGCAAACCGTTTGGAATACCTATGTTAAGAAAATAGAAGATGAAGGGAAACATAATTTAACATCAATATTAAGTATAGATACCCCTAAATTAAAAGACACTACTATTCATTTGGAGTTCCCAAATGCTACAAATAAAATTGAAGTAGAGCGTCAACAATATGATCTTTTGGCATTTTTACGTCAGAAGCTCAATAATTATGATATAAGCATATCGATTACTGTAAATGAAGAAATGGACAAAAAATATGTCTATAGCGATATGGAAAAATTCGAAAGGCTAAATGAAAAAAACCCAAATCTGGATCTTTTACGTACAACCTTCGATTTGAATATTTAATTTAAAATTAGTTATAAAAACTTGGTTGATAAATTGTAGTTGCTACATTTGAAAATCAATACTTATAAAAAGATGAAATATTTTTCAGTAATAGCAATCCTTTTAATTTTATGTATGGTGAGTTGTGATGGCAAACACAGAGCACTCGAATCGCATGTTGAGAAACTTGAACGAAGTAATTTGTCAATATCTTTTTTTGAACAAGATATATATGTTCCGGAAAAATATACAGCAAGCATAACCGATACAATTTTAAGCTCTGGACTAAAAGTAAATGTAAAGTATTATGCTGTAATGGATAAATTAATTACGGTAAGAACCAATGATAATCCTAATGTCAATACACATTATCGCGTTTTTGAATCGCAAATAAATGTTTTTAAAAACAACGAATTGCTTTTTGATGATATCTTAGATAAATCTGATTTTTCTGATGCTAAAGATACTGAATTTTGGAAAAATGCCATTCTACAATATGTCTGGCTCGATGAATTGGGAAGCACAGCACTTAGGATACGTATAAATTGTTCTTTCTTAGCTCCTAGTACCAATACTTATAAATCTTATAGTGTTTACTTTAATAATAAAGGCACACGTGAAATACAACTTGTAGACGCTTCTTAATACTAAAAAATATGCTCGGACTTAAACTGCCAACAGATCCACGATGGGTAAATATCGTTGAAAAAAATATTGAAGAAATCTTAACCGATCACGCCTTTTGTGAACAAAAAGCAACCAGTACAGCCATTTCATTAATCGTAAGCTTCCCAGAATATACCGAATTAGTCCAAGAAATGATTGATTTAGTAACCGAGGAAATGAGTCATTTCAAAATGGTTCATGATATTATATTAGAACGTGGATGGACTCTAGGAAGAGATCGTAAAGACGACTATGTCCATCAGCTTTTAAAATTTTTCCCTAAAGGAGGTAGCCGAACCACTCAATTAGTACATCGCCTACTCTATGCGGCATTGATTGAAGCGAGAAGCTGTGAACGATTCAGGTTATTATCAGAAGAATTAGAAGACAAGCAACTGGCTAATTTCTATAAAAAACTCATGATAAGTGAAGCCAATCATTATACCATGTTTTTGGGCTTTGCAAGGCAATATGGACTGCGCAAAGAAGTGGACGCAAAGTGGGAATCTCTACTTGAATTTGAAGCCCAAATCATGAAAGACTTAGGCAAAAATGAAACCGTACATGGCTAAACAAATATTTACTAAGCATAAATTAATTTTAATATATTCTTTTTAAATAATTGAACGGAAATCAAGGTCATTATGAGCCCAATTCCAACTAATACAGCTATTTTTGGCAGCATATCAATTATAGATAGATTACGCCAGAAAATATCATAAAATCCCTGAATTCCCCAATAATTAACACTCACAACTGCAATTTTTTGCATGATTGGAGGCATGACAAAAAGCGGAATCATACTTCCCCCTACAGCCGACATCACCAGTATCACAATAGTGCTTAAGCCTTGTAATTGTTGACGTGTTTTAGCAATAGCGACCAAAAACATTCCAAAACTAGAGACTGCGAAAGCAGTGGCAAGTATCATTAACACTAGAGCTGTAATGTCTTTAAAAATAGGCAAACCAAATACTAACCAAGAAAACACAAACATCACTACTAATTGCAAAATAGCTAAAATCAACGCGGCCCCCATTTTACCAAATAAAATGTCAGTAGCCTTTAATGGAGAATACATTAAGCGTTTTAAAGTACCGGCATCTTTTTCATCAAGAAGTCCACCACCAATACCAGCAATACTAAACAATAACATCATTATTGCGGTTCCCGCAACTGCTTGAATAAGTCCCAAATTCCCAGTGCTAGTATCCTCTTTAATAACTGAAGTCATTTTTAATCCCATTTTAGAATTCATTGTCTTGGCAATAACGCCATTACCAGAATCCATATCACTAAATATTTTTTCTTTAACATTATTTGGTATTCCTGCAAAATTTTGATCAAAATAACTATTCATTTTCGCTTTGATACTTTTTTGACCAATAGAACTCATTAAATTTTGCACGAGTACGGATTGCAACATTCCCATCTCAATTTGACGTGCAGCATCATATTTTAGTTCCATTGGTAAACTAGTTCCCGTCTTTAATGAATCTTGAAATCCTTTCTTTAAAATTAAGACCCCAACATATTTTCCCTTTATCACGAGGTTGGTAGCTTCCTCCTCATTTTTTGGTATAAGAATAATTTCATTTATTTCCCCCAATTTTGATACAACACTTTTGGAATCGATAGAGTTGTCTACATCAGAAATTAATAATTGGATTGGTTTCTTTTTATTACTATTATTCCCAGTACCACCAAATGCAAAGGCGAATAAAGAGATCAGTAATATTGGCATTAAAAAAGTTAACAACACGGCTTTCTTATCTGAGAAGAAAAGTTTTAAATCTTTTTTTAATATTGTAAGTATCATGTTTATGAGTGTTTTACTGTATAATATTTTATACGTTTTATTAAATACGCTTTTTTGAATTAAATTTAGTCTCTTAATTTTTTTCCAGTAAGACTTAGAAATATAGTTTCTAAATTCACCTTCTTAAGATGCAAATCTTCAATGATTAATCCGCAGGTATTACAGGCAGAGATGATTTTTGATAACTCTGTGTTTACATCACACTCAATAATCACTTTATTAGGATTTGAATTTATAGTAAGGGAAAAAAATTCTTGTAACTTTTCTTTTTGATCTAAAGACATCGCATTAAAGGTTATTTCAACAGATTCTTTCACATCACTCATTTTTTGCAATTCTGCTTGGGTTCCTTGTGCAATGATTTCTCCAGCATCAATAATTGCAATTCTGTTACACAAGCGTTCTACTTCCTCCATATAATGTGTTGTATAAACGATTGTAATGCCCTGCTTATTAAGCGTTTCAATTATCTCAAATATCCGATTTCTGCTATGTGGGTCGACACCTACGGTTGGTTCGTCTAAGAATAAAATTTTAGGCTGGTGTAATAAGGCTGCAGCAATGTTAATGCGACGTTTCATACCCCCTGAAAAAGTTTTAATCAAGTGATTTTTTCTATCCGTCAGTCCAATTAAATCCAAAAGATGAGCAATGCGCTGCTTCAATTCTTTAATTGGGACCTTATATAAACTTCCCCAAAACAAAAGATTATCATAGGCTGAAAACTCCTCATACAACGATATTTCTTGAGGGACAACGCCTATAAGATGTTTACAACTATTTTTCGACTCATTTAAATTGTTTCCATCTATGTAAATACGACCTTGATCGCTTTTCAAAATGGTACTCATCATATTAATAGTAGTAGATTTTCCAGCTCCGTTTGGCCCCAGGAGTCCAAAGACTTCACCTTTTTCTATTGAAAAACTAATGCCGTTAACAGCTTGAACAGCTTCGAAAGATTTTGATAGATTAGTAACTTGTATCATCATTATTGTTTTTGATGATTCAAAAGTCAACTATAATAGGAATTTTAAGAATTAAAAATAACTGAATTGTAGATTTTTAAGGATAAATTGTAAAAAACATTAAATGATTTCATTACTTGAAACGGTATCGTAATACACACTTTTTATAATCCCATCAGAGAGTCCTATTTTTGGCACATAGACATGCTTAGCCTTGCTCCATTTCATTGCAGAAAGATAAATTTTCATTGCAGGGATAATAACGTCTGCCCTATCCTGATTCAAATTTAACACGGTAATACGTTCTTCATATGAATAGGACTTTAATTTTTTATAATACGAACTTAAGTAAAAATAGGTCAATGGCTTCCCCATTGCCTTACCGGACACTTTGAAGATTTTATTTATATTTCCACCAGACCCGATAACATCAACTTTTTCATATTCTTTTGTATTTTCTTTAATCCAGTCTTCCAGATTTTTCCAGGATTTCTTTTTAACCATATTATTTAAAAGCCGAACGGTCCCAATTTTAAAAGATTGAGAAGCAACTTTATGTCCATTATGTATAATTGAAAACTCAGTACTACCACCACCAACATCCACATAAAGGTAATTTCTGTCTTTATCGATATAATCATTTAAATCGGTAGCAGCAATAATTGCGGCCTCTTCATTGCCGTCTATAATATCTATATTAATATTTGAACGCTCAAAAATTGCTTTGGTAATATCCTTTCCATTAGTCGCTTCTCGCATTGCGGAGGTTGCACATGCTTTATATCGAACTACTTTATGTGTTTTCATTAATAGATTAAAAGCCAACATGGTGTCATGCATACGTTCAATGTTTTCAGTGGAAATTGAATTTTGTACAAACACATCTGCACCAAGACGAATGGGCACCCTAACTAGTGAACTCTTTTTAAATCGTACGGGTTTATCATTTTCTTCAATAATTATTGATATCAATAAACGCACAGCATTAGATCCAATATCTATAGCTGCATATTTTTTAATGGTTAGCATACTAATTCTCTAAGGCTTTTGAATAATAATTATAAATATCGAATTGGGTTCGTATTTTTTCCAAATTATTTGATTTATACTGATTTGCAATTTTTCCATTTAAATATCGGGCTTTTACATTATCATTCCAACAAATTTCAAATGTATCTAGCAATTCTTGTTTAATCCCTTCATCATAAATTGGACAGGAGACCTCTACCCTATTATCTATATTACGGGTCATTAAATCGGCAGACGATATATATAATTTTGGGTCCCCATTATTTCCAAAAATGAAAAGCCTAGTATGCTCTAAAAATTTATCTACAATACTAACAACCTCAATATTTTCACTCATCCCTGGAACACCTGGAATTAAGCAACAAATACCTCTAACTACCATCTGTATTTTAACACCGGCTCTACTCGCTTCGTATAGCTTATCAATCATACTATAGTTAGAAATACTATTCATTTTTAACTTAATGTAGCCAGGGTTTCCCAAGGTTACATTCTCTATCTCGTTATCTATAAGACTAAATAAAGCAGAGCGCGTATAATGGGGAGAAGTTATAATATGTTTATAACTAAATATACGGTAATTCGTATCAAAAAACTCAAAGACTCTATTCACATCTTTTAATATTCTTTGATCTGAGGTAAATAAGGTATAATCGGTATAAATACTTGCTGTGGACTCATTAAAATTACCAGTACTGATAAAACCATAGCGCCTTTTTTTGCCTTTGTGCTCACGCTCAACGACGCACATTTTACTATGAACTTTAAGACCTTTAACCCCAAAAATGAGATTAACGCCTTCAGCTTCCATTTGTTCAGCATATTTAATATTTGCTTCTTCGTCAAAACGTGCCTGTAACTCAATAGATACTGTTACATCTTTACCATTTTTCGCAGCATTAATAAGCGAACTTGCAATGTGCGAAATTTTTGCAAGTCGGTAAATCGTGATTTTTATAGATTTTACCTTAGGATCTAATGCAGCTTCTCTTAAAAATTTAACAATATATGAAAAGGTATGGTAAGGCGCATATAACAAATAATCCTTCTTTGCAATAGCATCAAAAAGACTACGGTCCAACGTCAAGCCCTTTATAGGTAAAGGCTCAATTTTTTTATATAATAATTCTGGTTTTTCCAGACTTGGAAAACTCATATAATCTCTTCTATTATGATATCGGCCCCCAGGAATTATACTATCTGTAGAATCAATTCCCATTTTTGACATTAAATAATTCAGGGTTTCTTTATCAATGGTTTTATCATAAACAAAACGTAAAGGTTCACCAATCTGTCTATGTTTTACACTATCCGATATTTTTTTTAAGAAACTTGTACTTAAATCGCTATCAAAATCTAACTCACCATCTCTAGTAATTTTAATCATGTGAGCAGAAATAGTATCATAATGGAAAATATTAAAAATATCATCTAAAAAGTAACGCAACAAATCATCCAGAAGGATAATATAATCCTTTCCATCGTGCTTAGGCAATACTACAAACCTATTCATGGTTTTAGGAATTTCCATCAATGCATATTGATTATCCTTTCCTTCAATTGTCATTTTTACAGCCAGATAAGAGGCGCTATCCTTAAGCAAAGGTAAATCGACATTTTCATTAAGTATTATTGTCACCAAGGCAGGACTAACATGACTGTGAAAATATTTTTTTAAATATCCATTTTGAAATTCAGAAATTTCTCGTTCATTAATAACAAAAATGTTTTCTCCTTTAAGTTTATCAACAATGCTATCAAGTATCTTCAAACTTTCACTTTGTTGCTTAATAACCGTTGATGTGATAATTTCTAATAATTTTTCTGCTTTAATTCCTCCTAATTGATTCTTTCCTCCTTTTCCTGCAAGATGAATCCGTTTAATGGTGGCATACCTCACTTTAAAAAACTCATCCAGATTATTGGAAAAAATACCTAAAAATCGTAATCGTTCAATTAATGGAACCGTTTGATCACCTGCCTCTTGTAAAACCCTTTCGTTAAACTGAAGCCAACTAATCTCTCGGTTAATATAAAAGTTATTACGTTTTTCAGTCATAGTCATGATTTTCTAATTAGTATGCTAACAAATGTATTTTTAATAATTTAAATATAGTCCATTAGCTCAATAATAACTAAATTGAAATTATAATTTTTTTGTATTAAATTTACTACATTTCTATGCTTTTGAACGTATATATTTGCGTTTCATGGATTTTTTAGCTATATTGCTCCCGTTTTAAGATTAGCCAAATCTAATTTTCAACTTTGTAAAAAGTTAAACCTACTCTAACTGTATTGGTGCTATTACAAAAATTCCATTACACTTTTTAGGTAAATAATGTCATTTATAAAATTGTTATAATGTCATTAACAGCTATTAGACTTGTCTTATTTCTCAGCACTTAAATAATTTGTGTTATGAAAAAAAGTACTTTCAACAGCCTAAAAAAAGTTATCCCTCTACTATTTTTATTTATGCTAAATCTAACTCTTCTTGCTCAAGTGGAGAATGACCTTACGGCACGATTTAACGAAACGGTTAATGGCGATATTACAATGATAGCAAATACTATGATCTCCAGAACTGCAACTCAAAATTATAATGGAGAAGATGGAAATCATGATTTTACTGATAATGTATATGTAGATATAGATACCGATAACAGCACTTTCAATTCAAGCAGTGCTATTTTCAACAATCCTCAGCCGCAAATAGCTTGCCTTTCAATACGCAAAGCTTATTTATATTGGGCTGCAGGAGATAAGGAAACTGGTACTGGAGAAGACAATGAGCCCAATTGGAATTATAATGATGTCAAAATAATGTATCCGGGTGAGACGGTTTACACCACAATTACTGCAGATGATGTTATTTATAGAGGTCGTAACACGCACTTCGATAACGACCCTTATATTTGTTTTAAAGATATTACAGCGTCCGTTACTCAATTAAATAGTCCATATGGAAAATATCAAATAGCCAATGTTGAAGCAAAAACTGGCGATCTTTTTTCTCATCAATTTGGGGTTCCAGGAACTGCCGCTGGATGGCAAATTGTATATGTATATGAAAGTCCTGAATTATCCACTAAAAACATTAGCCTTTTTGATGGGTATGTCCATGTCACAAAAGATGAAAACAATTTTGATATCGATTTTGACGGATTTCAAACAGTTCCCGTAGGCCCGGTTAATGCCAATATTCTCATTGGTTCATTGGAAGGAGACCGTGATTTAATAGGTGATAAATTGCAAATTGTAAACACCACCAATAATTTTGTTGATATTACCGCGCCACAAAGAACTGCTGACAATTTTTTTAATAGCAAAATTACTGTAGGTAATACTGATTTTATAGATAGAACTCCAGCAAGTTTAAATACGCTTGGTTTTGATGCCATGGTATTTAAGCTAGACAATATCAATAATAGTGTTATAGATAACAATCAAACATCTGCCAAAATTAGATTAACATCAAATCAAGAAACCTATGGCCTTTATTTAATAGGTCTTGCTGTAGAAGTTTGGTCTCCAAATTTATACCCCATTAAATTAAGCGCAAATATTGAAGGAAATATTACAAATGCTTCAGATACGGTTCGATTTGACTTTAATTTCTTAAATAATGGAAATGATGATGCCATAAATGTAGTTCTATCCACAACATTACCTACAAATTTAGAATTTGTTTCAGCGAATAACTTACCTGATGGTGTGACCTACTTTTATGATCCAATTACACGGATTTTAGAATATTATATAGAAGATGGTTTGGTAGATGTAGGAGATGCATTATTAAATTTAAACTTTGAAGTGATAATTAAAGAAGAGTGTTATTTTCTAGAGGAGCATTGTGATCTAACCTTTGAAATGCAATTGATTGCCACTTATAGAGGTGTTGAAAATCCAACGCCACAAACCACCTTAAGTTCTTATGATTTAGATGATTGTCAATTAGGAACCGTTTTACCCGTTGTTATAAATCAGCCGCCACCCGCGCTTTGGGTTAATCCTCCCAATGATTTAGATAGGACCCTGAATTGTGAGACTTTAGAGGATTTAAATGCAATTCAAAATCTTTTTCCTATTCCTGATAAATGCGAGTTCAACATAATAAAAACTAGTGGAAATTTCCTTCCTACTAATGGCTGTGGCTATTCTGGCAGCTACACGAACTCATGGGTCTTTACTGATGCTTGTGGACGCACCATTGCCGATTACATCCAAGTAATTACGATAATAGATGATAGCCCTCCCACATTTAGTAGCTTGCCAAATGACACGATAATTAATTGTTCTGATATTCCCCAATTTGCTCAGGCGGAAGTTGAAGATTCATGCAGTTTCAATATCGATTTATCATTTGATGATGTCGTTACAAATGGATCATGCGATGGTGATTTTAATATTACCAGAACTTGGACAGCAATTGACGAATGTGGTAATGTGTCAACCGCAAGCCAAACCATAATTGCTCAAGATACAACGCCACCAAATCTTGAAAGCGAATTAGATGAAGACATCGTACAAATCTGTGAAAGCCCTCCAGAAATTCCAGAGTTAGAGTTCTCTGATAACTGTTCATCAAACCTCTCTGTAATTTACAACGAAGAAACCCAAACTATAGACGCTGACAACTATGATATTATAAGAACATGGACGGTTTATGATGAATGTGCAAATGAAAACACATTTACCCAGACAATTCATATGCAAATCATCGACACAATGATTTCATTACCACTTAACCTTTGTCCCGATGATGATGCAATCGATTTAAATCATTTTGTTGAAACAAATACAGATGGATACTGGGAAATAGAAAATCAAAACTTACTGACTAACAACTTATTAAACCCAAAAAAAATAGCACAAGGCATCTATATCTTTAGATATATTGTACCAACGAATCAATGTATCCAAACCAATGAATTGGTCATTCAAATAGGAGAAACCTGTATTGAATTAGAACCCTGTATCAATTCAAGTATGGATGTGGAAATTTCAAAATTAGTAACTCCAAATAACGACTTGAAGAATCAAACTTTTGAAGTAGCTTATATACTTAACCCTGAAATTGATTTTAACGATCGCTGTGATATTATTGTAAAAGTAAAAATGTTTAATCGTTGGGGCACCAAAGTTTTTGAATCCAATAATTACGACAATAGCTGGACAGGTACTGCTAGTGGTAAACTCGGAACTGAAGACAAATTACCCTCAGGAACATATTACTATGTAGTGACATTGGTGAATAGTGGAATTAAGCCAATACAAGGCTATATCTTATTAGGAATTGAACAATAAAGCATGAAAAATTATAAACACATATATGTTTTTTTAGCGCTCTGTATAATACCTATACTTAGTTATTCACAACAGCTACCTCAATTTACACAATACATGTATAATACAATCTCTATAAATCCAGCATATGCCGGATCCAGAGAACGATTAAACGTCGCCTTTTTAAATAGAAATCAATGGCTTGGTGTAAACGGAGCGCCAGTTACACAAACCCTTACTACAGACACCAGTATTCCAAATACTAATTTGGGGATTGGATTATCAATCATACATGATAAGCTGGGCTATGAACGCACGTCCTATATTTATTCAGACGTCTCTTATTCCATTTCTTTAAATAAGGATTATAGATTATCTTTTGGATTTAAATTTGGAGTTAGCAAATATGGAATAGATCCCGATTTACTCATGGATCCTTCTGCTATAGGAGATCAATATCTCGATAAAATTTTTAATAAATGGAAGCCCAATTTTGGTGCTGGAATATATTATAGATCTAAAGACTGGTATATCTCATTTTCGTCCCCCAGAATTTTAAGTTATACCAACAGCACAAGCCTGGAATATAATGCCATTGAACGCGTTAGTTATTACTTTAGTGGTGGGTACATGCTTGGACTAAATCCTCAATTAGCATTTAAACCTACGTTTTTAATTAAATATACTAATGGTGCTCCAGTTTCAGTAGATCTAACAGGTAATTTCTTAATAAATGAGAAACTAATGCTTGGATTAGCTTATCGCGTTGGTGATGCCATTGGAGGTCTCATGAGCTTGGATCTAACCGAAAGTTTAAAATTTGGATACGCCTATGAATTTAATACCACTGCAATAAATCCATACACCTCTGGTTCTCACGAAGTTTTTCTTATCTATCAATTTGATTATCCAAGATCAAAATGTGACTGCCAAAATAAATTTTAAAACACTTATTTAATCCTTCAAATCTCGCGGAAAAATTGTTTTCAGCGTGCGCCCTTGTTTTAAATCACTCCAACTTTCAATATCAAATTCTAATACCACTAATCCACTAGTTGGTAAATTATCGATATAAGTATCTCCATATAAATTTACGATGGATGTTAAGGCATGATTATGACCAAATAACATCACATTATTGTATTTATTATCAATTAATTTGATAAAATCAACAACATCGTGACCACCAAAATCATATAATTCGTCGTAAATTCCTACGTTGTCTTTGGAAATATTCAAGTTTCTCACAAATATTTTACATGTTTCTACCGCACGTGTTGCGGGACTAGAAAACACAATCTCTGGCTCATATTTAAACTGTACAAAATCTTCTGAAACCAAGCCTGCATCAGCTATACCACGTTTTTTTAAGGGCCTAGATATATCATTTACGTCATGTTCCCATGATGATTTTGCATGTCTGACAATTACTATTTTTTTCATAAAACCTCGTTTAAATGTAAATTTTACCGATAAAACGTTGTTTTCTCCGATTTATCGAATATATTTGTGCTTTAACCAATTATATTTGCAATCGGCGAAATTTATTTTTATTTCGCATAAAATTAGAGAATAATGACCCCAAATCAAATTCATCTTATTAATTCATTCGCACAAAACAATTGTGCCCTTCCCTCACATTTTGATATTATTAACTCCATGAACAAAAAATTGTACATGGCAAATGTTAATGTTATTTGATTAAAAATAAATATTAAAAATGTATCTATTTGATATCTGAATTTTAATGCTAGAATTCAGCAACGTTAGATAGTCACCCTAAATCTGCAAAATGAAGAAATTTTTACACTGGCAAAAGTTTAACTTGGCCTTTCTAGCACTAATGATGTTTACATCGTATAGTGGTATAGGTCAAACCACCTACACTAGCTTTACTGAGGGCGCTTGTATTATAGATATGGGTGTGACACCTCAAACTAAAAATAATGCAATTGCTCCTTATGGTTTAGTTTATGATTTAATTACTAACCATAGCATTCCTATCTATTGGATTATAGATCCTAATAAAAGTTTTGTTTCTGCGTCGAGTAAAACCGATCAAAGTGATATCACTATAACTGGAAAAACAACAAGAAATGGAAACACTTCAGTAACTAAAAGTCTATATGCTGGTCCTTTTCTTATTCCTGCCGAATATATGGAGGATGCATATCAGGTTATAGAAGAATGGCAATCAAATAGGAATGGACTAACAGTCTATTGGAATTTAGACGCGATTACAAATGCACCGGTTGAAGGCGTTATTACAACTTTTCCAGAAGCAGTAGTCTATCCCGAATCTAACAATACTGGTGCAACTACCGATATTGAAAATGCATTTTACATCCCTGCTGGAATTACGGGCTCTGTTACTAGAGCGCTGCCAAGAAACATAAAATCATGTCATCAAATATATATTTTCTCACATCATACAGAGCCAAACATAAATTGGAGTTCTAATGATATTAATACACTATACGATTTTGTTACCGATGGTGGCTATGTTTGGATGGGGTGTCGTGATCCTAGTATCGCAGAAAATATTCTACGGACTTCCAATGGTACACGTCTTAACTTTTTAACTAAAAACGGATTACTACCATACACAACATTATATAATGTAAGTTCTAATTTCCCTTGGTTAAATAGCTATGCTACTGATAATAGAATTGGACATCACTATAATTACTTTGACAATAATGAAATAGAATACACCATTGCAACCGCAAACAGTCCGATAATGCAATTTATGGGTAAAATACATAAATCATTAAATGGAAATTCTGGACGTGTATATTTGCCTCTTAATGATGGATGGCGACCAACAACTAGTGTTGGGTTTTATGACCCAACTCATTGGGATCTTTTTAAGGGACGCTCAGATGGGAAGGCCGCGATTATGGCTTATGGACCTGCTTATGGTAATCCTAACTATGGTGATATACTATACCAAGCTTCGCATATAGACAATCGAAATGAAGGAAATAGTGAAGAATATATTGGTGAAAGGCGCTTATTTGGTAATTTCCTATTAAAGTCTACTTTATTAACATTGCCAAAAATTGATATTTCTGACTTATCAGATTACACTTGTGCAGATACCAATTTAAAAGTTGATGCTAAAGTAACAAATGCACCTTTTGGAAATATTACATACGCATGGACTTCAGAAAAAATATCTGGCCCTGGTTCAGCTATTTCATTCAGTTCAACAAATTTGGCAATCACAACCATAACTTTTCCAGATGTTGATGAAGCTACTGTATATACAATTACACTAACAATAACCGATACAGATCCAGATGGGTGTTTAAATCCAGTTACAACAAGCAAAACAACAACGATAACCGTTGAGCATTGTTGTACACTTGACATTACTTGTCCAGATTCTTTTACAGATTTAGTAGAATGTGACGCCATTCCTGATCCAGGTACTAACTTAACTGAATTGGAAAATTTGGGAGTCATTTTTGATGACTATTGTGGTAATATCGTTGTTTCAAGTACTGATGAAATTTCAAATCAATCTTGTGCAAATTCATATACTATAACACGTAGCTATTCTATTTTAGAAGATAAAGATGAAAGTGGTGACCAAAATGGAGATGAAGAAATTATCTCATGTGTTCAAATTATAACAGTAACTGATACTACTGCACCTGAGTTTAACTCTGATTCGGAATCTGAAACAGAAGCAGGTCCACAAATTTATGTCACTAAAGAAGAAGGTAATTGGTCTAGTTCATCTACTTGGGTTAACGGCAATGTACCCGATGAATTTTTAGGAGGTGATCAAGTTTATATTAAACATCGTGTTAACTGGAATCTTGGAGTAGATCTTTATATCGAAAATGGAGTTCTTAATATTTCTAATGGTATACTTTACTTTCCAGATCATAACATAAAACTAGAAAACACATCAGGAATAGTTAATATTACTAATGCATTAATTTACTTAGTTGATGATAGTTTTGTTAATGGCCAAGGAACTGTAAATTTCTCAGCAGGTGCTATTCAACTTTGCAATGGAAATTATAAAAACGAAAATAACAGCACCACAAATGGAACTGGATATATATATAGTTTAAACGGAAATATTTCATCTGTCAACAGCAACTTTAGTTCTGATATTGCATGGGCTACTGGAAATGGAAATGGGATTAACTTACCAACATCTGAAAATACTACAGATGCAACACCAACTGATGGGTGTCAGGATTTGACATTTTTTCGCAAATTCATTCCTGAACCTCCTGTTGATTTTCCAATAGATATTACGGTAGATTGTAATAACATTCCAGATGCTGTAATTCTTACCGCTACTGACAACTGTGATGCAGATATTAAAGTATATTTGAAAGAAGAGCGTACTGATGGATCTTGTGATTCAAATTATACCTTAACCAGAACCTGGACTGCAATCGATGATTGTAAAAACATTGCAACACATACTCAAATTATTACGGTAACAGATACCTCAGCACCTGAGTTTGATCAGGAAAATTTACCGCAGAATGTTACTGTAGAATGTGATAATGTTCCAGATGCTGTAATATTAACTGCTACTGATAACTGTGTTGCAGATATTAAAGTAGATTTGAAAGAAGAGCGTACTGACGGATCTTGTGATTCAAATTATACCTTAACCAGAACTTGGTCTGCGTCTGATGATTGTGATAATACAATAACACATACACAAACAATAACGGTTATAGATACTACGGCTCCTGAGTTTGATCAGGAAAGTTTACCGGAAGATATGACTGTTGAATGTGATAGTGTCTCAATTGCTGATACCTTGACTGCAACTGATAATTGCGATACAGATATTAAAGTTGATTTAAAAGAAGAGCGTACTGATGGGACTTGTGATAATAGTTATACATTAACTAGAACTTGGACCGCTACTGATAATTGTGATAATACAATAACACATACACAAACAATAACGGTTATAGATACTACGGCTCCTGAGTTCGATCAGGAAAGCTTACCGGAAGACATGACTGTAGAATGTGATAATGTTTCAGATGCTGTTATTTTGACTGCAACTGATAATTGTGATACAGATATCAAAGTTGATTTAAAAGAAGAACGAACTGATGGTACTTGTGATTATAGTTATACCTTAACAAGAACTT
>MAAC01010903.1_pt1 | contig 46450 bp, 44 predicted proteins | sample 1115981 | NCBI WGS metagenome assembly MAAC01 (sample SAMN04961126, study PRJNA320927) | seawater metagenome | isolation source: sample BD02T64 sea water enriched with oil for 64 days | place: USA:Gulf of Mexico | collected 2013-07-27 | reverse complement strand
CCCGTTCTTGATGAGAATTTCTCTCAGTCTGACTATTTTTCAAATGCTTTACACTTGCAAGTGCACCCGCTCCGACAACAGGGGGTAAAGTCGTCGTAAAGATGAAGCCAGATGCATAGGAGCGAATGGAATCAACAATGTTCGCAGAAGATGTAATGAAGCCACCAACAACTCCGAACGCCTTGCCAAGTGTGCCCTCCATTATGTCGATGCGGTCCATTAGTCCTTCGCGTTCAGCAATACCGCCGCCGCGCGGGCCATATAGCCCAACCGCATGAACTTCGTCCAGATAGGTCATTGCGTTATATTTATCCGCTAAATCGCAAATCTCTTTCATGGGTGAAATGTCACCATCCATTGAGTAGACAGATTCAAACGCAATTATTTTCGGGCGATCCGGATCAATTTTCTGAAGTTTGGCTTCCAGATCCTTTACGTCGTTGTGCTTGAAAATAACCTTCTCGCAACCGGAGTGTCGAACGCCGTCGATCATTGATGCGTGGTTCAGTTCATCTGACAGAATGATTGCGCCGGGCATCAACTTACCCAGAGTACTAATTGTTGCGTCGTTGGACACAAATCCAGAAGTAAAAACAAGCGCGCTTTCTTTGCCATGCAAATCAGCGAGTTCTCTTTCCAACTCACAAATCATGTGAGTGTTGCCTGAGATATTTCGGGTGCCACCTGAGCCAGCGCCATAACGATCGACCGCATCTTTCATTGCTGACAAAACTTTAGGGTTTTGACCCATACCAAGATAGTCGTTAGAACACCAAATTACGACTTCAGACACGGTCTCATTCGTATGCTTGGTAGCTCTTGGGAAGTTGCCCGCTTGGCGTCCTATCTCTGTGAAAATTCGGTAGCGGTTTTCTGTTTTGAGGTTTTGAATGGCTTGCTCGAACACATTGTCATAGTCCATTGTCATGCCTTCAATTTCCTTTTCTGGCTTCTTGGTTGTCTCTTTATTAGCAAATAAGCATAAAAGATTCATTAATGTTGAATAGCCAATAACTATCTTGCTTGGCAAGGGACAAATGGTCGCATCAAGTCATTTCAATAGCCCGAGGATTATCAAATAATAGGAACCTCAGTGCCTAAGGAAAATCAGTGTGCCATCAATATGGGTAACTTACACTTGTCTAGCATTTCACCTGTTACAGCGCCAAAGAGTAGTCGCCGCAGCCTGCCTTGAGTATAGGCTCCCATAACCACCAGATCAGCGTTAAATTTGTCGGCCTCTGCAAGTAATGTTGAGGCGGTGGATCGTCCGCTAGTTCCGTGCACAACGCAACTGGATGCATGAATTCCGTACAGAGCCAAATATCGTAGGGCTTCTGTTGGGCTTATTTTTTCACTTAAATCATCAACGGCACAAATGAGAGAAACTTCACTTGCAGTCTTCAAAACGGGAAGTGCCAAGCTAATTGCACGACTTGATTCGACCGATCCATTCCAGATCACCGCAACGCGTTTACCAAAATCGGGCGTCAACGCCTCATTTACAACCAATACTGGCCGGCCCGTTTCTAAAATTGCGGAATTGATGACATGTTGATTGTCAGAGTTTTGTTCCACAGTTTTCTTGCAGACGACAATTAGGTCGAACATACGTCCATATTCTGGCAGTAGGTCTTCCTGATTTCCAGGGCGGGTAATAAACCGTGCTGAAGACGAGACGGTTGTTGTGTCGCCAGTAGGTTGTTCTATGGATATGCCTTGAGACGAACAAAGTTCGTTGAAGAGAGCTTCTGCGGCGGCTTCGCGTTTTTGACTATCTTTTTCCGCCATATCAATGACGCTTTCAATCATTGATGTAGTCATTCCCTCGCCGACAAAGGAAGCTGCGGCTCGGGGATCTCTCTTTACGTGGAGGGCGTCGACATTGCCCGAAAATCTACTACTGAAAGTTAATGCACTATTGAGTGCGGATGAATCGCATCCTGTATCAGAGCCGTTTAAAGGAACAAGTATAGCTTTAATTGACATGGGTACCTCACTCTATAAGTTACTAAGAATATAGTGCGAAGAAAACCACTAGAACAGTTTTATTTTAAAGTTTCCCAAGTAATTGAAGCGCCGCATTGGTGATTTCTGTTTCAGTTCCACTTGCATCAAGGTTAATCCAGTCTGTAACTGCGTCTGGATTACGGGCCATTTGTGCTTGCATTACTTCTACCGTTGCATCTGAAGCATCTCTTGTTCGCCCCTCAATGCGTTCTGACATGACGTGTTCATCTACAGATAACCACAGTCCCGTAAATTCGGCACCTAAACCTTGTGCAAGCAAGCTGAAATCATTGCGGTCTTCATGGCGATCAAGTACGGCATCAATAATAACCGAATGCCCCGCTGTCACAGCCTGTGTCGCAATTTCTTTCATATGTGCGTATACGGCGATAGATTGCGCGACCGTATAGGCAGTCTGCGGCATGGGGGAGTAGTCATCCCAGCCGATCAGGAGGCGTCTAATAACATCACTTCGAATACGCAAGGCGCCAGGAGCGTCCCCAATGTAGTGTGAAAGGTTGGCCGCCAAGGTTGACTTCCCACTCCCAGAAAAGCCACCAATAGCAATGACAACGGGTGCGTGTGTCTCCAAAAATGCTTTGCTATCTTTCAAAAGATCTACAGCTACATCTGCATACTGTATCTTGTCATTTGTGTTTTGCGATTGCGTATACCTACTGGCAGCTACATGAGTGCGTATGCCCGATCTCATGGATAAAAAGAACGGTAGCAGAGCCAAAGACGCTAAAAATTTAGGAGTTTTAATCCACCCCATTTGAATGAGGTATTTATTGAATATTTGATTGGCTGCCAGTTTTTGCTTCTTCTGCCACAGATCCATGAGTAAAAAACTGACATCATATAAAACGTCGCCAACCACAAAATCATCTTCATATTCGATGGCATCAAATAAAAGCGGCTTTCCCTCAACCATACAGATGTTTTGTAGATGCAAATCACCGTGCCCTGCACGGATCCAGCCGTCATTAATGCGAATTTTCTCAAGTGGTTTCAGTGTTTTATATGTCTCGTGTAAATTTCCCCGGTAAGTTTGGACGTCATCGAGGTTGAAAAGAACGGGGCAATGCTCATCCAACTGAGTAAAATTTTGATCGATGACAGAGTGAAAATCAGGAATGGCGTCCAATTGTTTTATAGGTGCTATGCCTAAGTGGAATTTGCTGATTTCAGTGCATAGGTTTTCGCCAAGAATTTCAGAAATTCCTTCCCGTTCTATGAAATTATCCAACCGGTCTTCATCCGAAAATCTATTCATTTTTATGAAGTAGTCGATAGGAGTACCGGAACCGGCTAGCGAAATTTTGTGATCGTCGGTCAGGTATATGCCAAATACACCGATATAGAGTTCAGATGCAGTGCGCTGGTTCAACGTAACTTCATGTTCACAAAAACGTCGCCTTTGCTCTGGTGTGCTGAAGTCCATGTGATCATATTTTACCGGCTTTTTGATTTTGATGGCACGCTTGCGCCCCAGTAGAACCGTCGCCCCGTGGGTTTCAATCTGCTGAATGTCTTCTGGCATCGTCGTGTCGTAATCCCACAGAACAGGGGAGGCGCACAGAAATTCGATGCTATATTCATGCAGTGATTGCTGCGCTGAAAGGTCAAGGCTCCCCATAGGTATTTTAATCCGTTGTTTTATTCAGAAGCTCAGGTGGAGCAGGGTCTTGGTGAATAAGGGCTTCAGCATCTGGATAATTTTCAAGAATGCTGGCTTCAACAGCCTCAGAAATAACATGCGCGTCACTTAATTTTAAGTCTGGGGGTAGGTCTAGATGCATTTGAATGAACACCGTTTGGCCTGAACGTCTCGTCCGCAGGTCGTGGACACCGAGAACGCCGGTGTGGCTTGTAACGAGTTCGATGATTTTATCGCGTTCTTCGTCTGGTAATTCTTCGTCCATTAGGTCAGAAAATGATAGGCGAATGATGGACCAAGCATTGTATGAGATATAGGCGGCTATGCCGAAAGCAAAGAGGGCGTCTGCCATAATCCAGCCAAATTGATCAGCAAGGATCAAGGCGGCAATGACACTGACATTGACAAGGATATCACCAGTGTAATGGAGAGAATCCGCTGATATAGCGACAGATTGGGATCTTTTGATAACATATTTTTGAAACAAGATGAGAGAAAGCGTGAGTGCAATTGACGCAACCATCACGTAAATACCGATCTCGCTTGCCTGTACAGGTTCTGGGTTCGCCAGTCTTTCCGTTGCCTGTAGAATAAGGAATAAGGCTGAGCCAACAATAAAGGCAGACTGGAGTAAACCAGCCAAAGCTTCGGCTTTACCATGCCCAAATCTATGGTCGTCATCTGCGGGAACTAAAGCCTGGCGCACGGCAAGCAAATTGACGATAGATGCGCCAAGGTCCAGCAAAGAATCTACAAATGTCGAGAGGATGGACACTGAATCCGTGGTCAGATAAGCCCAGCCTTTGATGATAATTAGGATGGCAGCTGTCAGCACAGCAAAGTAAGTGGCCGCACGCATTAGCCGCTCTTTTTGCTGAGTGGATAGAGCTGGTTTTATATCTTTGTCAGTCATATATCTGCGCTTATGGATAGAGAATTGATTTGTTCCAGCCATCTTCTGTTAGCTGATATTGGCGTCGTTCATGAAGGCGAAATGGTTTGTCTTGCCAAAATTCCATGAGGGTTGGTTTGATACGAAATCCAGACCAGTAGGGAGGCCGCGGAATTTTGCCGACCGCATATTTTGTCGCATATTTCGCAACAGCGGCCTCAAGAGAGAAGCGGCCTTCCATTGCTCTTGATTGTTGGCTTGCCCATGCCCCTATTCGGCTATCCCGTGCCCGGCTATCAAAATAAGTGTCTGCATCGTCATCGCTGACAACTTCGACGTCTCCATTAATTCTAACCGACCGTCTTAGGCTTTTCCAATGGAAACACAATGCTGCCTTTTTTGTGGTTAGCAGTTCTTGTCCTTTTTGACTTTCGAAGTTTGTGTAAAAGACAAAACCGTCTTCGTCGACATCTTTAAGCAGCACCATGCGAACAGAGGGTTCTCCCTGTTCATTTACCGTCGCAAGAGACATAGCGGTCGCATCATTGGGTTCCGATTTTTCAGCTTCTGACAGCCATTTATTAAATTCTTCGATCAATTCAGATAGCTCTGTCACAATATCGCCCATTTTCTGTCAAAAAAAACACCATATATCTCTAGATACCAACTAATGTAATAGCGGACAGACTTACTGTCGAGTATTTGTCTTGACGAAGCCTTGCCTTTGCGGGAAAAATTGCAGAGATCAGGGGTTACTTAAATATTGGAGATTTGCATTCCGTGTGGAAATCTCAAGTTCGAAGGAATTTTATTATGGCACTCGGAAAATCACTTATGGTTGGGTTTCTGGCAATTGGGTTAAGTCTTGGCGGTTGCGCGTCAAACGAAGGAAACAACAAGCAAGTTGGCGGTGCCGTTATTGGCGGTATTGGTGGCGCATTGCTTGGATCTGTCTTTGGTAAAGGATCTGGACGCCTGGCTGCTGTCGCTGTTGGCACACTTGTTGGGGCAATGGTTGGCCAAGAAGTTGGTAAATCGCTTGATAAAGCAGATCGGGCGGCAATTGATCGCGCTGAATCTAGAGCAACGACAGCGCCAATTGGGGAAACAATTAATTGGGATAACCCGGACAGCGGAAATTCAGGAACAGTGACACCTGTTCGAGACGGAAAAGATACCACAGGCCGGTATTGTAGAGAATTTAAGCAAACCATTGAAATCGGCGGCCGCCTTGAAGAAGGTTACGGAACAGCTTGCCGTCAAGAAGACGGTTCTTGGCAAATAATGACTTAAAGAAAATAGGCAATAAGTCTGTATTTTCCCCCAGATATCCAATACAAAGGATATCTGGGGACTACAAAGGTGCTGACAGGTTAATGCTGAAATTAAAAAATAATATTGTAGGGGCGGGACTTGGTGCCGTCCTTGCACTTTCTGTCGTCGGAAATAGCTTTGCTGATTTTGACGATGCTGTGAAAGAATATGAAGTCGGCGATTATTCAAAAGCCATGCACGAATGGCAACAACTAGCCCAAAAAGATGACCCTGCTGCCATGCGGAATGTGGGGCATATGTATCGGCGCGGATTAGGCGTTGATCAGGACTTTACCAAAGCATTAAGTTGGTATAAACGCGCCGCCGAAATGGGCTTTGATCGGGCTCAAGCCAATGTGGCTTCCATGTATTTGCGCGGCCAAGGCGTTGAGCAAGACTACGTTAAGGCCGCGTCTTGGTTTACCAAAGCCGCTCGAAATGGGCATAAGATCGCGCAGTATAATCTGGGTTTGATGTATGAACATGGTAAGGGTGTCGAGAAAAGCGGCGCAAAAGCGTTGGCCTGGTATAACCTTGCTGCCAAAGCTGGTCATAAACAGGCCTTGAATAAAGTTTCGTTAATGGTGGCAACTGATCCCGATGTTAAAGATGAAAATGTGATCGCGCCAACACAAACACAAACCGCAGCTGTTGTTGAGCAGCCGGTTGTTGTCGCACCGGAGGCTTTGAAGACTAAACCATCCATTGCTCCAAAAGTAATATCCGAACCGGCGCCTGTAGTCACGACACCTGTTGTCGCTGCAACCGCTGAAAAGATGATAGTTGCCGCACCAGTAGAAGCGCCAAAACCCGCCGCGAAAAAATTTGATCCCTTCGCGTCTAGTGCTAACAATAAAAATTCAAGTACGATTGAACAGACGGGAGCGCCCACAGCTTTCAATCAGGTGAAAACCTCTGAAACATTAACACCCACTGAAATGGTCACACCAACAGAAGTGGTTGCCGGCCCTGCGAAACAGCCTGTTATTGTTGAGGTTAAGTCAGCTCCAGAGCCGATGGCTGAGAAAACGATTATAGCGGAGCCGCAGGTTGTTGAAAAAACTCAAGTTTCTATTGTTGAACCTGTCGCCGCTCAAACAACTGCGACCGTACCCAAAACACAACCTGCCGTGGCTCCAGAACCTGAGAAAAAGGGATTTTTTGAGTCTCTGAAATCTCTTGTACTGGGTGACGATGAAGATGACGGAGATAGCAAACCGGTGGTTGCCGCAGTAACAGTGGCCGCAGCTCCAGCTGGATCCGCAACGCCAGCTGCACCGATAACAGCTATTCCTGTACCAAAACCAATGGCAGTGGTGCAAAGTGTTCACGTGGCTCCCGGAAGCGGCTTATCAATAGATGAGCGCTTGGAAATGGCCAGCCTTTCCTTCGCTGTAGAAGAATACCAACAGGCGTTAAGTGTTTGGGCGCCTTTGGCGCAACAAGGAAATTCCGAGGCTCAGTTTAATCTGGGCCAAATGTTCTATGAAGGTTATGCCGTTCCTGTTGATCGGGTAAAAGCTTTCCAGTGGTGGTCAAAAGCAAAAGCAAATGGGTCTACTGTCGCGTCAAGCTCGCTTGATAAATTGGCTCCATCGCTTACCTATCTTGAAAAACGGCGGTTGCAGATTGCCAATTGATGGCTTATGCCTACGCAGCTAATTTATTCGTATTGATATATCTATGATGCCTTCGGGCTGTATTTATTTTGTTTGGTAAGACACTACATGAAAGATCCCTATACCGTTTTGGGTGTTGCGAAATCATCAACCCAAAAGGAAATAAAATCGGCTTACCGTAACCTTGCTAAAAAACTGCATCCAGATACGAATTCTGGCGACGAAAAAATTGCAGAAAAATTCAAGGAAGTGTCGGCCGCGTATAACATTCTGGGCGATGAAAAACTACGTACGCGTTTTGATCGCGGTGAAATTGATGCCAATGGCCAAGAAAAGCATAGCTTTGGCGGCGGTGGACGCGGTGGTTTCAATGAAGCTGGTGGCGGCTTTGGTGGCGGCTCAGACGATCTGTTTTCTGAAATTTTTGGAAATTTCCGTCGAGGGGGTGGGCAACGTCCTCGTGCAACAAGAGGCAGGGATAAGTCTTTTGCCATTGAAGTTTCTTTCAAAGAAGCGTCATTGGGCGCAACGCGACGTCTTACACTCGGAGAAGGTGGGAAGACGCTCGACGTTAAAATTCCCGCTGGAATTACCGATGGCAAACAAATTCGCCTTAAAAGTCAGGGCGATGCCGGTTCTGGTGGCGGTCCCGCTGGCGACATTTTAATAAATGTCAAAGTTAAATCTGATGATGTATTCGAACGTGATGGCAGGAATATCTATTTGGAATTGCCAATAAGTTTACCCGAAGCCGTGTTGGGAGCGAAAGTTCAAGTGCCGACGGTTGATGGAACGGTAAATTTGAAAGTCCCTGCGGGTTCAAATTCAGGAACGACGCTTCGCTTAAAAGGCAAGGGTATTGGTAGAAAAGATGCCAGTGATCGCGGCGATCAATTTGTGAAATTGAAAATTGTGTTGCCAGATGAGCAGGATGAAGATCTGCAAGAGTGGGTATCAAATTGGTCGAAGGAACATCAATATGATGCCCGATCAAAGTTTGGGAAAAAAAGCTAATCTAGTATTAGTTGGTATATTTTTTTGACTGTTTATACTGGTCAATATAAAAAGAATATTGGTAGTTTTTTAAGGAAAAGATGGGATCCCAAGGGATGACAGTACAAAACGGCCTGATGAGCGGCAAAAGAGGCATCATTATGGGTGTCGCAAACCGGCATTCACTTGCGTGGGGGATTGCCAAATCCCTACGTGAACACGGGGCCGAGATCGCTTTTACCTATCAGGGTGAAGCCTTGGGGAAACGAGTTCGTCCGCTGGCAGAAAGTCTGGATTCTGACACTGTCGTGGAATGTGACGTTACTGACGATGCCTCCATGGATGAGGTCTTTAGAGTTCTAGAAGAAAAATGGGGCAAAATTGACTTTTTGGTCCATGCCATTGGCTATTCCGATAAATCCCAACTGCGCGGAAAATATTCAGATACCACGCGGGATAACTTCCTGATGACAATGGATATCTCGTGTTTTTCCTTTACAGCAGTTGCTAGTCGCGCTGCCCGTCTCATGACAGATGGCGGAAGTATGATCACGCTGACATATTACGGTGCTGAAAAGGTGGTTCCTCATTACAACGTCATGGGTGTTGCTAAAGCTGCGCTGGAATCTTCGGTGAAGTATCTCGCTGCTGAGATGGGCGAGAATGCTATTCGGGTGAATGCCATTTCGGCGGGGCCCGTCAAAACACTTGCCGCATCCGGAATTGGGGATTTTAGAAAAATCCTTAAGTGGAACGAACAAAACTCACCCCTTCGCCGGAATGTTACAATTGAAGAAGTCGGCGGTTCAGCGCTTTATCTTCTGAGTGATTTGGGGCGTGGTGTTAGCGGTGAAGTTCATCATGTGGATTCTGGATATCATGTGATCGGAATGAAAAATGCTGATGATCCGGACGATGCTTCATCAGATGCCTAAGTATTTTCTATAACGTTGAGCGGTAGCCCATATGTCACATAATAGTTTCGGTCACTTATTTAGGGTTACAACCTGGGGCGAAAGCCACGGGCCTGCGCTCGGCTGCGTGATCGACGGCTGCCCATCCTTGATTGACATCACTGAAGAAGAAATCCAATTTTGGATGGACCGTCGGAAACCTGGCCAGAACCGGTTTACAACGCAGCGCCGAGAGCCTGATGCTGTGCAGATATTGTCCGGCGTTTTTGAAGGTAAAACCACAGGAACACCAATCAGCTTGATGATCGAAAATGTGGATCAGCGGTCAAAGGATTATGGTGACATCAAAGAAAAATTCCGTCCGGGGCATGCAGATTACTCCTACCAGACAAAATATGGTATTCGCGATTATCGAGGCGGCGGACGATCAAGTGCGCGGGAGACGGCGGCACGGGTAGCAGCGGGCGGCATTGCACGTAAAGTACTCGGCGATGGCGTGACCATTAAAGGGTATCTGACGCAAATCGGTGACAAGGTCATAGATAGAAGCCTGTTCGATATGGCGGAGATTGACAATAACCCCTTTTGGTGCCCTGACGCTGAGATGGCAGAAATCTGGACAGAGTATCTCGATGGTATTCGTAAAAACGGATCGTCTGTTGGTGCGGTGATTGAAGTCGTGGCCTCGGGTGTTCCAGCAGGGCTTGGTGCGCCCATTTACGGAAAGCTTGATTCCGATCTTGCCGGTGCGATGATGACTATTAACGCGGTTAAAGGCGTGGAAATTGGCGAAGGGTTTTCTGCTGCTGCATTGACAGGTGAGAGCAATGCCGATGAAATGCGAAAGGGAAATGAGAATTCCCCGCGTTTTCTGAGCAATCACGCGGGTGGTATTCTTGGTGGTATTTCCACGGGTCAAGATGTAGTCGTGCGATTTGCTGTAAAACCCACATCTTCTATATTGAAGCCACGAGCGACCGTGAACAAAAGTGGAGAAGAGACTGATATCATTACAAAAGGAAGACACGATCCTTGCGTTGGTATTCGGGCGGTCCCTGTTGGAGAAGCCATGATGGCATGCGTTTTAGCCGACCATCTTCTTCGGCATCGTGGACAGCAAGGATAAGCTAGTAAAATTTTATTTAGATATTTACGATATATTAATCTGGTGTTAATGCGTATTTACTAAACTGTGCAGCCGTTACTCGTAGGCTTTAGAACGAAGCCTAACCCTCTTGAAAAGAGAAAGGTACAGCGATGTCTGACTTAATCGCGGGGTTTAGTGCCTCGTCTTCCTATAGCTCGTTGGCTCAGGCAACATCCTATAGCAGCCCTAATAGGGCGGTCTCCTATAATACCACCAAAATTGCGCAAGAAGCGTCTTTTAGTTTTGATGCCATCATAGCAGAAGAACATAGTGCGCCTGCCGTTTCGATCCCCTTTGCCGAAGGGGAGAAAAACGGTGATGACATAATTGATGCCCTTGCAGAAAAGCTGGCAGCATTTTTAGAACCTTTCGGTGAAAAAGGCGAAAAACTTGCTGAAATTATCACGGCAGCTCTGGAAAGCCTTGCGGACCTTGTTGAAGACACCTCAGTTGATGAGGCGGCACTTTCCATCGATATCCGGTTTGCACGCATTGAGGAAAGTTATAGTCATGGTGCCCATGGCCGCGCCGGAGTGTTCAGTGGTTTTGCACTTGAAGTAAATGTCTCAACGAAGACAGTTGATTATGATCCAAGCAGGGCCACAGTGATCACAACCGCTGGTGCGCAAGTTGAGTTTACTCAAACTCAAATGATTGAAGGACATAAGCGGGGTGTATTTCGCCGTCCCCATCCTGGCATTCAAAGCATGCCGGGATATGATCAGGAGTTAGCTGATCAGACAAAGCAAATTGTGGATTTTTTGAAAGAAACTAGAAAACAAATGAAAGCATTTTCTCGCGAGGAAGAGCACGGTTTTCGTCACCAAATGAAACAAGCTTTAAAAGACTACAGTCATTACAATATGCGGGCATAAATACCTGAGACTAACTATGAAGGAGGAAGGCCTAAGTTGCTTTCTTCCTTTATCAGTTTGACGAGCAGTTCAACTCCGGGCCCTGTATGCTCCGGTTTTGGAACTACCAAATATAGAGTTGCTACACGAGAATAATCACCGGTCGTCGGGATCTTACACAACTCTCCAGTTTCAAGCTCACTTTCAAAGAAGTGTGCTGGACCCCAACAAAATCCTTGCCCAGATTTCATGATTTCCTTCGCATGATAGAAATCATTAACAGTCCAACGGCGTTCCGCACGCAACCATCCCAGTGACGGAAATTGGTTTGATTTTGCTGTATCCTTGATGACGAGTTGGAGCTCATTGGCTAAGTCTTTTTGATTTACGGGAATTCCACTTTTTATGAGTGGGTTATCTCTATGTGCAATTGGAAGTAACGTCACAGTTGTGAGAGGTGTTCCCACATGGCCAGCCGGTATTATAGGCGAAATGACAATATCTGCGGCAGCCTCTTGAATGATTTCAACTGCTCCAGCTAGTACAATATCTAAAATCTGCAATCGAGTGATTTGATTGGATTTTTGAAATTGCTCTAAAACCTTTGGGATTATGGTTTTTGGGAAAATGTTCTCGACCGCCAGTGTAATCTCGCCCTCCCAACCATCATTTAAGAGAGCTGCCAGTTTCTCCAAATCGGCGGCATCTTTAAGAAGTTGTTGTGAGCGTCGATACAAAACGGTTCCTATCTCTGTAAGATGAAGGCTCTTCCCCTCAACAGTAATGAGATCGACACCCAATTGATCTTGCAGTTTGGCAACAGCATGGTGAAGGGAGGAATGGCTGCGATTAAGGGATTTTGACGCTTTCAGGTAACCGTCATTATCTATTACGGCGTTAAATATGGCCCATTGGGTAAGAGTGATTTTCGAAATGTTGCTCATATTGTCTATTTAATAGACATAAATGTCCAAAATTAAACAATTTTATTTCATTCAAGAGAATTTATTTTCCTTAGATCGTTATTTCGCATTATGGATGGATTAAGTTTATGGAAAAATTGGAACCTGTATTTGAGTTGGCCGGGCGCGTCTTGTTGGCGGCTCTTTTTATTCCAGCTGGATTTTCAAAAATCAGTGGCTTCGAGGGTACGCAAGGTTATATGGAGGCAATGGGTGTCCCCGGAATGCTTCTCCCTATTGTCATCGCCTTGGAAATTGGCGGAGGAGTACTGCTTATCGCAGGATATAAAACAAAGCTGGTGGCTCTTGCCTTAGCGGGTTTCTGCTTTGTTTCAGGTTTCTTGTTTCATTTTCAGCCTCAAGATCAAATGCAAATGATTTTGTTTATGAAAAACATCGCTATTGCTGGTGGGTTCTTGCTACTTGTCGCTAGAGGCAGCGGTACGTTTAGTTTGGATAATCGTTTTAAAAAGGCGTAAGCGTTCACTCGACCAGTAAGAGTCCGTCTAACGCGGGCTCTTACCTTTGGGGAACTTTAGAAGCGGCGTCCGTAAGAACGCTTACTTCTGCGCCTTTTAGGTGGGCGTTTTCAGATATATGCCTGCGCCAAGCACGTGCGCCCGGAAGCCCTTGAAACAGGCCAAGCATATGGCGTGTGATTGACTTTAAAGGAACGCCTTTTTCCATTTCCCGTTCAATATACGGCAGTATTTCCTGCACGATTTTCTGTCGTTCGGGGGCTTCATCTGAAATGCCGTAGTAGCGGTTGTCAATTTGCGCTAGGAAATAGGGGTTTTGATAAGCTTCACGGCCAATCATGACACCATCAACATGCTTCAGGTGATCGTCAATTTCTTCTAGTGTTTGAATGCCGCCATTGATAATAATTTCAAGATCCGGGAAGTCTTTCTTTAACTGATAGACGCGCGGGTAATCAAGTGGCGGGACAGTGCGGTTTTCTTTGGGACTTAAACCCGTTAGCCACGCTTTTCGTGCGTGAATAATAAAAGTCTCGCAGCCGGCGTCTTTAACTGTGCCAACAAAATCGACTAGATGCTCATAACTGTCGAGATCATCAATACCAATGCGGTTTTTAACGGTAATGGGTAAATCTGTGACTTGTTTCATCGCGTCAACGCAAGTGGCGACTGTTTCTGGTTCCGCCATTAAACAGGCGCCGAAGCGACCATTTTGAACTCGATCAGACGGGCATCCAACATTTAGATTGAGTTCTTTGTATCCGTAGTCATCAGCAACTTTTGTGCATTTGGCAAGATCAACCGGATCACTTCCACCAAGTTGCAGCGCAAGGGGTTGTTCAGCGGGATCAAAATTTAGGTGCCTAGATGCATCTCCAAACAAGATTGCACCTGTTGTGATCATCTCAGTATACAACAGCGCCTGAGACGAAATCAGCCTTAGAAAATATCGGTCATGCCGATCTGTCCAGTCGAGCATGGGGGCAATGCTAATTGTACGATCTAATTTTGTCACTTGTACCTCGGCTTTATTCTTAGCCTTGATATAGGAATATGTTTTAAAAACAAAAGAAAATTTATAGGTTTATTATTCGGTGGCGGTATCCCCCTTGATGAATACAGCCAGTGATGTGGCTTTTTTCTATATTTGAATAAGAGGCTATTTCAAGGAAGTTATTCCGCTGGTGCTTGAACCGCCGCCGGTTCGGGAAGCTGTTTTGGCAGCATATAGACAATTAATATGATCAGAGCTGCGGCTGCTGCGAGGATTTTAAACAGAGTATCAAATCCCCAGTTCTCATAGACGATCGATATTATCGGGAGAGAGGCCGCTAAAACTGAAAAGCTAACCACGTACCTGATGCCATAGATACGGGCCCGGTATTTCCCGCTTGCTGTTTTGCCAATCATATAATCATTAATTGGAACTTGGCCAAAGACACCGATCATAAACCCAAATGAGACAATAAGCGCTAATCCGTCGGTTAGTCCCGATATGATAGAGAAGAAGGTCAATTGAATAGCGGCGACCACAAGGAAAATTCTTCTTGGGCCATATTTATCGAGAGACTTACCGACGACGAGCTGCGCCATAGAGGCAACGGCAAAGGTTATAAATGCCAATAACCCCACAATAGTTGCCACATTACCGTCCCCGGTGCCCAGCACGTTTGCCATCGTATTTGTAATGTTGATGGCGAGATTTTGCATGCGCTCGTCAAAAATCTTTGGCAGTGCAAATGTTGTGGCTTGGAAGATGATTGAGGAGACAGCTGTGGTCATAAAAACAATTATCGAGATTCTGATCAACAGCGCCTTGTAGGAATATGCCTCTTGAGAAGTCTGTACAGGTACGCTTGGCTCCGTATTTGTGGACGTTTGCGTAATGCTTTCCCATCGCATCGCCACGTATACTAGGCCAAGGCCGATAGATATGACGCCTGGAACTACAAAAGCTAATTTCCAGCCACCGTTGTCAATAAAGAAACCTGTAGTCAAGGCAGCTGAAGCAACACCGAGATTGCCCCAAACACCAACAGTGGCAATACGCATGCCGGTGTCTCGCCATCTGGTAGTGACAATGGCCAAGCCAACAGGATGATAGATTGCGGCAAACATTCCAATGGCGAATAATCCAATACCCATTTGAAGCGGCGTTTCAGAAAAACTGGTGCCAATTGATGCTAAGCCTATGCCCACGAAGAAAACACCTATCATGCCATCGCGGCTCCATTTGTCGGCAAGCCAACCTGCGGGTAAAGAAAACAGTCCAAAAGCAAAGAAACCCGGTGTTGCGTAAATCAGTAGTTCGGCATAACTCACACCCCAGTCGCGATACAGCGTCAACGCTGCCACGGTTGCGAAGATGAGAGTTAGGAAATGATCGAGAAAGTGACCGAAGCTCAGCATTAGAAAGTACAATTTATCTCGGCTCATTTTCGCAATCCTAATATATCGAACTCATGTAGTCCAAAATTGTACATGAGAGTGATCTTTTATAAATTGAGTGTAGTTTTGACTGTAAATCGATGTCATGCCAATATATGTCTAGAAACAGACAATATTTCAGAAAATAGAGCTTTTGGATATGATCGATAGAGATCTGCGCAGCACAAATGCACTGGATTATCAGGACTTGCCTCAGTTAATGGGCGTGATGCCCAAAGACTTTTCTGATGGATACGTAATCGCGTGGCACAAACATGATAGGGACCAGTTGTTGTATGCAATCAGTGGCATAATGAGATTGGAGACAAAAGAGGAAGCGTGGATTGTCCCCCATAATTATGCCTTATATATACCTGCGGGTACGGATCATCAGGTGCGAATGCATGGTACTGTTCAGATGCGAACTTTATACATCAACGGTGGCAGGGCGCTAAATAGATCTAGAGGATTGGGAGTATTTTCTGTTTCAAACCTTTTGCGTGAACTTATCTTAGCATTAAGTGATGAGCCTATTCAGTATGATCCAGATAGTAGAGCGGGATTAATCGCAAGAATTATAGAACTTGAGATCGAACTTTCGCGTGAGATTTCTCTAAATATACCTTTACCTGAAGATCTGCGCCTTCAAAAATTATGCGCTGAATTGTTAAAGGATCCATCGGATCGACGCACTCTTTATGAATGGTCGGATACGGCAGGGGCATCCCCGCGAACATTAGCCCGACTATTTAAAAGTGAACTTGGGATGAGTTTTAATCAATGGCGGCAACGAATTCGGTTTCACGGGGCGCTAGAGGGACTGAACAGAGGCGAGAAAATCTCAAAGATCGCAGGAGACCATGGTTACCAAAGTGCCAGTGCTTTTGCGTATGCTTTCAAAAAAGTAATGGGGAAAACACCATCAGAAGTCTCGACGAACTAACGAATATTCAACGTCGAGTTCGAGTGGCGGAGTGATGTTAAGTAAAGTCGAAAATACTTTGTGGTGTGCTAGTTTTTAACCCTGTTTCCGAACTAATTTAAAATCTATGTCCGCAGACCTATGGCAAGTGGCTGGGATATAGTGTAAAATGTCGCCAGTTAAGGGATAGATCAAAGTTTAGGCGCTTAAAGTTTCTGGGAGGAACGATGTCGCTTGAAATTTCTTTTTCGCCATTGTTGGTAACAGCGTCTTTTGCAATTGCAATTACGGCGGCGTTTACGGCATTGCGGATGACGTCAAATTTACGCAGCATGTCAATTTCTCAGAAGAAGAAGCGTGTGGCGCAAGGGGCATTTGCCTTGGGGGGCGGTATTTGGTCCATGCATTTCGTTGGCATGCTGGCCGTGGATATGCCTTTTGCAATCGCCTATGCACCTCTGCCTACATTAGGTTCAGCCCTTATAGCAATTTTGGTGACCGGGGCTGCATTGCTCTCTTTACATTTTGGCGTTCGAAATAAAATGCGCATTGCCATATCCGGTGTAATTACTGGAATTGGCATTGTTGGTATGCATTATTTGGGAATGAGTGCCATATCCGCAAACTGCATTGTGACATACGATCCGGTAGGGTTAGTCGTTGCTGTTGCCATTGGAATAGCCGCATCAATCGCCGCCATGGAACTTGCTTACGGACAACGAACTCTCGCGTCAGCAATTGCAGGGGCAGTCGTCCTCGGCTTAGCAATCTCGGCAATGCATTATTCAGCTATGTATTTCACCATATTCAGCATTAATAGTGATATCTCTGTCACGCCAAGCCCGTTGATGAGTAAAGATACGCTCGCGCTAATCGTCGCTTTATCCTCATTTGTAATTTGTGGTCTGTTTTTATTATCAGCAGTTCCGAGTGATAGTTTTAGAGCTGACGCTTCAGATGTACCAGATGATGACGTTGACACTGATATTGTAACTGAACCCGTTCAAATGAATGCGATCTCAAACACCGCTATCGCTAAACCGGCGCCGTCTGCGACGTTGTCTCGTGCAATGTCAAAGCGCCCAGCCGACACAAATGACGAGAGAATTCCATACGATCGAGATAAAACTATCCGCTTCTTAGCGCCCTCCGCCATTTTCATGGCGCAAGCCGATGGGCATTACACCAAGCTTCATAATGGTGAAGAGGAACTATTCTGCCCTTGGCCGATTTCCCGGTTGGAGAAAAAATTGAGTGCGAACATGTTTGTTCGAACCCATAGAAGTTTTATCGTTAATCATCAAAAAATTAGCGGACTGCGGCGTGATGGTGACAAAGCCTATTGCGTCGTTGGTGATGGCGGAAATCTGGAGGCCCCAGTGAGCCGCGGCCGCATGACAGAACTTCGGAATATATTGAAAATAGACTAATTTGCACGAAATGCCGGATCTGCATTTCGTGCAGATCAAACGTAATTCGTGAAATGTTGACGTCTCCGGTGAACGGGGCTTCGTCATCTCTTGAGCTATGTCTCACTCTTCCTGCAAGCGGCGACCAAACGCCATGGGCACAACGCCCAATTCTTAAACTTGCTAGGGAGGAGCGACATAATGATTCCAGGATCGTTTGATTATCATCGCCCACAATCCGTGTCAGAGGCCGTAGGCTTACTGAAGGATAAAGGGGATGAAGCATTCATTGTTGCAGGCGGACACAGCCTGATACCAATGATGAAGTTACGGATGTCAACACCAGAACATCTCATCGATATTCAAGATATCGCTGAAATTAAAAATATTTCCATATTTGGTAGTGATGTGACAATTGGGGCGTTTGTTACGCAAGCGGAAATTATTTCATCAGAAGCCTTGCACGGGATTTGTCCTGTATTGCGTGAGGCATCATTGCAAATCGCTGACCCACAGATCCGGAATGTGGGAACCATTGGGGGAAATGTTGCAAATGGTGATCCTGGCAATGATATGCCGGCCATTATGCAAGCCTTAGATGCGACCTTCGTGTTGGCTGGTGAAGAGGGAACGCGCGAAGTGAAGGCTCGCGATTTTTATGAAGCTGCATATTTCACAGCCCGCGCTGAAACGGAAATGCTGACATTAATCAAGTTCACTGCACCCGCCGCCGGGCATGGCAGTTGTTATATGAAACAAAAACGGAAAATTGGTGACTATGCAACGGCTGCCGCCGTCGTGATTTTGACCATGAACGGGACGACAGTTCAAAATGTGGAAATTGCGCTGACGAACGTCGCTGACACTCCCCTTTATGCGGAAGAAGCTAACCGTTTGCTGATTGGAACGTCATTGGATGATGCATCCATTAAAGCGGCAGTTGAAGCTGCGAAGGCAATCACAGATCCCGCTGATGATGGTCGGGGTCCAAAGGATTTCCGAACTCACATCGCAGGTGTGATGGTTGAGCGGGCAATTCGCCAAGCCGCGACCACAGCAAGTTAATTATTGTCGGAGAGAACAATGTCAAAAATGAACGTAAAAATGACGGTCAACGGCAAAGAAATTGAAAGTTTGTCAGAGCCGCGCACACTCCTCATTCATTTCCTTAGGGAAGATCACAAACTTAAAGGGCCCCATATCGGCTGTGATACGGGCCACTGCGGTGCGTGTACAGTTGATCTGGATGGAAAATCCGTAAAATCCTGCATGACCTTTGTTGGGCAGGCCAACGGCGCAAACGTAACGACCATTGAAGGGATCGCAAACCCAGATGGAACGCTACATGTCTTGCAAGAAGCCTTTAAAGAACATCACGGACTTCAGTGTGGTTTCTGCACACCGGGAATGATCACACGAGCTTACCGCCTGTTACAGGAAAACCCATCACCGACAGAAAAAGAAATCCGCTACGGCATTTCTGGAAATTTATGTCGCTGCACGGGTTATCAAAATATCGTTAAGGCCATCTCCATGGCTGCTCAAACGCTCAATACACAGGAGGCAGCGGAATAAAATGAATGAACAAACTCCTATTTCCCGCGAAGAGCGGATTAAAAACCTGAAAGGCATTGGGTCTGCTCGTAAGCGTGTGGAAGATGCACGGTTTACACAAGGTGCGGGTAACTATGTCGATGATATTAATCTGCCGGGTATGTTGTTCGGTGATTTCGTTCGCTCGTCCCATAGTCACGCTCGCATCATCAGTATCGATAAAGAAGCTGCATTAGCAGTTCCGGGTGTTATTGCTATTTTGACTGCGGAAGATCTAAAACCGCTTAATTTGCACTATATGCCAACCCTTGCAGGTGATGTCCAAGCTGTATTGGCTGATGAAAAAGTATTATTCCAAAATCAGGAAATCGCCTTTGTTATCGCGGAAGATCGGTATATTGCGGCAGACGCAGTAGAACTTGTTGAAGTCGAATATGAAGAATTGCCACCGATTACAGATGCCTTCAAAGCAATGGATGATGATGCGCCAGTGCTTCGTGAAGATATCCAAGATAAAATGGAAGGGGCGCACGGCCCCCGCAAACACAAAAATCATATTTTCTTATGGGAACAAGGCGATAAAGAAGGATCAGAGAAAGCCCTTGCCGACGCTGATGTTGTTGTTGAAGAATTGATCACCTATCAACGGGTTCATCCTTGCCCGCTTGAGACCTGTGGGTGTGTGGCTTCAATGGATAAGATCAATGGTAAGTTGACCTTATATGGAACGTTCCAAGCCCCACATGCTGTACGGACTGTGGCCTCTTTAATCACTAATATCGCAGAACATAATATTCGGGTTGTCTCTCCTGATATTGGCGGCGGATTTGGAAACAAGGTTGGTGTTTATCCCGGCTATATCTGTGCAACTGTGGCCTCAATCGTAACAGGGGTTCCGGTTAAATGGGTTGAAGATCGTATTGAAAATCTGACATCAACTGCCTTTGCTCGCGACTACCATATGACCGGTAAAATCGCTGCGACGAAAGAGGGGAAGATTACGGGCCTCTGGTGTCATGTTTTAGCCGACCACGGCGCGTTTGATGCTTGCGCTGATCCAACTAAATTCCCAGCAGGGTTTTTCAACATTGTAACGGGGTCGTATGACATTCCAGTTGCCTATGTTGGGGTAGATGGTGTGTATACCAACAAGGCACCGGGTGGCGTCGCATATCGGTGCTCCTTCCGGGTAACAGAAGCAGCTTACTTGATTGAGCGAATGATCGAGATTCTGGCTCAAAAACTGAATATGGATCCAGTTGAACTTCGCCTTAAAAACTTCATTAAGAAAGAACAATTCCCGTATCAGTCTGCATTGGGCTGGGAGTATGACAGTGGTGATTATCATACGGCCATGGAAAAAGGCATGGCAGCCGTTGATTATCCAGCGTTACGTGCAGAGCAAGCAGAGAAAAGGGCTGCATTCGATCGCGGCGAAACGCGAACATTGATGGGAATTGGAACAGCATTTTTCACAGAGATTGTAGGCGCTGGGCCTGTTAAAAATTGCGATATTTTGGGTCTTGGTATGTTTGATAGTTGCGAAATCCGCATCCATCCAACAGGGTCTGCAATTGCGCGCTTGGGGACAATCAGTCAGGGGCAAGGTCACGCAACAACATTTGCGCAGATCGTTGCGACCGAAATTGGTATTCCAGCAGAAGATATTACACTCGAAGAAGGTGACACAGATACAGCGCCATATGGTCTTGGGACTTATGGGTCGCGGTCAACTCCGGTTGCTGGTGCTGCAACAGCAATGGCGGGGCGTAAAATCCGTGCCAAAGCTCAAATGATTGCAGCATATCTACTTGAGGTTCATGAAGGGGATCTAGAGTGGGATGTGGATCGTTTCCAGATTAAAGGAAACCCAGAAGCCCATAAAACCATGAAAGAGATCGCTTTTGCCTCATACAATCAGGCAATCCCTGGATTAGAGCCGGGTCTAGAAGCTGTTTCATACTATGATCCACCGAACATGACTTATCCATATGGCGCATACTTCTGCGTACTGGATATTGATGTGGATACGGGTGTTGTGGATGTTCGCCGGTTCTATGCCCTTGATGATTGCGGAACCCGAATTAATCCGATGATCATTGAAGGGCAGGTCCACGGCGGTCTTACAGAAGCACTTGCCATCGCAATGGGTCAAGAGATTACCTATGATGAAATGGGGAATGTCAAAGGTGGCAGTTTGATGGATTTCTATCTTCCAACCGCGGTGGAAACACCTGTGTGGGAGACAGATGAAACTGTCGTCCCATCACCCCATCATCCTATTGGCGCCAAAGGTGTTGGCGAGAGTCCTAATGTTGGTGGTGTTCCGGCTTTCTCCAATGCGGTTAATGATGCATTTGCGCATAAGGGTCTGACCCATACGCAAATGCCACATGATCATTGGCGTGTATGGAAAACAGCTGAAAAACTCGGCTTATCAGGGTAGTGGTTCAATGCAGGTATCATCGAAATGGTGATATCTGCACGACTACATATATTAAATGAAAATTTCTATCGATATAAAAAAACGGCTTCGTTCTGCTGATTATGTTGCAGATGATGCTTTGGCAACCGCGCTACAGTTAGCTCTTGATCTTGGGCGCCCGTTATTGCTTGAAGGTGCGGCTGGGGTTGGTAAAACCGAAGTAGCTAAGGCGTTAGCAAATGCGGTTGAGACTAATTTAATCCGGCTTCAATGTTATGAAGGTTTAGATGCGTCTGCTGCGATTTATGAATGGAATTATCAGCGGCAACTGTTGTCCATCAAAGCATCGGAACATGAACAGAAAAGTTCAAGAGAAATTGAAGATTATATATTCTCGGAAGATTTTTTGCTGGAACGTCCATTGTTAAAGGCCATACGGCAAGAAAAATCGCCTGTCTTACTTATTGATGAGATAGATAGAGCAGATGAAGAATTCGAAGCATATCTACTGGAAATTCTTTCTGACTTTCAAGTGACGGTGCCGGAACTTGGAACGTTGGAAGCGGTATCCATTCCTCATGTTATTTTAACATCTAACGGGACGCGGGAACTCTCAGATGCGCTTCGCCGCCGCTGTTTATATTTCTATGTCGATTTTCCAAATCTTGAACGGGAAGTGGAAATCATCACCAGAAGGGTTCCTGATATCGAAGCCAATATGGCCGAAGAAATTTCCAGATTTGTGCAGGAACTGCGAAAAGAAGATTTAGAGAAAACACCGGGAGTAGCTGAAACTTTGGATTGGGCGGCCGCGTTGGTTGGCTTGAAAATCAAAAGCCTGACGGGAGATCTGGAGACAATACAGTCAACACTCATTTGCTTATTGAAAACTGAAACGGATCTTCGCTCCATCACTCCGGAAGTTGCAAGTCGTCTTGCAGGCAAGGCAGCTTAGTATGGCAGCAGCGGTGACAAGTGCAAACCAGCCAATAAATGGGTATCCGCTCACCCGGCAGATGGCCAAATTTATCGATCACTTACGACTGAACAATTTTGTGCTTGGAGCGCAGGAAACGACCTTGGCTTTACAAGTGGTGAGGGGGGCATTTCTAGATGACAAAAAATGTCAGCACCAACTAAAATCACTGTTAACTGGATGTGTGGAGGAATGGCGGTTATTTGACGACTTATATGAGGCCTATTGGTACAGCAGCGGAAAAGAACGTCATCAATGGTCGTCTGCTAAATCGTTTGAAAATCGAACGAAAGCCTCTTTGCCGAAAGCCTGGGATCAACATTTTTCAAAAAATAAAGGGTCCAATAATACGGGACCTCAAGTCGAAGCTGAAGGCGAAGGCGATGCCGAAGGATCTGCATCAGGCCGCCTGATCGCCACAGATAAATCGGCCATGGCAAAAACAGATCTGCGGCAATTCGTTGATCCAAATGAAATTCTACAAGCCGAACTACTTGCTTATCGTTTGGCAAGTGCAATGCGTTACCGGTTATCGAGGCGGTATAGATTATCAAGGCTGGGTCGAAAGTTGGATCTGCGAAAAACGATCCGGCGAAGTCTTGGGACTGGCGGGGAACCGTTTGAACTTTGCCGTCGCCGGCGCCCGGACCGTCCAATTCGTTTGGTGGTGTTTTTGGATATCTCAGGATCTATGAAGCATTATAGCCGGTTTTTCCTGCAATTTGTTAAAGGATTAGTGTGCCGTTGGATGGAGGCGGACGCCTATTTGTTCCACACCAAACTGATCCGCGTGACAGATGTGGTTCGCGAAAAGAACACCACCAAAGCCATGACACGCCTTTCTGTTATGGCTGAAGGATTTGGCGGCGGGACAAAACTTGGCGAGAGCTTGAAACAATTCAATGATCAATATGCCAAGACCCATCTGAACAGCCGAACAGTAGTGATGATTCTAAGCGATGGATATGACACTGGAACGCCAGAGCAACTGGCAGCAGAACTAAAAAAACTTCGGAAAAGGGCGCCAAAATTGATTTGGTTGAACCCATTGCTTGGATGGGAGAATTACGAGCCGATTACAAGCGCTATGGCAGCAGCAAGGCCGTTCATCTCATATTTTGCCGCGGCAAATACGCTGGAAGCCTTGAGTGCGATCGAGCCGGAAATTGCAAAATTATGAATGAGGGAATGGCATAATGGTTACCTCTAGAAAAACACTAGATCTCATCGAGAAACTCCGCAGTGATGGGAAGAGTTTCTGTATCGCGACAATTTTGCACACTGCTGACAGCACTTCGGCCCGGGCAGGGGCGAAAGCTGTCGTCACCATCGAGGGAGATCTACATGGGTTTGTTGGTGGTGGCTGCGTTACAGGATCTGTCCGCCGGGCAGCGCTTCACGCTATGCACACGGGTGAGCCGGAAATGATACGGGTGAAACCTAAAGACATGGTTGTTGCCAGCACCGATATTGATGGCGTTAAGTTGCACAAGTCCAGTTGCCCAAGCGGCGGAACGGTTGATGTATTTTTGGAGCCAATGAAAGCGGCTCGAACGCTTGTGATTTGCGGAGCCTCCCCAATTGCGCAATCCATATTGGCCGTGGCGTCTTCATTGGACGCAGATGTTGTGGTGGCGGCTCTTTTGGAAGATCACGATAAGATGCCGGGGGCTGCACTTTACTTGGATGGATTTGATCTTGGGGAGCTTGAACTTCAAAATCAAGATGCGGTCGTCGTGGCAACGCAAGGGAAGAGGGACCGCGATGCATTGCGATCAATGATGGGATCAAACGCTGGATATAAAGGCATGGTTTGTAGCCGCAAAAAACTTGCGAAATTGAAAGAGGCTTTGCTTGTCGAAAATGGATCTCTCAAACCAACCTTCGATGCATTATATGCACCGGCTGGCCTAGATATTGGGGCGATCGAGCCAGAAGAAATTGGTCTTGCCGTTGTGAGTGAAATAGTGGCTCATCGGCGCCAAACAGTCTCAGTAAAAGGCAACGTGGACGCAGATAAAGAGATGGTTGCTAGTTGATATGACGCAACGCAGTGCGAAAATAGACATTATTCTACTAGCAGCGGGTAATTCCTCGCGAATGGGCTCTGAGAATAAATTACTGATGAGGCATGGTCGTAGTACATTGATTCGGCACACTGCCCAACAAATTATAAATGCAAAAATTGGAGATTTAGCCGTAGTAACCGGCTTCGAAGCGGATCAGGTGCAAAGAGAACTCCAAGGATTGAACCTTAAATTTTGCCATAATTTTGATCACGACACAGGTCAGATGTCATCGGTCAAAGCGGGAAGCCAAGTAATTGACCCTATGGCAAAAGGGATGATGGTGGCGCTATCCGATATGCCTTATTTGAAGCCAATGGATTACCGAAACATAGTCCGTCATTTTTTTGCCAATGGGGGGCAGAAAATAACAGTCCCATTTTATGGCGAAGAACGAGGAAATCCGATTGTGATCCCAGCGGCTTTGATTTCGGAAATCGCATGTGGATCGCTCAACGCGGGTTGCCGGAAACTCGTGCAAGATCATCCAAATAAAATCGTTCAAGTGAAATTTGAAAATTCGGCCTATGTCTCCGATATTGATACGCCAGCGGACTATGTCAATTGTATGAAATATGGGGCAACCCCCTCAGCCATTTGTTGTTAAACTAAGGAAATGCGTTTTGAATTTAAATGATCAACAGACTATCAATGCCTCAAAAGAACAAGTGTTCGCCGGACTTAATGATGCGGATATTTTGCGCCAGTGTATACCAGGTTGCCAAGTGCTTGAAAAAACATCTGACACTGAAATGTCTGCCACGGTGGTTTTAAAGGTTGGACCAGTGAAAGCCAAATTTGCGGGAAATGTTACGCTATCAAATCTTAATCCCCCTGAAAGTTATACCATCACCGGCGAGGGTAAGGGCGGCGCAGCCGGTTTTGCAAAAGGCGGTGCTGACATAACGCTTCATTCGGAGGCAGATGGCACAACCACTTTAAAATATGCGGTTAAGGTGAGTTTGGGCGGTAAGATCGCTCAACTAGGCGGCAGGCTTATGGAATCTACTTCCCGCAAGTTGGCGAACCAGTTTTTCGAAAAATTTGCTGAACTTGTTGAGCCAGCTGAAGGGACAGTTCCTGACGCTGAACCTGAAATAGCCGTAGCGGAAATCCCAGTGTCAGACGCTGGAAGCGAACAAACTAATGCTTCACCTGCGAACCATACGCTTATCATAGTGCTGGCCGTCATCGGTGTTGTTGCTGTGACGTGGTATTTTGCATCCTAGTTTTTTAAAATAATCACAGTTTAAAAGAAGCATATGGCTTCATTTAAACTGTGATAAATTGGGCCTTAATCCTTTAAAGCGGTTTCGAAGGCATCCATAGTGCGTTTTCGGGCTAGTTTGGTGTTAGCTGCATCATAGTGCGTACCATTGTGCCGCGCGAATGCGTGATCCATATGGGGGTAGCTATGGATTGTGATATTCGAATTTTCGTGCAAGCCCAGCTTTATTTGGCTCTGTATTTCATTGGGAACAAATTGATCTTGCTCTGCTATATGGAGCAGCGTTGGGGTTCGAATATTTCCGGCTTCGCCTAATTTCTTCTCAATTCCAACGCCGTAATAACCAACATTACAATCAGAATCTGTGCGACTAGCCATGAGATATGCCAGTAAACCGCCGAGACAAAAGCCCATGCTTCCCACTTTTCCGGTGCAGCCTTGTACTGTCCGTAGATAGGTGAGGGAAATTTGAAGATCTTCAACAGCCTTATCAGCGTCAAAGGAGTAGTAGAGTTGCCCTGCTTTTTCCCATTCGGCTTTACTTTTGTCAGTTAGCTGGACGCCCGCTTCTTGTCGCCAATATAAATCAGGACAAAGGGCAAAATAACCTTCGGCAGCCATTGCATCACAATGATCTCTCATGTCTTGATTGATGCCAAAGATTTCCTGGATCACCAGAATACCAGGACCTTTTTCATTTTTCGGAATAGCGAGATAGGCAGTAAAAGTCCCATCTGGGCTAGTTATAGTAACTTCTGGCATTGTGGTTTACTTTCTGATAAATAAATTTGTACGATCGTTCGATTTTATTTTTGAATTTTTAATTGAAAAAGGCAAGCGAAAATTATAGATTTTAAAAATGACAGAAAAAACTGAACAAAAACAAAAAGATGGCCGACGATTGAGAGGTGATAACACCCGTGCGTTAACTGTCTCCCACGCCCTGCAGATGGCCTCGATTGATGGTTTAGAAGGACTTTCCATCGCCAAATTGGCAACGGCACTCGGTACAGCGAAAAGTACTGTTCACGCAGCCTTTGGATCTAAAGAAACACTTCAAGTTGCCGTAATCGACGAAACTACTCGCCTCCTTTTTAAACTGGTTGTTAGTCCTTCGTTGAAGGCAGATTCCGGAATGGCCCGACTTGTGGCTGTTGGTGATGCGTGGATGAGCTATCTGGAAAGTGACATTTTTGAAGGCGGGTGCGTTCTCTCATCTGCATCTTTGGAAATGGATGGGAGATCGGGCGCAGCCCGCGATGCGATCGCTAAGGCCATGACAGATTGGATGAATACACTTAGCCGGTTTGTGGCAGATGCAATTTCCAACGGTGAAATAGCTGAAACACATGAACCTGAACAGCTAGCTTTTGAGTTAAATGCAATTGGCATGGCCGCTAACTGGCATCACCAATTACTTGGTGGAGAGGAAACCTTCCATATGGCTCGTTTATCATGGAAGAAAACACTTGAAAGTCATAAACGTCAAAATTGATGGAGACTGAGATTTGATTATAAGAGCGGTGATTTTTTTGATTTTTGGAGAGAAAAAAACTGTAGCACTGGCAGATAATGTGATCACGATCCCCGATTAATAGTAACTGAAAGTCGGTATAACGCTCTGTCTAAATTCAAAACCGACGCGTGGCATAAAAGAAATTTTGCGCCGGTATGGATAATCCTGTAAAAGAGCTGAAAACAACTCATATGTTCGATTTTCGGCAGGATAAATAGATGACACGACACCTTATTACTTCGGCACTACCCTATATTAACGGCGTTAAGCATTTGGGTAACCTCGTCGGGTCCATGTTGCCGTCTGATCTATATGCCAGATATCTGCGGGCTAATGACCAAGACGTGTTGTTTATTTGTGCAACTGACGAACACGGTACACCAGCCGAGCTTGCCGCTAGAGCTGCCAACCTTGATGTTGCGACATTTTGTGCAGAACAGCATGACGTTCAGGCGAAACTTGGGGAAGCTTTCTCGCTTTCGTTTGATTATTTCGGACGTTCGTCTTCTCCGCAAAATCACGAGCTAACTCAGCATTTTGGTGAAAAACTGCTCGAAAATGGATTTATTGAAGAAAGAGTGACTAAGCAAATTTTCTCGATCGAAGATGATCGCTTTTTGCCAGATCGGTATGTGGAGGGGACTTGCCCGCATTGTAATTATGACAAGGCACGCGGGGACCAGTGCGAAAGTTGTACCCGTCTTTTAGACCCAACTGATTTGATAGAACCGCGTTCCGCTATTTCGGGAAGCACAAATCTGGAAGTCCGCGAAAGCAAACATTTGTTTTTGTTGCAGTCAAAGTTGTCTGATGAAATTCGCGAATGGGTTGGCAAGCACCCGGATTGGCCACTGCTCGTGTCTTCAATCGCCCTTAAATGGCTAGATGAAGGTTTGCATGACCGCGGGATCACACGTGATTTGAAGTGGGGTGTCCCCGTTGGCCGCGAAGGCATGGAAGACAAAGTTTATTACGTGTGGTTTGATGCCCCTATTGGATATATCGCAGCAACAAAAGAATGGGCTGATGAAGATCCTGAAAACCGGGATTGGAAGTCATGGTGGTATGAAGCCGATGACGTTCGTTACACAGAGTTTATGGCGAAAGACAATATCCCTTTCCATACAGTAACCTTCCCTGGCACCCAAATTGGTAGTCGCGAGCCTTGGAAAATGGTTGACTATATTAAGGGTTTTAACTGGTTAAATTATTATGGCGGGAAGTTTTCCACTAGTCAGCAACGCGGCATTTTCATGACTGACGCCATTGAGATGCTTCCAGCGGACTATTGGCGCTACTATTTGCTTGCCAATGCGCCTGAAAGTTCAGATGCGAGTTTTACTTGGGAAGGGTTCTCGGGAACTGTGAACAAGGACCTTGCTGACACACTTGGAAATTTCGTAAATCGGATCTTAAAATTCTGTTCCGCAAAGTTTGGAGATGCACTTCCTGAAGGCGGTGAAATCGGGGCGAGAGAAATTGCTCTCGCAGAGGTGATGCAGGCGCGCATTGCGACCTATAATAAACACATGGAAGAATTGCAGATCCGCAAAGCCATGCAGGAGCTTCGGGCCATTTGGGTAATGGGCAATGAATATTTAACAGAAGCCGCCCCCTGGACCGCCTTTAAGACAGATCCAGATGCCGCAGCCGTTAGCTTGCGGTTTGCCATCAACATGATCCGTGTTTTTGCGGTCTTAAGTGCCCCTGTTATCCCAACAGCCAGCCAGACTTTGGCCTCAGCTCTTGGATTGCAATTGAACGAGCGGGACTGGATTAAAAAACCTGTGTTAGATGAATTGCAAGTGTTGCCAGCAGGCCATGAGTTTACGATCCCGGATGTCTTGTTCCGTAAAATCAGCGATGAAGAAGTTGCAGGGTGGCAGGAAAAATTTGGCGGATTAGAAGGCGAATAAGCTACTGGTTTCGTAAAATTTTACACAAAGCCCTTTGTAATACTTAACGGCGACTTAATATCTTTTACGTATGGTAGTTCCCTGATTTAAAGGGATTTACCGATGCTTGTGCCAAAAAGATACAAACACATAATCAGCAAATTTGTTCGCGGTGAAAAGGGAACAACAGCTGTCGAGTTGGCGTTGATTTCGCCTGTTCTTGTGACAGTGCTGTTTGGTATCATTGAATTAAGTGTCGCAATGTTCGTAAATACCGTTGTTGAAGGCGGTCTGCGGGATGCTTCCCGCATCGGTCTTACTGGCTTGGAAGTCGGCGAGGGAAGCCGTGAGCAAGCAATTGTCGATATTGTGAACGGTGCCTCCCTCGGTATGGTTAGCCTAACAACGTCTGACGTTTCCTCAAAAATATACCCAAGCTTTGGTGATATCGGGATGCCTGAGCCTTACACAGATGACGACGGGGATGGCTCGTACACTGATGGGGAGCCCTTTGAAGATATAAACGGCAATGGGGCTTGGGATAGTGATATGGGGGAGGCCGGGCTCGGTGGTCCAGGCGAAATCGTCTTATATAGCATTAGCTACAACTGGAATTTCCTAAGCGGTCAGATGATCCCCATTCTGAACGGTGTTATTCCAATGACTGCATCGATGGTCGTTCGTAACGAGCCGTTTTAAGGAGCCATCAATGAAACTAACAATATTTGCCAAGAAGCTTAAAAACGCAGAGATATACTGTCAGTTTTTAAAAGATAAGTCGGCAGTTGCTATTCTTGAGTTTGCCATGCTGCTACCGGTGTTGTTGCTTTTGACGGTTGGTAGTTTTGAAGTTGGTCGCTATGCACTGCTTACCCAGAAAATTGATAGAATTTCAGCAACAATTGCCGATCTTGTGGCAAGAGCTGAAGCGTTAACCGCGGATGAAGTTGATAACCTTCTTGATGCAACTGATTACTTGGCACAACCTTTCGAATTTAATAATTCCGGGATGGTCGTGGTGACATCAATCGTTGGCCGCGATGGTCAAGAACCGATCATCATTGGGCAACGCAGCCGGGGCGCTATTGCCGGGGAAGCAAGTAAGATTGGTAGTGATGGCGGAGAAGCGACGCTGCCAGGCGTCTTTACTGATGGGACTGGCCAAACACTGGCAGACGGGGAAGGTGTTATTGTAACAGAAGTGTTTTATAGCTACGTTCCGTATTTCGCCGGAGCCGGGGGTAATTTTACAGGGGCCTCTTTTCTCGGAGAATCTGTAATGTACCGGCAGGCATTTTTTAGACCAAGACTGTCAGAGCAGACAACGTTCGATTGATACGAATTACCCTTCTCTGCAGCATGACTTCCCTATAAATCCACCTCCAATAAACATACATTTTGACAGGCATAGCTTGGCGCTGCGTTCGTGACAGCGTGCATAACAGTGCTAACTGCTTTCTATTCGAAGCTTTTCAGTAGAAGCGGATGAAATCGATGAGATGGTTTATGCCTTGAACAGCAAACTTATAAAAAGTGATGTCGAAGGGTGTTCTGGTTTGGTTGCAGGGTTTACCAGCCGTGAAAAAAGATTTGAGGATGCGAATTATTCCAAAGTCGGAAAAACAGTAGCTAGTATTCTCACATCCATGGCAATTTTAGGGGACTATGTTAGTCACGATGTTGTTAAAAAATCAGTGTGCGGCCAAAAAATTGCCCGTGTAGTCACAGTCGTTTTCGCAAACGAGGGGCAGTATGAAGTCGATTATTGGGTTTTTAAAGTGAAAGACGACTGGGCATTAACAACGCTTCATTCAAAAGGGGAAGGTAATACCTTAACCTTTATTGGTAAATTGACCGAGATGATTAAGAGTACATGTGAGTAAATGAACTGGCTCTTTGTAAGCAGAGGGTAATTTTCAGACAATAAAAAAGGCGCCTGTTCCCAGGCGCCTTTTTTATGTTGGAAAGAGTTAGTTTTATTCAGCAATGCGAAGATTGCTAAGTTCTTGACCGATGCTTCTAAAGGCCGCACTCAAGGAATCTTGTGTTGGCGAGTCAAAGTAGTGAGCGCTAGATGTCGCGCAATTGCGATAGAGGCTATCGTTGCCGTCCTTATATTTGATGGTGTAGACGATAATGCCTTCAGCCTTCATATCCTCGCAGACTTGTGAGAATTTGGCATCAACCTTGTTGCGGTAATAACTCGACGAATTATACCGTAAGCGCCCATCTGGATTTGTGTAGCTGTCTGTGGAACCCGGGCTGCTCACATGCCTACCCCATGCATTCTTTGCATGACGTGAATATGAGTTATAGTCGAAGTAACTTGTTCCGCCATGGCTGAAAATTGTGTTCTGGCCATCTGTCATCATGATGACAGCTTTATCAATTAGGGGCTCGTCGTAGTCTTTTGGGAGGGTTGCATCGGATCCCGCCCATAATCCTCTCCACCTTGGTGACAATGCTCGCCAGCCCCAAACCATTCCGATGTTACCCATTGTGCCGCCACTGTACCAAGGGCGCATGGCGTCAATGGCAGCCTGAACTGTTGTTTTTTCTGCGGTTAGGGGCAGAATAGCTGTTGGGCAGCCCGCATTTGGGCCAGTGCCAACTGAACTATAGAAACTGTTCCAAGTGCCAACACTTGCTGCCGCAATTTCTTCCACTGTTCGTGGGCTTGAATCGTTCCAATCATTATCTCTATCTCGTGAAGAAGAAAAATTCCTATGCCCATCATGATAAATGTAGGGCATGAAATCAGTCGCTGGTGGGTCGTCACTTGTATCAATAGTGCCACCATCAAGATGCCCACGCATCTCCACGCACCCTTTCCAGCCGTAGTTCGTGTCGTTGGAACCATTACTGTCTAAGTCATATCCCAGTGCGGTGTGTCGGTCTGTGTCTGCTAGGAATTCACTGTCACTAGACGAGATTATGTTGTTTTGTTCGCTGGTATCAAGGAAACCAATATTACCAACGCCTACATTTACTTGTGTTACATAGGGGACAATGCCGATCCACAGGTTTTCTTGGGTCTCGTTCGATCCATAAAGAATGTCCACAAGATCTGTCGCAGATTCCTTTAAAGAGGTTATGCGTTTATTTGAAAGAGCGCCGCTATAACCATCAGAATCTGAATCCCGAGCCATGGAACCGGTATTATCGAGCACCATAACGAGTTCCAGTCCTCGATTGGTCCGGTTAATCAATGTATAGGCGCCTACAGTTAAATCGTTGTAACCAACTACGCTTATAAATGTTGTATTGACCTTAGCGTGAACGTTGAGCTCAATATTCTCTTTATTAGCATCCCAAGTCACAGATAAAGCACTGACATCGGCGTTCATATATCCGCTGGTAAAGTTGGCGTCGAAATATTTCTGTGCATCGGCGAGGACAACATCATCATCTTCAAATATCACACGACCTGCAGCGAGGCCTGCTGCATCCAAAGCAGTAGCGAGTTTGGATTTCAGAACATATGCGCGGCCAACATCAATTGATAGGCCAATGGCGGCGAAAATTGGAATAGCCAAAAGCGCGATAAGAACTGCAGCAACCCCACGAGTGTCCCGAGATAGTAGTTTTAGCGTTCTTATATATGAAAACCGTGATGGGAACTTTTCCATGAGGTCGCCTCGCGTAATAGAAATATAGGTATTCATTTATATATAAGCGGGGGAGTCTTAAGGTTAGATAAAAAATAAACGTCAATTTCAAACAAATTGTATTAAAAAGATTTCAAGTTACTTATGGTTTAGTTGCTTACTTATATGTATATGTTGTTAGAGTTTTTAAAATTTCTATTTAAATAGGAAGTAAAAGTTGAATAAAAAAAAGATAAATATTTATCGATTATTGTAAAAAACAAATTACCTAAAATTTTATATATTAAAAATTAATTTTTATTGGGGAAAGTTACATCGTTTAACTATTGATTAACGAATTTGGTGCAAATTGATTTTCAGGAGCAAGGCAAAAGGTCACTTGGGCAAGGCTTCACAGTTAAGGACTTCGGTAAGACTTATTAAGTCGGTGGTTTTGAAGTTCACAAATTGAGAGGTTTCGCTCTCGGATTAGATAGCAAATTACTCAGGATAAAATCCTGTCACATTATTAGGAGATGTAAGATGATTAAAATGTTTCACGCTTTTGTAAATGACGAGTCCGGTGCAACAGCTATTGAGTATGGTTTGATTGCAGCATTGGTCGCACTTGTTGGTGTTGTCGCATTTACAGCTCTTGGAGACACAATCGCTGATACTTTCGTGCAACTCGCAACTGTGCTTTGTACTAGTGCGGATGGTACGTATGCAGCTGGCGCATGTACATTCTAGTCCATGCTGAATATTGGGCTGCGCTTGCGCAGCCCTTATTTTTTTGTTGTTAGTTCAATGGAGTTGGAGGGTGCCGTGTTTGTTGTGATGAACTTCATAAATGACGACAGGGGTGCTACTGCCATTGAATATGCGCTGGTCGCAACCCTTGTTGCGCTTGCGGGCATTATAGCGTTCACGGCCCTTGGCGGGACAATTAGTAGTAGTTTTGCAAATATCTCATTAGATTTTTGTGAGGCTGTTGGGGGTGATTTCGCCCTAACAGCTGATGGCACAGATAGCTGCGCTTTCTGATGACATCATAAATTGGGTCCATGCGACCTGTGTTGGAGCCTTTATGGTGCCAAGTGGGTGAATTTATCAATGTGGATAATCTCGATTTATTTGATTAGCGTTGTTGCGGCTTTTTCCGGCACGCTATTTGCCGCCTACACCGATTGGCGGAAATTTACTATTCCCAATTATATTAGCCTGATCATTGTGGCGCTTTATCCTATTGCTGTGATAACTGTGCCGATTGAAGTGGATTGGGTGTTTGCGCTGCTGATAGCTGCAGTTACTTTTGGCATTGGTTTCTTACTTTTTGCAGTGGGTATTTTTGGCGGCGGCGACGTGAAGCTCATCACAGCGCTTAGCTTGTGGGCGGGACCTGCATTAATGGTCTCATTTCTGGTTGGAGTTTTGCTTGCTGGAGGTGTTCTCGCCATCTTTATACTGTCTCGCGAGGCCTGGCGGCAATCAGAAGACGCAGGCGGTTTTGTCCGCGGCGCCAAAGCTGCCATTAGGGCGCGAACGCCCGTTCCATACGGTATCGCAATCGCTTTTGGCAGTATTCCCATATTTTTCCACTACCTAAAAGCAAGCGGAATTTTTGGTTAATGTTCTTACTTAACACGAAATTAAGCACTACGGGTTTAAAAATAGAATCATTTCTAACGTTGGAACTAGGGTCATGGCACGTAAACTGATATTAGTTGTTTTCGCATTGTTGATAGCGGGCTCAACTGTCTGGTTTGTTCGAAACTGGGCTGGTAATCAAACACCAACCATAATTGCGCAGCAGGCAAGTGACGAAATAGTTGCGCCCAAAGCAGCAACAGTGAAAATTTTGGTGGCCGCAGCGGACTTGCCAGCAGGAACTCTGGTTCGCGAAGATCATCTAAAATGGCAAGAATGGCCTGAAACAGATGATCTCGAAGAAATGTATGTGGTCGAGAATGTTCGAACAGCTGATGAATTCTATGGCACAGTTGTTCGTCAAGGTGTTTCCAGCGGTGAGCCAATTTCAGATAACCGTATGGTGCGCCCAGGACAACAAGGCTTTCTTGCAGCGGTACTTGACCCAGGCACACGCGCTATCTCCATTAATGTCGATGAAACCGCAGGCATAGCCGGTTTTGTATTCCCAGGCGATCGCGTTGATGTGATTCTAACATTGGAGATTATGCAGGGCACTAGCGAGACATCAATCCCGCACCATGCAAGTGAAACTATTCTCACCAATGTTCGGGTTGTTGCCATGGATCAATCAACAGACGATCAAACTCAGGAAGCCTCTGTGCGCAGCATCGCGACTTTAGAAGTTAGTCCAAAAGAAGTGGAAGTCATTTCTGTGTCACGGGAACTGGGACGGTTATCTCTATCGCTTCGAAGTATAGCGCGGGTTGAAGATACAGGCAAAATGAGTGACGGCGGTGCCGTCTTGAAAAAGGAACGGGGTCGCGGATTTACTATGGACAGTGAAGCGAGCTCCCTAATCTCGGCGCCAGCTCGTAACGGACAAGCTCCTAATACAGTCATTGTCGTCCGTGCGGGCGACGTTAAACAAAAATCATTCGATTAAGGGGGATAAAGAATTGCGTAAAATTATTTCTGCAGTGATATTAACGCTCCTTATGGGGGTTGGTGTTACGGCGCTTCCAATTCAGTTAAATGCGGCGAAAGTCATTAATGATATTGGCGACCCCATCGATTTGACTTTGAATACTGGCAAGTTAATCAAGCTCGATAAGGCGGCAACATCGGTTTTTATTGGTAATCCAGAACTCGCTGATGTTCAGGTTCAGTCACCGACAATTATTTATATTTTCGCAAAGAAGCCTGGAAAAACCAATTTGTTCGCGCTTAATGGCAACGGGGATGTTCTTTTGAACTCTCCTGTTGCTATTAGCCATGATGTGGTGTCGCTTGAAAAAGCGCTTTTGGATGTTGACCCGAACGGCCAGCTAAAAGCCCAATCAATGCGCGATGGCATCGTCTTAACCGGCCGCGCCGCAACGGCTTCTGTTTCTGAAGATGCCCGGCGGATTGCGGCCCTTTATACTTCACCAGAAAATATTTTAAACCGTATTGTCATTGAAGGATCCCAGCAGGTTAATTTGCGCGTTCAAGTGGCTGAAGTTGCCCGGTCTGTAACGAAGCAACTTGGTGTGAACTGGGAAAATTTGAGCAGTGGTCTTGGTAATTTTTCTCTTGGCACTTTTGTTGGGCGCGATGTTATCGATTCTAGTAGTTTAATTACAAGAAACGGGACGGCTAGTAGCTTGTTCGCAGGCTTTAATGATGGTCAAACTGCCATTCAGGGAATCATTGATGCACTCGAAGATGAAGGGTTGATTACAGTCCTTGCAGAACCAAACTTAACGGCCCTATCTGGCGAGACAGCTAATTTCTTGGCTGGTGGCGAGTTCCCAATTCCAGTACCGCAAGAAGACGGTGCCATTAGTATTGAGTACAAGGAATTTGGTGTCTCCCTGACATTTACGCCCAATATTGTCAGCAATAATCGCATTAACTTGCGTGTGAAACCTGAAGTTAGCCAACTGTCATCTGCATCGGCGATTAACATCAATAACATCTTTATTCAGTCGCTATTGACGCGCCGGGCAGAAACAACGGTGGAACTTGCCAGTGGGCAAAGTTTTGTTCTTGGTGGCTTGCTTAACAGCGACTCTGATAACAATGTATCAAAGACGCCTTTCTTGGGTGAGCTACCAATTATCGGTGCGTTGTTCCGCTCCACTTCGTTTCAGAAAAACGAAACCGAGCTTGTTATCATCGTAACGCCGTATCTCGTAGAGCCGACCAATTCCCGAATTGCTTTGCCAACCGATGGATACATTCCGCCAAACGACAAAGATTTATATAAAGATGGTAAATCCTTCCGCCCAACGGATAGCTCTGCCGCGCCGGTGGACAATGCCGCGCCAACGACGGCGAAGAACAGTGTGAAACTAATCGGCCCTGCTGGCTTTATTATGGAGTGATGCCATGAATTGTATCAAAGATAACGCCTGCAAACTGGTTGGAATTTCCGCCGTGTTTCTGTCGCTACTGGCAGCAGGCTGCGCACCAATAGATCCGGAAACGGGGCTAGCGACGCTGAAGGCGACCCCAGAAAACGCACAGATGAAAAAGAAAATTACTGTGAAGGAATTCACACCTATATTTGTGGTGCGGTTCGATGCAAATCGGACAGGTTTCACAGATATGGAAAAAGGTCGCCTACTTGGATTTATACAAGCACAAGATGTGGATTTCGGCGAGGTTCTTCAATTGGAATTGCCACCATTTAACCATGCAAACGGCGTAAATAAACTTCGTTATGGTGCAATCGGTAGCTTCCTTGAAGATGAAGGTTTCAAGATATCACCAAAAGTCACCAAGGACGGCCTGCGAGATTCATTGCGGGTCTACTTTAGCAAATATGTGGCAACAGTTGACCCAATTTGCGAAAAAGGTTGGCACCTTCCTTCGGGCACAGCATACGAAAATCGGCCTCTGCCGCATATGGGGTGTTCAACAGCATCAGCTTTTGTTCAGATGTTGGCAAATCCGAAAGATTTGATCAAACCTAAGGACATTGGCCCTTACGACGGGGAAAGAGCAGCGCTCTCTATCCAAAGTTACCGAACTGGAAGTAGTGGCAGTAGCTCATCGAGTGAAGATAGTGGCACATCGGATTAATACGAAGCGTTTTGATTGGAAGGCTTAAATCATGGCAAGTGCAGCATCTAACCTAAGTACACTTTTTGGAAACCATGTCCTAGAAGATATGATGGTGTTTGTGGATGACGAGCATTCTTTGGCTGTTTGCAGGCAGGCCGTCGAAGATAGAGGACAATCTCCAGATGCTGTTCAAGATGGTGGGATCGCCGAAGCTCTTACCCGCATTGAACCGGGCCAATCACCAAAGGTCGTGATTGCTGATATCAGCCGTAGCCTTGATCCTGAAGGGGATGTAACGCGGCTTGTTCGGAAAATGGGCCCGACAAATTCGTTAATAATTTTGGGAACGTCTAATGATGTCTCAATTTTCCGAAAAATGATATCCCTTGGGGCGCACGACTATTTGGTGAAGCCGTTGACGGCCGAGCTGTTTAACGATGCTGTCGAGCAAATAGATCGCCAAGCCGCATCGGCGCAAACGGCACAAAGTGGTCGTCTGACAGTTGTCATTGGCGTGCGCGGTGGTTCGGGGGCAACTACCATAGCGACCAACATAGCTTGGATCATGGCTAATGAAGAAAAAATGGAAACAGCATTGCTGGATCTGGATCTTCATTTCGGAACCACCACTTTGGCTTTAGATGTTGAATCTGGAGGCGGTTTTAGGGAGGCTTTAGAAAACCCGCATCGCTTGGATAAGTTGTTTTTAGATAGTGCCATTACAAAAGCAGGTGATCGGCTTGCTGTTTTGGGAACTGAAGAGCCTATTGAAGAGTTTGTAGATGTAAATCCGGAGAGCATCGATACGTTAATTGGTGAAATTAGCCAAGACTATAGTCAGATTATTGTTGATCTTCCGCGTCATTTGCTTCCAACGCAGGGAGCATTGTTGGCATCCGCAGACTCTGTATTACTTGTCTCTGATCAGACACTAGCCGGAATACGTGATATCAACCGGATCACCCAAGCCATGACGTCGTTATCGACCAAAGGCCGAATTGTGAAAGTTGTTAGCCGAGTTGGTAATGAACGGTCGGCGCAAGTATCAAAAGCTGATTTTCAAAAAGCGTTGGAGGAGCCAATAGACTATTTCGTTCCCGAAGATGCAAAAACTCTAACTGTTTGCGCGAATGCGGGGAAAGCTATTCCTTCGGTTGCAGAAAAATCACCGATCGCAAAAGTTTTGCGTGAGCTTGCCGCAGATTTGTCTGGTTATGAAAAACCAAAGAAAAAAGGCCTGTTTGGCCTTATGTCAAAAGCTGACAAAAAGAATGAGGGCAAGTAAACGTGAGTTTGTGGCGGTCTTCATCCAGTAATAAGAACAAAGGCAAAGATCTACCTGTAACTGTTGAAAAGAACAGTAGCGGTGACCTTGAACTTGTGGAAAGACTTTTCAGCCTTGCTTGTGCTGAATTGCTGAGTGACATTTCTCACGATACAGCTCGTACTGAAATTTCATCAAAGGTCAAAAAATTTACGCGAGATCAGCTTGAAGTTGAGGCTATTTCTCTGAATGTTCTTGAACAACGTAATTTGGTTTCTGCGCTTTCGGTCCGAATTTGGTCTGAAGTAGAAGAAACTCGCGCAGCGATGACGCCAGAAGTTGTAGTCAACGATTTGGATAACTTGAGTGCTGACACTAGTGTGTCAGATAATGGTTATAATGCACCCGATGTTACACAGATATTGGAAGAAGGCGTAACCGTATTCGGTGTAGATTCTGAGGCGCCGGCTGAAGTTAAAGCAACGTTCGATCGCCCAGACGCGACCGCAACATCCGAACCCGACATGTATGATGAGGTTGATGGATTTTCAGAGCCGCGTGTTCCGATGGTAGGTGAGCTTGAAGCAGAGCCCATACCTGAAGACGTCCCGGAACCCATTCGTCTAGAGGCAGTTGTTGAACAGCAGGCTCCGCGTGCGGCCTCACAAATTGACTTAATTAAAGAACGCATCCAGCCAGTTCTTCTTGAGCGCATTGATATTAGTGCCGCTGTTTCAATGGATCGGTTGGATCTCGCCCGAGATATTTCAGATATTGTCGGCGACATTTTGATCGAAGAGAGGATCCAACTCAACCAACGGGAACAGCGAGAGCTGATCGAGCGGTTGATGCATGACATGCTGGGCCTCGGACCGCTAGAGCCCTTACTTGCGGACGAAAGCATCACCGATATCATGGTGAACGGGCCAAAACAGGTTTATATAGAACAACGCGGAAAGTTAGTGCTTTCAGATTGCCAGTTCCGTGACAATGCACATGTTCTTAGTATTGCGAGCCGCATTGTAAGTCACGTGGGACGGCGTGTAGACGAGTCAAACCCATTGGTGGACGCTCGTCTTGCTGATGGTAGCCGGGTGAATATTATTATTCCGCCACTAGCAATCGACGGCCCAAGTATTTCAATTCGTAAATTCGCCAAACAGAAAATCACTCTAGACGTTATGGAAAAGCAAGGCAATTTGTCTCCTTCAGCCGCAACAGTGTTGCGTGTCGGTGGTCGTTGCCGGTTAAATATTTTGATCTCTGGTGGTACGGGGTCGGGTAAAACAACACTGCTAAACGCAATTTCACAGCTTATTGACCCAGGGGAGCGTATCGTCACCATCGAGGATGCTGCGGAGCTCCAACTTCAACAACCCCACGTCGTTCGTCTTGAAACACGGCCAGCAAATCTTGAAGGAACCGGCGAGATTAGCATGCGTGACCTGCTAAAGAACTCACTGCGGATGCGCCCCGATAGAATTATACTTGGTGAAATCCGGGGCAGTGAAGCCATTGACATGTTGCAGGCAATGAACACCGGTCACGATGGATCGTTGTCGACAATCCATGCTAACCGCCCACGAGAAGCACTCACACGACTTGAAAATATGGTCGGAATGTCAGGTATTAATTTACCCGCGAAGGCGGTGAGAAGCCAGATTGCATCGGCCATCGATTTAATCGTTCAGATAAGTCGGATGCGCGATGGTGTCCGCCGCATTACCTATGTCTCTGAGGTTGTCGGCATGGAAGAGGATGTGATTACCATGCAAGATCTATTTTGGTACGAGTATATGGGCGAAGATAAAGGTGGCCGTCTGCTAGGCGAGTTTAAATCTTCTGGTCTTCGTCCGCATTTCGCGCCGCGTGCAGCATACTTCGGGCTGGATAAAATGTTGATAGGAGCAATGTAATGTTTGGCTTAGATGATCAACTTGTTTTACCTCTTGTCGTTGGTGGCGCCACGTTAATGGTAACCCTAATCCTTGGATTTGCCTTGGTTGGTGGTGATAACACTACGTCGAGTACCAAACGCCGTTTAGCTGATGTTCGTCACGGGCATGGACCCGTTGCTCCAAAAAACCCGCAACGGAGTAGCGCCCGTATCGACGACGGGAAAAGCAGTATCAAATTTCTGGAAACGTTGGTTCAAAAATTTGTGCCAAAACCTACAGAATTGCGAGCGCGTCTCGAAAAAACAGGCTCAAAGTTATCAAATGCTGAGTATGCGCTAATCACAGTTGTCGTTATGGCAGCCTTCTGGGTTATTACCTATATCGTATATGACATGGCACCAATCATCGCATTTCCAACGGGCTTTGCTTGCGGGATTATTTTCCCTCATTGGACAGTTGGTTTTATCGGTGGACGGCGTGTGAACAAGTTTATGAAGCATTTTCCCGAAGCCATTGAACTATTGGTTCGGGGATTACGCGCAGGTATCCCTATTAGCGAAGCGATCATTACTGTGGGCAATGATGCCCCTGAGCCCATTGGAGCCGAGTTTCGCGGGGTTGCCGACGCCATCCGGCTTGGTAAGTCAGTTGAAGATGGTCTATGGGATGTTTGTAAGCGCATAGATGTTCCGGATTTCAAATTTCTAATTATCGCGGTTGCAATCCAGCGGGAGACCGGTGGTAACCTTGCTGAAACTTTGGGGGGGCTCGCAAATACGCTTCGCAAACGGCGCCAGATCAAGCTTAAAATTAAGGCTATGTCATCTGAAGCGCGGGCGAGTGCCTGGATTATTGGCTCATTACCGTTCATCATGTTCCTCCTCCTTTGGTTTGCCAATGACGCATATGTTATGACGTTGATACATGATCCACGCGGCAACTATTTGATTGGTGCAGGTTTAGTAATGATTTCGGGCGGCGTCGGTGTAATGGCCAAAATGGTCCGATTTGAGATTTAGGAGACAGATATGGATTTAGCAGCACTTCTTCCAAATTGGCTTCGCTCAGAGGATGTTCTTGCGCTTATCGCAGGCGGTGCGGCGCTTTTATCATTTATAATCATATGGAATGCTCTCCTTGTTAAGGATAGCTTGCCAGATAGAATTCAAGGTCTCGAAAAACGGCGGAAACATTTACGAGATCAAGCGGTTAAAGATACTCGCCAACGCAGCCAGTTGATTGGCAATGATAATTTTAAATTGCGGATCGTAAAAAAATTACAGCTGATGAAAGGTGAGGGAGCTCGCCGTATTTCCGCTCACCTTGCCCAAGCTGGTTGGCGTTCAAAAGACGCTCTAGCTACATATCTTTTCGCGCGAATTTTTCTCCCCATTATTTTTGGTGGTTTTGGATTATTGTATTTTCTTGGAACCAATCCGTTTGATTGGTCGAAGGCGGGAGCCGTGGCCGGTGCCGCCGGTGCCGCGTTCTTTGGATATGCATTACCCGGTATTATGATTAAAAACCAAATAAGCAAACGCTATAAGGAAATCCGAAAGGCACTACCAGATGGATTGGACCTTTTGGTTATTTGTACCGAAGCCGGCTTGAATTTGGACAGTGGCTTAAATCGGGTTTGCCGTGAGATTACCAATTCAGCACCAGAGTTGTCTGATGAATTCGCTCTAACGTCAATTGAGCTTGGTTTCCTTCCTGATCGTAAAGAAGCTGTTTTAAATTTGTCCGCGCGTGTGGATATTCAGGCCATGAAGACGCTGGTAAACACTCTTCTTCAGACGGAAAAGTACGGAACACCACTTGCTGTCGCGTTACGCGTGCTATCTGCAGAAATGCGCGAAGAACGCTTGATGAAGGCTGAAGAAAAAGCCGCCCGCCTTCCTGCCATTATGACAATTCCGATGATTTTATTTATCCTACCTGCCTTGTTTATTGTACTTATCGGTCCGGCGGTTCTTCAAGCATTGGATGCGTTTTCATCCTAATATGACCTGCTAAAGGTTCTCTCAAAGCGTGTTTGACAATTGGCCTAATACGATTGTCTGCCTGTCAGCTCATTGGTGAGATGGGCCTTCCAATCTTCCCAGATTTGAACTCACAGTGATTTTACCTTTAGGCGCGTGTATTTACACGTTTTTAATAGAGCTGCTCTTAAAGTTCAGATGACATTATTTGGTTTCTCCCTTGTCTTGGCGCTGCAGTTTGCCACGCGACATGGAATTTTTTAGTAAAACGAATTAATGCCGATCCTATTAATCTGGATGTTCTCGGCTCTTGCAGCTGTTCTCTATGAACCGATGGCAATTTATGTTTGGATGTAGGCGCCCGAATTTAGTCAATCACAGATGCCATTTACTGTCGGTAGTTCTCTCCATCATCTCGGGTGTTTTCTGTTGCTGTAGTTGGGGTATCGTAAAGGAGATTTGTCGCTTGTCTACCCAACCGATCGATCCACAGGGTCGCTTTTGGCCACGGGGTTTTACGGTCATTTGTTGGGAGAGACACTGACGCTACAAATAGCGCTCGGTGGTGCAGTCATTATTTTTGGCGCTTTGATGCTGACAGAGGGTATCGGGCGGTCTTCGGGAAATGTTGCGGTATCTATGGGGTTTTGGGGTAAGCGCGGGTTTACTAATCGGAAGCTATACAGCCTGGGATGCTTACGCAGTCTCTACATTGATGATACCGCCTTTGTTACTTGATTATGCTTCAAGCAATTGGAGATCCACACTGCTAGCACCTGCCGCATTTGGGCGGTGGAAAAAAGTGCAGGAGATATGGAGAGAATACAGACGCGAGGTCATTGTAATAACCATTCTTAACCCACTTGCGTATATTTTGGTTCTGGTCGCCTTGACTTTTACACCGGTCGTATTCGTGGTTCCAGTTCGAGAACTAAGTGTTCTGCTAACAGTTCTTATGGGAAGTATCCTGTTACGGGAGGGCAACTTGAAACACCGTTTGATTTGGGCAGGTGTCATCCTTATCGGATTGACAGTGCTGGCCTCCTCGTCGTAAGTCAGATGCTATGGATTAATAGGAAACATAAGCTGTATGTTGACCTTCAGTCTCGATAAGGCGCTGTTTTTGGATTTTCGTTTCTGCAATTACGCGTGAAATATCATCTACAACAGTTAGCTTTTTCGCTCTGGGCATATAACAGTCTTGAGAACGATCTTGCAAAGCTGAACAAATTTGATAAGGCGTGGCCTGTCCAACAAATCCACCAATTCGAACTCTGTAATGAATACCTTTTTGTGCGCCTAAGTCAGCAACCGAATAAATGGGATCAAACTGATCCAGTAAATCGCTATGTCGTTTTCTTAGAATATTCCACGCCTTCTGAGCCCGTTCAGGGGATTTGAACGAGGCAAGTTGAACGTAGTAAAGCGCGGGATCACCAGAAGCTGTATAGCCATCTTTAATCGCCGTATTATAGCTGATAGACATTGCAGGTTGTTGAGGCGTTACTTTTGTGATGTCAACGACTGCCAGTACGTCAAGCGGTGCATCCACATAGTGGGATTGCGTTAGGGTTGCCGACAATTCTGTGATCGGAGCCGCCGCAGCTGCAGGAGCTAATTTTTCAACTGGTGGTGTTACTTTTTTCGCCACTGTTGCAGGCTCCACTGGTGCCAAATTATACGGTTTACGAACTGTCTCGGCTGATCGGGTTCCTTTGGGTATAGTTTTCGCAATCTGTATTTCGGGTGCTTGCTGTGCTTCCTTGTTTGAGTTTAGTGTAACCGTTTCAAGGTTGGCTTCTATAAGGGGCTGGGGGGGCTGCGATGTAGCAATATTCTGCTGTAGAATTTCACTTTGTTCAATGTTGTTGTTCAACGCTACTGCGCTGTCTAAAGCATCTGGATTTGTGCTCAACGCAACAGTCGTGTCATCAGCTTCAATGTGCGTATAGGGTTGTCGGCTCGTCTGAGCAGAGCGCGTTTTTTGCCGTGCATTTGTTTGAGCAACCATTATATTCGCTTGCTTCTGTGCGGTAATTTGCTCTTCTGCGATGGGCTGATTTAGCGCCTGAAAATACAAGGCATTGTTACGTGCTTCTTTTTCATTTAGGTCCATTCGTGAATATCGCATAGCATCAGAAGATTTTCCGGCCATTCCATATACAAGAGCCAGATTTTGCCTGTGTTGTGCTGTGGCATTGGGATGGGCTGTGATGATCTCAAACATAGCGATTGCTTGCTCGGTTCTACCAATAAGGGCAAGGGAGAGAGCAAGATTGTTTTGATACGTCAGATTGTTGGGCTCGGATGTGATCGCTAAGCGGTAATAATCTTGTGCTTTTGCATGTTCGCCTGCAGTATCCAAAGCGAGTGCAAGACCGCCAAGGGATTTTGCATTGTTGTTATCAAAACTGACAGCCATTTCAAATGACTTAGCCGCAAGGTAGGGTTTGTCTTCAGCCAAATATATATACCCAATGCCGGTATGTGCAGCAATAAGTTCAGGTTGCTTGGCAATTATTTTTTTGTACAAATCCAGAGCTGCTGACGTTCGTTTTGTTTTTCGTAAAATTTCGGCTGCGCCCAGAAGAGGTGCTAGATCTTTGGGGGATTTTTGATTGGCCATCATATAGAGGCGAAGAGCTGTCGCCGGGTCGCCTCTTACCCAAGCTTTTTCGGCAATACTTATTAATTTTTTAGCCGAAAGTTCTCCAGCTTTTGTGTCATCAGACTTGCTCGCCATGGGAGCAGGGTCAGTGTCATTACTGCCCAGATTTTGTGGGTTAACTGTATTGCAGCCTGTGACAATCAAGCTTGTTGTTAGCAAAAGTGCCGTTTTGTTGGCATTTAGGATATTTTTGATCTGGAGCACGGTCCTGACCTCCCCTTCCGTAATGGAATGTTTGGAAAGAGTGTAGCTATGCTATCCTTAAAAACGGTTAAGATTAACAAAACATTTTCTGTAAATAAGCGCAAAAGACAGACCATTAATCCACTAAACGACGCTTGCCAGAGTCAAGGCTTGTCTGATGAGGTGGGTGTTGGGCATATGATACGGGGGCCTGTGGGTGCTGTTGAGGGTAGTTTTCCTGCGGCTGGGCGTAAGGTTGCACGAAGCTTTGCGGTAAAACTGCGTTGTGATAACTGCCTTGAGAACTAGGCTGTTGCGCCGCAGGCTGGTATGGTAGTTGAGCGGGGGTATTCGTCTCTGGGTCGATATACCGATCAAATATACCCGATGAAATTTGCGCTGGCAGTTCAGAGAATAGGGCGACTGTATTGGCCATTCCGATCCGATTTACAAAATTTGCAATTGTGATCGTTAATAACCCGGTTCGCAACGATTGCTCGTCCACACCAGTTTGTTTGCAACGTGATAAAGCGTCCGACAGTTCTTTGGCAACAACATTATTCGCATTTCCAGTACTCATCCGTATTCTCCTGACTGTATAGTTGTAACTACAGGGGTATTCAGAATAAGGACGCCTGATGTATGTAAATGTGAAAAAATACTTCGGGTGCTCTATTGGTGGCTGAAAGGGTGAGGTTTATGGGAAAGACAGGTTGGGGCGATGGAAGATCTTGAACAGTTTGCCGAGCTAATTGAAAATAGCAAAAAGGTGGTTTTCTTTACGGGAGCTGGAATAAGTACCGAATCTGGTATTCCCGATTTTAGAAGCCCAGGCGGCTTGTGGGAGAAAAATCAGCCCATCGATTTTTCGGATTTTATGGCTTCAGAAGAAGCACGCAGAGAGTCAT
>MAAC01016854.1_pt1 | contig 46482 bp, 47 predicted proteins | sample 1115981 | NCBI WGS metagenome assembly MAAC01 (sample SAMN04961126, study PRJNA320927) | seawater metagenome | isolation source: sample BD02T64 sea water enriched with oil for 64 days | place: USA:Gulf of Mexico | collected 2013-07-27 | reverse complement strand
GAAGCTTTTGCTTCAAAATTTGTTAATTGTTGCTTTAAAATTGCTGATACTTCAGCTGGTTTAATTGTTGCCATCTTATCTAATTTGATGTATAATTAAATTTTTGGAATGTATTGACTATTGTCAAATTCTCTTCTCAATTCATTAAAATTGTTAGAAATACTTGCATCATATTGCAAATCTCCAACACGTAAAATAAATCCTCCTAATATAGATGGATCTATTATGTTCTCTATACTGGTTTTATTACCAGTTAATTCAACTATTTTATTCAATACTTTTTCTTCCATTTCTTTTGTTAAAGCTACTGCTGTAGTAACTTTAGCAACGTACATGTTTTTTAAGTAATCGTAAATAGTTGTGTATTGCGATGCGATTGGTTGTAACATAACCATACGCTTGTTTTCTTCTAATAAGTTAAATAAGCCTAACGAAACTGCATTTACTTTACCAGTAAAAAGAGCATTTAAAACGTTCTTTTTATCAGCAGCTTTAATTACAGGGCTTTTTAACATGGTTTGCAAATCGCTATTTTCAGAAATAGTAACATTGATTAATTGCATATCTGCATTTACCTCTGTTTCTATACCCGTTTCTTTCGCTAAGTTTAAAACTGCTTTTGCATAACGTAATGCTGGTCTTGCTCCTTTCATAAAAGTTGTTAGTTTAAGGTAACGTCTTTAAGCATTCCTTCTACCAATTTGATTTGTTCTTCTTGAGAAGACAACTCTCTCTTTACTACCGCTTGTGCAATAGTTATTGATAACTCTCCAACTTCTTTCTTTAAATGTGCTAAAGCAGCTTGCGTTTCTTGTTCGATTGAAGCTTTCGCCAATTCGATCATTTTTGTAGCTTCTCCTTTTGCTTCTTCTTTTGCCTCTGAAATCATTTTTTCTTTGATTTCACGTGCTTCTTTCATCATTGCATCTCTTTCTGCTCTAGCTTCCTTTAAAAGGTTTGCATTATTTGCAGTAAGGTTTTGCATTTCTTTTTTAGCGTTTTCAGCAGATTCTAATGCGTTTTCAATACCTTCTTCTCTTTCACTTAAAGAATTTAAAATTGGCTTCCAAGCAAACTTTACCATTAAAAAAATCAATCCTAATAATAAGATTGTTTGTACGATAAATAATCCTGGTGAAAAATCGTTTAATAATGTTTCCATTCTATTGACTAATTAAATTTTCTTGTTCTTGTTTAATTGTAAAACATGTTCTGTAACCAACCGTTACAGAAACATGTTTTATTGTTTTTGTTTGGATTATTTTCCTAAGAATAATGCTCCAAAAGCTAAACCTTCTAAAAGTGCTGCAATGATAATCATTGCTGTTTGAATTTTGTTAGTTGCTTCTGGTTGACGTGCAATACCTTCCATTGCTTTTCCACCAATTTGACCTAAACCAATTCCTGCTCCGATTACGATTAATCCTGCTCCAATTAAATTGTACATAATAACTGTATTTATATTAAATTAAACAAACTTGTATTAATGATGTTCGTGTTCTGCTACTGCCATACCGATAAACAATGCTGAAAGCATAGTAAAAATATAGGCTTGTAAAAAGGCTACTAAAACTTCAATTAATGTTATAAAAAATGATAATACCATTGACAAAATTGTTGCTCCTGCAACTCCTAATGATGCCTTTAAGGTAAACATTATTGCTATTAAACTCATAACTACGATATGTCCTGCAGAAATATTTGCAAACAAACGTACTAATAACGAGAACGGCTTAATAACAAGCGCTCCTGCTAATTCTATAATTGCTAATACCGGACGTATTAATACTGGTACTCCAGGCATCCATAAGATGTGCATCCAATACTCTTTATTTCCACTTGCAGTGTAAATAACTAATGTAAAGATTGCCAAACATGCTGTAACGGCTAGCTGACCCGTTACATTAAATCCAAAAGGTGTTAAACCTAAAAGGTTTAACGTCCATATAAAAAAGAATACCGTTAATAAATAGCCTGTAAATCTTCTATAATGTTTATCTCCAATATTTGGTCTAGCAATTTCGTCTCTTACATATAATACAAGAGGTTCTAATACCCTACCAAATCCTGTTGGAACTTGTTTCTTTTTATATTGTTTTGCTAATGACCTAAATGCTAAAAACAAAAACAACCCAATAAGTAAGACTCCAACTACACTTTTTGTAATTGATAAATCTAATACTTTATGAGCATTTGTAGCATGATGTGTAGCATCAAAAGCAACTTTAGAATCACTTGCATTTAATTCATAAATTTTACTATGAATTTTCACGAATTTCATTCCGTTTTTTTCAACAATTACATGTCCATCATCATTGTGATGAAATTGCGAAGACATAAAAGTTGTCAACCCCTTACTTGACCATACTACTACAGGAAGTGGAAATCCAAAATGTTTTCTTTCTCCTGCATCATTTGTGTATGAAAACAAATTAAAATCATGAGAATCTTTAATATGGTGAAGAATGTATTCCTTCACTTGTTTATCAGTACTAATGCGTCCTCCGTTTTTTTGATCATCATGTTTTTGATCATCAATATTAGCATAACTACTAGTAGTTATAAATGCTAAAGCTAATACGGTAAGAAATTTGATAGATTTTTGTGCTATCTTCATAGTTAATTGTTCAAAAATTACGCTTTCTAAATTCTGCGCAAAATTAAACAATAAATTACAAATACAAGAGGTTTTTTCACTTTATTCTATCAGAATGTTCTCTCTTAAGAATCTGAGTAATGAAATATACCTCAGTAAGTAAAAAAATTGCCAATGGTATCAACAAAGAGATACTTTCAGTTTTAGACAAGTTTTGGTCCGTAAAGAGCACTCCATTAAATACAATACTGAAAATTACAATCTTAAAGACTAAAGCACCTAAATAAATAAAACCCAGCTGGTCATGGTATTTTTGTTGTCTTGAAAACACCTCAATTACAAGACATATTAACAAAGAAACTACTGCATGAAACCGATACACATTTAATAAAGAAAAGGGCAATAAAATATCTTCATCTTCTAATACATAAGAATGCAATCTATACCCAATTAGCAATAATACACTAAAAATAAGCGCATACTTTATACTGTTTTTAATCATTGTTTTTTGATACTTGTATTACTTGTTTAATAATTAAATACATAGATGCAAAAATTGCAAATAAAGTTAATATTGATTCAATAAAATCTTTGTGATATGTTTTATCTAACCATTTCCCAAGCAAATTAAATAAATAGATTGTTAATCCCATTTGCAAACCTGCTCCAGTAAATCTAAGAAAATTATTAAGCGGTTTTTTCTTCGGAAGTTGATCTTTCATTTGAATTTAATTCTTTAACGGCTCCTTTCATTGTACAAGATGCATTAAAAGTGGCTCCTGGTTCTACAGATAACTTTCCCAAAACAACATCACCAGAAATAGAAGCAGACCCTTTTATGGTAAGCATTTTGTTTACTTTTAATTCTCCCATAAACTTCCCTTCTATATCTGCATTTTCACAAAACACTTTTCCTTTGATAGTCCCATCTACACCAATAATTACTCTTCCAGTTGTTGTTAAGGTTCCTTCTAAAACTCCATCAATTCTAAAATCGCCTTCAGCGCTTACATCACCAATAATCTTTGTGTTCTTTGCTAATATATTTCTTTCCATAGCCTTGGGTTTCTGATTACTTTCTTTACTAAACATAGGGGAGTGTTTTTAATTTAACTGTTTAATTACTTCTTTAGCCCTTTGTCCTTCTTGCGTATTACCATAATTAAATGACACATATTCAAGTGCTTTTATATAGGCTTTTTTAGATTGATATTTTCCTATTGCAAAGGCTTTTAATAATTCAAATTTAGCAATTAAATTAGAATCTTTAATTTCTGGCCCTAATTCTATAATTTGAGAAACTACGTCTGCAAATTTATTATCTTTATAGATATAATATAGTTCTTTATAAATAGCATCAATCACAGAAATGGTCTCTGTATCTTCTTCTTTGGGTTTTCCTTGAAGAATTTCTGCATATTTAGATTTTGGATATTCTTTAATAATTGCCTCTTTTATTTGTACCGCTTTAGAACTACGCAACTCTGTGTATAACTGAAATAACAAATATTTTGTTGGCAGAATCAAGGTTTTGTCTGGTTTTGAAGTAAGTAGGCGTTCTAATCTAGAAATTGATAAATCTACATCTTTAAATTGCTCTTTATATACAATTCCTGTTTGATACAGTGCTTCATTTCTATGGTATGTTAAGGAGTCAACATCTGCCTTGGTTTGGGGCATTGCATCTAAATATGTTTTTATATTATATTTTGGCAAAGCAATTGCTGCATCCTTTTTTATTGAATCTACTACAACAATAGTCGTTGTTTGTTGCTTTTCAGAAATTCTCCAATTATCTTCTAATGCTCTTGTTCCCCAAATTCTTTCAAATTCAGCTTTCCCAAAACTCAAAGATTGGGGATTATAAAAATACCATTTTCCCTTTTTTTTGCTTTTTATTGATGAACCTCCACTAAAAGAACTACCAAAAGAAATATTCTTTAATTGTTGTTGCGCTTTCTTCTCATCCGCTTTTTTCAACTTATCAATATGATTTTGAAAAAACTTTTTTTGTTCAGAATAAGGTAAATCGGCCAATTTTAAAACACTATCGTTTGTTTTTAAAATGGTTTCGTATTTAGTAAGTGACGCTAAGCTTTTATGTTTTCTTCTAATTTTACGAATTCTCTTATCTGTACTGTTTTTTGTAATCTGAATTACACTATCGTAATACGAACTTGCTCTCACAAACAAAGAATGATCAAAGGCAATATTTCCTAATTTTTCATAGGTATATGTTTTCTGTAATTTTTCGCCATTGGCAACGCTGAGAGATTTTCTAAAGTACGGTAACGCAGCGTGTAAACTATCTCTTTTTTCTTCTAACAATCCTATTTGATAATACAACCCATCTAAATACTTTCTATTATCTCTGTCTTTAATTAACTTTTGAAACCTCGTTATTAAAACAGTTACTAAAGAGTCTTTAGAAGCAGATTTTGCCAAATCCATATGTGCTTGAATTCTAAATTTGTAAGGAGCTTTTTTAAAGTCTATCAATTTTTGAAACGCCAAAGCAGACGAATCTTTTTTGTTCTCTGAAGCATAAATCTGTCCTAAAACAAACATGTTTCTTGCTGCCTGAGCAACATTTACTTGTGTTTGAGTTGCCAATGTTAAATGTTTAATGGCGCTCTGAACGCTATCTGTCTTTACATAAGCCATAGCTAATGCTGTATGTGCCTCTTCTTTAATTCTGTCTTCTAAATCATCTGATTTTAAGACAATTTTTAAGGTTTCTATGGCAAACTTATCATTGTCTAATCTAATGTTTGTTTTTGCTCTCCAAATACGTGTTTCATTGATTAAATCTGCATACGGGTAATTAACAATCACATAATTGAAAGCTTCAATAGCAGGAATAAAACGCTGTGTATAATATCTAGATTTCCCTAGCAATAAATACGCATCATCTATTTGGCTATTGCGTTCTCTACCACCAATATTCATAGAGTGGAGTTGTATTGCTTTTACAGCTTTTTCTTCTGCTTTATCAAAAGTTGTGAGCACTTTTTCATCTTGTTCTTCTTTCTTAAAAGTAGGATTGCCAGCAAAAGCAGCAACAGATGGTTTTAATTCTTCAAATGTTATCGGCTCTAGCTGTAATTGCTTCCAGAAATTGTCTTTATGCTTTTGGTTAATTTCGTTTAATCCATCTTGAAAAGCTACGTTACCGTTGTACAAAATATTATACTTTGTAGTAACAGAATTATACGTTCTATTTAACCATTTATCTTTTCTTGTACTGCAAGAAATTACAGTAGTAACAAGTAAAAAAAGTATTATTTTAGTGTGTTTTTTCATAAAACTGAAATCATATGCCAACAATTAATCAACATAAAAAGTTATTAATAACAACCCTTTTAAGCTAAAAATATTGTGAATACAGCCCAGCAAAAATAAGAATAAAATAAGAAAGCCCGTAACGGGCTTTACTTATTCTATAAATGCATCTCTTTTATACAGCGAAATGGCTTTCTAATTCTTTTAATGTCTCTTCAGATGTTTGAATATCTTTTACAACCACACCCCTGTCTAAAACTACAATTCGCTCACACACATCGGTTACGTGACTTAAATCATGACTAGAAACCAATACAGTAACTTCCTTGTTTTCAGTCAACTCTTTTAATTTTTTCTTTAATCTAATTTGAGTAGTTGGATCTAAATTTGCAAAAGGCTCATCTAAAATTACCACTTGTGGGTTTCCTAATAAAGCAGCAACAATACCTGCTTTTTTCTGGTTCCCTTTACTTAAATCTCTTAAGTATTTCTTTTTCCCTAGAATTTCCCCATTAAAAATATCTTCAAATTGTGCTATAAAACTAGTAACATCGGCTTTGTTCATGCCTCTTAAATCTCCAATAAACTCAAAATATTCTTCTGGAGTTAAATACCCAATTAAAAAAGTTTCGTCAATAAATGAGCCAGTAAATGATTTCCATGCTTCACTTTGATTTACTACAACGTCATGATTTGTAATTTCTCCTGATGTTGGTCTAATTAAATCTAATAAAATATTAAAAAACGTTGTTTTACCTGCTCCATTATTTCCTACCAGTCCAAAACTTTGTCCTTTTGGAATCCTTAACTCTTCAATATTTAAAACTTCTGCTGATCCGTATTTTTTTGTTATATTTTTTGAATGTATCATAATTTTTTGTGTCTTAGTTTGTGTTGATTAGGCTTTTTGATTGAACGCATTAATTGCTGCATATTTGTCTCTAATATACTTTTGAGTAATCAAGTTCAGAAAGTAGTTTCTAGAAATCAACCCTATGAATCCTATAGTTGCTATTGCAATAAGTCCGGCATTTAATCCTAAGAAAAAATAAAATCCATAGAAAATCCCAACTGGTACGAGCATGACAGGAATAATAATGATAAATTGTTTTGCACTTGTTCCTTGCGTATTTCCAAATCCACTTGCATTCAAATCTATTTGCTTACGGTTAAATGAACCTGCATATAATAAAACAAGTGTGTTACAACCAACATTAAATAAAGCTCCAGCGGCAACCATTAAATAAATATCCAATCCAAAATAAAGATATGGTGTTGCCAAGACAAATAAAATAGTTGTCATTATAGACATTAAAAACCACTTAGATTCTATGTATTTACGGTAGCTTATATTCTGACTCATCAACATTTTATAATATGCACTTTCCCATGCCGGAATGAATTGACCGTAGTTTAATACAAAACCCCCTGTTATAAAAAGCGCTGCAAAAACCAACATTGCTGGCATTTTTTGATAGGTCTCTTGCGTGAAGAAAATCAGTCCATACAGTACAAATAAGAATGACATTAAAAACACTGTTTTTGTTCTTTTATTTCTCCAAATTAACCTGATTTCATTTTTAATAAATGGCGCCATTTCTCCAAATCTGTTCGCCCAAGATAAATCTACTGTATTTGCTTCTTTAACTTTTTCTTTTATAGCATCGTCTAAGAACAATTGCCCTTTTAATACCTTAAAATTAATGATGTATAATATGATTAGTAAACCCAAAGGAACGACTGCATATATTGGGTTTACAACCAAACCATCAAAAATTGATTGACTTACAATAGTTACATCATAAACACCAAAATATTGCAACCCAATGGTTCCTATTAAAACAGTGGCTAAAACCCAAAAAGCAACATTGTTTTTGTTGATAATAAAATTGGTGAAGTTTCCACATTGAGTTAATAAAATCATGGTAGCTAACCAACCTAATACTCCCGTTGCATCATAGTCTTGTCCAATAAGTACAACTGCAAAAGGAATGTAAAAGAATAGTGAAAAAATATTAAATGCAGAAAAAGTAGATTTCCCTAATACATAATGCACCAATTTTGTTTTTCTAACGGGTAAAATTAATAAGGGTTTAATATCCATTACAGGTAATTTTTGCATCAAATATCGAAAGATTAAATCTCCAATAACTGCAAATAGTAAAAATGAATTTACCGTTTGTAAAGGGTCTGCATCTGGCATGGTTTTCTTTAAAATAAAAAAACTTCCAATACCTAAAGCTAGAAATGATACCATCATATACAAGGCAAAAAAGCCCATGATAATTTTTAGTGCAATTCCTTTTTGCCAATAAGAAGAACGGAAATACTGTTTCCATTCTAATTTAAAAAATTGTGTAAACATATTACTTGGTTAATTAGTTTGATAATAAGTGTCTTAGAAATGTTATTTGTTACAAAAAATTATAACATTTTATATTCGGGGTACGTTTCTATTAGTAATTCTTCTGCTTTTGAGGGCATTACAAATGCTGTGATATAAAAAACAAGACACATTAATGTTGCAAAAACAGCAACTAATGAAAGCAAGTAAACAGACATTGTACTAAAACTTGCATCCGATAAATTAATTATATTTAACACATTAATAAATACAAGTACAGAAAAACCGTTTCTTGATTCTCCAATCATGGATTCTAACAAAAATATCTTTTCTTTTTTCACCCTATTTATTTTTCTTTTATGTCGACTCTTAAAGAGGTAATAAAGGTCAACAACAACCAATGCTAAAATTGATCCAAATATTATTTCTTGCGCATATGTGGATTGTAGAATCGTAAAAAACACCATAAAAATAATGCCAGTAAGAATAATTTTTGGCAAAGTAAACCATTCTTTTAAAAAACGCTGTAATATTTTCCAATACCGTTTACTCATCGCTTTTTGTTTTTGTTCAACCACATCCATAAACCCAAAAACACCAAACTTCTTAAAAGAAATAATTTTTGCATCTTGAAAAGACAATTCAGGATGAGCCTGAAAAATTTGCTCAATATCATTTGCTAAATGATCTACCAATTCGGTTTGTACATCGTAATGAACCACAAAGTGTTCTCTTGTGAACTTGTACAATTCTGATATGTGCTTTTCTGTTATTTGGTGTTTGTTTTCCATTACGATAACTCTTATTCTAGATTAAATTTTGGGTTTACCAACTGTTGCATCGTTTTTAAAAACTCTTGCATTTCTGCCAATTTATTTGCCGTTTCTTTGGTTCCTTGCTCTGTAAGTTTGTAATACTTTCGCAAACGATTCCCTACTTTAGCGACCTCCACATCTAGCATGCCATCTGCTTCTAATTTATGCAATGCTGGGTACAAAGCACCTTCAGTAATGTTTAATTCACCTTTTGTGAGTTCTTTTACCTTTTGAGTAATTTCATATCCATACATTTTATCATTCTGAGCTAGCAGCTTTAAAATGATGGTCTGTAAAGAGCCTTTATATAGTTTTTGATTTCCCATGTATTGGTGTTTGATTGTGGATATGTATGCAACTTTAACTATTCTTAGTTACAACAATTTAAAATCACCGCAACTAAATTACCTACGCCGATTCGCCATCAAATGTATGCATAATTTTCTTATGTATAAAACTCTTAGGTATTAGTTTATCAAAACTCTAACGTTTTGTTCGTGATTAGTTTGTTATTTTTGCAATCTTAAAATAACAACAATGTCCACATTTCATAAATTAACAATACAAAAAATCATCAGAGAAACACAAGATGCTGTGTCTATTGTATTTGATGTTCCTGCACAATTAAAAGAGACCTTCTCTTTTATTGCAGGTCAATATATTACCATAAAAAAAGTACTTACAGAAAAAGAAGTACGTAGAGCCTATTCTATTTGCGCATCTCCTAACAGCAATGAGCTTAAAGTAGCTATTAAAGCTGTTGATCACGGAACTTTTTCTACCTATGCAACTTCAAAATTAAAAGAAGGTGATGTGCTAGAAATAGCCGAACCAGAAGGAAAGTTTATTTTAAAACCTGAAGCAAATAAAAACTACATTGCGTTTGCAGCTGGTAGCGGAATTACGCCTGTGTTATCAATGGTGAAATCGGTTTTAGAAAATGAACCTAGCGCTACTTTTACATTGGTATACGGAAATAAGTCTGCCGATTCAACTATTTTTAAAAACGAATTGGATTCTTTATCAGAAAAATATACTACTCAATTTAACCTACACTATGTATTTAGTAAAGAGTTAAAAACGGATAGTAAGTTTGGTAGAATTGATAAAGGGCACACCAATTATTTTGTAAAAAATATTCATCATGATCTTTCTTTTGACTCGGTATTTTTATGCGGTCCAGAAGAAATGATTACTACTGTTTCTGACACTTTACAAGAAAATGGGTTTAACGAAGAAGCGATTTATTTTGAATTATTTACGGCTTCTACTGATGAAATTGCGTTAAATATTCCTGATGGAAAAGCAGAAATTACCGTTTTGCTAGATGACGAGGAAACCACTTTTACAATGGACAAAACGGATGATATTTTAGCAGCTTCTTTACGTAACAATTTAGATGCTCCCTATTCTTGTCAAGGAGGTGTTTGTAGTAGTTGTTTAGGTAAAGTTACAGAAGGTAAAGCTGTGATGAGTAAAAACAGTATTTTAACGGATGACGAAATTGAAGAAGGGTTTGTGCTAACATGTCAAGCACACCCTACAACACCAAAATTAACCATTGATTTTGATGATGTTTAATAGCAGGGAGATAGCCAAATTCGATTTAATTTCTCGCACTCTTAAGTTGAGTCATTTATTTAATCTGTATCTTTAAAAAATGGATATTTACGATATTAAAAATGCCGTTTTTTGGGGGTTCTTTCTTTCTTTTATGATTGGCCCTGTCTTTTTTATGCTGATACAAACCAGTATTTTAAAAGGAGCCAGAGCTGCTATTGTTTTTAATACTGGTGTCATTTTAGGAGATGTAGTTTTTATAATTATTGCCTATTTAGGAAGTAGACGCTTATTAGAACAAATAAAAGACGATCCAAGGTTGTTTTATATTGGAGGCCTAATTCTAATTATTTACGGATTGATTACCTATTTTGACAAGTCCAATAAAAAAGAAGCAGTTGCAACTCCAGTAATAGATATTACCCTGAGCAACAACTACATAAAGCTCCTTTTTAAAGGGTTCTTTTTAAATTTTATTAATATCGGTGTATTGGGTTTTTGGCTGGGCTTAATTGTAGTAATTGGTCCCGCATTAAACATGAACCCGACTCATATTTTTTGGTACTTTACAACCATAATAATCAGTTATTTTGTGACTGATTTAGGGAAAATTTTTTTAGCTAAAAAACTAAAAAAGAAATTAACTCCTTTGGTTATTTACAAGATTAAGAAAACCATGGGAATCATGTTAATTATCTTTGGAATCTTCTTACTCTTAAAAGGGTTTATACCTAAAGAGAAGTTAAACTTAGAGAACTTATTAGAACAAGTATAAAACAAAAAAAGCGAGGTAAATGCCTCGCTTTTTTATACAACTAAACGATAAAGTTTAGTTCTTTATTTTCTTATTTAACGCTTCAAAAACATTGTTTCCTCTATCAATATCTGCCATTAATTGAGAGCTATCTATCTCAACTTTTTTAATGTCTTTAGATACTGAGAAAGAATACGTTGGGTGCGCCCAAGTCCAATCTTTTATAACTGTAGCATCTGTTGGTTTGTTTCCTCTCATCATACGTAAAGGAATATTAAATACTTCTGTGCTACCGTCTGCATACGTTACAGTTACATCCATAGGCATTGGCATTTTTCCAATACGTTCTAGTGTAATTTCTTTACCGTTTACACTTTTTACACCATAATCAATTGTATGTAACGTTTGTGTCCACTCATTTAAATACCAATCTAATTGTAGACCTGATACTTTCTCTGCAGTTCTTTTGATATCGTTTGGTACTGGGTGCTTAAAACTAAAATCTTTATAGTATTTTTTTAAAGTTTTTTGTACATTTTCTTCTCCAATAATGTAGTTTAATTGGGTCATAAACATGCTTCCTTTTGTATAACTACCAACACTAAATGCAGTATTTCTATCAAATCTATCTGCATGTGTTGTTAAGTTTTCTTCGATCCCTTCTTTAACAACATAAAAATACCCTCTATAACTTCTTGCTGATGGCTTTCCTTCTCCACCGCGTAAAATTTTGCTTGATGCCAATCCAGAGATATATGAAGTAAATCCTTCATCCATCCAAGAGTGTTTACTTTCGTTATTTGCTAAAATATGTTGAAACCAAGTATGCGCCAATTCATGAAAAATTGTACCTACATTACTTCTTTTTCCTCCACCTGCAACAAATGTACACATCGCGTATTCCATTCCACCATCTCCAGCCTGAATCACTGAATATTGTTTCCAAGGATACGGACCAACATTTTCACTAAAATACTCCATTGCTTTCGCTGTTAACGCTTGGTTTTTTGTCCAGTTCGCTTTGTTAACTTCTCTGTCCTTATAAAAGAAATGCAAGTCTGGTCCATTTTCCATTTTATAAATATCATGAATATACTCGTCATCTGCTGCCCATGTAAAGTCATGTACTCTTTCTGCTTTAAAATGCCAAGCTAATTTTTCTCCTTCTTGAATGTTTAAAGGCTTCGAAGCATCTTCATATCCATGACCAATTTCTTGAGGGTTCTGTAAGTTTCCTGTTCCTCCAATTGTATAATTTTTATCAATTCTTAAGGTTACATCATAATTCCCCCAAACTCCTTGGAATTCTCTAGCGATATACGGATGTGCTTGCCAACCTTCAAAATCGTATTCTGCCATTTTAGGATACCATTGTGCCATAGACATTGCAATATCATCTCTACTATTTCTTCCTGATCTACGGATATGTGCCGGTAATTGACCATCAAAATTCATTTCAAAAGTTACTTTTGCTCCTGGTTGAATTGGCTCTGCTAGTTTTACTTCTAAAATAGTACCTGCTACTTCATAAGAAACATCTTTTCCGTTTTGTTTCAATGAATTCACTTTTAAATACCCTATTTCGTTTGGTTTTAATGCTGCAATTCTACTTTTAACAATTGGCGCCTCTTTTGTTCCATGTCTAGTAATCATTCTTCCATCTGGATCTGCAATGCTTTGCAATCTTGCATCCATTTCACTTCCGGGTTGAAATGCATTATAGTATAAGTGATAATATACATTCGTTAATGCATCTGGTGAGTTATTAGTATACACTAATTTTTGAGTTCCTTTGTATTGAAACTTTTCTACATCAACATCAACATCCATTGTATAATCTACATGTTGTTGCCAATACCCATTGCTAGATACATTGGAGTTTTTTGAGTTTTGTGCACACGAAATCATTAGTGATAATGAAAATGCAACTAGTAAAACTTTCTTCATTTTTATAATTTTAATTGGTTTGTGATCTTTTAATTAAAAAAGAACATTGGTAAATCTAATGCTCTTTTTTTATATATGCTAATTCACTGTTATGGCATTACTTACCGTTAACAATTCTATCTGCCATTTTTAATGCATTGTGTGCATTTACAATTCTACCAGAAACAGATAAGTCTGCAAAAGGAACTAATTCTCCTTTTGGATTTTTCTGACTTTCTGAACCAGGTTTGATAACATCAAAATCTATTTTAGTTCCAGAATTCATAATAATGTGTTTTACCTGACTTGCAGATAACTTTGGATAATATGAACGAATTAACGCAGCAACTCCAGCTACTCCAGGTGCAGCCATAGAAGTTCCACCTATAGATTCGTATTTTTCATCTGGAAAAGTAGAGTAAATCTCTACACCTGGTGCGAAAATATCTACATTTAACTTACCATAATTAGAAAAATCTGCTGGTAATTTCTCATTGTAATTAAAGTTAGATGCTCCAATTGTAAGCACATTATCAGAAAATTCAGTTACTAAATCGTCTGAATCATTTGGAAAATTACTTGCTACATCAATATTCTTTGCATCATTTCCTGCTGCATGCACAATTAATACATCTTTTTCTGCAGCGTATTTTATCGCGTCATAAACCCATTGCTTGTTTGGAGAATATGATTTACCAAAACTTGCATTGATCACTTTTGCTCCATTATCAACAGCATATCTAATTGCTAAAGCTACATCTTTATCGTATTCATCACCATCAGGAACAGCCCTTACAGCCATAATCTTAACATTTGTAGCAACGCCATTCATTCCCTTTCCATTATTTCTAACAGCTCCAATAATTCCAGAAACATGAGAACCATGTGCTTCATCATTTATGGTATGTCCCGTGTTTCCATCTCCATAACCACGAGTTGTAAAATCTTGCGCATTGTCATTTAGCGGTGCTCTATAATTTGTTTTTAAATTATCTCCACTTAATAAATCTTCTGCTTTTTTAATTTCTTTTTTAATTTCTGTGACTCCCTGAGTTAAGGATGACAAGCCAAAACCATACATCTGTTTTGCAATATTTACACTTTGCATTAACTGCATTTTATCTGACTTGATGTTTTTAACCTCGTCTTGCGTATACTCTTTCTTCTTAAAATGCTCAGCTAATGTGTTGTCTGCAAATTGTACAGCTTGTAACATTTGAGTAAAACGCTTTTTAGTATCTCCAGCACTTGCTATTTTTTTATCTTGAGCTGCTTTAATTTTTTGATACGTTGCATCATCAACCAACTTTGGGTTTTTTAAGATTCTTTCTACCTCAGCGTTTTCCTTATAGATTGTTCCTAAAAAGTTCCACCCGTTAATGTCATCTATATAACCATTGTTATCATCATCTTTTCCGTTATTCGGAATTTCTTTTGTGTTAATCCATGCATTTGCTTGTAAATCTTCATGCTTTAAATCCGTTCCAGAATCTACAACTCCAACAATTACTTCAATCCCTTTTTTTCCTTCTAAGAAAGCATACGCTTTAGAAATACTCATTCCAGGAATGGTATCTATTACCAGGTCTGCATGACCCCAAGACTGTTTTTGATCTTTAGTTAATGGTACTTTTTTTGCTGATATACTTACAATATTATTCGTCCCGGTTGGAACAGGAATTGTATTCACTGTTTTACAACTCGCTAATGTTAAAGCAACAATAGCTGAAATGAAAAATGTCTTTGTGATCTTCATAATCTTTCTTCTATTAATTAAATATTTCTGTAAACTTAAATTTTTCGTCTAATCGCACTCCTTTTTCTGTATGCTTGACAGTACATACTTCTGTGTATGCATCGTGCTCTAAAAATAACAGATACTTGTTATCTGCAGCATCAGTTAAAAATTGTGCTTTTTCTTTTATGGTTAGTAGTGGTCTTGTGTCATAGCCCATTACATATGGCAACGGAATATGCCCAGTTGTAGGTAATAAATCTGCCATAAAAACAATGGTTTTACCTTGATATTGAATTTTAGGCAACATTTGTTTCTCTGTATGACCATCCATCAGCAACACATCAAAACCAACTTGTTGTAGTGGATTATTAATAAAATTCAATTGTCCATTTTTTTTAATTGGCTGTATATTTTCTGTTAGAAACGATGCTTTTTCTCTTGGGTTTGGTACTGTTGCCCATTCCCAGTGATTTTCATTCGACCAAACTTTTGCATTTTTAAACGCAGGCATAAACCCTGATTTATCTTTGTTCCATTGAATTACACCACCACAATGGTCAAAATGTAAATGTGTTAAAAAAACATCTGTAATATCATCTCTATGAAAACCGAATTTCGCTAATGAAGTATCTAAAGAAAAGTCTCCAAATAAATCATAATAACCAAAAAACTTATCAGACTGTTTAGATCCCAGACCTGTGTCTATTAAAGTCAGTCGATTTCCGTCTTCAATAAGCATACATCGCATGCTCATCGATATTAAATTATTTGCATCTGCTGGATTGGTACGCTGCCAAATAGACTTGGGTACAACACCAAACATTGCACCTCCATCTAACTTAAAGTTCCCTGTTTCTATTGGATAAATTTTCATGGTTCACAAAGATGCAGAAAAAAGTGCGGTTTTGTGTTAATAAAATTCTAAAGATTCATTGTAAAAACTAAGCAAAATAGACATACACACCAATCACTATAGTACAAATTGCGATACCTACAATTTTTGTGTGTTTCCAAGGAGTTATATCTACTTCTTCTGTATACTCTTGTACAAATGCTTCCTTTCGAGGTTTTACCTTTCCAATTATCAACATAATTACAATGTTTAAAACAAACAAGATAGCCATGATGTCTAAAAAATGTGGATATGCTTCTGCTTTAATCAAGGCAAGGTCTGCAGCGTTAGTAATACCATTTATAGATGCTTCTTCTAAAGCTGAATCAATAAAATAAGGCTGTAAAAAGAATTGACTAATGATGTATAATAAACACCCCGACAAAAGTCCAATTTTAGCCGCAATAGCCGGAACTCTTTTTGTTAAGTACCCTACTACGATAATGGTTAAAATTGGAATGCTATAAATACCGTTGATTTCTTGCAAATATTTGAAAAGACTTCCTGCATTTGCAATTAGAGGCGCAATAAACATAGAAGCAATCGCAAGTAAAACCCCAAAATACTTTCCATATTTTACCACTGTTTTCTGATCAGCTTCTTTATTAATATGCTGCTTGTAAATATCTATTCCAAACAGGGTAACAGAACTATTTAAAACACTATTAAAAGAACTTAAAATAGCTCCAAATAAAACGGCTGCAAAGAACCCTAAAAGTGACGGGTCTAATACTTTACTCACCAACATTGGATATGCATCATCTGGATTTTCTAAATTCCCATTAAACATATGAAAAGCAATCAGTCCAGGCAAAACAACAATAATTGGTCCTAGAATTTTTATAAAAGAAGCCAGTAATAATCCTTTTTGACCTTCTGCTAAATTTTTAGCTCCTAAGGCTCTTTGAATAATTTGTTGGTTGGTTCCCCAATAAAACAACTGTACCAACATCATACCAGTAAAAATGGTATAAAAGGGTACTGGATCTGTTGGCCCACCCATTGATTTAAATTTCTCTGGGTTTTCTTTTACTAAAATGGACAATCCATCCAACATGCTTCCGTCGCCAATCATCATCAATCCAAAAACCGGAATCATGATACCTCCAATTAACAAACCTATTGCATTAATTGAATCTGAAACTGCGACCGCTTTTAATCCGCCAAAAACTGCATAAATTGAACCGATAATACCAATTCCCCAAACACAAATCCAAATTGATTGCACTTGAGTGACATTTAATAATTCTGGAATATCAAACATTCCACTTATGGCAACCGCACCTGAATATAAAATAACAGGTAGCAATACCACAGCGTAACCAGATAAGAACAATCCCGATGTTAATGTTTTTGTTGCTATATCAAATCGTTTTGCTAAAAACCCTGGAATTGTTGTTAGACCTCCTTTTAAATATTTTGGTAATAAATAAATGGCAGTAACAATCATGGCAATTGCGGCCAACGTTTCCCAAACCATCACAGACAATCCACTTTCATAAGCAGAACCATTTAACCCTACAATTTGCTCAGTAGATAAATTGGTTAGTAATAAAGACCCGGCAATTACTCCTGCTGTTAAACTCCTTCCCCCTAAAAAATACCCGTCAGAAGTATTTTCGTTTGTTTTTCTAGTTGCATAATATGAAATAACGGCTACCAATAAAGTAAACCCTACAAATGAAAAAATACCGAGCATAGATCTGTTTTTATGTTTGGTAACGAATGTACTCTAAAATGGGTAAATAGCTATGTGTAGGTAAAAAAGAAAACGCATCGAAATTCGATGCGTTTTAGAGGTGTCGAGCGGATTCGAACCGCTGTAGATGGTGTTGCAGACCACTGCCTAGCCACTCGGCCACGACACCCTTTCGGATGGCAAATTTACGGAAATTTCCTATTTAGGCAAGGTTTTTTTGTCCTTTCCTCTTTTTTGATAAAATTATTACAACTTCTTCAACATTTCCTCCAATTGGAGGGTTAATCTTAGCCACACTTATTGTTACTTTTTTCACCGTTTGTAATTCTATTAATATCCTATCTAATATTCTTTTAGCTACGTGTTCTAATAGTTTAGAACGTATGGCCATTTCTTCTTTTACAATAAAATTCAAATGAACATAATCTACGGTATCAATCAATTCGTCAGATTGCGCAGAATTTTGTAAGTTTGTTTTAACCTCTAAATGAATTCTGTATTCAGACCCTATTTTTGCTTCTTCATCTAAACATCCATGAAAAGCATATAATTTGATATTGTTTACTTGAATTTTTCCCATGCTGCAAAAATATTAAAAGTTGCATGAGAAATCGTACTATACATGTTAAAAATAAACAGATGCTACACAAAAGACACTTTAGAAGGTTCGTTTTATTTACTTTTTTATTAGTTGGATTTTCATCTTGTATTATCAATGATAATATCAAAGACTCGTCGACATTAATTGACCCAGGAAATGATCCTAATTTTAAAATTATTTTAAATACTGACGGGGGTTATGACGCTTTTAATAGAAAGGTGGTCATTTTTGACATCTCAATTTATGCTTTTTCTACAGTTGAAGACGCAAAACTACTACACTTTGCAAATGTGTTATCCCAATATCTAGACAATGATGAAGATGGTGTTGTAGATAATTTAATTGTTCATAACGCTTTAAAAGCAAACAATTCCTTTTCATTTATTTGGAAAACTGAAGCAGAAAGAGATTCTTTTATAATTCCAACTGGGCATAATGGGAAGAGTATTGGAGCTGATGCTATTAATTCACTCTGGCATACCAACGGACATACAGGCGATTTTGACGATTCATTAGAAATAACTTGGTGTTTTATGAGTTCTTTTGGATATGAAGTTGCGTACCCATTGGTTTTCGGAAGCCAATCAAGTTCTGAAATAAGTATCGCTATGGATGTTGCTCGCGGTGGGAATTTCCAAACTCCTCCTGCTGTATACCCAAATAACGCGTGGTATACAAAATCAGATGTTAGTTGTAATTATAAGTGTCAAATTACATCTTATAATTACTGGGCGCTATCATCAATGTTAGGAGCTCAAAAAAACCGTCTAACAGATATTCAAGATGAGTGGAAATTAAATACAAGTTCTGAAGTCCAAAATAACGATGTGAAAGCTTGGATTATTTTTACAAATGCCATTTATAATTTACCGACTACTTTACCTGACGGAACCTATAAGCATTAAATTACCCAGTAAAAAAGTCAAAAATATTACTTAAAGCACTTGTATCTGCTTTATAAAACTCTGTATACCTGCAACGCCCACAAGTAACACTTGTGTATTTTTGATTTTGAACATCAAATATTTTAGATAAGGTTCCTCCTGTTGCTCTTAGTTGTCCAATATCATAGGTTTTATTACTACATTTTGGACAGGTGTAATTTAATGGTGTGTCGTTCATTTTAGATGTATTTTTTTAGTAATCCTTATCTATAAGAAGGAATATTAATGCTTTTGTTACATCAATAATTTTATGGGCTTTATATTTTGCTTAATTTTGCCAGATATTTATTTAGAAAAGAACATGTCAGAAGAAAAAAAATCACTTAATTTTTTAGAACAAATTATTGAAGAAGATTTGGCAAACGGAATGCCACAAGAAAACCTACGTTTTCGTTTTCCACCAGAACCAAATGGATATTTACATATAGGGCATACAAAAGCAATTGGAATTAGCTTTGGCTTAGGTCAAAAATACAATGCGCCAGTAAACCTTCGTTTTGATGATACAAACCCTGCTAAAGAAGAGCAAGAGTATGTAGATGCTATCAAAAATGATATTACTTGGTTAGGATATCAGTGGGAAAACGAAGTGTATTCATCAGATTATTTTCAACAATTATATGATTGGGCTGTACTTTTGATTAAAGATGGTAAAGCTTATATAGATACTCAATCTTCAGAAGAAATGAGGGCTCAAAAAGGAACCCCAACTCAAGTTGGTACCAATAGCCCAAATAGAAATAGAAGCATTGAAGAGAATTTAGAATTGTTTACCAAAATGAAGAATGGTGAATTTGATGAAGGTTCTCATGTTTTACGTGCAAAAATTGACATGGCTTCTCCAAATATGTTGTTAAGAGATCCTTTAATGTATCGTATATTAAAGAAAACGCACCATAGAACTGGAGATGATTGGTGTATGTACCCAATGTATGATTGGACACATGGAGAAAGTGATTATGTAGAGCAAATTTCACACTCTTTATGCTCTTTAGAGTTTAAACCTCATAGAGATTTATACAATTGGTTTAGAGATAATGTGTTTGAATATAGTAAATCAAAGTACCCAAACCCTCCCAAACAACGTGAATTTTCTAGATTGAACTTAAGCTATACTATTATGAGTAAGCGCAAGTTATTAAAATTGGTAGAAGAAGGTGTTGTAAATGGATGGGATGACCCAAGAATGCCAACAATATCTGGTTTAAGAAGACGTGGATATACACCTGCTTCGATCCGTAATTTTATAGAAACGGTTGGTGTTTCTAAAAGAGAAAATATTATTGATGTTTCTTTATTAGAATTTAAACTTAGAGAAGATTTAAACAAAACTGCCAACAGAGTAATGGGTGTTTTAGATCCTGTGAAAATCATTATTGATAATTACCCTGAAGGAGAAGAAGAAATTTTGATTGCAGAAAATAACCCTGAAGATGAAAATGCTGGATCTAGAGAAGTTCCTTTTTCTAGAGAAATTTATATTGAACGTGAAGATTTTAGAGAAGAAGCAAATAAAAAATTCTTTCGTTTAAAATTAGGAAAAGAAGTTCGTTTAAAGAGTGCCTATTTTATTACAGCTACTAGCTGTGAAAAAGATGAAAATGGTGAAATTACGGTGATTCACTGTACGTATGATCCGTTGACAAAATCGGGTAGTGGAACCGAAGAAAGTATGCGTAAAGTAAAAGGCACCTTGCATTGGGTTTCTGTTAAACATGCTATAAAAGTAGAAGTAAGAGCCTATGATCGTTTGTTTTTAGATGAAGCTCCAGATGGACATAAAGACAAAGATTATATGGAGTTTATCAATCCTAATTCTTTAGAAAAAATTACCGCTTTTGTAGAACCAAGTTTACAATCTGCTAAAATTGGAGCGCAATTTCAGTTTCAACGTTTAGGATATTTTAATGTTGATAACGATACTACATCAGAAAATTTAGTGTTCAATAAAACCGTAGGATTAAGAGATAATTGGGCTAAGAAAAACTAATTTTAGTTCGTTCTAAATCATAAAAAAGACCGCAAAATTGCGGTCTTTTTTATTTTACATTTATTCCCATTAAAATGCTGTTTGACATAATATCCCGCCCATTAAAGCAAGCGTTATTGTCCAATATCCAACATTAATTAATACGTATTTAAAACTTTTTCTTTCAAACATTGCATTGGTTCCCATAATTGGTAATGCTATAAATAAGCCAACCATTGCACCATGTAAAGCTCCATGTCCAAAGGTTCTAAAACGATCTCCGTAAGTTGTCATGAAATCTTGAAAATATGCTAAATCGACTCCAGACAATGCTGATTCTCCTGATTTCATTAAAGAAGAAGAAACACCAAACTGATGTATCACAACTGTTTGTAATATAAATGCTAATAAGAAACTCAACACATAGCTTAATCCAAAGATTAACGCCATGTTTGCACCCTTCATAGAGTCATCATTAAACCCTACTTCTTTCATCCAAGCATTTTTAAATAGCATTGGTCCATACCAAAGAAAGCCTATTATTAAAGGTATGATTGCTGCTACTGCTGTTGTCACTAAATTAAATTCCATAATATTATAGTTTTGGTTCTCTCAAATATAAGAAATAACTTTTTGATTTCTAACTTGTTAAAACAAAAAAACCAGAAACAACTTGCTTCTGGTTTTATAAATATTATAAGATACGGTTACTTTATAATTATTGATTTAGCAATTGCTTCCAACTCAAAAATAAAATCTCTTTTGTTTACAGATGGAGCATATGTAAAACCTTCTACAACGACAATTCTGTTATTTTTTTTATCAATAATGTTATAATTTAAAAACGGCCCAGCCATAAAATTATCTTTTACTTCCCATTTTCCACGAGTTTCAAACGCTTGTTTATTATCAACAGTTGTTTCTCTTGTTTGTGGTGTAAATGCAGCTTCTGTTATCATATACATCCCTTCTTTTGTACCAGGTATGTATTTCTTTCCTATTATATTTCTATGTATAATAACGTTATTATTAACATCTAAATCAAACTCTTCTGTTAAAGGCATGGCATACACTAAAATATTGTTAGTCCCATCACCTTTCGCAATACCGCTCTGCAAATAATGCCTCAACCATAAAAACTCTCCTGTATCATCTACTGTTCTAAAACTTTTAGGAATTGTAAGGGAAATACCTAGTTCAGTTAATGTCTTATATGTAGAATTATCTACTTTGGTTTTCATAAACCTACCTTGAACATGTTTAATATCTGAGTCTCTAAATATTTTTACAATTTCTTTTTTATATTTTTTTAATTGCGCATCTAAACCCTCTTTGTCTTTAGCGGTAACATATACAATAGTTTGAGGTTTTGCATAATAATCATTTTTTACCCTAAATGATTCTTTGGTTGAGGTTTGAACAACTAATATATTTCTATATTTATTCATCATGCTTCCAAACCCTTTAGGAGCAATCTGAGTAACACTAAATGTAGTTTCTGGTTGCGGTAACCCTACCACTAATTCACCTAAAAAGTCTCTTAAGTTATTTCCTATTTCACCTTTCCAATCTTTTAATTCTGTTACTACTAATAACTGATTTGATTTACCAACAGAACTACCTAATACAAAGGTTTCTTTGGCGTCTTTACAGGATGTAAAAAAAAGTAATAGCGCAATAATCGTTAATCCTTTTTTCATGTTTAATGTATTTATGTTTTGTTGATACTCTTCAAATACTGTTCCGTTTTTGAAAATCTATTTGTTTTCTTTCGTATTATAATCTTCTTGGATATACGGTTAATCTTTGTCCTATTTTTAAGTTATTATTCCGCAGTCTATTCCATTTTTTAATTTGACTCACTCTAACGCCAAATTTCTTAGCAATTCTACCCAAATAATCTCCATTTCGAACCTTATATCGGATACGTCTGTTTACCTCTAGGTACTTTGGCAAAGGTTTCTCTCTCTTAGCATCATCTACGTCTGCAAGTGCGTAAATTTCGTTCTCTTTGTTTAAAAATTTAATAGTTGCATTTCTTGGTAAGGTAACTGTATAGTTTTTCCCTTTTACATAGGGAATAATATCTAACTTATACGCTGGGTTTAAAAACTGCAACATTTCTGTGTCTATTCCTGTTTTTAGAAAAATTTGATCAAAAGATATGGTTCTTTTTACCTGAATTGTATCGGTAGCAAAATGGTAAATAGGTGGATTCTCTGGTGCTAAACCGTGTTCTTTTGCATACTTAAAAATATACATGGTTGCGTAAAATGCAGGAACATATCCTGCTGTTTCTCTTGGTAGGTATTGACGAAGATTCCAATAATTACGATACCCTCCAGATCGTTTAATTGCTTTAGACACATTTCCTGGTCCAGAATTATAAGCCGCCAATGCTAAATCCCAATCGCCAAAGATGTTATATAAATCACTCAGGTACCTACACGCTGCTATTGTTGCTTTTATAGGGTCTTGACGGTCATCAACATAAGAATTTACATTCAATTTATATTGCTTTCCAGTTAAATACATAAACTGCCACAAGCCTCTTGCTCCAACTCTAGATCTTGCTTTCGGGTTTAAAGTAGATTCAACTATTGCGAGATATTTCATCTCTAAAGGAATATCAAATTGATCTAAATATTTTTCAAACATCGGAAAATAATATTCCGCTTTTGTCATTAATCTTGGGTAATACTTTTTACGGTATTTTAGATATGAATTGATAACATTCTCTAGTATTGGATTGTACTCAATAAAAAAGGGTGTTGTATTGTCTAAATGTTTTAATCGTTCTTTTAAGACATCTGTTGGTATTTTATCTGTCGTTTTTTCTATAGCCTCTACCCCTTTAATTACATAATTTATATTGTCTGATAAAGGAGATCTGTACTGTGTTTCTAAAACTAAACTATCAATTCTACTCAAGTCTTTATCACTAAAAAAATCTTTAGGGTTTTTAGGTTTTATGGTATCAATAGCAACGCTATCAATTTTAGCTTGACTACAAATTGTAGTCGAAATTAAAACGATTAAAAAAAAGAATTTACACTTCATATTAAATAGCTAACTCAACAACGATTGGACAATGATCTGAATGTTTTGCTTCTGGTAAAATATAAGCTCTAGAAATAGTGCTTTTTAAGGGGTCTGAAACCATTGCGTAATCTAATCGCCAACCTTTATTGTTTGCTCTAGCGTTAGCCCTATAACTCCACCAAGAAAAGGCTTGTTTGTCTTTATTTAAGTGTCTAAAACTATCGATGAAACCACTATCGATAAAACTTCCCATCCATTGGCGTTCTATTGGTAAAAACCCCGAAACGCCTTTCATTTTTGGGTTGTGAATATCTATTTCTTCATGACAAATATTGTAGTCTCCACAGATAACTAAATTCGGAATATCTTTTTTTAACTCAGATAAATATTCCTGAATTTCTGCCATATAGTTCAACTTAAAATCAAGTCTAGCATCATTGGTTCCAGAAGGTAAATACATACTCATTACAGAAACATTGTCAAAATCTACCCGAAGGTTTCTTCCTTCAAAATCCATAGTTTCAATTCCTGTTCCATACTCAACATGATTTGGTTTCTCTTTACACAAAACAGCAACAGAAGAGTAGCCTTTTTTTTGAGCAGAAAACCAATAATGATATGCGTAACCAGCAGCTTCAAACTCAGACAAGTCTAATTGTTCTTTATGTGCTTTGGTTTCTTGAATGCAAATTACATCAGGATCTGCTTGCTGTAACCATGCTATAAAACCTTTTTTTAAAGCAGCTCTTATTCCGTTAACATTGTATGAGATTATTTTCATTTAAAACTGCATTTCAGGAATTTCACCATTGATAATTAAAGTCCCTTCTGTAGCATCTTGAATTTCTTCTATAGAAACTCCAGGAGCTCTTTCTAATAAATGAAAAGCACCCTCTTTAATTTCTAAAACAGCTAAATTAGTTACTACTTTCTTAACACAACCAACTCCGGTAAGTGGTAAAGAACATTGTTTTAATAATTTAGATTCCCCTTTTTTATTGGTATGCATCATCGCAACAATAATGTTTTCTGCTGATGCTACTAAATCCATAGCTCCACCCATTCCTTTTACCATTCTACCAGGAATTTTCCAGTTTGCAATATCTCCATTCGCTGCAACTTCCATCGCTCCTAAAACAGTTAATTGAACGTGTTGTCCACGAATCATTGCAAAACTCAACGCTGAATCAAATAATGATCCACCATCTAAAACAGTAACTGTTTGTTTTCCTGCGTTTATTAGGTCTGCATCCTCTGTTCCATCAACCGGAAAAGGTCCCATTCCTAATAATCCGTTTTCAGATTGAAACTCAACATCAATCCCTTTTGGAATATAATTCGCAACCAATGTAGGAATACCAATTCCTAAATTCACGTACCATTTATCTTGTAATTCTTGTGCAATTCTTTGCGCTATTTCTTGTTTTGTTAACATATTACAATGTATCAATTTAATAGTTTAACAATATATCAATTCGTGTTTTTAGACTTGATACTTGTACTTAATATTTTATATAAAATTAATCCTATTTCCTGTACTTTTTCTTTAAAGAAATGTGAAGGTGTTGGATAATTTTTAGATTTATCACAAAGAATTAACCAATATTTTGTTTCTTCTAATTCTTTGGTTGCGATCTTAATTTTGTGAATAAAATCAGCCTTACTTTCTGCATTTTGAGCCTCATGAATATTAGCACCTATACTTGTACCGGATTTTAATAATTGTCTAGAGATCACATACTTTTTTTCTCGTTCTAAAATTTCACAATATTCAATAATTAACAATGAAACTTCAATCGATTTCTCTACAGCTACATTTTTCATTGCTACATTGGTTTATTCTTAAATTAGTACACTAATCGCGCGAGCGAACAGTACGTTGCTCAATTCTCTTTTCATATCCTTCTCCTTGAAAGATTCTTTGTACAAAAATCCCTGGAGTATGAATTTGATTTGGGTCTAATTCTCCAACTTCCACCAATTCTTCAACCTCAACAACCGTAATTTTACCAGCCATTGCCATCATTGGATTAAAATTACGTGCCGTTCCTTTAAAAATTAAATTTCCAGCGGTATCCCCTTTCCAAGCTTTTACGAAAGCAAACTGCGCATCAAAGGCATGCTCTAATACATACATTTTTCCGTTAAACTCTCTGGTTTCTTTTCCTTCTGCCACTTCTGTACCATATCCTGCTGGTGTATAAAATGCCGGAATCCCTGCTCCTGTTGCTCTACAACGTTCTGCTAAAGTTCCTTGCGGAATCAAATCAACTTCTAATTCTCCTGATAACATTTGACGCTCAAATTCATCATTTTCTCCTACGTAAGAAGAAATCATTTTTTTTATTTGACGTTTTTGCAATAACAACCCAAGCCCAAAATCATCTACACCAGCATTGTTAGAAATACATGTTAAGTCGGTTACTTCTAAGTTTACTAATTCAGTAATACTGTTCTCTGGAATACCACAAAGCCCAAAACCACCTAACATAAATGTCATTCCGTTTTCTACGCCTTGCAATGCTTCTTTTACATTTTTTACTACTTTATTTATCATAATCGGTTGATTAAAAATCTATATCTCCTTTTTTAATTTCTGGCTTCTTTTCTTCTTTTTCATCAATCTTTTTTGCTAAACCTGTACAATCTATTTTAATAGAAAGCTCTTTTTCTGGTTTTTCAAAAGCCTCTTTGCTAATATTCAATGTTGGGTCTTCGTAACATTTACGCATATAAATAGCCCAAGTAGGTAATGACATTGATGCACCTTGTCCTTTTCCAATTCCCTCAAAGTGAATCGCTCTATCTTCTCCTCCAGTCCAAACACCCGTTGCTAAATTTGGTACAACTCCCATAAACCAACCATCAGTATGGTTTTGAGTAGTTCCTGTTTTTCCAGCAATTGGATTATTAAACCCATATGGATACCCTGTTACATAATCAGGTCTTGGGGCTGTTGTTCTTAATCTAATTCCTGATCCTCCGGTGGTAACACCTTCTAATAAATTTAAAACCACATAGGCAGATTCTTCACTCAACACTTCTTGTGTTTTTGGTGTCGATTGCATCAATACAGTCCCATTTTTATCTTCAATTCTAGTAATCATCATTGGTTCTACTCGCAATCCTTTATTTGCAAACATTCCATAGGCAGAAACCATTTCATACAGTGTTAATTCTACAGTACCTAGTGCAATTGCTGGTCCTGGCGGAATTTTATTTGTTATTCCTGCTGATTTTGCCAATCGAATTACATTCTGTGGTCCAACCATATCAATTAATCTAGCCGACATGGTGTTAACCGAATTTGCTAATCCTTTTTTTAAGGTCATGGTTCCTTTATAACGTAAAAACGGGTTGGATCCTGAATTTGTAGGTGTCCAAGCTTTTGGTATTCCAAATCTACCTTTAGGAATTGTATATAAAGAAATTGGCAACTCATCACAAGGTGACATTTTTAATTGATTTATTGCTGTGGCATATACAAACGGTTTAAATGTAGACCCAACTTGTCTTTTTCCTTGTTTTACGTGATCGTATTTAAAGTGCTTATTGTTGATTCCCCCAACCCAGGCTTTAATATGTCCAGTTTGTGGCTCCATAGAAAGTAAACCAGAATGTAAAAAATATTTGTAATATCTAATAGAATCTGCTGGTGTCATAATAGTATCAATATCTCCTTTATGAGAAAATATTCTCATTTTTCTTTTGCGTTTAAAAGAAGCTTCAATGTCTTTTTCTGCAATTCCTTTCTTCTTCATTTCTCGCCACCTATCAGAATTTTTCATTGCACGCCTTAAAATCATGTCAATTTGCTCAGGTTCTATGTCATAAAAAGGAGCTGTTTTATTCTTTTTTTGCTCAGCGAAAAAATAGTCTTGTAGATTAGATACATGCTCATGTACTGCCTCTTCTGCATATTTTTGCATTCTAGAATCTAAGGTTACATGAATTTTTAACCCATCTGTATAAATATTATACAATTCTCCATTAGGTTTCGGGTTCTTTTTTACCCAGTTTTTTAAATAGCTCCTTAAATACTCTCTAAAATAGGTTGCATAGCCATCACTATGACTTTCTGGGGTATAGTTAATGGTTAACGGTAATTTTTGAAGTGAATCTCTTTCTCGAATAGAAATAAATCCATTTTTTGTCAATTGTGAAAAAACAACATTTCTTCTATTAAAAGATTTCTTTTTTGAGCGTTCTCTATTTGGATTGAATTGTCTCGGATTTTTTAACATGGCAACTAAAATAGCAGACTCTTCTATTTTTAATTCTTTTGGTTCTTTTCCAAAATAGATTCTAGAAGCAGAACGAATTCCAGATGCATTAAACAAAAACCCTTGCGTATTTAAATACATGGCAATGATCTCGTTTTTTGTATACTGACGTTCTAATTTAATTGCAACCACCCATTCTTTTAATTTCTGAGTGATTCTTTTTAAAGTATTTCCTGATGCTCTTTTAGTGAATAAGTTTTTAGCTAATTGCTGTGTTACTGTACTGGCCCCCCCGCCTTTTCCTAATTTTGAAACCGCTCGTGCCAACCCTCTAAAATCAATTCCAGAATGCTCATAAAAACGCACATCTTCAGTTGCAATAAGTGCATTGACCAAATTATCAGGCAACTCTTTAAATTGAATCGGTTTTCTATTTTCCCTAGCGTAAGTTCCCAAGGTTTTCCCATCAGAAGAAATAATTTCTGTTGCTAAATTACTATCTGGGTTTTCCAGTTCTTCAAATGTTGGTAATGGGCCAAAAACACCCCAAGAAGCTAAAATAAATAATAGCAGTATCGATAAAAACCCACCAATAATGATTCCCCAAAACCATTTAATATATTTTCTAAAGTTTGTTGCTTTTTTCTTTGTCATTTTTAATTCTTTTCAATTCTAAACCCAACTTCTGTTATTCCGTCCAATGCCTTAACTCCATCGGTTTCGCCATTTTTACGCATGGCTTGAGAAATAGAAACTTTATAATCGCCCGAATTTGGAAAGACTACATTTTCTTTATAAAATAATTTATTTTCTTTTATTTCTGTAAGTCCAGCTCCTAAAAATTTACCTTTAACATCCGTCATTTCATATTCCAATGTGTCTACAATTTTCTTACCATTTGGAAAACTCAATTCGGTAATTAAAAAGAGATTACTATATGCATAGTAGTTATTGTTTCTAATATTGATAAACAAATCGCGCTGTTTAATTGTATCTTTTATCCTAAAAGAAAAGGAAATAGTATTCTCTATTTCCCAAGATTGATTTGAAACAGAAATATATGAATCGTAAATTCTTTTAGAATCACACGAAACCAAACACAAAATAATAAGAGAAATAGGTACTATTTTATTCCGTTTTTTTTTCATTATTTGGGTTTCCGTTTGGTTTCCTTTTATTTCTATTATTCCTTCTTGGCTTGGGTTTTGCAGCAGGTTGTTTTAGATTTTCACCGGTGTTTTTAGGAGAAATTTTATCTTTATTCTGCCCCTTTCCTTTATTTTGTGATTGCTGCTTTCTTTTATTTTGTGGGTGCTTTTTTTGAGGTTGTTGAGTTCCTTTATTAGCAGTAACTGCTGGTTTCTTTCTATTTCTATTGTTTTTTCTTCTTCCTTTCTTTTGCTTTGGGGCATCAAAACGAGTTAAACTATCTTGACCTACAACATTTTCAAAATCAATTTTAATTTCTTCTGCAATATCAGATTCATAATCTTCTAACGGAGCACCATCTTCATTATTTTTATTCAAGTCAATTATTTCTTGAACTTGCTCTAAGGATAACTTAAACCATTTAAAACTATTATCCTTATAAGTATACCACAATTGCTGCTTAAAAATATCCATCTTCACAAAAACTGCCAAACCACTTTCTGTTTTAAGCACAGTATCTTGTCTTGGAAATGCTTTTAATGCATCTAAATACGTATCTAATTCATAATTTAAACAACATTTTAATTTACCACATTGTCCTGATAACTTTAAAGGGTTTAAAGATAATTGCTGATAACGAGCAGCAGCTGTATTCACTTTTCTAAAATCTGTTAACCACGTAGAACAACACAGTTCTCTACCACAAGACCCGATACCTCCTAAACGAGCTGCTTCTTGACGTAAACCAACTTGTTTCATTTCTACACGAATAGAAAAAGCGCCGGCTAAATCTCTAATTAGCTGTCTAAAATCTACACGTTCTTCTGCGGTATAGTAAAAAGTTGCCTTGTTTCCATCACCTTGATACTCTACATCAGACAATTTCATTTTTAAGCCCAATCGACCTAAAATTTCACGACCTCTACGCTGAGTTTCAACTTCTTTTTCTCTTACAGATTGCCATTTATCAATATCTTTCTGAGATGCTTTTCTATATATTTTTTTAACGTCTTCACTATCAATGGAAACATTTTTCTTCTTCATCTGCACTTTCACCAATTCTCCTCCAAGAGAAATAGTTCCAATATCATGTCCAGGAGAACTTTCTACAGCAACAATATCTCCCATAGAAAGGGTTAAGTTTTCTGGATTCTTAAAAAAGTGTTTACGTCCGTTTTTAAAACGAATCTCGTAAATGTTAAAAGGAGCTTGTCCACTTGGTAATGTCATATTTGATAACCAATCAAACACTGCTAATTTACTACCGCTACCACAAGATCCGCCTGTTCCACAATTTCCATTGCTTTTACAGCCGTTTGGTACACCGTCTTTTTTGGTTGAGCAACTACTACAGCTCATAAAGTTTTATATATTTAGAGAAAATTCTATTACTTTTTTCTTTTCGATTGTTTTCAATGAAAAGACTTTAACTAAGCAAAGATCTTCTTTCGGGTTCTTAATTTATTTCGAAAACCAACAAATGTTGATTAATCTGTAAATATACGGTTTCTCAAAGAATGAAAAAACAAGATATTGAAAGTTCTCATAACTACTTTTTATTTATCTATATGCCAAATGTAGTTTGGTTATTTGTTTAAATTTTGATCACTTTAGAATTCGTGTCAATTGAATTAGAATTCGTAAAAAACTTGTTTTTTTGAACAAAAAAAAAGACCTCAAAATTGAGGTCTTTAAAATAGTAGTTTTACTACTTTTATTTCTTAAAAGTTAGCACTTCAGACCTTCCTTTTTTGAATATTTTATTGCTATTTCCTTTCCCTCTTCGTAACTCTTTTTGTTCTTCAAAAGGCAATGAAGCAACTTCTTTACAGGCATCAGAACAACAGGTATTCATTTTTTCTGAACAAGCTGCACATTGAATAAATAATAAGTGACACGCTTGGTTATCACAATTTACATGCTCATCAGAAGACTCTCCACATTGGTGACAATTAGAAACTACATCATCTGTAATACGTTCTGCTCTTCTATGATCAAAAACAAAGTTTTTACCTATAAATTTATTTTCTACGCCTTCGTCTTTTACCTGACGGGTGTATTCTATGATTCCGCCTTCTAGTTGAAAAACGTTTTTAAACCCTTTGTGTTTGTAATATGCAGATGCTTTTTCACAGCGAATTCCGCCAGTACAATACATCAATAAATTTTTATCTTCTTTATTGTCTTTTAAATCTTCTTCAATAATATCTAAAGAACCTCTAAAGGTATCTACATCTGGAGTAACAGCACCATCAAAATGACCTATTTCACTTTCGTAATGATTACGCATATCTACACAAACCGTGTTTGGATCTGCTAACATTTCATTAAAATCTTTTGCATTTAAATGCACACCTTTATCAGTCACATCAAACGTATCATCATTTAAACCATCAGCAACAATTTTGTTTCTAACTTTTACTTTCAATTTTAAAAACGATTTATTGTCTTGCTCAATGGCAACATTTAATCGAATATCCTTTAAAAAAGAAATCGCATCTAATTGTTCTTTTAGTTGTAAGAAATTTTCTGCAGGAACAGACATTTGAGCATTGATTCCTTCATTAGCAACATAGGTTCTACCAAGAACATCTAGTTGATCCCATTCAAGGAATAATTTATCTCTAAAGGTTTGTGGGTTTTCTATCTTGTAATATTGATAGAATGAAATAGTTAAACGATCCTTTCCGGCCTCGTCAATTAATGCAGCGCGTTCTTTTGCGCTTAACTTATTGTACAGTTGCATGCTATACTTATTTAGTTAAACAATATGTTATAATTGGTTGATAAACAATATGTCTTCAAACCTGTGGCAAAACTACCACTTTTTAAGAAAACAGCCCTATGTAAGCGTTTAATACTTAACATTTGTAATTATTTTGACCGATTTTAAACAAAACTTCAACTTATTGCGATTAAAAAATACAAGTGCTAATTATTTTTCATAACCTTTGCACTTCATTCATAATTAAAAAAGAACTAAAATGAGAGTTGCTGTTGTAGGCGCTACCGGAATGGTAGGAAGTGTAATGTTAAAAGTATTAGCCGAAAGAAATTTCCCTATTACTGAATTGATTCCTGTTGCATCTGAAAGATCTGTAGGTAAATTAATGACATATAAAGGAAACGAATATGCTGTAGTAAATTTAGCAACGGCTATAGCAATGAAACCCGATATTGCGTTGTTTTCTGCAGGTGGAGATACTTCTTTAGAATGGGCTCCTAAATTTGCTGAGGCAGGAACCACGGTTATTGATAATTCTTCTACTTGGAGAATGGATCCTACTAAAAAATTAGTAGTACCAGAAATTAATGGTGATGTTTTAACTACGAATGATAAGATTATAGCAAACCCAAATTGTTCTACCATTCAATTGGTAATGGCATTGGCACCTTTGCATTCAAAATACACCATGAAACGTGTGGTTATTTCTACCTATCAATCTGTTTCTGGAACTGGAGTAAAAGCTGTACAGCAATTAGATAATGAAGAAGCTGGAATTGAAGGTGAAATGGCATATCCGCATCCCATTGGAAGAAATGCTTTGCCTCACTGTGATGTGTTTTTAGAAAATGGATATACCAAAGAAGAAATGAAATTGGTAAAAGAGCCAAAGAAAATTTTAAGAGACGATTCATTTTCTGTAACAGCTACAGCGGTAAGAATCCCTACAGCTGGTGGACACTCTGAAGCTGTAAATGTTCAGTTCGAAAATGATTTTGATCTAGCAGAAGTTCGTCAAATCTTAGGTGAAACTGATGGGATAATTGTACAGGATGATATCGCAAATAACCTGTATCCAATGCCAATAACAGCACATGATAAAGATGATGTTTTTGTAGGTAGAATTCGTAGAGATGAATCTCAAGAAAACACATTAAACCTTTGGATTGTTTCTGACAACTTACGTAAAGGGGCAGCAACAAACACCATTCAGATTGCTGAGTATTTGATTGCAAATAATTTGGTAAAAACTACGGTTACTGCTTAACGTCATTACGAGTAAAACGAAGTAATATTTTAAATTAAAAAGATTGCGAAGCAAACATGTTTGCTTCGCAATGACCAATATAAAATAAAAAAATCCCGAGAAAATTCTCGGGATTTTTATTTAGTTACTTTTAAAACATCTGCTATAATTCGCTCCAATTCTGCCTTAGGCAAAGCGCCATTTGCCATTTCAGGTTGTCCTTCCATCGGACAAAAAAGCATTGCAGGAATACTTCTAATCCCAAAGGCTGCAGCTAATTCTTGCTCTGCTTCTGTATCTACTTTATAAATTTTAATCTTCTCTCCGTACTCTTCACTTAATTGCTCTAAAGTTGGAGCCAAAGATTTACAAGGCCCACACCAATCAGCATAAAAATCGATAAACACGGGTACATCTCCTTCAAATTTCCATTCTTTATTTTCTTCAAAATTAAAGACCTTTTCTAAAAAGGTTTCTTTTGTTAAATTTTCTGTCATTTATTATATCTTATTAGTGCAAAGTTAGTCGAATTTTATAAACAATATTTACAGCTTATGAACCACATAAAAGGTAATTCATTGTTTTTTAGTATCTTAACAATTCAACTATTAATTAATAATTAACTTTTTTATTATGAACACAGTAAACACAGTAGCTAGATACGTATTAGGTCTAGCAATGTTGGTTTTTGGAGCTAACAAATTTTTACATTTTATGCCCAACCCCGAATTGCCAGAAGCAGCTGGTGCATTTATGGGTGCATTGGCAGGAAGTGGGTATATTTTTCCAATATTAGGAATTGCCTATATTATTGCGGGTCTATGTTTAGTTTTAAATAAAGCAGTACCATTTGCTTTAATTGTTCTAGTTCCTGTTTCTATCAATATTGTTGCTTTTCATTTAGTATACGCTCCTGCTGGAATCTTATTTGCAGCCATTATTGCTGTATTAAACGCATTATTAATTTATGCTAATTGGGATCGATTTAAATCTCTTTTTGAATAACTGAAACGTTAAAATTTATCAAAACCTCTTTTGTTTGTAACAAAAGAGGTTTTTTTTATACTAACTTGTGTGACAATTATTATGTTAATAACATCAAATTAAAATCATGAGAAAATCAACCAAAAAAATTATGCTTTTTTCTTCTTTGGCTATACTTACTGCCACTGTTTCATGTAAAAGTGATAAAACAGAAGAAAAAATACCTGGAATTGCTATTGAAAATATGGATACCTCTGTAAAACCAGCAGATGATTTCTTTAGACACGTAAATGGAACCTGGATTGATTCAACCGAAATCCCAGATGATCAAACATCTTGGGGAGGGTTTAACCAACTTCGTAAAAAAACAGATGCAGATGTTTTAACTATTTTAAACAAAGCTATAGAAGAGGGTAATTTTCCAAAAATAAAAGATGGTAACGGTAACGTAATAGATTCAGACCAAGAGAAAGCGGTAAATTATTACCAAACTATTATGGACACTGTGGCTAGAAATAAACAAGGTAAAGATCCTATTAAGCCGTTTTTAGCTAAAATTGATGAAATCAAAACTAAAAAAGATGTTGAAAATTACATAACAAACATGGCTCCATATGGAGGTGGAGGTTTTTATGGTTTTGGTGTTTTTAACGACCTAAAGAATAGTAGCATGAATGCTGGTTATTTAGGTGGCGGAGGTCTTGGTTTATCTAGAGATTACTATGTAGATGAAAAAGTAAAAGACAAACTAAAAAAATATCAAGAATTTGTAGCTAAAATGCTACAAGAATTTGGTGATGATAAAACGACTGCTACCAAAAACGCAGCAACAATTGTTGCATTCGAAAAAAGTTTAGCAGAACCAATGATGACCAAAGAAGAGCGTAGAGATACACGTAAAATGTACAATCCAATGACAGTTGCTGAATTGCAAAAATTAGCTCCAGCGATAGATTGGGCAGCACACTTAACAGGAATAGGTGTTCATGTTAAAGGATTAGATGGTAATAAAGGAATTGATAAGGTAATTGTAATGGACCCAGGTTACTTTAAAGCAATGAGTACCATTTTTAACAAGCGTTCTGTTACTGATATTAAATTATTATTACGTTGGAATACAATTAACAACGCTTTAGGTTCTTTATCTACTGATTTAGAAAAAGAAAACTGGAAGTTTTACAGCAAAACGATGCGTGGAGCTAAAAAACAACGTCCAAGAGATGAACGTGCTTTAGGGAGCTTAAACGGTGCTATAGGTGAAGCCTTAGGGAAATTATATGTAGAAAAAATGTTTCCACCAGAAGCGAAAAAGAAAGCAAAAGAAATGATTGATAATGTAATGCTTGGCTTCGAGGCAAGAATTGCACAATTACCTTGGATGAGTGAAGAAACGAAAGTAAAAGCATTAGAAAAGCTACACAAATTAACGGTAAAAATTGCCTACCCAGATAAATGGAAAGACTATTCTGAATTACAAGTTAAAGGATTGAAAGACGGTGGAACCTATTTTGAAAATGCCATAAACGTTACTAAATGGAACTATGACAATAACATGGCTAAGTTGGGTAAAAAAGTAGATAGAACTGAATGGGGAATGTCTCCTCAAACTGTAAACGCATACTTTAACCCAGTAAACAACGAGATCGTTTTTCCTGCAGCAATTTTGCAACCTCCTTTTTACAACTACAAAGCTGATGAAGCTGTAAATTACGGTGGAATTGGAGCTGTTATTGGTCACGAAATTTCTCATAGTTTTGATGATTCTGGTGCTCGTTTTGATGGTGATGGAAACCTTAAAAACTGGTGGACAGATGAAGATTCTAAGGAGTTTAAAGTTGTTGGAGGTAAATTGATAAAACAATACAGCGATATCATTGCTATTGACAGCATGCACTTAAACGGAGAATATACTTTAGGGGAAAATATTGGAGATTTAGGTGGTGTACAAGCTGCTTATGAAGGGTTGCAAATTTTCTTAAATAAAAATGGTAGACCTGCTGATATTGATGGATATACACCTGAACAACGTTTCTTCCTTTCTTGGGGAACTATTTGGAGAACTAAAATGCGTGATGAAGCGTTGAAAAACTTAATCATGACAAATACACACGCTCCGGGTATGTATAGAGCGTATATGCCTTTAAAGAATGTGGATGCATTCTATAAAGCATTTGATGTGAAAGAAGGTGATAAAATGTATTTGAAACCTGAAAACAGAGTTCGTATTTGGTAAGGTTATTAAATCTTCTGATATGAATTTATTTTCTTGAGAATCTCAAATAAAAAATTAAAACCGACACAAAAGTGTCGGTTTTTTTATATAAAAATGTCTGTTCAAGCAATGTTAAGAACTTTTTAAAATTATACTTTTGTCTTCATGTTAGAAGTCAACAATATCTCTTTTTCTTATGATACTGATATGCCGGTATTACAAGACATTAATTTTGCTTTAAAAAAAGGAGAACATTTATGTGTAATGGGAGAAAGTGGTTGCGGAAAATCTACTTTATTAAAAGCAATTTATGGGTTGTTGGATCTAAATAAAGGAACAATATTTTGGAATGATCTAGCCGTTTTAGGTCCCAAAAAACATTTGGTTCCTGGAATGGATTTTATCAAATATGTCGCTCAAGATTTCGATTTAATGCCTTTTATCTCCGTTACAGAAAACATACAAAAGTTTTTATCTCGTTTTTATCCCAAAGAGTCCAAAAGAAGAACTGAAGAATTACTTGAAGTGATTGAAATGACCGAATTCGCAGATGTGATGGTAAAAACCTTGAGTGGTGGTCAACAACAACGAGTTGCGATTGCACGAGCTTTAGCAAAAGAACCTAAACTTATTTTATTAGATGAGCCTTTTAGTCAGATTGACAATTTTAAGAAGAACTCATTAAGAAGAAAGCTCTTTAGCTACTTAAAAGAAAAAGAAATCACGTGCATTATAGCTACACACGATGGTGATGACGCTCTGTCTTTTGCAGATACCATGGTGGTAATTAAAAATAACACAGCCATTGCTTTAGACAAACCAATTGATATTTATAATAACCCAAAAAACAAATATATTGCTTCTCTGTTTGATGATATCAATGAGCTTGAAATAGCAAGTAAAAAGCACTTATTATACCCACATCAGATAAGGATTGTTCAGAATTCAGAAAATAATGCTACCGTTTTACAAAGCTATTACAAAGGGTTTTATTGGTTGATTGAAGCTGAATTTAAAAATCAAAAAGTGTACATTAAACATGCTACAAAAATTGATGCAGGCAAAAAGATTTCTCTTTTTATACATTCTTAAAGCACTTCTTTAACAGTGATTATTTTTTCATTAAAATTAATGGTTTCATTTTCTTGTTTACCTAACAACAATTTGCCAATTGGAGAAGAAACTGAAATTGCAAAATACCTTGTGTTTGCAACTACAAGTTGACCTGCTGAAATTGATAAAAAATAGTTTGCTTTTTCTGTAATTATAACACAGCCTAAACTAGCAATTTTACTGTTTTTAGAAATATTTATTTTAGCAAGCGTTTCTTTCATCAACGTAATTCCACTGAGTTGTTGTCCTGCTTTTTCCATTTCTAACTGCAACATGGCACGCCCCGTTTCATGTTTATCTCCGGCAGAGCTTTTTGTTTCTGATTGTAATGCTTTTTGATTGGAAATAATTATGTCTTGAATTGTTTGCAACCGTTTATTTACAAAGTCTTGACATTGATTGTATAATTCTTCTTTTAGGGTCATTCTTTTCTTTTTATCACATCAATCTATTAATTCTGCCAACTCTTTACCCACCAAACTACCAATAGCTACACCCATTCCGCCTAAACGAACTCCGCAAAATACATGGTTAGAATTTGGTTTTACAATGGCTTTTTTCTGACTCCCAACTCCCATAATTCCGCTCCAAGAATATTCTATTTCGAAAGGGGTATTGGGTAAAATAGTTTTTTCTAAAATAGTTTTTAAGGAGTTCTGAATGATCTCTGTTTGCCCAAATTCTGAAGTTTCTTCTCCTTTAAAATCTAAATTCCGACCTCCGCCAAACAAAATTCTATTGTCTATATTTCTAAAGTAATAATACCCTTTATCTAAATGAAAGGTTCCTTTAATGTGCAAATCAGCAATCGGTTTGGTAATGATTACCTGAGCTCTAGCAGGTTGCACATCTTCATCTAACAATTCTTTTGCAAAACCATTAGTAGCTATGAATAATTTACCTGTAGAAAACGCTATTAAATTGGTTTTTACAACTACATTTTGTGTGTTTTCAGTAAACCTCTCTACAATAGTATTATTTAAAATTTTAACTCCAGATTTTTGAACTTTTAAAAGCAACTCTGTAACCATCTTACCTGTATCTATTTGCCCTTCAAACTGATTTACAATGTAGTTTGGTTGAATGTTTTCAAAGCTAAAAAGGTTTCTCGACTCTGAAAAAACATCTTGTTTAAATATTGGTGCTATTAATTTATTTATGTTGGCTCTTTGCGAATTACATTCATCATAAAAGGCTTTATCTTGAAACAGTTCAAATCCTTTATTTTGACGAAATCCTATAGCAGCATCACCTAAATTACTTCTTAATAATTGCAAGCCTTCCCAGCGTTTTTTTACGAGGTTAAAAACCTCATCATCAGAATGAGTTTTTAAATCATCTATCAGTTCAGACAAACTCCCAAAACAAGCAAACCCAGCATTTTTAGAACTTGCTCCTTGTGGTAACATTCCTTTTTCTAGAACTAGAACCTTGGCTTTAGGGTATTTTTCTTTTAAAGCTAAGGCACAATTTAGTCCAACAATTCCACTACCAACAATGGTGAAATCTACATTGCTAAACCATTCTTTATGTTCCCAATAACTAAACTTCATTTTAGATTTCTTTTTCAAAACACAAACTATTCACAATACCTTTGTATTGTCCGTAATTAATCTGCATTCGTTTGTAATTGCTTTTCTGATATAATTTAACCGCTTCTATTTGTCGTTCCCCTGTTTCCAACACACATTTTTTATACCCTAATTCTTTTGCCCATATTTCTAAATTAGTTAAAATTTTAGGCGCTATACCTAAACCTCTTTCTCTAGCATCCACAAACATTCTTTTTATTTCTACATGTGCATCATCAAAATGCTTAATAGCACCGCAACCAATAGCCTTGTTATTTTTATAAACAACTACAACATGCTTAATTACATCAATACCATTAAATTGATCGTAAAAATCATGGTCGTCACCATCAGTAATTTTTAGATATGCGTCTAACTTTTTTATCAAATTGATAAAGTCACTATTTTCTGAATTGGTTCTTATAAGTTGTAACATCAGAAATCAAATTTTAATTGAACAAAAACGGGTTCTTTTTTTTCTGTGTCTAAATTACTAAAAGAAATTCCTAATAAACGCACAGAATTTTGTAATTTTTCTTGATACAATAACTCTTTGACTACAGGAAGGAATTCTGATTTAGACTGCATAAAAAAAGTAGTGGTTTTACTCCGTGTTTGTTGAGTAAAATCGCTGTATTTAATTTTTAATGTAATTGTTCTTCCTTTGGTTTTAGAAGAAATCATTCTTCGTTCTAATTCAATAGCAATTTTCTCTAAACGCTCTATCATAAACACCTCTGATGAAATATTTTCGTTAAAAGTACGCTCTGCTGCGATTGACTTCCGAACTCGATTTGGTTTTACTTCACTATTATGGATTCCTCTTACAATATTATAATAATGAGCTCCAGATTTACCAAATAACTGAGCCAACTCATCCAATGGTTTTTGTTTTATGTCATTTCCTTTAAAAATACCTAGATTATGCATTTTAGCAGCGGTTACTTTTCCAACTCCGTAGAATTTATTTACCGATAGCTCTTCTAAAAATGACAATACATCTTCTGGGTTGATTGTTTTTTGTCCATTCGGTTTGTTAATATCTGAGGCTACTTTTGCTATAAACTTATTGATAGAAACCCCTGCTGATGCTCTTAACTCCAATTCTTCATAAATACGCTGTCGAATCTCTGTTGCAATCATGCTTGCAGACGGATTCCCTTTTTTATTTTCAGTAACATCCAAATATGCTTCGTCTAAAGAAAGAGGCTCAACCAAATCTGTAAACTCATAAAAAATTTCTCTAATTTTTGTTGATATTTCTTTATACCTAGAAAATCGTGGCGGAACAAAAATAAGATGAGGACATTTCTGTTTTGCTAACATTCCACTCATAGCAGAACGCACCCCAAATTTACGCGCTTCGTAACTAGCGGCAGAAACTACTCCGCGAATTTCACTACCACCAACAGCAACCGGTTTTCCTCTTAGATTTGGATTATCTAATTGCTCTACAGATGCATAAAATGCATCCATATCCACATGAATAATCTTTCTAAATGGTGGTTTTAATTCCATTAAAAGTTCTTTGAAAATGCCGTCAATAACTTTGTGGTTTTTTCACCATCTTTTTTATCGACAAAAATATGATCGTGATAATATCCTGCAATAACATTACAACTAATATTGTGTTTAGCTAATTCACCAGAAAACGCTGCTGTTAAACCAACTGCTTCTAATGAAGAATGAATTTTTAAAGTAACCCAAGAAGCAATAAATTGATATGAAAGGTTTAACTCGTCTGCTTTATTTTTTTCTAAAATGATTGTTGTTCCTTCTTTTTCTTTAAATTCAAAAATAGTTTCTGACCTAGAAATAGTTTCAATATCAGTTACTGACGTAAATACATATTCTCCAGCATTCAAAACAGGTTTCATTTCTTTTATTAGCTTTCTTAAATTCTTTTCTCCGCTCATCTTAAAAAGATACTACTTTTCTCAACTATTTTTTCCAATTCTACTGACATTTTTTTTGCTGTCCACGGATGGGAAGTATTAAATACATGATTCGCGTTTTCTATAATTTCTAATTGGCTATTTGGATTCCATTGATGCAAATTTTCTGCTTCATTTATAAAAACAGAAGTATCGTTATCTCCATGAATTATTAACATGGGAATGCTTAAATTTTCTACAGCTCTTTTAATGGTTAGTCTTGTTTCATTTTGGCGAAAATCTTCAAAAAACTGATAATAATGAGGCATTTGTTGTTTGGTTCTACCATTCAACACATATTTAACTCCATCTTTTTTCCACTGTTCTAATTCGCCAGTAGTAGCAGTTCTTTTTTTATAGTCACAAACTCCTGCCAAAGTAACTACTTTTGATATTCTATTGTCTTCTTCCGCTTTAATTGCAACTATTCCACCAGCTCTACTATGACCAATTAAGGAAATTTGATTTAAATCTATTTCATTTAAAAAATTAGGAGTATTCGAAACCCAATCAATTACCGTTTCTAAATCGTCTAATTCTTTGGTATAATTGTTATTTCCAAATGCTTTTAAATCTGGAAAATCAATAGGTTGTTCAATGGTTCCTCCATTGTGAGAAAAATTAAATTTCACAAAGAAAAAACCTGCATCTGCATACGATTTTGCCATTAAATTCCAAGCACCCCAATCTTTAAAACCTTTATAACCATGGCAAAAAATGACCACCGGTTTAGGCTGATTTGTTTGATGATATAAAATATCCATCAAAATAGGTTTGTTGTGCTTTCCTTGTAAAATGGAATTTTTGATACTATTCATTAAAGTTCACCTTTAACCACGAATTTATGTTTTTTTTTTATCTTTAGTCAAAAAAAAAACGCGCTATGAAAAAAATTACTTTTTATTTTTTACTCTTTTTATCAATAAATTCTTTTTCACAAAAATTTTATGGTATTGTGTTAGATAGATACACCAAAGAGCCTATTATTGGTGCGTCGGTTTATTTTAACAACACTACTTTAGGAGCCTCAACTGACATCAATGGTGAATTTTCTATTGACAAAAGACACAACATAAAAACGCCCTTAGTTGTTTCTTATATGGGCTACATTTCCATACAAGACAACAACCCTTCAGCTAATAAAAAGTTGATTTTTTATCTTTCTAAATCTAACAACCTATTAGAAGAGGCAATAATTAACACTAATGATGGTTGGTCAAGAAAAATAAAAATGACCGAGTTCTTAAAACACTTTCTTGGAGATACAGAATACGGAAGTGCCTGTGAAATTGTTAATAAAGAAGATCTAATATTACGATTTAACAAAGCAAACAAAAAGTTAACAGCAGAAGCAGTTGTTCCTATAATCATTAAAAACCCTAAATTAGGGTTTTTAATTTCAGTTCAATTGAATAATTTTGAAGTTAACTACTCTTTCATTAGTAAAAATAACAAGAGACGGGTTTTTTATAATGTTTATTATACGAGCACCAATTTTTTTAAATCAATAGATGATTCATCAAAAACCATACTAAGAAGAAACAAAACCTATAATGGTTCTCGATTGCATTTCATGAGGGCATTATCAAAAAATAAGCTTTTAAAAAACGGATATAAACTAAATGAAAAAAGCAGGTACCCATCTCAATCTATATATAAAGTACCTGTAAGCCTTAAGACATATATTAGAGTAAGAAAATTAGATAGTTTAGGTGTAATGGTTAAATTTAAAAAAAAATTAAACATTATTTATAAAACAGGCGAACAATCTATCGTTCAAAGTTTAGTGGATGAATTTTTTATAAATTCATTTGGGAATCATTCTCCTAAAAGCAAGGTGTTATTTAGTGGAGATTTAGGAAACCAAAGAATGGGAGATACTTTACCTTTAGATTTTTTTATACCAAAATAAATAGAGTTTAGAGTCTTAGAAATAAAAAAGGTTATTCAAATGAATAACCTTTTTTTAAGTATAATTAAATTGTCCCCCGATGACTTAATTATGTTTTTTTGTGTATTACTTTTCAAATTTATGAAAAAAGAAAGCCGCTATTTCTTAATTTTGTATAGTTAGTAGTAATTCTTGTATATATGGCTTGTTTTTACACTTTTTCTTATAACTTTAAACAGTATTTTTGATCTCTAAAACAGACCTATGTTAAAAGCCGTTATTATTGACGATGAACCCAAAGCAATACAAAGCTTAACTTGGGAGTTAGATAACTTTAAAAATGAAATACATGTTATTGCTACTTTTAACGATCCTAAAAAAGGAATTGTTTTTCTTTCTGAGAACAATATAGATTGTTTATTTCTTGATATAGAAATGCCTACGATGGATGGTTTTCAATTATTAGAAAAATTAGAAAACAAAAACTTTGCAATTGTAATTACAACTGCCTACAATGAATATGCAATTAAAGCTATAAAAAACGAAGCTATTGACTATTTGTTAAAACCTATTGACTCTGATGAATTAGAACAAGCTCTAAAAAGAATAATAAAACACAATAAGAATAACACGAGTGCGGTTGATGCATTAGAAAGAACATTAACATCTTTTGATCAAAAAATAAATCAACCAAAAATAACTATAGATACAGATGGCAAGCTTATTTTTTTAAACCCCGATGATATTTTATTTGTAGCTTCTGATGGCAATTATTCATCAGTATATACTCGAAATGATAAAAAAATTGTTGTTACAAAAAAACTAAAAGAGATTGACGCATTATTACCTTCTGACGTGTTTTTTAGAGTACATAATTCTTATATAATTAACTTAAAGAAAATTAAAGAGTTTTTAAAAACGGAAGGGTATGTAGTTTTAGAAAATAATCATAAAATTCCTGTTTCGAGGTTAAGAAAATCAAAATTTTTAAACAAACTTTAATGAAAAAAATAGGCTTATTTGTCTTTTTTATCTGCTCTATTTCTATGTATTCTCAAGAAGAAAAACCTTCTGTAAAAAAAAGAATTAGAGAACTTATTATTAAGAAATCATCCTCAATAAGGGATGTTAGCGCTGTGTTTTTAACATATAAAAAGAATATTGACACCATTCATCTTTTATTAAATGAGTGTATTAATTCTTCATATTTAGAAGGTCAGTTAATTGGTTTTAATGCTTTAGGAAGATACTATCGAGATTATTCCTTTTTTAATAAGTCTATTTTTAATCATAAAAAAGCATATGAAATTGCTACTGAAATTGATAATGTTCTTTTTCAAATTAAAATACTGAACTCTATTGGGTCCGTTTATAGAAGACAAGACGATATTAGAAATGCATTAAATTACCATCAGAAAGCGTTACTTAAAGCGAGTAGTATTAAACCCCCTACTATTGACATAAAGCAAACTATAAGTATTGCTCAAAATAGTATGGGGAATATTTACCTATCCTTAAGACAGTACAAACTGGCTTTAAAAGAGTTTAGTAAATCTATTGTTACTCAAAAAGAAATTAATCATAAACTTGGCCTTGCAATAAATTACCAAAACATAGGATATGCAAATCAAGAACTTGGTAATTTAGATATCGCTTTAGAAAACTACAACACGTCATTGTTTTATAACGATTTAATTAACTCTGATATTGGAAAAATAATATGTAATTATAGTATTGCTGGTTTGTTTATAAAGCAACAAAAATATACCGAAGCTTTACGTAAAGTAAACTCAATATTACCTTTAGCACTTAAAGAGAATGATAAATATTACCTTTCTTCTACGTATAATATACTTGGATTAGCTCAGGTTTATCTCAACATACCTGAAGCAGAAAAAAACCTTTTAAAAGCTTTAAAAATTTCTAAAGAGCATAGGGTTCAGAATAGTGTTGTAAAGGCATATGAATATTTAGCAATATTATATGAAAAGCAAAACAACTATAAAAAAGCTTTTATTTATTATAGAAATGCAATCGAAGAGGATGCCAAAACATTTAATGATCGTAACTTAAAATATGTAAGTGAATTAACAACAAGGCAGGAAAAGGAGCGTGTTGAAAATCAAATTAAAGACCTCGCTAAACAACATGAAATAACACAGCTTCAGCTTACAAAAAGTAATAACACATTAATTATTATAATTGTTTCATCAATCTTAATCTGTGTACTCTTATTTTCATTTTATAAATTCAGATATTACCAAAATAAAACAAAAATTTTATCTTTAAAACAAGAGGCACTGCAGAGTCAAATGAACCCTCATTTTATTTTTAATGCTTTAAATTCTATCAAGTTATATATTATAAATAACGAACAGAAAAACGCTGTAAAATATTTAAATAAATTTTCTAAATTAATTCGAAGAATATTAGAAGCATCGCAGGTTAAAGAAACTTCTCTTTATCAAGAATTAGAAACAATGGAGGTGTATATGAGTATTGAAAATACCCGCTTTTCTAACGAAATTAATTATACTACGAATATTGTCCCATTGCTTAACACTGAACAAATTAAAATACCTCCATTAATCTTACAACCTTTTTTAGAAAATTCTCTATGGCACGGCCTCTCTTCTAAAAAAGGTGAGAAAAAAATTGAGTTATCTGTATTAAAAAAAGATGATAATTTTATTGAAATAACCATAGAAGATAATGGTATTGGTAGAAAGGCTGCTGTTGAAATACAAGAAAAGAAAACAATTCAAAGAAAATCTATTGGAATCGATTTAACAAAAGAACGGCTAAAGAAGTTTAATAGCCAATACCTTTTAACCTATTCTGATGTGGTAAAAAGGGGTTTAGTTTCTGGCACTAAAGTCAGTTTAAAAATACCCATTTAAATGAAAAACCTCACAGAAATTCTGTGAGGCCTACTATATAATAACCTTTTATATAACGTCTAATTAAACGACACCTTGATCTAACATTGCATCTGCAACTTTTACGAAACCAGCAACATTTGCTCCTTTTACGTAATCTACGTAACCATCTGCATCTGTACCATATTCAACACAAGAAGCGTGAATATCGTTCATAATTTGGTTTAGTTTCCCATCTACTTCTTCTCTTGTCCAGTTGTAACGTAAAGAGTTTTGGCTCATTTCTAAACCAGATGTTGCAACACCCCCTGCATTTGATGCTTTTCCTGGAGCGAATAAGATTTTTGCTTCATGGAAGGCTGTAATTGCTTCTGGTGTAGAAGGCATGTTTGC